>Ga0209639_1000978_pt1 | contig 32963 bp, 14 predicted proteins | sample EPASupsiteHSE605_FD_187268 | JGI IMG/M metagenome (GOLD analysis project Ga0209639, IMG submission 187268) | Bioremediated contaminated groundwater from EPA Superfund site, New Mexico - Sample HSE6-05 (SPAdes) (version 2) | ecosystem: Environmental > Aquatic > Deep subsurface > Groundwater >... | reverse complement strand
TCATCCGGAAATTCATTTTATTCCGAATAGAAACCGTCCGGAAATTCGACTTATCCGGAAATTCAATACTTATTCGGGAATATATCAGTTATTCGGAAATAACTAATTATTCCCGAATTCCTCTAATGTTGAGAATTCTCTATCCAAAGAAACACTAGTGTCTATTATTGAAAAATCAATATGAACCTTCTTCTGATTCCTAGAAGAGTTTTTAATAGGTTTAAATATTCTTATAATAAACCAAGCCTAAACTAAGTATAGTTTTATTTATAATTTTTCTTGGGCCTTTTCATTTGAACTTTCCTCATGACATGAACTATCGGACATCTTGTTGACATCATGAATGAACATGAGAGGAATTAATGTCATAAATAGGGAAATCACCATAACTAACCACAAAGAATACCTATATCCTTCATGGGGGTAAATGTTGTTTTCGGATTGATATTTTCCAAGAAAATATCCTGTTATTGATTGAAATGAAGCTCCACCCAGATAATTGAAAAAATTAACACAACCTTGCATAGTTGCAACAAATTGGGGTTCACAAAGTTCAGTAATGAAGGCCCCTTTAATAGAGGGGAAAGAACCTGTAGCAATTCCATAAATGAAAAATAATATATACATTGTCCAATAACTCATTTTTTGATCAAAAAAGAAGAATAGTAAACTCACTCCAAATCCGGACATGGCACAACCAAAGATAACCCATTTTCTTGTTTTGAGATAATTTGATAAACATGGAATCGCAACTGATCCAAAAATGATGGCAATCGAAATGGATGTCAACATTTTCCCTTCATTTGATCCAGGAAACATGTCTCTAACATATGGTCCTCCCCATAAACCAATTACACTATATTGGCATCCTCCCATGATAAATGAAAGCATTGAAAAAAACCAGAAAATGGGTCTGGTTATCACAATATTAAGATTTGACCATAATTGTGATAATCTTGATCCTATCAATTCTCCTTCATTTTTTTTAATGGGGGTCTTAACTACAGTTTTGTATCCAAACAAAGAAGGGTCCTTTTTAACAATCAACATTGTGAAGAGACCAAAAACAATTCCACAAGCGGTAACAATGAAAAATGAAGAACGCCAACTATGAATTTGAGCAAAAGATCTAAGAGGAGCTTGTGCAAGAATGCTTCCGGCTCCTCCACATGCTCCCATAATTCCATTAAGAATAGCAAAGTGTTCTTCTGGATACCATCTGGTAACAATTTTTAAAATTGGTATTCCAGTTGGACCTGTTCCAAAACCTACAATGAATCTCCCAATTATAGCTACTGAAAGACTTTTTGATCCTCCAATTATTGCTGAACCTATTCCAGCAACTATTGAAGCACCTCCAATTAAATATGATGGATCATATACATCTGCAAGCATTCCGCTAAATGGTTGCATTGATGCATATGTCCAATAGTACATTGTTGAAAATGGTGTGATTGCTGATGGTGTGACATTGAACTCTTCTGAAATTTCTTTTGATAGAATTGCTGGGGCTCCTCTGTGAAAACTAACAAGAGCATATGTCAAGGCACAAATAATAAAAACACAGATAGAATGAAGGGAAAACAATAAATTGGTGCCCTGGTCATGTGGAGATGAAGACATTTTTGTGTTCTTTGTTTTGAAAGAAATCCAAAAATAAATTCATTTCATATTAAAAGAATTGTTCATTTCAAAATTTTGTATGTTATTCACATAATAATTCAATTTTGAACATCGCTTCTCGTTTTATATAGCGTTGAATTCAAAAAATTGGATTTCATTTAACCAATCGCATTAATCAAACGTAGTCTACGTTTTTCTCTACATGCAAGGTCAATTGACCAATATGTGGTATTCTATTTATTACATAGTCTTTCCCCAATGCATATTTTATAACAAAAAAATTGAATATTTCAGATTCCCAGAAAAAGATTCGTTTTTATAAGAGAAGCCTCCTCATATCACAAAAGTATGAGTTACTCTTTTTCAAATTGAAATCCAACTGGAAATCTTTTATATGGTTATTTATTCGTAATATTCTGTAAAAAGGGTGACTTTAACTTCAAATTGGCATGATTCACTCCATAATTTTCACAATTTTATCCCTCTTGGTCATTATCATTGATCATCAAGAGACAGAGAGTACAGTTTTTAAAATTAGTATTGCAATTGATCATATTTAAAGAAGAATATTTCCCAATTAATGTTATTAGAGTGGAAAATTCAAAGAAACATCACTTTTCAACATCCAAACCCAATAAAAAGAAATAAGAAATTTTAGTGTTTTTTCTTCTTTCCAGGATTTTTGTGGGTATTAATGGTAGCAATAGTTCCTTATGCCATTATTATGCTCCATGTAGTTATCAAAATTCGATGAACTTTGTTAAAAATGGAACAGAAGTTGTAATTACTGATGGCCATTTAGAAAGTATTGATGATTTATTGAATTTTCGAGCTTTATGTCAACATGTGTTTAAAAACCAGGCGGAGATGAATGGATGGAACACAGTTATTAATGGAAGGCTTTTAGGTTTTCAAATCCCCGCGTTTTTATATTTTGAGGGCATTTTTAATAGTTCACTACATAATTTTAGCTTTATCAATTTTGATTTCCCGGTTTTGGCTATTCGAAAATCAAAAAGAGTTATAATTGCAGATTGCTTGTTTTGTGATAATATTGAGAAAGGCAAAAACTCTATTCTATGCCTCTCTGTTGGTTTGTATTTAATACACAATGTGGTTTTTAAAGACTGTTGTGTTGAAAATTGTAGTGTTATCTCAATCCACTCATCCACATGCATAATCAAGTATTGTAATATGCGTTCATGTCTTGGAAATGGAACATCATCGAACTTAATATTATCTGTAAATTCTGTAATCGAATTTAAGAATAACTGTTTTATATCAAATGCATTTAAAGATTCAAGCTTATGCCTATTCTCATTTTTAGGATACATAGGGTTTTGGAACCATTCATGGAAGTTGAATGTTGCTAAGTATTCTATTTTTAACGAAGGGAATTTTTATAATATTAATGTTTCGGACTCTTTTTTTATTAAGAACAAATGCCCATTTTTGAATTCTATCGCAAACTGTAATGTCAACATAACAAAAACCTTATTTATAGAGAATGAATCATTAAATGTGTCTTTGATTAGCATAAAGAAATCAATGATTAATGTTGATCATTGTATCTTTCGTAGTATTATTGCTGAGAGCATATTAACAATCGTCAATTGTAAGTATCAACGGAATTCTATTGTTAGTTCATCATTTCTATATTGCAAGGTCAATTCTGCTTTTATTATTAATGAGGTTTATAGTTTTTTAATGAAAAAGTGTATTCATGAAGAATACTATTCTAATTCATTTTATATTTCTGTCATCTCAAGTTCAATTCTTTTAGACAAATGCATATTTCTGAGGGGTTCAGGGGATTGCTTATATCTAAATTCTTCAAATTCCAGAATAAAACAATCCACTTTCCTAGGCATCCATAATAATAGTAACTTTTGGGTGAATCAAATAAGTTCGAAAATGAATGTAAGTAATTGCCACATTTCCTATTTTATGCCTATTGATTTAAGTAGTTCATTTTTTTCTGTAACAATATTTACCTATAAGAAATATTTTTATCACAAAAAATCGTTTTTGAAGAAATGTTTTGGATGCGTTTTTTATCCCATCCCAACATTACCAATATTTATTGTTCAGCTCCTTGGGAATTCGATAATTATTTTCTTCAAAAAGAGATGAAAGCAAGTATTTTTTAATTTTACTAATCAGAATCGTCAGTGTAATAATACTCACTATCAGAGGATTCAATTTCAGAATTTTGTCTACTGTTATTGCCAGAGTTACCACCTCTTCCTCTTCCTCCTCTTCCCCTTCCTCCTCTACCTCTTCCCCTTGATTTTCGTTTGGGCTCTTCTAACAGAGAATAGTTTTTATAAATATTTGGAAAATTAGAAAGTTCTTCTTCGCTAAATGGAATTTGCCATTTGTGAATAATAAATTTCATTTGCATTTCCGAGTGGAACAATCCCCACAACAAATATATTAATTTCCTCATGTTTTCGCATAGTAGATTTATCCTCATGCTTTTATGAAGTAGATACGATTTCATCCTAAAAACCTGGACAAAGAATTTTGTAAATGGTGAGTGAATCTTCTTAATAAATTCGATCTTTTCTTTCAACGGTATAAGTCTAAACATCTTGAAGAGATCTGGCGTGGGTCTTTCAATTCGATAAAAGCTGATCAAGATTTGGGAAAACTGATCAAATCCAAAATAGAGGAAAGGTAAATCTTCAGGACTTAGAATATCATAAACTGATTTACCCGCATCAAAAGAAGATCTTAAACCTTTCACATCCTTTTTTGCATAACCAGGGTTTCTAATATGAATATTTGGATGCGTATTTGCATTGATAAGATCAAGAATCTCTTGATCTAAATCATCGGCTTTGACCCTTCTCTTGCTTGGTCGAACTTCTTCAAACGAATGGTTAAAAACTTCAATCAGCTCCCTAATACCATCTAATTCTTGATCAAGCTTTGCAAACTTTTGCAAATCTTTGAAGGGAATTTTAGCTAATGACTGCCACGATTTTATACATGATACATAGTCAGTAGGTTTCTTCATTTAATGAGGTGACTTCAAACCGAATTTTTAATTGAAAATCATGTCACCTTTTTGTAACTGGTCAGGTGGTTTCTGACTCCTCGATAACATAATGTTTGCTAGTGTAGCATCACGGATAATTTCGTATTTTTTGGGCGAGTATGTGGAGGAAATTGGTTCTGGTCAAGTTGAGTTGGCGATACTGACAGGAAATGCGTCAATGTCTGATTTATCGATAAAAAAGACTGCTTTTTCGACACATTCAATTCCTATTGAAGTTATCAAGGGCACAATACACAGAATTGATCTTAGTATACCATGGGCATCAATGTTTAACAAAACCAGTTTCTTTGATATTGATGAGCTTTTTATTCTGGGAACTGTAAAGGGTGATGTTATATTAGAAAACGATGCCAATGTTTCTCAGAAAAATGATGAAGAACTAGAATCAATATGTGAGAAGGAAAAGATTTCCAAGAGCGGTGTTGCTTCCGGTATTCTCGGCAAAATTATCAACAAATTGGAGTCTTCTATCTCTAAAATCCATATAAGGGTTGAGGTTGATGTTGGGAATGCTCTTGTTGCATATGGAATTATTATTCCACTCGTTAAAATCACCACAATTGATGCCAAACCAATTGTCAAATCATCAGATGAAACAATATTTCGAAAACAAATCATGATTCACGATTTCTCATTTTATTGCGATACCGATTCATATAGACTCGATTGCTCTGATTTTCGAAAATCAATGCTAAAAGAGTTTTCTAACAATCACCAGTATATTGTGAAAAATTCTACTTTTAGTGCCACATTTGAACAATCAAGTGATAATAGTGTTAGATTTTCTAATCAACTTAGCATATTGAGTGATGGTTTTAGTATTTTTTTGGATAGAGATCAGTGGGCCAATATTAGATCTGTTCGAAATAATCTAGAAAGGTTTTCAAAGATAAGGCAATATGCATCACTTGGAAGACCATCTGAGCTACCCAATAATAGGATAAGTGTTTCCGAATGGTGGAAATATGCAAATAAATCCGCCTTCAAAAAAAAGTACCCATTAACATATAATAAGAAAGAAGCATTGATGTTTTTAAGAAGTAGAAGAGAAATGTTGCCATTTTTTACATCATATTTGATTAGTAATAGCAAAGAAAAATTTCAAAATAGGGTTAATGTTCACAGAGAATTTTTTGGCCATGATGTATTTATGAACTTATTAGAGTATTCTAAAAGAGTAGTATTGCTTTCTAAAGAAAATACCGAAATATCAGGGATAACGGCCGATACATTGAAAAATCTCGAGAAAGAGGGGAATGAGAAGTATTCTCAAATGGCCATAAAATCCAAATTTGGTTTCAAGAAAGTTTCCATTGTGTTGTTAGAGAAAGATAATCACCCGGTTGTATGTGCAGATTTTGATGGAATCAAAGGCCAATGGGCCAGAGAAAACGGCATATTTGCTGCAATATTAAGTCTCTCGAATCTTCAAATCCTTTATAACGAAATGAATAATCAAAAATTCATATTAGCATTTAATAATGAAAAAAAGAATTCATTAAAATTGTGTTACCAATTTAATTCCAAAAAGAATAGCCAAGTTTTTGAGATATCTATTAGAAACCCAAATTTCATATACGATCAGCGCTTTTTTAATATTGTTTCTGATTATTTTTCTGGTGTTACAGAATTTTTCAACCAAAGAAATCCACATAATCGTGATTCATCTCCACTTGAAATTGATAGTATTCTTTCATCAAGAATTAATACCACATTTACGTGCAATATCGAAAACCCATGTTTTCGATATAATATCGAAGAAGACATTAGGATTGAATTTCAAAATGTTTGTATTAGTCAAGCAAAGAATTGCATTTTTGATATTTCCAATCCAAGTACTTTTTATGACAATTATAAGATTGTTATTAATGGAACACAGTTTTATTTTAATGGATCCAAAATGATCAGTAATAGCTCTTCGACTATTGGATTGAAACTTCTTTTCATCCCAATGATAACATATGAACAATACTTTTGTTCAATCGAATCAAATTCTATTGAAGTTTTTATTAAAAAGGAAGAACTCTCAAAATTAACATCAATGTACACACCTCAATCAAACGAAGAGAAAGAACAAATCTCAGGTTCATCAAAAAAGATCCAAGTTTCATTTTTAGTTGATTTATTAACACTGGAATTATCTATGCCACATGGAGAAGTGTTTACTCAGGTATCATTGACAGGTATTAATATAGGTTGTTTTTTTAATGACAATGTTTTATCAAGCACCTTAACTATTCAAAATGGTTTTTTGACAAAAGAAAGGTTTTCATCATTGTGCAATTTTCTTCATGAAGAAGATAATGCAATTAAGATATCATATATATCTGATAATGCCAATATAAATTTAGATGTTGCTTTGAATTCACCAGCAATTACGTTATCCACGAACTATTTGGTTCAATTGAATGAATATTTATCATTTATATCTCCTTCTAATACCGAAAACATACCTAAAGAGAATGAATCGTTATCAATTAGGGTCTCAATTCTTGACATGAAGTTACGTTATGAAATTCCAGATGTTTTTTCTTCTTTCAATATCGATATGAATTTATCACAGTTTATACTTAGTTCAAAGCATCATTCAAATACAGTTTCTATTCACAATTTAACTACTTACTTCAACTCTAACCTTGTAATGGAATTCCCATTTTCTACAGTTTTCATTCATGAAGTATCTAATAGTATTGGGGTTAGTTTGCCATCAATCAAAGTGTGCTTGACCCAATATAATTATCAAGTAATAATGGAAATTCTCGACTATTACTTTTTTGTCTTAGAGTCGTATTTTTTTGTAAAACCAAATCAGAAGGGTTCTTCATCTGAAATAGATATAAATGCTAATACATTTCAGATCATTTTCCAAGAAGATGACGAAATTGTTCAAATGGACTTATCTAAAGTTGATATTAGAATTGGAAACAATATTGAGTTTAATTCATCATCACTACATAGTTTTTACAAAGGTAACAAATACATTATATCTGAAGAGAGTTTTGACATGGTTTATGATGACAGAAATTGTTCTATTAGATTTAACGGGATTCTTTCAGGGAATTTATATACAAAACCAACAAATATGTTATATCGGATTTTTATGGACAAGCCTTTAAATAGGAATATTTATGTTGATCCTACACTTTTTAATCAATGGAAACCAGTATTACCTGCTTTAATAACCAAAGTTCATATTTTTAAATTCGATTCAGTATTCTTGACAGACAAAAATGAAATTTCCAGTTTTGTTTGCACTCCATTGATAATTGAATCCATATTAGAAACCTCAAAAACGAGTTTATTTATCAATTTGAATAATCCGGTTATGGAGACAAATAATCTGGGTTCTTTTAAGAATTTGCTTAGTGTTAAAAACGGAGATTGTATTTCAATTTCTTTTATCCAGGATGATGTCACAGTTAATATGGAAAGCCTCACATTTACTTACCAACATCAGTTTTTTTTTGAAATGGTGAAATATTTTACTTCAATTATTGCAGAAAAGCATCCAAACCCTTACTCTCCAATTGAGTTACCCCCATATTTATATGCAATTAGAATCAAGTTTCTGAAATTGCTTATGCTCCCCAGAGTACCAATTAACGATCTCTCTGGGTTTTATTTGAGTATATCTAATTTTTCTGTCAATTCAGCAAGCAATAATTACCGACAAATGACTGTTGATGGAGATGAAATGGTAGGATCTGCTTATTATAGTAACTACGAAATATTTCGTTCAAAAGAGTTTACAATACCAATAGTATTTGTAACCAACCCACAACCTCCAGAATTAGCTATGGGCTATTCTCATACAATCATTGATAATCTTAAGAATCCAAAACATGAGTATCTTCATTCAATGGAGATTTTGGCAAAATTTGATCTATTTGAGTTTTATTATCTTCCTGTTCCATCTTTATATTTATGTGATAGTTTGTTATCATTTATCAATTTTGATCAGAACAAAGAACCTTTTCCAACAATATATAACATTGATGTTTCAATTGAAGCTTTTAAATTATTTTTACAAGAATCATCCAGTTTAGCCTTTGTTTTTAAGGGATTATTACATCAAATGAGATCAAGTTTTCAAAAAACCACCATCAATAATTTCTATATGATTAACTATCGTGAAAATAAGAAGATTATTATTTCTAAAGCCCAAAATAGGGAATCTTTGTTATCATCTATAGAAGAAGGTTTAATATCAATAACCCTGAATCATTTGATTATTTTTTTTGATGAAAAAGTTATTTCTTTTTTGATACATACATTTTTTCAATGCCCGTTCTATAGAACGAAGTGGGGACCTGATCCTAATATTCCCACAACAATGAGTTTTTTCTTTCCATCATTAGTAGTTGCTTTCCATCCAAACATTAGCAGCTCATTATTATCTAGTTTTGATTTTAATATTACCATGAAAGGAGATAATATTGAGTTTAATGTTGTTACAATGTCATTGTTGCACAATTCCAAGAAGTTTGATAAAATAGTTCCAGTTTTTTCTGGAATTTCTTTTTCATATAGCCAGATAATTAACGATTCAATATGCAGTAGCATGTATATTTTGGGAAAGTCAGAAATGAATATCAGTATTTTTGAGTTGAATTATTGTTTGGAATTATTATCACCAATCAAATCTGTTTATGATGCTTTTCTTCAAGAAAAGGCAAATAGATCTGTTTCCACAATTGATTCTGTTTTTTCAATTGCATTCGATCAAATTGATTTTTATTTGTATGAAACAAAGTATAAATATGACCAAGGAATGTTTAATTTATCATTAAAGCCTTCTTCAGTACAAATTGATACGAGATCGCAACATTCAGGTTTCCATAATATTTATGTAAATTCCTGTAAAGTATATAATAATAATACTCAAAAATGGGATCACTTTGTTGAGCCTTTTGTGATTGCTTTTGAGTTCAAAAATAGAGAAAATAGCTCAAATATTCAATTGTCAATGGTCAATTCCTTGCAAGTGAATATTACACACAACCTTCTAAACCAATTGATGCGCTTAATTGCATTACAGCAAAACGATTCAAATGAAAATGACCACCAACAAGCTTTTCTTGTTAGAAATCATCTTGGAATTAAAAGTCAATTTTTAGTCGAAAACAATAAACAAATCGAGTTAAACGTAAACTCAAACCATTCAATAGCTAGTGTTAGTGACGATATAACTGTATCATTTATTTCGGACAACAATATAAGAACATTTTCCCAGAAAGAACTTTTTTATCCACTTTTTTTATCGAAAACATCAGTAGTTTCTGTATTGTCATCTGAAAAAGGAAATGAAATGTTGTTTTCCTCTCTAATGAGGTTTTATAATAACACACAATCACCTTTAAATTTATATATTCGTGAGAATACATCCAGATACAAACTTGTCACAAAAATTGATCCTAATATATGGGTTAATATTCCATGTTCCAAGGTTCTATCAAAAATGATGTGTTTATCAAACACACCAAATGCCGAAAAACTGAATCACAAAACATTCAATTATTATTCACTGAAACAAAGTTCATTGGTAATATCCTGTTTGATTGCAGATATGCCAATTGATTTAGTTTTAAAATCTTCTTTTGATACTGATACATGCATTCTCTCTATTAAGATATCTCAGATGTCAGTAATACAGAATAAATTCCCAGAGGCGCTTTGGATAAGGGTTAAAAATGCTAATAATGAGTTTTGCATTTATCCCAATCAAAAAATGAGGACAAATCTCATTCGCTTTGATCAGAATAGTGCATTCATGAATTGTGCCCTTGATGAATGTAGCTTTCCCGCAATATTTTCTAAGCTTCAAATTGCAAATGGGATTGTCATTCCTGTTTGTATTCAAACCAAACAACACAAAGATCCTATAGAAATTGCCGCATACATATCTATAAGTAGTATTACCAAAATAGTCAAAATTGTTTTGTATTCCCCAGCTATAGTTTTTAATTTGACCAATCAACATCTAGTATGTGTATCAAATGATTTGAAGGAACATTCTTTTTTCGGAAAAAAGAAAAGAGTTTATTGGGGACAAACAGAATTCTTTCGGAATAATGAACAGAAAAAGCAATTAAGAGTCCAATTATCTCTTCCAAAATCTAAAGCATATTCAGAAGAAATTGAATGCTTAGGAATATCAACAAGTTTAGTGATGTTTGTTCCAAAAGAAGACGATATGTTTATTCCAATAGGATGTATAATAAGGTCAAGTTTTTCTTATGGCTCATCTTCAATAGTCACACTAGTTCCATATATATCATTGTCAAATCATCTTGATTACGTTATTTATCTTTGTCCAGTCTCTAATTTTGACACATATCCCACAGGAAAGTACCTTATAAAATTAGACCCCAGAGAAACCACAAGAGTAGATTTTACATATAAATCCATGATTTTTTGCTTCAGTATTGAGAACTGTTCTAATTATGTTTTTTTATCATTTTCTGATCCATCTTCTAAATGTTTTGTTTATCCTCACGAAACAGATTTGCTTCAAATAAGTATGTTAGCATCAGAACTCGGATCCGATCTTAACATCTCCTTTTCAAAAGCCATTCTACCCCAACAATATATGGTTATTAACGAATTGGATTGTTCAATTATGTATTGTCAATCAGGTTTCACTATTTATCAAAGTGTTGATTCCCATTCAACTTCTATTATATCATTGCAATCACCATTTTTACAGAATGATATAGTATTTCAAATAAATGGATACCAGTTTTGCATATCTTTGGCGGTTTTTCAAGATCCTATATCAATTTTTGAACAATCTCTACACATTTACCTATTAGTGCATGATAATGGTTTAAGATCGATTGTCATTTCTAACCAACCACCTATAAGATTATCAAAGCCGAGATTGTTATTTGATTTATCGTTAAGCTCTATATTTTTTTCCATAATTGATAATGACTATTCTGAACTAGCCTTGTTTTCCATAAGTGGTGCAAACGTATCATATGAGGGTAATGACACAAGATCAAAGATATGTTTGCGCATTGAATCATGTGAACTCGATGATTTAAACCCTCTAGCTCCATTTGATGTTGCTTTTGTAGGCAAACCAAAAGATGATTTCCCATTTGTTCAACTCGAATGTGAAATGTTAGCTGATGCTCCAATTTTCACTGATTTTCAAAAAATTTCTTTTCAGATACAACCCATGGTATTTTTGTGTGATATTGCATTTTTAAATGATCTTTTCGGGGTTGTTGTATCCATCTTCAAATCGAAACTCGAAGATGATGGAATTGATTCTCTATTGCCATCACGATCTAGGATTAAGACTATTGAAAGAGTTATTAGATCAAAATTCCTTGAGATTTTTCCAATTCATATTGTTTTATCGCTTGAACAAAACACTGGGAGACCCTCTAAGTCATCACATAAGTATTGGTTTTTAAAATTGATTCCAAGTATTGTACAAGGATGCATCTCTCTTCCATACTATAGGTTTGAAGGCTTTATAAGTAATGAGTATTACATCCAGAACAAAATTATTGAACCTTATATTCAAGAAATTGTTAAACAAGGTTGGAAATTGATTTTTAATCTCGATTTACTCCTTAATATCGGTGGAATAACAAATAATATCGCAAATAGTATTTTAATTATTCCCCAAGCTCCTTTCCAAGGAATAAGCCAATTGACTATTGGGACAGCCCTAACAGCAGGTGAAAATGTATTAATTAGTGCATCAAAATTATTCCATTTTGTTTCTGATTGGGATTCTTCAAAGCCATCATCAATTGGTCTTAATCAAAGTCCTCAAAACACTGTTGTTAGCGGGTTGTCATCTTTTGCTTCCAATTTGCAAAATGCTGTATCTGGAGTTGTATTGGAACCAGTTAACGGTGCTAGACAAGGTGTGTTTGGTTTTGCTAAAGGATTGGGAAAGGCAATTTTCGGGTTAGTTTTAAAGCCTGTCACCGGGATCCTTGACGTAAGCACCGGTATTGTCAGTGGAATCAGGAAAGCAATAGAAGGATCTGATTGTATTAATAAAATAAGGCCTGCAAGAGCATTTCCATATCGAGAAATAGTACCATATGATGAGAGTTTGGCATATATGCAGTTATCATTACAGTTGAAAACAAACCCAAGAATAGAAATCGTGGAGGTTGTGTTTACTGATGTGCAGAATAATCTCATAGTAATTGCTACAAAATCAAATTTGGCCATTTTTTCAAAAGATCATCAACTAGTAGAAATATACGAAATTGATAGTATTTGCAAAGTATCTAGAAATGATAAGCTCTTTGTAGTAGAATTAGCTGACAATGGTATCTTATATTCCAAAACAAAAGTATTAAAATTTGTGACCCAAAGCGAGGAAACCACAAAGATCGCTTCGAGATTCCTTAGATCAAGAGTTAATGCTCTCTCGATATTCTCTAAGGATATAATATAAATTGTTTTATATATTAATGTTGCTTTTTTTCCTGAGTTTTAGAGTTTATGAGGCGATTGGGGCTATTAATTACATCAAATATGCCGAAGGGGATGAATTGAGGAATATAATTGATTCATACGAAAAGACAGTGGTCTTTTTCAGCAATAATACAGATGAGCTGAGTTTTGCGAATTTTGCAATTTTTGAGTATTTTAAAACTATCAAATTTGTACATTCTAATGAATTGGAGGGAATTTCTCGGAATTGTAGCATATTTCCTTGTATAATTCCATTTAGTTTGGGAAATAGGATAAAAATCAACGAACCATCAGTTTCAGCGAGTTTGTTTTCTCTTTGGTGCGAATCTTTGGTTAAAAACAATGTTTATGAAATCATGAACGTTGAACATTTGCGATCGGTTTTGCAAGAGTCGTCATATGTTCTTTTTGGAGTGGAACATCAACAAAGGCCCCATTTTCTTCCTGATAATATCAGGTTTTACTTTGTATCAAAGAATGTACTTCGAAAATTTGGGATCTCAGTATCACCTGGGTACTACCTGTATAGATCATCAGATAGCGAGTTTATTCGAATAAATGGTAATGTAAAACAGCATCTCAAATCTCCCTTGGTTGATTTGAAAGATCCAAGCTTTGTTCCAAAAGAGTACCTCGCTGGTTATGTTGTCAACTCCTCAAATTCACAACAGAACATTGAAGAAATCCAAATTTTGCATTCTTTGGCTCATATGTACCCGGAGAAAATTGACTTTTCCGTGTTTCATGGTGGACTATCCATTTACATTCGCTATATTTCTCAGACCCATAATTTGAAAGATCCATTCTTCATTGTAATGAAGAATGGAAACGAAAGTTCTAACGAAATTATTACTGGAAATAACCTTCATAATATCTCTCACATATCCAAAGTCCTCTCCAAGTTTCTATTAATATAGCTTGACTTGACTATTCACCAAACTGTCACAGTCTATATTTTGAAAGAAATACAACACAATTATTCACCGGTTTTAACTTTCAAAAACGAAATATACTTATCAAAATAATTATTTCAAATTATATCAACATTCTTATTGATAGAAAATTTTGGCCCAGGAAAATTTAGTATCATATCACTTTCGTTAATTCTTCCTAGAATGACGAGCATTCACTCAAAGAGCTGCCTCTGCACTCAAAATGAAATGGATAATACCCTATATTCAAAGAAATCTAAATCTAAGAAAAAGTTCACACCTGAAGAAGACGCATTAATCACGGAACAAGTTAAGCTGCAAGGCGAAAAAGGATGGAAGAGGATTGCAGCGTTCGTTCCGGGAAGAACTGCGAGGCAGTGTAGAGAACGTTGGAAGAATTATCTTTCTCCCGATGTTTCTCTGTCACCATGGAATAAATATGAGGATGATATGCTAGAACAATACGTGAAAGAACATGGACAACAATGGTCGAAAATTTCTAAATTTTTCAATTCTAGAACCGATGTTATGCTGAAGAATCGATGGTCATATTTGAAGAGAAAGCTTCCTAACTTCCCAGTTTCCCCTGTAGTCTCAAGCGATAATAATGAAGTTATTGGAGCATCAGAGTTCATACAAGAAGATTCATTTGTAGGGTATGAATTCAATAATGAATACGAAAGCTTTGTCAATGAGGATAATGAATCCTTTTATTTTGAAACTCTCTGAAGAACTTAAAACCAAAAAGTTCGAAATAGGGATAATTAAAGCCTTCGTTTTAGTTATTATATGTGTTTCTTACATGATCACTATTGCTAGTTTCTTTGATATTCAGCAATTTATTCGGAGATCAGGGAAAACCTTGTTTTTATCATCTTTTTATGAGCTTTATACTCTTTTTGAAATGATTACTGAATCAGGATTCCAAAAATCTGATCCATTTAACCACCCTTCTTTCCATTTATTCATCATTATGCTGTTTTTCCACAAATACCAGGGGTTTTCTGTTTTATTATGCATTTGCTATTTCTTATTCTATTTGAAGCGTTTATCATCACTCATTATTCTAAAAATTGTGCCTGAAGTGGATTCGTTTTCGCCCGAACTAAGGTCTCTTATGAGAACTTTGTCTGAAAGTAGCAAAATTGCTGAAGTAATAGTATGGCTTGATGTTTTAGCTATATTTGAACTCTTCATTGTATCAATCATCAGCTTTTTAAATGCCGGGGTTACATTAGTGTTTATTATATATTTCTTCTTTTTATCATCATACAGCTATATCAATAGCTTTCAACACCGACTAGTTTGGATAAGAATCAAAGATTTTATTAGAAATTTGTTGAAAGAAAACCCAAATTTCGTGAATATATATGAATCAATCTGCAATTTCCTTGCTACACTCTCGGAAACATTATACAAACAAAAAACAAAATGATTTATTCAAACATATTCGTTTGACCCGCATTACTATTCTCTGTCTCGTTCATAAACTCATCAGGTTCGGTCTGTTTTACAGAAAACAATGGAATGGAGAGCATTTCTGAAGACTTCATCAACAAAAGTACATTCGATATGAGTGATATTCCTATTGAGCATGCGAAATATCCAAGCCAGAAATAATGTTTATCATTTAGGGATGGATAGACAATAGGAAAAATTGCACCAATCCAATATACAAAGCTCCAAATATTGAATAATTTAATAGGATGACGAGATATCAAACCAAAAAACACAAGTTTTTGGGACATATATTGAAAACATAGCCCAATGCTGATTAAAAAGAATGGTGAAATTATTTTTTTTGAATGTTGCAGATTGAAATTCGCAACAAAAACGAGAACAGATACAATAGTAGGAAGCAAAGCCAATAAAATCTTGCCAATATCAGCCTTTTTGTTTCTGATGATGACAACCAATCTGATAATGATATACACACAATAAAGTCCGAAAAGCGAGAAAAAGACTATAGTAACAGGCAATGTTTTCACAATGCTCTCTAGTGATGGAAAAAAACCAGCAATAAGATGAAAAATGGACAAAATGATCAGTCCTTCAGTTGAAAAAGACATGTACCACGAGTAATTCTGCTGTGATAGGTATTCGATCAGAATAGACAGGAAATAGCCAACTTCTGCGAGCAAAATTAGATAAAAAGAAGTATATGTTAAGCCAAAATTGAAGGATGCGGCCAATTTCATACACTCCAAAACGCAATTAGGAGACCCAAAACCAGAATTTATGATGTGCCCAATACCAGAAGAGCATTTGCAGCGCCTCGCTTGAAGTCCATCGAGCTTCGAACATGTTTGCGACAAAAAAAGACAAATCCCATTGATAAAACATGCCCATGACTCAAGTTTCTCAGTTAGCCCTTTGGAAAAAACAAAGGATATCAAAAAAGATACGCACTGAATAACAAAAGAAAAAAGCGATATCCAATTGGGAGAGAAGCTGGGTGGGATGAATCGCAAAAGAATATCCCAATATCGGATAAGAACCAATCCGCCCATAAAACTATCATTGGAGACTTTGCAGCTATATCGTTTCAAACAATCCACCTCCTCAATCGTTAGGGTTTCCATGAGGCGGCAGTTGTTACCGTCCATATTGAAATTGATGATTGAGTATGACGACACTCCCCTGATCAGCGAATCTGAGCAGCATCAGCCAAGTCTATTTGTTTGGTTCTCAGGTGTTATATGCCTATCTCTTATCTCCTTGTCGTCTGGTTCTGTCAATGTTTTTCCCTCATTGATTGATTTATTCAAGTCAGAATTTCATTTTTCTGATTCGTCTGCGACATTTATGCTTTCAGCAGGCGCTACTTTGATGTATATAACGCTTCCAGCCGGTATGTTTATGGATAAGTTCGGAGTTAGCTTGACATTTGGAATTTCTATTGGTATTACTATAATATCGTATGTGATAATGTTCTTTTCATCAAATAATACGCCTGTGTTTATTACTTTCTATTTATTGATGGCTTTTGGCAGTGCATCACTATTTATCACCTGTTTGCAAATAGCTCTCTCTCGTGCTCCACCAAAGATTAAAGGAATCTCTGTTTCTATTGTTTCTGCCTCTCTTTCCATGGCCTTTGGATTCTGGTTCAGTATTTATGGAAAAGGAGTCAGCATTTTCCCCAAGCTTCAGCCACTTCTTGCAGGTTTTAAGTCTGTTGGATTTTTTATTATTGGAGTGTTAGTTTTTCTTTCACCAATTGCCTATTTCTGCTATAGAAACTTCCAGCCCTCGATCTCTCAGGCATCTGGGGGCAGTTCTTTTGATGTTTTGAAGTCTCCACGCCTATATCTCCTCCTATTTTCGATGCTTATTACTGTATTTGATGGTATGCTTGTACTTTTATCTGGTAAACAAATATGGTCGATTTATGATCCAAAATACGAGAGCGCCACAGCTGATTGGTCGATGAAGTTTTCTCTAACAAATTGCTTCTTCACTATCACACTCTCTGCTTTGCTTGACTATATACTTTCTAAGTATGAAATCCCAAGAACAAAAGGATTTTCTTTCTTTTGGATGATATTTTCATTCATTCCTGCTGCCATATCATACGCATTTCAGAATTCTCACTCAAGAACCGTATTTGGAATTTTAATATCAATGATGGGAATTCCATTTGGATTTGGCTTGACTCAAAACCCTGCAATGACATCCGATATATTCGGAAATGAAAGATATGGCTTTGCATTTGGTATCGTCCAAATAGGTTCCATTATTTCCGCTGCATCAACTCTCCCATTAATGAAAATGCTTGAGAAAACTGGAATTACAATCGTTTTCCTTTGCGCTGCAATGGCTCATTTAATTACTGGAATTATGTGGTTTTTAACCAAAAATGAAGTTGAGCCATCCTCAATGCTCAAACAAATTGAAGTGTTCCTTGGTCCAAACCAATAAACTATAAATTTGATCTCTATTTTTGTGAAGAATATTTATGATAAAACAAATTCTTGATTCAGATAAATTCAAACGATATTGAGAGAATCGATTTATATTTGAGAAGATTTCATAGCAGTTTATCAGAATTGCATATGGATGGAAAGGTCTCTGATGATTCTTCAAGAAAATCCAAATCTTTCAAAAAATATACTAGATATGTGTTAGATCCGTTCCAAATCTTCTGCATTGAGAAACGATCGGAGTTTTTATTGGAACACCCTGAGCTGAAAAACTCTGAGGTGACATCAATATTGGGCTCAATTTGGAGGAATATGCCTCAAGAAGAGAAACAAACATATAATACATTGGCAATGAGGCTGAAAAACAATAAATGCAGCGTTCAGAGAAAGATAAAGAAGCCAATTAATGAAGAAGAAACGTTACATGAAGAGATTAAAGACCGATCAAAAGGAAGTACCGAGGGAAGTGAACCAGATGTTGAATATGATAACGGCGGATCACTTCATATTCCCAGGATTCATGTAATCAGTAGATCAGGTGTTGGATCAAATGTCAGCGAAATAAGCAAAATTCTCCTTGCACACCAAGAGGAACCTAAAAGGGTGGCTCCTAACAAAGAATAAAGCCATGTTTTTTTCTTCATTATCAATCAGGTATATCGGGAAATCGTTATTCCCTCAATTTTTCTCAACACCATTCAATCTTCTTTGATTTTCATTGAATTCAAGATGATTTTGTCAAAAGTGCTTCAAGTTGGCCGAGGAGACAATTATTTAACCGTTTTGTAAAATTGATCAAAAATATGAAAACTGAAGAAACATCGAATTTAGTGCTTCTTTTTCAGGAGAATCCACTTATTGCGATACAATACTGCAAACAACGCATGAGTTATCCCAAATTTGATTGCTATTCTGATTACTATTCGACACATAATAATCCAAAACACTTATCGACATGCCAAAACTCTTGGAACACTCCTATGGTAGCCATTCATTGCGATGATTGCAAATTAACAGATTCTAGCTGCATTTGCCTTGACTGCTTTTTGAAAGGTAATCATGAAGGACACACTATTACAATTCGCCCAGAATCAATAGGTAATTGCGACTGCGGTGATACATGTTTTTGGAAACTTAGTGGTTGTTGCAGAGATCACCAGGGACAATCTGAGAATCCCGATCTTGATCAACTTGATCTTGAGACTCGGGAGATGGCAAGCTCTGTTTTTAGTGCCTCTTTTAAAGCAATAAATGTATTGGCGGATGGAAATGAAGGATATAAGGCTAAAATGATATTTGATTTTCTCGGTGAGTGTATTAAGCTCGGAGATGGGTTTAGGAGAGTTCTTGCTATTTCCATTATCGATCTCCCCGAATTTGCTGAATTCATTGATGGATTATTTGTTCATTCCCAAGAAATAAATGATATGTATGCCGATTTTGTAGGGACACTCATTAATGATAAGAAATTCTCCTTAGGGTTTTCCTTAATAATATACAAAAAAATTCCATGGATAATGGATGAGATTGAAAAAGGAGCGAAAAATGGCATGATTAAACCAAGTATCAAAAAGTTTTTCGTTTTCCTATTTCATATATTTGCACATTCAACCTTCATTTATCATTTTGAGAGGGGGTTTGATTGGGTTAAGCCATGGAAATACACTTATGAGAAGGTTTTCACAATTTATCAGAGCTTTAAAAATGAGGTTGAAATCATGAAATCAAATACTCCATCATTTGTTTTTGAAATGATGTCAGTAATCCCAAATTTATTGAATCATCCAAATGGCTATTCTTCATTGGCAAATTTCCTAGAGAGTTTAATCGAAATACTTCCCAAATTTGAAGGAAAGAGTTATAGCCAATTTAATATAATCAATGAACCACTTGAGTCTATTATAGATTTTTATTGTTCAATAATATTCGATGAATTGATTTTTTCCTTTGAAAAGATAAAGAGGTTTGATTTAAAGCCATTAATTGTACTTACCAACCTTCAGTTTTCTCAATTGAATGATCTCTTTGAGATTTCCTCAGAGTTTAAGATGCCTTCTCTGATTGAGGGCGCCAAGATTGCTACATTTACTCCTCTAACCAAAACACTTGCATCTCTTCTATGTTTTATTGAACATTATAATATCAAAGAATATTTGATTGACAGCCTAAATTCAATTAATGTTAATCCAGATATATGGTCTATTCATTATTCCATAATTCCAATACGGTTAATGTGCTCATTCTATTTAAACAGCTTATCTTTAATCCCAGCAGGATCAAGATCATTGATCTTATTTATTCAACAGTTTTCCCGACCAATAACGGCATATAAATTTATTGCCCCTTTTTTTGCCGCCATACAAATAGCTGCTAGTATTAATGGCGATAAAAAAATGTTTGTCTCATTGATTTGGCAGACATTAGGACTAGCATCTGTTAATGAACACCTTACCAGCTGTGTTTTTGTATTTCTTGTAATCATCTCTTCGATAGTATATGATCGATCAGTCATATCTCACGACCAAAAGTCTTTCTATGATGATTTATTTAGATCTTACATGCGAGAAAAACCATTGACAATGGATAATATTGATACAATATTCCGAAGGAGCTTTGCAGATAATAATCATCTTCAACATACTTTAAGCCAACACGCAATTATTGATAAAGTTGGCGACCAAAAAAGATTTGTTTTGAAGGATAAAAGTAACTGGAATCCAATATCCCCCGCTATTGTTTGCTCCAATGTTCTTCAGCTAGCTAGCCTATCTTCAAACTCAATACCATTTCCCGAACTAACACCAGAAATCAGAGGTTTAGATTTAATTGGGCTTTTATATACTCCTTGGATTTTCGCAGCAATGTATTTTGGATTTATTTCAAAGCACAATGAATCATCATTAGTTTCATTAAATCTCCTTAAAGATATATTACCAAGAATTACCATTCTACCCCAAAATGACGAACATATTATTGAAGCATCAACCATCACAGAACTTGCACAGAAACTCCCATCAGAGCCTTGGAATATGCTTACAATTAAAGTTTCTTTTGGATCCAATTCTCCTCAGTCTCTTGCCGAAATTGTTTCTCATTTTTCAACTGAAGGAGAAGCTCTAATGAACAAATTTGGTCTCGTGTTTGATCAGCCAATTCAAGAACCCTCGCACGATGCCACAGAATCTAAACGTAAACAGAAAAAGGAGCAATTACTGAAACAAATTATTGGCCAAGTTCAAGGTAATGCCAGCATATTTGCACAGGGGATAGATATTGAAAATAACGAAGAAGAGGACATTACATGTTGCATATGCTCTGAGTTTAAAGGGGGCCAGTTGTACTATTCAGCGAATATTGTTAGTTTATCAACACCATTCAGTTTTGATGGTATTAATGAATATGTTATCATTCCAACCATATTTACATGTCGTCATGTATACCACAAAACATGCCATTCAACTAACAAATGCCCAATTGATCGCCATGTTTCTGATCTAGCTATGCCATTTATTAAAGAGAATTTCAATGAAATTTCTGAACAAAGCAAGGAAATTCTCAGACAGTTTCTCAGTTTGATTCATTTAGATAAATCTGTTTCAGTTTTCAAAAATGCCTTCTTGTCACTTTGCGCATCGTTAACATTGCTTGATTTAAGACTTCGTAATGATCCAAAAACTATGATTTATTTGGAATCTAGGATTGTAATTCATACCCTGTTTGCCTCATTGTTCTGTTTGAAGAATGATTCAAATTTCGTTTTTGTAATTGATGAACATTACCCTCGATCATATCTTATGATTAGAGATATTATCTATTCCGAATCCCCGGTTCAGATGTTTAGTACCATTGTTATGAAGCATGCCGCTTCTGTTCATGGTGAAGATCTGGTTACTTTGCTCAGAAGAGCATTAATTTTACAAACAATGTTGAATTCTCCTCAATCATCCTATGAGTTTGATTTATCCATCGAAAAACTTTCTCATTTCTATGATATCAAAAACCTTTTTTCGGGAGAAATTGCCAAATTTTCATTTCCTCTTGTTTTCCCCAAGCAGTTTTTGTTCTTCGCAAAGGAACCGACGTGCTACCCAATGAATAATCCCCGTAATGTTTACTATTTATGTTTATCTAATGGTGTATTATACTCAGGTAATAGAGATAATAGCGAAAAGTATCCATCAATTTCTCAACTTAGGGAATTTTCTGATCCATTAGCACTTATGGCAATGTCAGGAACTGAAGCATCAAGTACTGTGATATATTATAATGGTCATATTATCCATTTCCCCACATTTTATGTTGATATTTATGGAGATGAGGACGTCGGTTATTCTAGAGGACAATATCTTTACTTGAACGAACAGAAGATGGCTAAGTTTATTGAATTCCTCTTATCAGGCTCATTCTTAGCCAAGATTGAATAAATTCATTTTTCCACAAAGTAATTTTTGGGTTTTTCATTTGATTAACAATACATTTTAAGCTTTTACGAAAAGTGTCAATATGCTCAGCTCAGCTCAAATTGGGATATTAACAGAGGCATTATTTGACAAATGCGACAATGTGAGGATTCAAGCGATGACTACTTGTGTAAGTCTATTTAACAAATACAGAACAATTTTTTTAAGGATAATGGAAAATCAAATAGTGGAAAAAAAGCATGAAATGGAAGCTTGCGTTTCTATTTTGGGTACTATTGATATTATAGTCAATAAATTTGAATTGAAAGAAGAAGAAATGAAAATCATTTTTGATTTTTGTTTCAATTATGCCTTAGAAAATGGTAACCTTAATTACTCATCATCTAAATATATAATTAATATAATCAAAAAATTATTTATTCATTATCGCGATCTTGTTATTCCATCATTTTCTTCAGTATTTACAAATTCAATAAGATATAATTCTCTTTACTTACTCTTGTATTTAGAATGTTTAAAAATATACGAGGTTTCTGATATAAGTATTTTTAATCAGAATATAAAAGGAATATTTAAGTGGCACACTTTACCTGAGTCAAAAGAGTTTTTACATATTCATTCAGCTTTGTATGAATATGCATATACAATTTTATCCGAAAAAGAGGAATACAGGGATACGATGGGAGAAATGCTTGAATCCATTGTGAAAAATGTATTTCCACTTATGTGTTCTGATTTCAAATCACTGAGTAATCTATCGAACTTTGTTTTTCTATCAACAAAAATTATAATTTTGGCACCTCATACAATTATTAACAGTCTGACATCATCAATTATTGAGAAATCTCTTGTTTTTATCGATTCTTTAGATTTATATAGTTCATTTATTCACTTTTTGAACACATTATTCCATATTATCAAAGAGAGAAACCTTAGTATTCCGCCAAATTCTTTAGTATTAATACCTCCAATTATTAAGCAAATGAAAGAAAATGATAACAAAGCATTAGAAATTATGGGGATAATACGATTGTTTTCCTCTAAAGAGTCACTCGAAAAGATCATTTCAATGAAAAATACGAACCTTACAACAGTTTTAAAATCGATTATATTTATATTAAATAATGATGGCATAAAATCTCAAGAAGATATTTCCAAAATATCTGATCTATTAACATACTCTATCAATGCAAAGCATAACACTGAAGTTATCCTTCTAATAATTGATTTATGGAGAATTTCCACATTATTAGGCGTCGACACGAATTCATTATACTACAGTCTGATATCAATGATATCTGTATCTCAAAACAAGGAAGCATTTGAAAAATTTGATTTAGCCATTCCTACAGTATCAAAGTCACTACAATTTAAATCCTTATTGAAAGGCGCAGTCGATTTCAAGTGTATTCATTTATCCCCAAGTACTTTTTCCGCCATTAAGGAAAGCCAGTTCGGTAATCCTATAGATCATTCTCAAGAATTGATGGAAAAGTTAGTTCTTTATTCGTATTCCCCATTTTTTTCTGTCAAAACCAGATCAGATATTATGTTTTGTTTGTCAAAAGTTATTGGAAACCCTGATTTTGAAGCTGCATCCCAAAAAATATACAAAAAACAGTGCCCCTATTGTGCACATAGAGCCGTCCATAATGCTGTTCTTTCTATTGTTTCTATTAGGGCTGATTGTGAATCATGGGTATCATCAATCAATTACATTGTTGAACAAATATCCAAAGAAGTTTTAAATGGAAATTCTCTATTAACACAGAGTCAAATTTCTTGTTTTAGAGCTGCTGCTTTCTCATTTATAACTACAATATACTCAGTTGGTACTTTGCAACAACTTTCGCCTCAAATTATATCCAATTATTATAGCAAATTTGATTGGAAAAGAACCGAAGAAATCATTCCTGTTACGATGTGTTTAGATATTATTTCCAAATGGAATTATCAATTATCATCAGAATTGTTTAAACAGAAAACTGATATTGGGAAAATATTTAATTCAAAAGATCCAAATAGAAGAGCATTTGTCCTGGAATATCTTTCAAGATCGAAATCTATTGATTCTGCAACTTTTGAATCTCTTTTTGAAGGAGGAATATCTCAGCTTACTCTTTCTCATGCCCAAAAAAGAATAATCAAAAGAAATGGGATAGTTTTACCAGATAAACATCTTGTTTTAGTAGATAAATTGCTAACTACCAATGATCTTGCAGTGGCAAATCCTTGTCTTTCTACTTTTCTCACAATTATTCGTAATAGGAAGAGTGGTAACGATCAATGCCTTGGAACTCCACTTAAAAAAGTATTTTCTGCTTTGAGAATTCCTGGAGGGATGGCTCTTTACAAACAGGTTGTTTTGGAAATTCTATCTGCAACCCCTATCGAAATTAACTTCAACAATATATGTGTTTCTGTTTTTAATGATGATCCAGAGTTTTCTCTGTTTGCAGTTGACGTTCTAATTGACCTTGTAAAACAATGTAAACAACAAACATCATTAAAATCTCCCGCTGCTGCCGTTTCAGTATCTATACTTCTTTGTAATCCACTAATGACAGAACATGGGAAATACCTTTCACAAAATGTCTTTCAGTCAAATAGACCTCCTCATGAATTTGCTTTACAGTATTACTTAAGTTCTAATACAGATGATATTGAAGTGTTTGTACCATTTTTGTTTTCTTTATTAAACTTAAAATCACCATGGGATGGATATGTTCAACAGGTAATAGCCAGTTTGGCAAAAGATGTGAGGTTTTCTAAGATTATTGATTTAGCTTTGCTTCATTTCTCAAATTCTATAAGCAACACCACCAAAGACTATTCAATTGCAGGAACTGCTCTATATTCTATTGATAAAACCAAGTTCATCAATAGTCTTCTTTTAAGACCGGGCCATCCATTAAAGAGCATTGTTTCATTGTTGTCATCAATGTTTGATCTCGTTGGAACCACAGTATTAGAAATTGGACTTAAGACATCGCAACCAACCAATATACATCCTTATATTCTAAAGATAATTGGATCAGCGAAAATATTCCCAGAAATTAAAAATACTATTCTGGTGTATATTGTCCATGTTATGTCAATCAAAGCTGGAACAAACGACGATATCATATTTTCTTTGAAATCGCTATCACTTCATTATCCTTGTCTAAATAATGAATCAATAGATTCTATATTATCAGATAGGGATGAAAAAGGTTTTTCTTTTTCTTCAATGAAGTCATTGTTGCACATCGCATATCCATCTCTTACCATATATGATATTAATCCATTGATTCGCAACTCTCCAACAGCAGCATTAGTTGGATACTCTGAGCTAGTGTCGCAAGGTAGACCTTTACTTACAGATATTCTTACTTTTGCAAAAACTGCACCAAATTCTGTTTTGCAAGCACTTCCAAGTGTAAAAGAACTCCCTAATGATCGTTATGGTGTTAGAGGGTTGAATGATATGTTCGAATTTATTACCAACGAAATGTATCGGGATGAAGAGGCATTTAAATGCATGATTGAGTTGTTTTCATGGCTTCCTGAAGATGTGGTGTTTGGAAAGCTCGAATTATTAGTCAACTCTGTGATTGGGGCTGTTAGAACCCACAAACCACCTTTATTGGCATTCTCATTTATCACATTGCTCGCCGATTCCCCATTGATGAGTGGAAGAAAAGAGTTTATTCAAAGTATACCTGTTTTTGAAGTACTGACACTACTAAATAGTGAGTCTGACGATATGCATCTGTCTGCAACTTCAAGAACAGCGTTTTGCTCAATAATTAATTACTCCCAGAAAAAGAAAACAGCACAAGCTCTTGTTTCCTCTGTTAACATACTAAATGGATTCTTAGAATCCATTATGCCAATTTATGTATCGGAAATGGATTTAGTATCTCTGGACTGCGCTTTCCTTTTATTGGAGATCGGATCAACAATTGTCAAAATTAACTCTTCCCTGATGATATGCGCCGCTGTTCAACAAAAGAAGGGGATGGAAAAATTGCCTCACCTGAAGCTGATCCCATTACTATCGTCAATTGATAATGTTATCAAAAAGGGTGTGCTACATTCTCTCAAATTATTCCCCCCAAAATAAAAGAATTTCAAGAATTTATTCCAATTTTGAGAACGAATTATTCTGTTTTGATAACTATCAGTAACATTTGAAGATCTCAATTCTGAATTTTCAGTTTTCTCGTTAATCTTACAATTGACCCATCAAAAATGAGAAATGCAAACGGTGCAAATTTACCTGAGACATCAACACTATCTAAGTCAAGGTCAGGTTCCCAGGAAACTACGATCCGTGCTCAAATACAAGATGGAACAACTAGTGGGATAGATTTTATTTTTCCGATGATGGATGAGATGTACAAAAGGATCAGGCTTCCTCAGATAATATATTATATACAGGCTATTTTTGTGGCTTTACAAATGTTTTCAATATCACTATGGCCTGGCTTACATTTGAGTTTTTTATTTGATCAACCGGGAGGGAAAATCGGGAAAAATATTCTTTATATTTGTCTTTTTACCGATTTAAGTGGGAGTTATACTTCCATTTTGATTAGATTTTTGGCATTAACAGGGATGATTCTGATAGTTGTTGGAATTACTATCACTCAGACTTTTTTATATCGCAAGAATAGAAGGTTTGTGAGATGGACATTGTATATAACCAGGATTGTCTATGAAATCTTGCCAGTTATCTCGTTATGTCCTTTGGGAAATCTCCTCGGAGCGTTATTCGAAGATATTGTCAAATACAAGTCACTGACGTATATTATATTTGGAATTTTGTCTTGCATTTATTTTATCTTTTTTGTTTTTGCCCACTATGTATGCTCATATCTAAGTTCTGTATCTGCTTATCTTCCTACAGCCTTAACAGCATGCTGGTCAGGTTCGTTTTATTTCAGTTTTATTACTATATTTTCAGCTTTTGCTACTAGTAGCTACGTCATTAAACAGTTTTCTGATTGGATGACATATCTAATGATTGGTATAAAGGTATGCTTCAATTTGTCTTTTGTATATCAATTAATGTTCCTTCCTTTTGTTCGGAGGGATGTTAACTTAGCTTTTATCGCCTTCTTTTCGGCAGTATCATTTCTTGATCTTTCATATTGTCTTAAGTTCTTTTCCATTTCTTTTAATTATGCAGCACAATTTGGAATATTTATTGGTTCTTATATATTATCATATTTTGTATTCTCATTAATAATGAAAAAGAGAATCAGTCGGATCCAAAAAGTATTAACTGACACTCCTGCAGAAAATACTACTTCAAATGAAGAAAATGGTATTAAAAAGAGTAGCATGACTCTTCAAAATTTAGATCTTAAAGAAGCATTTAATGCTACCGGTTTTGATCAATCGTTTGAGTTAGTAGAGATGGCCATCAGAATCGGTCTTCAGGAAATGTGCCCATATTTTTTGGATTGGTCACTTCTCAAGTATATTGCAGAGTTTCATTCAGGTCCTGGACCATTATGTGTTGTTACGCAAATATTATCATATTTTCCTAGCGAAAACAGGATTCTTTCATGGTTTTTCTCTCAGGCTGCAGATTCACCAGAATTAACCTATGCACAAAGGTTTATGCTTTATCAAGTCCATAGAGTTAAAGGACTGAGACAAAGCTCTGCATCAACTGAAATCACGAATAAGCTCCTTGAACTTAAACGTTTAATGCAAAAAGGTGTTTCAATGGTTACACACTTTTGGCAAAATGTTCCAACTAATTCTGGAGAACTTTTTGCTATAAAGGACTTTACATATAAAACCAGATCACTATTTGATGAAGCTACAGGTAATTGGCCCAATAACATAAGATTATATGAAGAGTATGCCACATTTTTAATTGAATGCGCAACCGATTTTACCACAGGACTTAGGTTTAAGCATAAGGCAGATCTTATCGAACTTGGGAAGAATTTTGTTGTTGATATTTCGTTTAGATCGTTAGTGGCTTTATATCCAGCATATCTAAAAAGAAATGTTATGGATGTAAAAGGTAACTTTATTAAGCAAACCGATAGTTCTAAAAGAGGATCTTCAAATCAAGGCAACAATTCTCAACTAAGTAGCGGGACAATTGATGGAGAGTTAGATTTGGAAATAGAAGAACAACTTGCTAAGGCATCTTTTGGTTTTCATAGGTTAAGACTTGCTTTTCAAAGATCTCTAGCAGGGAGGTCGTCGGTTCATTTGTATAGACTTATACTATCAAATACATGGACACATATCTTATCAATATCAATTATTTTGTTCTTGTTCTTTTATTATTACAGTGCATTTGATGATAGAAGTGAGAATATGATAAGGCAACAAGATCTTAACAATATTAGATATGGTTATGATTCTGCATTAATTAGCTTGATTGCCTATTGGTTGAAGGGTATTGGGGTATTTTCTAATTCATTGTTTCTAGAATTAGCAAGACCATCACCAAAGACCAATCTACATAATCTGAATTTTAACCATAGTTTATTGGACGAAGTAACAAAATGGTCAATATATAGTAGAACCAGTATAAGGTCATTTTTAGATGATATGGTTGAACTCGCTGCTAATGGCCAAGATGTTAGAACAATTATGTCTGAAATGATTTCCAGATCTGTACCGATGAAATACTGTGTCAACGACAACGCTATTAATGAAACAGTTAGCAGTACCCTAAGAGGAGCATTTTTATATCTTCTTTTCGATATGCAAGAAATGACAGTCAATCATGATGCCAATCATTGGGGCCATGATACATTCATGTGTGAAGTTATAACCAATATCGATCCACTTATCTCATCGTTTAGGAGACTTACAGCATCAATGTCAAACGATCAGGTTAGACAACAAACAGAAGCCACAAAAACCAATTACACCATTCTTTTTGTTATTGTTGGTGGTTTTATTATATTAACATTTCCATTTTTAGCATACTTTTTATCAAAATCTCTTAGTGAATTAGATGATTTATTATGTTTGATGAGAAGTATTGATGCACAAAGCAGAACAGAGGCTTCAAAACCATTTAAAGCTGATCAGTCACTTGAAAACGAGTCGGTAGAAGCACACGAAGAACATGAAATGAACAAATGTGGTTTTTGTTTTCTTATTCTTGTTCCCTTGATTATTGGACTTTCATTATACACGTTTATAGTGATTTTAGCCGAGTACCTTAATCAGGAATTTCTTCATTTGAATCAATGGCTATATTATGGAATGGCAAGAGGAAATTATGTTCTTGAATCAATTATTGGGACTTCACTTTCCATTGCATTGTCTCATTACGATTTAGAAACAAATATGACCACTGCAAAGCAAATGGCAGAATTTACCGAGTTTTCTTTAGGGGTATTGAAGACATATAATAATAATTTATTAAGGGGTTCGGGTACCCTTCCAGCATGCATTGATGTCGATGAAAGGCTCGATCAGATTAATTTCGAAGAGAACTGTTTTCCTTCAACTGGTAGTAGTTTCCAAGAGTCATATAGATGCTCAGCTCTAGATCATTCAATAACCTTATTCATAACGCTTGCAAAACAGATAATTTCTGATCCATCGAATAATACATTTGAAGCTGATTCTTTGTTTTCACATCTGTTTCATCTAGTAAATGTACACATGCTGGATCAAGCAGCAGAATCAGCATCCATACTTTCTTTATTATCACATAATATTGTGGATTTGTTCCACGAAGAAATTGATATTGCTGCATTTGGAGGTATTTTCTTGATTTGTTTGAGTTTTATTGCATTTTGGTTACTGATAGATAAAATAGATATGGCCTTTCAGGGAGCAATGCAACTTTTAAGGAGACTTCCTCCTCTTTGTGTTATTAGCAACACCTATTTAATGAACTTTCTTCTTAACAAGAAAGATTCAAAGAAAAATGATAAAATGACTGCATCTCAGTCTGTTATTTTGATGTCAAAGAGTGCAGTTGTTTGTTTGAATCGGAATGAATCTATCGAAGTTGTTAATGCTTCTGTGTCTTCCTTATTTGGATATACACCTGAGCAACTTCTGGGCCAGCATATAAGCACAATTCTTCCTCATCAATATGCTGGAGAAATATATGATTCAATAAATTTGATGCGAAACGGCCAAAGTTCCCTAGTTTTTGATGCCTCATCAACAGGAATTACCGATAGTGAGCAATTGGTACCTGTTCATATTACTCTTCTTGGTATTGCAGATAGTGGTTCAAGTATTGCAAAGTCATTTGCTATAATTCTGAGAGATGAGACTGCACTTAAAAAGCAACAAGATGAGGCAAAAGAAGCCAAAGCACAATCAGAAAAGCTCCTTTATCAGATACTGCCTCGTGACATTGTTACTAGAATTCACTCAGGCGAAAACGAGATATCTTTTGTGGTGCCAATTGCAACTGTCATTTTTATTGACATTGTTAGATTTAGCGATTATGCATCAACATTAACTCCTTCAAAAATTATGGAAAATCTCTCAACAATTTTTGCTTCTTATGATTCTCTTTGTACCAAATACCCATTAATAACCAAAATTAAGCTAATTGGAGATGTATATATGGCTGCTGGAGGTTTGTTTTGCAAAGATGACAACCCTTCTCTTCATGCACAACAAGTTGTTCATTTTGGATTAGATGTATTATCTGCTTTCGATGATATTAACACACAACTCGATTCGTCGTTACAGGTTAGAATCGGTATTAATACTGATGGTCCTTTGATTGGAGGTGTTTTAGGAACGGACAAGCCTGTATTTGATATCATCGGTGATCCTATCAATGTCGCATCAAGGCTGCAAAGCACAGGAATTCCTAACACTGTTCAAATATCACAAGGAACATATGATCTCATACAGAACATGAACTTCAATATTGAGTCAAGAGGCGAAATCGAACTTAAAGGAAAAGGCAAGAAGAACGCATACATTGTGAGACCATTCACAGGAAACTCATTCATGCTGTCAGAGTTCAGCTCCCCATCTCTTAATGTATAAAATATCATATTTCATGGAGAGTTTTTCTAATGAGCACTTTGTTTCTTTGTTTGCCCAACCAGCTGAAGCTAATAGAGAACGCCTAATTCACCAAATAGAGTTGATAGACGCATTTATTAGATCGATACGCAAGAGATTAAACAAGATAATTAGGAAAAAGACAACAAGGAAAGAAGGAAGTCCATATTCTGTAATAACACACAGCAAGATGCATTATATGGTAATGAGTGATTTTTTAAAAGAACTTTATGATGAAATTGATAAATATGAGGAGACTCATATGGAGAGTATAATGATGATGGCGACTGAGATGATGGGTTTCATAGCCAATAACCCTACAATAGATGTTGATGTCAATGCATTCACAGAAAAGCTCGCAGATTTGGCTGCTGAGAACAAGGATTACATATTGCTCAAGAGAAAACGGAGGGCACTTAGGCATAAATTGACCAAATTCACAATGAGGAAAGTTTCTCCAGATTTTCTTTCTCTTATTAGAACCGAATTCATTGCAGCAAATCATAGATACATCCCAGAATTACAGTATTCTCCACCATCCATATTCGATATATATATAGCAGAATTCCTAAATAGATCAAATGTATCACATTTGGTATACCCAACAGCAAAAATCATTGCAGAAGGGAATGTTGATTCTGCTGTGTACACTTTGTCAGAGTTTTGTCTAATGGTATATGATCAATTGAATGTTAATAATGCTGCCACAAGATCCATTGTTTATACATCAGTTGTTAGGTTTCTTTTTGATGAAGCTTATGTTCTTAAGTCTGAGCTGAGGGAGAATGACCAAGAAAATGAAATTTTCTTGCTTCAATGCGAAGCTTTCTCTAAACAAACTGTTCGTGACTTAAGACTCACCAATGATATCACCAAAAACTATATTCCCGGACTTCAAGTTCCGAGTTTGTTTAAATCCAAACAGTTCGATTTGCTTAAACCAATGGAGATAATGACTAACCCTATTGATTTAATGAAACATGTTCATACAATTTTGGGAGCGCTTGCATCTCATTTTGGAAGCAATGGTGTTATGCTTTCTTTCGATGATACTCTGACGTTGCTTCTTGCTCTTACTTCTCTGAATCCACCATCAAATGCCGTTTCAATCGCAAAGTTTGTTGACAAATGGAATGATGTTCAGCTATCATCAATAGTGGGTGTTTCTAAGAACTATTTTATCGCAGCAATTGAACAATTGATGGAGAATCAAGGTGCATGATGAAGAATATTATTAGTATTATCCATCATTGATAATTAACCTGGAGGGGTTTACCTTTCTCTGTAATGAATTAAATATACAATTCAAGAATCTGATAATAAATACTTATTTTACATTTCATATCTAAACTGGTGAATGAATCATTCATCTATGCATCAGTTCTACTAACAAGATATGTCACGACAGATCCTCCTTTGATCTCAACATTGCCTCGTTCTTTGATCTTGAATGTCTCTCCATAGACAAGTTCATAGACTGATCTTGAGATATGTACTTTCATTGGAACTCCATGATGTTCCATTTGTTGAGCCATGT
>Ga0209639_1000976_pt1 | contig 33038 bp, 22 predicted proteins | sample EPASupsiteHSE605_FD_187268 | JGI IMG/M metagenome (GOLD analysis project Ga0209639, IMG submission 187268) | Bioremediated contaminated groundwater from EPA Superfund site, New Mexico - Sample HSE6-05 (SPAdes) (version 2) | ecosystem: Environmental > Aquatic > Deep subsurface > Groundwater >... | reverse complement strand
TCACTACCACATGTGGAACACTCGTTCTTAAGTGTGTATTGGTTGCATTGACGGCATTTACGAAGTAACATTTGTTGGTCTAACTTGAGGCGGTTTGACTTAGTTTACAAATTTGTAATCGTTAAAGGCCAGAGGATCGAATCTGGTTGATATGATTTTTATATTTTTTGTATACAAATGGATTATGCAGTATTAAGTGTTCAATTAACTCCGTACACAGAGCCTTACTATTTTAATATTAAACGTGATTTCAACACAACAGAATTATTTTCTCAAATTCTTAGCGTTTTTGGATACTCAGCAGATACAAATGCTGTTTTAACAAAAACAGATAACCCTGAGAATAAATATAGTTTTATGAAAGACAATGGTTTCGAAGTTAAATTAAACGGATCTTTTTATGTTAGTTTCGAGACAAATTGTCTTCAGACTCAAGAATTTTATGATAGTTTTTTGAAATTCAATGAAAACGATTCAACCGAATCATTTTCATTGTCTGAAATGATCAAAGAGCATTATAAATCATATAATCTAGCATACACTATGTTGTTTAAGAATTCATTTCTGCAATTGGCTTTGAATGACATAATCGATAAAAAATATAATCTTCTTACGAGCAATATAACTTCTTGGATACATATATATGATGTTAATGAAGTTTTTTCTTCTTTTTCGGAGCTGATTTCGACACGCGTTGCTGACAAAATCTGTTGGTTTGATTTTTCTTCACAATCTTCTCCAAAATATGATGCAGAAGTCCTTGACTCATTACTTAAACTATTGCTATCGATTGTTGTTAAACATTCATATTTGAGAAAAGCACCAAGAATGATATTCAATCTTTACAAATCAACTCGATTTTTCTATTTGCTTCTTTCACATATTGTTCATATTGTTGTTGATCATAATAGCAAATCTGAATCTTATGTGATATTGACGGCTCTTTTCAAACCAAAATGGATTTGGAAGTGCATGGATATGTGTGGTTCGATAGAAAAGTTTTTGGATGATGATTCAATGATATCTAACTTCCCTTTCATTTTTGCAAAAATAATATTTGGGAAAACCTTCAGTCATGTTTTAAGACCGTTCGAAACAATAGAGATTTTACAGAGTTCTATAAGTAATCATCTTTTTATATCTCTTGGATTTATTGACACTCTTGTCTCATCTTTAATGAGTAGGATTTATGAAATCAATACCAATAATCCTGGGCTATTAATGAAAAAAGAATTTGTTGAGTCCATTAATGAATTAATATGCTATTCTCTTCCGATATTATATGAATATGTTACCCCATATGAGCAAACTCAGGTATTTTGCTTGAACCAGGTGCATCGAATCATATCCCGTCAAGGGTATCTACCAAAGGGATTGTTACACTGTGTTTTTTCTGCAATGTTTTTTAATAATGTAATTCATAAAAGTACTTTATCAAAATGGATGATGAATCCTATCTGTAGGACTAATGATAAAGAATCAGCTTTGTTAGAAATAGCTAATTCCTTACTTTATCACATGCCTCCCTCTTTTGATGACTAGATTGATTCGGTATCTGTAAAAGCAGATGAACAACTTCCACATTCTGTTTCTTTTTGAAGAGGAATAGCTTGATATAATTGTTCTCTCATTTGATTCTTTATCCTTTTGTATTCCATGCTGTTATAATTCAATATATGTGAAGTTTGTTCTGGTGTTAAAAAATGAGTTGGTAATCCTTTAGAAATGCTTTTTTCTAACGATTTAACTTTCTTTGTGATATTGTTACTCATTTTTTCTGTATCAAAAACATCATCAACACTATCTTCAAGGGATTCAATGTTAATCATATTTTGTTTGAAAAATGATTTAGGCACTGGCTTTGGCTCTTCTGCTTGTATTTGTTTAGAAGTGAGCTTTGCAGCTCTCTCTAGTTTATTATCTTCAAATGTAACTGTTGTTGGAACAGTCCTAATTGCTGAAGTCGATTTAACTAGCTGTTGTTTTAATTCATCAATCTTTGTTTGTAATATCATGATATCTTTTTTGTGATCTATGGGTGTATCTTTTCTCAATGAAACCCAGCTCTCATAATGAGATCTGTGATCTTTATATATGTGTTTATCTAAAGATTTCATTTGAGAGCATTTTTTCCCACATACTGGACATCTTTCGTATTCCTGGTATGCTTGTCGTAAAAGAGCTGCTTTTCTATTCTGTTCATCTTTTAAAAGTACAATTTGTTCTTTTTGCATCAGATTTGATTTTTGTAGTTTTTCATTCATATTCTTGAGTTCATTCTGGCAATCAATAACATATTTTAAAGAAACTTGTAATATCGATATAAGCTTAACAACTATTGGATTCTTGATGATTTGAACATCCTTGTCATTTAATCTGCTAAACGCAAAATCATTCACAAAATCTTGAATTATGTCAAAATCCCGTGTTGATTTAACCAAATCAACATCAATTCGTTGTATGTTTCCCCAATTAAGTCCGTTGTTCATAAATTAAACGAAATTTTTTTAATATACTAAAAAGAGGAATAAAAAGTTGTTGCGCGTAAAACTGGGTGGGTATTTCATTGTATTAAAGCTGGTACACTGAGAATCACATAAAATAGCACGTGTGTTTGATACTCCCATGGAATTACTTTGAAACACAAAGCATTGGAGTGTGTTTGTTGATGATTGACTAAAAGAAGATGTTGTTACACTTATTATTTTTTCGTTGCAAATTGATGCCCAGTAGTTGTTGATGAAGCTACAGTGCTGGAAATCGATAATAGATGTTGATGTACTGGATCTAGCAGCAAAAATATCCGAAGAAATATTTCTAAAATTAATCTCGCTCAAATATGCACTTGGGGTATTATCCCATACACATATAAACCGATTAGCTTTTCCATTAGCAAAATTATTATATCGGATTCCGTTGTTGAAAGAAAAGCAAAAGAAGAAATCCCCATAAGAGCCAGAATTGGTTTCGCTGTAGCTCTGATTGTTATATCGATATTCGAAATGCACTGTTGAGTGAAGATTTCCATGATAATCTGGAGAGAGTACTTTTGTGGCAATTTCGTAACAATTCTTCATAGTCTCATTGAAAATAGAACCTGGTCCTAATCCAAATCGATATGCACCAGAGCATCCTGCTTGTGAACGTTCAAATAGTGTTCTATAAACTTCTATGATATTTGCATTCTCAACAAAAAGACTTCCACCTTGATCAGATGTTCTGCAATTAAAAAATTGGCAGCAATAAACCCTAACTGAGCATCCTGGTGAATTGATGTATACTGCTCCGCCTCTATCATATGCCTGACAATTAATATAAATGTTAAAAGAAATGTTAACATCACAACTACCATAATATTGTTTGGTATCATATGAAACATGATTAATGTATATTGAATTCTGCAAAAAACCATCGAACTTGCTCCCAATTGATGCAAATGATACAAATCTTATATTATTGTAAAACAAATGGCTTGCAAAGTATTTAAAATTACATTTCTTGAATAATAAATTATTTGATGTGAATAAAGCAGAACCAAATACTGACTTCAATACTAAACTGGATAAAGAAAGATTCATAAAAAAAATTGATAAATTAAAACCTGTGAACTGTTATGATATGATAGATAGCATAAATTGTGGGGTAGAGCATATCGATTGCACCCTTCAAAACCAGCACTTGATAACATATTCTTAAAAATCTAATGAATGTGGTTTATAATTCTCTTCTGACTTATTGTCCTCTTTACTCTTGAGGAATTCAGCAATATTTGATCTTGCTAATCCCAAAGGTGTTTTCCCATTTTTATCTTTAGCATTAATATCAACTTTTTGATTAACTAGATATTCAACAACACTAAAATGACCATTTTCAGCAGCACAATGAAGAGGAGTATAATAAAATTGGAAAACACAACATTATAACCAATTGAATTTATATCAGCTTTTTGATTAACGAGATATTCAACAACACTAAGACGACCATTGGAAGCAGTCATATGAATAGGAGCCATATTATTAATATCTTTAGCGTTTACATCGGCTTTTTGATTAACTAGGCATTCAACAACACTAAGATGACCATAATAAGCAGCATAATGAAGAGGAGTCACATTAAATATTAAAACCCAACACTTGTAGTTTTTGCATTTACATCGGCTTTTTGATTGATTAGATATTCAACAACACTAAGATGACCATTTTCAGCAGCATAATGAAGAGGAGTATAATTAAATATAAAAACTCAACGCTTGTAGTTTTTGCATTTACATCGGCTTGATGATTAACTAGAAACTCAACAACACTAAGATTGCCATTTTCAGCAGAATAATGAAGAGGAGTATAATTAAATATTAAAACCCAACACTTGTAGTTTTTGCATTTACATCGGCTTGATGATTAACTAGAAACTCAACAACACTAAGATAGCCATTTTCAGCAGCCCGATGAAGAGGAGTACAATTAAATATAAAACTACAAAACTACTATTTTTTTCATTTATATCAGCTCCATTTTCAATCATGAATACTAACAAAGGTAGGTGGAAAAACTCAGATGCTTTACAAACATGATTTGGTGTCAAAAATTGCTGGCCTTTACATAAATGGAAGAGATCGAAACAACCACTACAGACAACCATTGATAAAACATTATCATTTATCTCAAATCCTTTCATTAACAAATTCTTAAAACACTTGATCGAACCAAAAAAACCGGCAAAGGATAACAAATCAAAATATTGGGGCTTATAACTCCACTCAAAAGGACTCCATCTGGTTCCTTGATTTAATTTAGCGAAAACAGCTAAATCATCAATCACATCATACTTAAGACAATACTCAATACTTGATTGAAGATAACCATATTCGATCAATTGATCAATATCATTTTCATTCTCAAAGAAAGATTCATCAGTACCATAGGGTTTGGACTTAATTTTAATAAAATTATCAAAATCTTTGATCTCTTTCCGAAAATAATAACATAACAAGAAAGTGTTGTCATTTTTCAAAAAAGGTTTGATTTCTTCAAATATAAAAATACCTCTCTTGTACAATTGATATATCAAAACTGGGCATTTATAAGATTTTTCTAATAGTTTTCGCCTGAAATCAGCCATCTGGCAATACTCAACAGATAAATCCACAACTTTATCAAGTTGATGTGGCCGAATCTTTGGCAATATAACGATTCGATCGACACAAAACTCAATATCATTTATTCTAATTTCATTTCCGTCTCCAAAAAGAAATTTCTCAAATGCAATCTTCTCTTCCATCATATAAAAAAATGACAATTTATAAGTAATCTATCAAGAGGAAGTGATTCTTTTCCCATACTCTTGAACCAGAAAATGAGTATTGTTGTGTTTTATTAATAATTCTTTGATAAATATTGGATAAATAATATAATTTTAATACAGACAAAAAAATTATATTGATTAGTGTAATTTTTTTATTCTTTGTCATTTAATTAATATTGTGGTATCAGGATGTGTTCTTATTTATAGAAATGATCAAATTGGGATTCTTTTTCTGTTGAGAGAATAGGAATTGTTGAATAATTTCCTCTTTGTAGTCAAGAACATGATGGAATTTTGGTTTATTATGGAGAATAGTAAGTAGTGAAAATAGTTTCATGGTGGAGTTTTAAGAGAGGAATGGTTTTTAACTTTGATTCTTATTATTCTTGAAGATCATTTGATGTTTTTCTGGATTTGATTCATAATCGAATCACTTATCCAAGTGTTAAAAAAGTAGGTGATATTAATGCTATTTGCAATTCTCTTCATTGTGATTCTCTTTGTCAACTTCTTGATGATGATTCATCAGAGAGAGTTCTCTCCCTCCTGATATAGAACCAATCCAACAATCCCTATGTCAAACCAATTTTTGATTCCATCCAATCGAATAACCTAATCATTATTTTGGTCAAGATTCGGAATAACCCACTATTGTATTCACATCACATCACATGGTCTAATAACGTGCTCATTCAATTAAACAGAAACTCTCAAATTTGATAATTCGGCACGTTTTTTTTTGTAATAAAACAATGAAGACATTGTTTAGATCCGAACTAATTGAATCCCGGTCACTGGGTTAGTTCTTCATATTTATTATAGTTTTGATGAATATATCTCACCAGGTTCTTCAAACAAAACCCAAAAAATCATTCTTCTCATCTGAAGAAGATAGCTTATTAACATCTTTAGTCAATGTATTTGGAACAGAATCTTGGTATAAAGTATCAATACATCTGAAAAATAGGACTCCAAGGCAATGTAGAGAAAGATGGGAGAAATATTTATCCCCTTATGTAAATGTTTCACCATGGACTTATGAGGAGGATATGATATTGTTAAGAAAAGTTGATGAAATTGGAAAAAAATGGTCCGAAATTAGGAATTTCTTAACAGGAAGATCGGATATTTCAATAAGGAATAGATATACTACTCTATCAAAACAAAGAATTAAACCAATTCAAACCACAACTATGACATTATTTGATGATCAAGATATGTCTTTTTATGAATGGAATAGTATCAACGAAGATTCAATATTAGATACATTGCAATAAAGTTGTGTTTTCGGTTTTACTCAGTTTTTGACTTAATACTGCAGTCAACTCTTCTTAATATGACAATTAATAGAAAGACAACACTAAATGCCAATGAAAGATAAACAATCTTTGAGTAGTTCTCATTATTGTCAAGAGTGTACTGAATTGTAACAGTAATAGAGTCTACAGTGGATTGCTTTTTAGCATGAATAGATACAACAGGCCTGCCTTCATAATCCAAATTATACACTTGCTTGGTCTGATTGACTTCTGCAATAACAGAAGGAGGGATCTGTACATTTTTGATTACTGCACCTTCTGGTAATACATATTCAGAAATAACATCTTCAACGGCTGCTGGAATCGACTTAGGAAATAGTGGAGCCGTGAAAACAAAACTATTTGTTACGAATTTTGAGGTTGGGATGGTCCATCCGATTGTAAAAGTTGCTTTCCACGAAGAAAGCATTGGGCCTCTAAGAGGAACACCAACAATTCCATCGGAAGCAGAAAGATCCTTTTGAAGTTGACCTGATTCATCATTTGCCCAAAAAGCGTAGGCTCCTTTGGGTGGTGTAATTGGGATGGTGTTAAGATAACATGGGGAATTCTGAGTAAAATCGATTCGATTAAACTCACCAACAAACTTGGGACCAGCATTGGTTACTTCATAAAAGGCCTTTTGTTTTGAAACACCCCAATGAGAAACCATTGTTGATGAAACAATCCTGGATATATATGGAAGGGGACGAGATGTAGTAAATTCGATCTCAAGATCTTCGGAAAGAGAAAGTTTGTTGATTGGTCCAATAGTAATACCTGATGAAGTCTGTCTTAAGTTTGAGTGAGCACTAATCTTAGTGATCGAGTTCTTAGAAATCCCACTAATTGAAAGATACTGTTCTCCTGTTGGATATGGAGATGTGAATGCCAAAGATGTATTGAAATAGAGGCCAATCTTTTGGTTAAGTGTGATTGTTTGCTTTAGGAATAGAAAATAGCGGCCAACAGTATAGCTCACAAATAATTTAATTGATTCTCTTGGAGATAGCTTGTTTTTCATTTGAATAATATACTGACCATTAATAAACTTAACTGGAAGAGAGCGATCAGGAGAAGTAATATCTTTCTTTACAGTAGTGGCAGAAACAACGTTAACATGTTCAAGTTCCCTTTTTGGTAAAACAAAAACATATTCATCACTAGCTGAATCTCCTCTGTTAACTATATCAAGTTCAGCAACAACAACTATAAGATCATCGTATACTTGATAAGTACGACTGACTCCGGTATTCTCAAACATTGGAGATGATATTGCAAAGGCAACAAGAAATTCGACCAACATTTACTAAAATGTGACATGAATGGGGGTTTGTTTGACCAAAAATTGGATTTGCTTATTAAAGATCAATAAAGGCCTAATCATGGTATATATGTTCCATATTAAAGTTTTTTTTGGAATATTTTTTTATGCTCTATTTATGTGTTTTTTCGCTCTCCATTGTATATTCCATTGATATAGGATCAGAAAATGTGGTTATTGGCGTAGCAGTTCCTGGGAAAGGTGTGAGCATAAAGCCAACTGATAGAGGGGGGAGATCACAATTTAATTTATTCGGAGTTTGCGACACATCTGGTTATAATATAACAAAAAGAATGTGGTGTGTTGGATCAGATGCACAAACAGAATCTATTAGAGAACCTAACCATGTAGTGAGAGATCCATTTAGGTTTATTGCGTCAAAACAAAGTTTTCCTCTCGATATTCATCCTATTGTAGCGTCTTCTTTGGCAATAAGTTTGTTTTTACCAAATATTCCCACAAATAGTGATCATCTGGTTGTTGCAGTTCCTTCTTTTTCATCACCTCACTATAGATATGGCATTCAACAATCATTGAAACTAATTAGCAAGGCATCAGTACAGATTGTACAACAAAATTCGGCAATCGCTACCTTATATGCTATTGAAAGGTTGAATAAGACAATGAAAAAAACTCATAGGGTGTTATTCATTGATATCGGATCTGAACACTGTGAGATATGTCTTTGGGGATTTTTTGCTCAGAACGGTAATGTAAAGGCCCAATTAGATGATTTCCAATACACAAATAAAATCAATGGGAGATTAATTGATGAAGCAATATTAAAATTCGTTCAAAAAAACCTCGAAAGGATTGTTTATGAATCCGAAAAGAACCTTTTACTTCAGCAAATAAAAAAATCAAAAGAGAAGCTTGCTGCTGGAATGAATTTTAGTCTTGATTTGAATGAGAGTTTTGGTTCTGTCTTAAACTTTGCTCCAGAAATGATTTATCAACATACTTCTCCATTAATGGATATTCTATCATATTTACTTTTGCAATTTAAAATCGAACCAAATGAAATCGAATTGATTGGAGGGGCAACAAGATATCCGCAGATTGTTGAAACTGTGCAATCTGTTTTCAAGGGAGTTAGTGTCAGGAGATCAATGAATTCTGATGACTCAATAGCCCTTGGTAGTGCATATATTGGAGGACTTCATAAGAAAATGATCTCTGGAATACAAATTAAGACAAAACAGGAGCCAATATATACATTTACTGTTAAAAAGGGACATAAAACAATTCCAATAATCGATTCATCGAAAAAACTCAAAAAACATATTGTATTTTTTACTGAAAAAAATGACTTTTCTTTTCGTCTTGTCGCACCAATACACGATAATTATCTTCCAAAGCTGGAATCCGAATCATATAAATTGTACAAAAAGTCGTTCCTTACCATAGATATATCTGGAATCAACAAAACTCGTGATGTATGGTTTAAAAAGCTTATGAGTGATGAATTCCAAGTTAATGTATCAATGGGACCTTCCAGCGAAGGTGGATTAATCGGTATTGATAGTGTTAGAATTTATAATAAGGTTAGTGTTGGATCCAATGATCCTGAAGAGAAAATGTGGAATGGTGATTATCTTTTGCGCTATGAAAATGAATCATTCAACGAGCCTCCAAATGCTCGAGAATTTATTAACCAAACAATCAAATATATGAAAGAGCAAAGAAACAAGCAAGCAATTATTCATGATTTGCACTCATTTATATTCGAATCAGAAATTAAATTATCAGCAGATAGGGACATTTTGCAAGTATCAACGCAAGAGGAAAGAAAGAACTTATCAACAATGCTCAATGAAACAAAGCTGCTTCTCTCAAATTCTTCGGCAAAAAATATGAAAAAGCACCTCGAAAGATTGAAAAGAGAATTCAGAGATATTCTAATGAGGCTTGATGAATTCAAAGAAAGGCCACAAGCACTCAGTCTCCTCCTCTCATCAATCAAAAAATCCAATGCCCATCTCAAACATTCAAACTCAAATGATCCTAAGCGACAAACATTCGAACAATACCTCGCTGCAACAAAATTGTGGTACGATAATGCCAAGAGCATCGACCCCCTCTCAATTCCGAAGATACTCTCGAAGGATATTATCAGAAGATCCAATACCCTTCTGAAAAAATTGGATTTTCTGAAGCAGAAAGACACATCTAATTCAGAACTCTAATGTAATCAACAAGTCACCAGCCGAAATTTTAATCACAAAATTTTGGCCTTCACTTCATTTTTTATGGCCACCCTCCAAAGGCGATTACTCCGGGACTTTAAAAAAGTCCAATCAGATAATGGCACTAATTACACAGCCATTTTCGAAGAGAAACAAATAACCAAGTGGGATGTAGTGCTATTTGGTCCTGAAGGCAGTGAATGGGATGGAGGTGTATTTAGAATGACAATCACTTTCCCTGATACCTACCCACACACAGTTCCAGATGTTAAGTTTGTTGATATCCCATTTCATCCCAATATTTACCAAAACGGCTCCATTTGTCTTGATTTACTTCAGCATAATTGGTCTTCAGCATACGATGTTTCAGCTATATTGACATCAGTTCAATCTCTACTTGTTGCTCCAAATCCACATTCCCCAGCCAACAACGAGGCTGCTGTTCTTTTCTGCGACAATAAGAATGAGTATAAAAGGCGCGTTAGAGCATCTGTTGAGTCTACATGGAAGAACCAATAAATGTTAAGCTTTAATTTTTAATATCAAAGAAGAACGAAGAGTCAAGATGCTTCATTATTCTATTATATTTAAGTGCCGTTTCTTTATCCATCATTCTCTGACCATTCACTAATCGAACTTCATCATTAAACGCCTCCATGCACAATCTATTAATGAGCATCTTGAAGATAACAAAGCTCTCGCTTTCATCTTCTCTCTTTAATTCAATATCTTCAATCAAGTCTGGTAGTTTGGATATAACAACAGTGGAAAACAAGTGAGGACTCAGTAGAAATAGCGAATGTACAGCATAAGTTTTCTTCAATAAAAAAGGCACATATGTCGGGTGCTTTTCAAACAAAATGGTCAAAAGCTGGTCTAATACCTTTTGTCTGATATCTGGATAATTATGAGATAGAATATTGATTGCATTATTCAGTGTTGCAACAATTCTTTCTGTATTAGAAACATCATGAAGCCTCATCAAAAAGTTAATGAAAACATATATTATATGATATGAATACATTTCGAGATGAATATATGGATTTTCCATTAGCTTCTCCATAGCAGCAAAATTGGTTTCTTCCAATATTTTGTTAATATAAAATGGCAGAGATGGCTGAATAGATGCATCATTTCGTAATTGATCATATTGATTTTTCTCAATAAAATCTTTAGAATGTTCAAGCAAATCATGATGAATGTCATACTTGGATTGAAACAATTGTACAGGTTGATCTGAGAACTTCAATGGTGGAGGAGGACCACATATCTTGTTGGAAACAAAAAAGTCTGATGGAATTTCACTGCGTGTTAGTATTTGAAAAAAGCTTATCTTCAATGAGAATAGCTTTAACATACTTATTATTTTCTGGGATCCTAGGCTGAATGCCCTTAATTGCCATCCAATGAAAATGAAACAATCTTTCTTCGGGATAAGGTTTCAAATTAAAATTACTAAGTTGATTCAAGTCTATTTTCCTATCATTTGGTACTAAAATATCGAATTTACCATCATTTCCAGCTTTTATGTATTCTGTTTTGGTTTCAGAATTATATCCAAACAGAGGTTCAATTCCTCTAGTCGATAAATATTCATTAATATGACTTACCTTAAGCTTTCGATGGGACGAATGGGATTGGATCTTCTTGGAAATATTAACATGATTTCTAATGATTTTATCAACAAAACCCCAAATGGACGTGTTAAAAGGATACTTTGGGATATTCATCTCCTCTAATAAATCATTGAAGAAAGCTGGACATGTTCTGTCTGTATTCATTAAAAGCGATAAAATAAATTTACTTCCAAATATTAAACAAATAAAGAAAGTCATCCTTTTGGACCAAGCCATAGCACCATGATGACCATAATAAGAATCCAACAACCGATAATGTTAACATGAACATTTGAGCAAAGCCTTTGAACTTTTTATTAGATGCTCTATTTATACATACACATATATTGAGGATACCAAGCATCAATGGTAAATGGTATTGATACAAATATTTGCAAGGGAGAAGCATAATGATGTATGAATATAAGAAAATTTGATCGAGTTTAAAAAATTCCTTTGATAAAATGCAGGTTACCAATGATACAATTTCAAAACAGAATACAGGTATCATTACAAATACATTACCATTGCATATAATGCTCCTATTCTCGCTATTATGATACTTCAATAGGCTCCCATAAGAAAATGGTATTTTTAAAACATTCAACTTAAATTCGGGCTTAAATGATAGAGGATCATCATACTTGGATGTGAACATATGAGCGATTGCTCTATACAACAGAGATGATCCGGAATTAAAAATGTCCCAGTTCTGCGATTCTTTATCAACAAGACAGCTTTTTATTGATTCTGCTGTTTTTTCATATGTTGATGAAAAATATGGGCATAGCAAGATATGTGTGATATTTATCAATATTGATGTTAAAAATGCAATAAATAGTAATAAAAACACTCTGAATTGAGATTGGGAATCGATTTTCCGATTTTTCATTACTATTTCATAATCAATCTGATAAAAGCATGCCAAAAGTAACATACCAATGGAAAAAATAGATGTTTGTACACTAAACCCAAAAACAATCCCTTCAATAATAAAAGTTAGCCATGTGCCGCATTGACTATAAATAATCATAAATAAAACAGATAAAATCTGGAAAAACTGTGCATACCCATGACCAAAACAGTTTCTTCCTTGAACAATTAATAATGGGTCAACCAAAACCATGATTCCTCCCAAAAATGATGTAAATGGCGCACAATCTAACATTCTTAATAGAATATAAGATATTGGAACACACAATGCAGAAAAAAAAGCATTTGTAATTCGAAATGTAATGTAAATCATATGCTCAAAGTTTTTCTCATCTCGATAGTCAACCAAAAAATTGATATTTTTCTTATAATCAGCCAATCTTGCAAAAAAATATGTCATGATATAAGGAAATGCAGGTTGCATAGTATTTGAATAAAACCCATCACTGTATTCATTTATTCTGTTTCCATACAAGTGCTCACCATATAGCGGGGTTTTAGGGTATTGTATTCTAAACATCCTTAGCATCATCCCCATAAAAAGAAAAAACAATGAAGCTATAACATCAGCAGTCGAAAAAGAAATAATTGTTCGTTTTCTCTTCAATGGCTTAACATCTAATAAAAATGAGACAAATCTATCTAAATATCCGGAAAAACTATCTCCTGATTCATCTTTAATTTCTTGGTCCATAAAATAAATAAAAATGAAAGTGGGTGAATCGAACCTATTGACTCAGATTGTTTATGACAGATAATGAACTATTTGAGTCCCTGATTCAGGAGTTTCCAGAGTATCTTCTTGACATCTCAGATTTTCAAATCGGTGAAGCTATCGGAGAGGGAGGATTTGGGAAAGTTTTTATTGCGAAGCAAACATCAACGTCCAAGGATTGTGCCGTCAAGGAACTTCATGAAAGAAAGTCTTCAAAAGATCATCTTTACAGATTTATTAACGAAATTAGAATTATGGCTAATTGCAGGAATACATGTGTTTTGGGGTTGATAGGGTTTATTGCTAAGAAACCTTATTCTCTTATCACAGAGTATATGCCGAATAATTCTGTTGATTATCAGCTTTATTCTTCAAAAAGAAAAAAGGATATATTAAAAGGAACCTATTGTACAACAACAGCTATTGGTGTTGCATGGGGATTATCATACCTTCATAATCTTGGTGTTGTTCACAGGGATATAAAAACATCCAATGTGTTATTTGATAGCCAAATGATACCGAAAATTTGTGATTTTGGAATATCAAAGATTTTTGATGATGGTGATATAATGACAAAGAGAATCGGGACACCTTCATATATAGCACCAGAAGCAGCAACAGCTAGCAATTATGACTTTAAAGTTGATGTTTATGCTTATGCAATGTTTCTTTACGAACTTTCCGAAAAGAAAAGACCATTCAGCAAAATGAAACCAGCTGAATTATTGAGGAATGTGGTAAAAAATGGTGAGAGGCCTCAGTTCTCCAAAGCCACCCCTTCTCCTCTTCGAGAATTAATCTCAAAATGTTGGAGTGCAAATCCAGAAGAGAGACCGGCATTTGAAGAGATTTTTGAGGAATTTAGGTCGGGAAGGGTAGAGTTTCCTGGTACAAAATGCAGAGATGTATCAAAATTTTGTTCGATTTTGTTGAATGAAAGAGTTAAACACGAAGAAAAGAGGAAAAAAATATCCAAATCATCAATAAGACAACATTCTATTCCATTAGATAATACTAGACTTATGGATTCTCCAAAAGAAGTAAATAGTGCTAGAATAGACAACATTCCCAAGATCGTAAATTCTACTATTCAAAATGAGAGAAACGCAGAATCATCGTATTCTCCACATCATAAGTTTGCATCTTTTTGCTTTGAGTCATTTATTGAGTCCTCTTCAAAATCTAACTATGTATTTGACGACCAAACATTAAATAATGTGATTTGTTTTCTGAGAACAAATTCTGATTCACAACAAAATGATTGTGTTATTAAAAGAATCAGATTTATTATGTCAAAGAACGAAATATTTATAAGATCTTTGCTCCGCCATCAAATGCTTGATTTTCTTCCGGTTTTATCCGAAAAAGGATTAGTTGATCTTATTCTTATATGGGAAGACATTTTTTCTAAATTTCCTAATGAAATTAGTGATAACTGCTTGAATATACTTAATAACATTATCAGTCTTAATCCTGGCTTTATTATGAGGTCGATTACATCATACATATTAAATATTGCCTCAATAAGCAATCCATGGCCCTTAATAGATCTGATTCTTTCCAAAAGTGATTTTTATCTCAACTCATGTGATTGTTATTTATATATGAAGCAAATTTACAACATTTCTGTTTCATTATCAAGTTTTAAAATCAATAGAGGCTTTCAAGTTAAAAATATTTTTTATTCTTTCATTTCATTGCCAGATTTAAAAATAGTTGCCAAAGCATATGACTCATTATTAGTATTATTTGATAGCTTCTCAGATTACGATTATAATGTTGTTTTTTCTCACATGTCTATCCAAGAATTGGCAGTAAGAGCAGTTTCCTTATTGTTAAAAACTCCTTTTCTCCAATCAAATAGTGATTATTTATCATTAATAATCGATAACATATCTAAAAGCGATTTGTTATGGTTTTTATTGTTTCGATATGCATCGAGTTATCCCGATATAGTTATTCAATCTTCAAAACTGGTTCTTCTTGATCAAAATGGCACAGATAATCTTCTCAAACTCTTTTTAGTTATCTTTAGGCCATCTGATATGCGGAATCGGGTTTTAAATTCTCCATTATATATAAGGATACTTGAAATACTCGTTTCCAAAGGAGACGAAGAATCACTTGGGATTATTGTTTCAATAATTACTAGATCAAATATATCTTTATCATTAATGCAAACGCTGGATTCAAAGGGAATTGTTGCTCACTATATAAATAAATCGAAACAAATCAATTCGATAAAAAACAAACACAATCTTTTAGTCTTAATTGATAGATTATCAAGAGTTGCTTTTTTTAAAGAGGCAACAGAACTGGTTGATTTTCTCATTAATATGCTTAAAGAGCCAAAACTGTATATACCTACTCTTCATGTTTTAATATCTTTCTCGTATCACAATGAGTGTATTCAAACACTTACTTCCAAAGGTTTGGTACAATATTTTCAGAAATTAAAAGCTTATGAACAATATTCACTCCTGGCCGAAGTTTTCTTGAAAAATATTGATACTCAAAGGGTTTCAATATCCCCATGAATATAAGAATAAAGGCGATCAATTTTCTTCTGATGATTCATATTCACATCCCAATATAGTTCTCTTATTATTTGATTGATCTCCGTATTACCAATATAGTTTTCTAAATGATCAAAATCATCTAATATTCTGGACAAAGCTTTCATGGAATCATTGATTGTCTCATCATTACTATCAATGTTTCTAATCGTTTCCATAAGAGAATTAAAAAATTCCGTACATAATATTCTCTCAATTTGGGATAGGTTTCCATCTGAAATACATAAACAAATGAATGAAAGAATGTTATTCCATGTAATAAATGTAGTTTTTTGATATAGCATCATTAATTTTTGAATTATCCCAAAATTCACAAACACTTCAATAGAATCTTCTTGCTTTTCACAAACACAATTATATAGAATTAATGCTAAATATCTTAAGGCCTGATCATCCTCCATTTGAATTGCATAATCGAATAAATACAACAAATCGTTTTCTATAATAAAAGAGATGAATCCCGCTACTTCATATGATAGATTTTTCATCAACTTAAACAAAGTTCTCACGCAATAAACATCATATCGACATTTGGAAAAGAGATTATATGATGTTTCAAGAGAAATGAGCTCTTCTGACATTGATCTGCTATTTTCTATCATCAAGGAAATTGCATCAAGCGCGAGGCATTGGTTTTTTTCTAATGAGGGAGCAACTTCTATCAGGTGTTGAAATAGGTTATACATCTTATTTATGAAATACTTCCATTGGATCACTGAAATAAGCAATTTCAGAGCACTTTCGCAAAATATGGAATTTGGTAATATTAAAGCTATCATCATTGAGCAAAAGTTATTCGTCCCTTTCATTGAGTTCTTCAAAAAATTGGGAATAGGCCTATTATCATATTGGAAATAAGAAGATAGTGTTAACATTGCATATGGATTTGGAAACCTGTACGATATTATTGAGAAAAAATCATCAGGTATTACCATTTCGAACTTTTTCGATCTTTTTTCGATAGATATGTAGACTAAATACAAGGATGAATTCAATAATGTGATATCTGAGCAATCATCTGCAATAATCTGTATTAGATTATTAAAATCTTCATTATTTAATAAAACATTTTTCTCGGCCGCCAATTCTATCAGCGATAATATCGATGACTGAATTTTTTCAGGATCTTCTAAACCAGAAACAATATCCCCAAATCTGGAATCTTTTTCGTCAAAGTCATCATAACAATAGTCAAAAAACTCTCTTATACTTCCAAGTCTGGAAATAACTTGATACAAATTGCTGTCTTTATAATTCATCAGTTGATATGAGATATTAGTTAATCTTATTAATGAAGAATTTAGCACTTATATAAAATTTTGTATTATAAATGAGGCGCCATTCTCATAAAACAAATAAATGCAAAGCGATGATGAACAGAATATCGTTGGTCCTCTTTTATTCCATGATAATATGCATTTTTCCAACAGTTTTTGATAAAAATTATTCCATTATAGCGAAAATTGAGAATGGTTCATTTCCAAAGTTTTTATTTGCTATTATGACTCATCAAACATCAGTAGATAGAGCCAAGGTATTTCATAATCGATTTTCGCCTGTTATTTCGAAATCACAAGTTTTTACAGGACCTGTGTATTTTTCAGCTCCTCAAGAATCTCTTCCAAATCAAACAGTTATGCAAGTTAGTTCCCATATTTTTGATCATTTAGTGACATTCCCACCAGGTCCTATTTTGGCAAAACAGCTTCATATGAATCTTGCATTGAAGTTTGTGGCATTGCTGAAGTATTTCGTTGAGAAGACACAGGATGATTATTTTTTTCGAATAACAGATGATATCTTTATTAACTTCAATGAGATATACGCATTTCTTCAAGAAGTTACCTTTATTGGTGATCCAAGAAAGAATGTAATTGTTTTAGGCCAATGTATGCATGTTAGGAACCGGACATTGCTTCAGGGAGGTACCGGGTATCTGTTTTCCAGGAGAGCGGCTGAAGTTTTTTTAGAAAATGCAGACGAAATGCTTCGATCTGTAGATATATATGAAGATTGGGTTATATATTCTTGGATCCAAAAAATGATACCAGAACCACAAGATACATTCTCTTGGCGATTTCTTGGTCACGGGTTTTCAAGAGAGGACAGATCATTCTTGCTAAAGAAGAATTTTTCAACTTTTCCAGAGTGTCCAACAGATCTATCAATAAGTATAAGCTGTATAAAAACACTTGCACAGCTCAAAACAACCATTTTTTTCCATCAATATGCATTTTATCCATCCCCTGAAGAGTGGGAAGAAATGGTGACAAACATTCCAGATAATTTAATGTGGTATCAATCATGGTACTACGCTCAACTATGTTTGAAGAATAATTCTTTGGATTATAGCAGCTATGAGGCTAGGCCCCCAAATCCAGGTTTTTCTCCCCGAAATATAGCATAATTTTGCCAAATGCTTCCTATAGATAAAGATATCAATAAAGTAGTATTATATGAATATTATAGCAACTATTTGCCTTTTGAGTTGCATTTAATCAATGATAATTCCCCAAAAAAAGAAATTCCTGTTAAAAGTAAACTTGATGACCTAATTATGTTGTTGACTAATCACTTTGACGATATTGAAGACAAAGATGATATTTATAAATCTATATTATCATATTCATTAAGAAAATACGATGATGACTTTATTGAATTAAGTTTTAAAGAGAAAGTAATTAGCAGCTTTGGAGAGATCTGGTCAAATTTGTATTCAATAAAGAAAAAAATCGAAGCATTTAACCTACAAACTAGCCCAATAATTCCTTTAATGTACTATTTTGATTATTTTGCAGATCTTTTTATAATGCTAATCAACAACGACAAGAAGCTGAATCTTGAAGCAATATCAAAAAAGATAAAAGAAATAGTTCCACCATCAACTTTTAATTTCCCATCGATTGATTTTTCTTCTGATGGAGTTGGGTTTAATGCATTTATTGAAGGTAAACCAATTTCAAAGCATTGTATTTGTTCCAACGGGTGTTTTCTTTTTGTTCTACTTGACGATTTTAAATTATTAATATATTCTTTAATGGAATATGGATCGATTCTGTCTTATCATTCGTTTCGAAGAGTACAAATTGATATGGAGCTGAAAAATGTATTTATGTACACAGTTGATTCACAATTATTCATTGTGAGTGAGAAACAAGAATTTGTCGAATGTATCAATACCATAATTCTTTCACCAGAATCAAGTATAATTAAGTTTTCATTAAAAGTTCGTACTGAAAATATTTGTTATGCGTGCAATGGTATTTCATTAGTATCTATTGATACGTTTCTTAAAATTAACCATAATCAATTTGGTGAAAAAGTTGAAATTCAAAAACATAATTCGATGATTTTGCCCAATGGTCTGGTTTCTTTTCCATTGGATGTCAATATTGCCAAAAAATCCATGTTTTTCACTAATGGATCAATGTTTGCGTTTATATATCCTATTGATGGTAATAGATATTTATTAAGGGTATTTTCTTGCTTGAGTGGAAAGCATATCGCTGAAGAAGTCTTCCATTTTTCAGATGAGATTTTGTCCATCAATTTGGATGCAGTGAGAAAATGCTATTATTTAATTACTCAACAGCCTAATAATAGATTGAAAATTTCAATGGCATATTATATCGGCTCTGAAGATCCATTTATGCTGTATAGTTACCCAAAAAGTTTCAAAAACAAACTTATGAAACCAATTTTTTCATTTTTTATTCATTTTGCTAATTCGCAAATCAATCCAAATGATATTCAAGCGAAATCATCGGAACAACTATCTCACTTTATTGATCGTATATTTATCGATTGGAAAAAAGGTTTTGATGCGGATATTATGTTTTGCATTATCATTTTTATTAGTATTTCTAGAGAGTTTTTACATCAGAAAGATATTTCAAATAAACTATTATCTTTAATGAAAATATTAACAAACCAAGCCTGCCAATTGTCAATACTATTGTTTAGTTTTTTTCCAACAATTTTTCTTGGTTTAAATTTTTTTAATCATATTGACTTTTTCATGTATATTCACAATACTAATAACATTGGATATTTCTTAAGGACAATTGAACTAAATGACGGGTTTTTCTCTCAAAACTGGAATAAACTGATTTATGATCAAATTAGGGATTGTTACCAATGTGATTGTTCAAAAGAATTAAAAAATATTTCATCGTTTTTGTTTGCGTATCAAAAAAAACTATTTAGATACATGATAATTAACAAATTCAATAGTTCTGGACTCAATTGTGACACAGTTTTTTTTTCCTATAATGAAGTCTTTTGGAATATAATCCAAACTAATTCCGGTAAATTTGGTTCAATAGGGTATTTTTTACGAAAAAATCATTTTTTAGGATGTTTTGCTTTATTAAACCTTGACTCATTTCTGGAAAAAATTGCTCCACTATTACCAATATATACAGAATATTTCTCTGATAAAGAAATAAGTATGCAATCAATTTCCAGATATCTTTATTCGAAGTCAATATCCAAACTTCTATCTGGATGGACATTTAATAAAGAAGAGGAAAGGTACAAATGGATTACTATTCCTTCCCATTTTGATAATGACCATTTGATTTCGCCAAATCAATTTAGCAATCCTAAGATACATTTTTTTATTAATTCTCCAAACAATGCCATTATGGATGATTTATATAAGAGGTTATTTAGCCAATTTAATCGAAATATTGATAAATGGCATCAATTTGACAGGATTATTATTTGTGCTCTTGCCAAGCATAAAGGATGTCTTGATTGTTTAATTGAAGGAACCATAAAAAATCATGTTGATGAGAAAAATCTTGTTAATAGTATGATTAAAATTAGGAATAATTGTATAAAATTGCAATTATCTGAAAAATCAATCGAAGAGATAAAAAAGAAAGCTATTTTCTTAATCAAATGTGATTCAAATCTTAATAATACTGAAGATTTTTATAACAAAATATCTCTATTTCTTTTTATGGAAAATGTAATTGAATATATTGTTCCATTAATTAGAGAATATGGACCTAAAGTTCAAAAAGCTCAAGCAATGTTGAAAATGTTGGTTCAATCAATTAACCAAATGAATAATATGAATACACTCAAATATTTGTCATACCATTTATCACAAATTGTCAGTTTTGGTAACTTTTCTTCAGTTGTTTCTTCAATGAAAGGTGATTCTGAGATTATCAATCAGCTTATATTGAAAATTATTGGTTTGATTAAAGATGAATACAATGAATACTGGATTTCTGTATTATATCGGTTTTTGAAAGATATTATTGTAAAACCTTCAACTTACGAATTAGTTGCTGAGTTTTGTTTGGAAATACATTCTAAAGATGACAGTAGAACTGAGCTTATCGTATTGATAACTTCAATAGTTTCTAATCATTATTTGAAATGTAAAATAAGTGGAGAGTTTAGGTATTTAAGTTTTTATAGTTCATTTATCAATACCGAATATGATCACCATAGTCTTTTAACACTTAAGTTTTGTGAACTTAAAACTATGAAAGAGCGCTTAAGGTCAACAATGATTGCAATTTGTGAAGGCAAAATCGAACCCAATATGACCTTTATGTTTATATTTAAAACAATAGGCGAGTCAATTAAAGATCCTGAATGCCATATACTTTCAAACGAAATGATATTTGCTTTGAGAAGGTATTATTCTAGATCAGATGTTTTCAGAGAAAAATTTACCCAGTTTTTGGCAACAAGTGTGGAATACAAGCAATTTGAATTCATCTTTTGTGGAATGTGTAGCCTTTTTGACACATGTTTATTATATCAATATAGCCATAATAAGATAAGAATTTTTAAAAATAATATGATGTACAATGATTACCTCTGCATTTGTAATAACGATGGGTTCAGACTTCATAAGTTTCCAATTTGTTCTTGTTCAGAAGTTCTTTGCATCAATAGTTTAGAGGAGTATAAATATAAAATTATTCCAATGTCAATCATCCCTCGGGACCTCCTCATGGAAGATCAAATTAAACTATTTCTTAAGTATGATATATCTTGTTCATATTCATGCAAATGGCATCTTTTAATGCTTTTATCATTTGCTAATCTATCCAATCAAATAATTGATGAAATATCTCATGCAATAAATTATTTATCAGAAGAATTTATTACCCCATATAATGAAATATCTGAGTTCGCTCAAAAACTCTCATCTTTTATTTCTTCAAAGCCGATCAATGATAAAAATAGTTTTTATTCAATGAAAATTGGGGAAGATAGTCCATATTCATATTTATCAAATCCAATTGTTATGGAAAAAGAACCTTTTGAATTATCCATTGAATTTAATGAAAATTATGATGGTTTAATTGGGATTGTTAATAGCACAGTAGATGAAGGATTCCTAAGGTATTCTGTAATCGATATTCAAAGTGGTATGCACTACCCTACAAATGAGACTGCTTGCTTGACATTCTCTACAAAAATTATTAGGATGAGCGTTAATCCAATACAGAAAACTTTTTCGTTTTCAATGGATGATTCATCACTCATTAAATTTCCCTGTGGTAGTGTGTTTCGGATTATTATTTGCCCAAAAACAAGTACTATTAAATCCCTAGATTTTTCTGTGGAAAACTTCAATTCAAAAATACTTCCCGATGTTAATTCTAATATTTTCAATGAAAACTCAAACAATCAATATGGAAGAATTCCAAAATATGCTGTTCCTTATAGTTTGTCAACTTCAAGCCTGTTCACATATAAGGAAAAATTACAGTTTTATTCAATGCCAATTATAGATGCATGGGTGCTACATCCATTAAAAGCTAGAATTATTTCCAATTCATTGAAGTCATACTATTTAGAAGGATTATTCCAACATTTTTATCATCAGTATATGACTTTATATATGTCAAAGGTTGCTGCATTGGATTCATCCAAGTTTACTCTTAATATACTTTTACAACTATATAGAATTAATTCCATACAATCAGCACAGTTTAGAATTGAACAATCAAGATTGCTTCAATTTCCTTTTGATCTAGCTGTAAATAATCAAATTGGATTCGATTTTGATTTATCATATGGTAATATTGCAAAAAATTTATTGATTTCTGTTGAGAGCACAATAAACTTTTTTGATCATTTAAAGAGTCATATTACCCAAACAATTATGTCTCCATTCTATCATTTCGGGGCTAATCAAAATCCATTTATCAAGTATTACCCAAGAGGTCTCAACTCGATTTGTTTTATCCCTAAAGGGAGCATTGTTGCAGTTTGTAATTATTTTTCGTTCATCAATGAGAGGATTAAATTTGAAGATAGGGATGTTACTTTGCCATATTTTTCTTCAAAAGAAGGTAGATTATACAATAGTTTTAAACAAGAAATCGATATTGTTGTATTACAACTGTCCAATAATCCAAGATGTATTATTGGCACCCATATGGAAACGATTCTCCTTTTAAATCGCCTTGTTCTTCAATCAAATGATTTATCAGATAAATATTACGCAAAGTCAATTCTTATCGATTTTATAATAGTTCAATCGCCCTTCATTTATCCATTTATTCCTTCCTTAGTCAACTATGTATTGACATCTTTTGGTTTTTCTCCAACCAAAAACATGGACGAATATGAAAAAAAACTTATTCATTTGAAATCTAGTTTTAATAGAAACCATCATGAGGTATTTGATTTTATCGAATTCTTTTATCTATTTGAGATGAACATTATTCAAAGTTATTCAAAACAAGATGATTTCTCAATTAGTTTATTTTCTCAAAAAGCACCACCTATTGGATCCATTTATTCTATTCCCAATGTATGTTTTAACCCAGGGGCCATTTGTATGGAAATTGATAAACATCTGATTAATCTTTGTATAATGAATTTCAAGTATCAATCTCTCAATTCGGTTCCTCTTCATTCAGTTTTCCCTTATTGGTTCAAAATGGAAGTATATAATGAAAAGGAAATGGAATTTATCGAGCCAAGATTAGTTTTCAAATCAGAGAAAGAAGCATTAATCGAGAATTTTTCGAATCATGATATCAAGATTGTTTTTAATCCAGAACGATCCGTTTCAAATGATTGCATACTTTCATATAGTTATGAAGCATCAAGAAGAGATGAGACACTAATTCAAAAATCAATGATGAAAGAAGGGGTGAGTACCAATAAATCTCGTGTATATCTCAAAATTATTGATAGTCCTGCAACCTGGAATGAAATCCATATTCAAATTTGTTTATTCAAAGAGAATGAGCATTCTATCCGGTCAAAAAGTACTATCGCTATTGATATATCAAAGTATTATGAGAAGTTTATAAAAGAAATCGAGTTATTAATGGTAAAATGGGAAGAAAACGATACCAATATTCTTATTGATTCTATTCCACAAGATTCTTTTAATTTTCCAATGTTTTCTGCAGTTTATTCTTATGCAAAATTGTCACCATTAAATGAAAAGTACCCGACTAACATTATTTGTCTGAAAGCATTGATGATACATCATGCCAGTTACATTGTAAGGAACCTGTATAAGCCAATAAATGAATCTATACTCAAGTCATTAGAAAAAATTATCATATCATATGATATAGAAAATTATCTAAACTCTAAAATTGAGAAATCTCCAAAAGAAATGGCTCCGGAAATAATTATTGATAGACACTCAGCAAAATTATTTTCATCAGAAAGAATTGGAAAAATTGATTCATCAATTGTATTTCAATTTTCTAAACATGTTTCATCGTTGGACAAAAAGGTATTCCAAACAACTGTTCCTTGGAAAGTGAAGTTTTTAAATGAAAATGCGCAAGACTTTGGTGGCCCGGCCAAAGAACTATTGAATGAAATTTCTTCATCAATATTTGACCCTTCTTCTGGTTTGTTTTATTTAACTCCAAATTCAAGGAATAAAGAAGGATTTTATCAAGATAAATACCTTCCAAATGATTATAATGATGTTTTTAGAAATGAGTATTATGCTATTGGCGTTTTTATTGGTATTGTGATACGTACTGGTTTTTTACAAGATCTTCCATTTGCTCCTCTTGTTTGGGATTTCTTAGGTGGGAAAGAAATTACTACAAATGATGTTTTTCAATATCATATATCTTTTGAAAAATATATCAATTCATTAAAAACAAATGAATTTGCCATAATGGAATTCCGTTTTGAAAATTGGAATGGTATTGAGATAATATATAATAATCGAAATAAAGATGGATTTATACCTCAAAATGAAATTGAACAATATGTTAATGATGCACTTTTATATTTGAAAAGTAGCTTACTAACTCCATTATATCACATAAAGGAAGGATTTACTGATAATACTGGTTTTAATTCAGAACCCATGTTATCAGGATCAAGACTTTCAAAACTAACACAAGGGAATAATATTATTACCATTGAACAATTTAAACAATACTGTGTAATAGATGGGTATTCTGGTCTAAATGATCCTTACATACTTCGATTTTTCCGAGTAATCGAACATTTTGATAATTATCAAAGACAGAGTTTACTAAAATTTATAACAACATCTACCCGTTTTCCCAGGAAGGAGCATACCCCGGATTTCAAAATCAAAATCTGCAAATCAATTCATGTTGATCCTGATACTCCTTTACCATTAGCAGCAACATGCTTCAATAAATTGTTTCTGCCTCCATATTCAACAGATGATATATGTGAGAAAAAAATACTACAAGCTATTACTTATTGTAATACAATGGAGAATAAATGAAATCTCATATATAACAAGAACCCTTTGATTGTTCTAAGGCCGAATTCCAACATTCTTCTAGTTCTTTTTTCCCATGAATTATATCACAAACTGTCCTATTCTTTTTATCAGTTGCTTCAGGGAGTATTTCTCCTTTTTCTAAAAGAATTTTAAATATTTCTATATTTCCAAACTTCCCAGCCAGATGAAGTGGGGTGGATCCCTTTTTAGTTGATAATTTTTTATTGATTCTCCCTGAGAACAAAAATATTTTCACAATATCAATCCTCTGCCCTTTTATGGCCAAATGAAAAGGTGTCTCACCATTATTATTTGGTAAGTTTGGATCCACTTGTTTGTAATTTAATAGTAATCGAATGCAGCCAACTTGTTTTTTATCTGTTGCAACAAATAATGGAGTTGCTCCCCATACATCTTGAGGATTAAACTCAATGTCAATTATACTTAAAAGCAATTGAAGGCATTCTTCAGAACCATTTTCTGCTGCAGAATGTAATGGAGTGGCACCAAACGCTCCCTTTAGATTTATTGATGCACCATTTTGAATGCAATAATACATCCCTAGAAGATTGTTAGATGAAGCACAAACATGTATTGGAAATCTATCAAATCTATCGGATTCTTGTAAGCTAAAACCCATATTTTTTATAATTGGAAACAAATGATTTTGATGAAAATGAAGAGCCGTTTGAATCAAACCATCAAGATCTGAGCAGAGTTGCAATGACGATCTCAAAATAGATTCAACTCCTCCTGCGGCGGCGAACAAGCTAACTGTCCTCCACTTTTTATCTTTGGCATTTGAATTGATCCCAACCATATATAAATACTGAAATATGTTCACAGAACCATATACAGCAGCGTACATTGATAAATTTGGACTATGTTGTGCATATTGGCACGTATCAAACAAACTTCCATTCATTTTTGAATGCAAATCAATGTGTTGTTCTTTTATTATGTTCCTGAATCCTTCCAAATCATCTTCTATAATCATTTTTTTGATATTTGGCTTCAAATGGCAATTCTGAATAGAATTATGATATAATTCCCAATTATTAGACTTTAATACAGGAAGAGATACAAAAAAATCTATGAAAAGTGGATGAAAAACACTGTTTGCGAGATTGGAAGAAAAATAACTCACAATATTGTTATATAGATCAGGCTCTTCTTTTTCAATAATGGGTGCAAACCATCCAAATAAAGGGCATATATCTTTTTGAAACTCAATGAACTCTTGGTTAAAATATTTTATGGAGTCAAGCAAATCACGAGTTGTAAAAATGCCCTCATAATGACACCAGAACAAAAATGAACAACGAGGAATGTTAGTTGGGTAATTTTCAAAAAGATGCATAAATCTTAATGTGATAGATATCAATAACTCGCTATTACAATAAAAAGGTTTTAGGCTATTAATAAATATTGCATATAAATGAATTTTTTTGAATCTAGAAACAACACAATCATTAATCAGTCGGCAAATCATAGAATATACTTCATCATTCATTTTTAAATTTAATTTTATCCAGTCAATCGTTGTATTGATATTATTTTCATTTAAATCCAGTAGCTTTTCTTGAATAATGATTGAATGTTCAATATTCTTCCAGTATTTTTTGGGAATGGATGATAACCTTTTCAAGTTTTTCTCCTTTGTAGTGTTTGAAGGAGAGCCTGGAGGGCTTTTTTTAATAGAAGATGAAGGGGAAACTTTATCAACTATCGAAATATAATTTAATATCTTTGAGTGAATAATTGCTGGGAAAAACTTCATGATACCTTCACGGCATTGTCTCTCAATTGTTTCAAAACAAGGTCTATCATTTGGATCTTGGTTCCAACACGATGCAATAATATCGCAAATAAATGGAGGAAAGTGTGGTGGAAATGTGGGACGAACACCCGATCGAATGGTTTTTGAATAGGAATGGATGCCAATTTTTTGCTTAAATAAGATCTCTTTAGAAAATAGCCTATAAATGAATGTTCCAAAAGCAAATACATCTTGCTCAAATGTAACAGTATCCCCAAGATTATACTCGGGTGCACATATTACTTGAAACTCGGGATTAGTCGATTCTGGCCTGATATTTTCTTGTAAGATACTCAAACAATGCGCAGAAATCACTGGCTCTTGGTTTGAGTTCAGATACACTGATGATGGCTTAATCTCGCCATGTGCTTTCCCATTCTGATGAAGGTATTTAAGTCCAGAAATAACTCCAATAAGTATTAAAGCAAAAGAAGTTTGATAATTTTTGCTGAAATCCATTTTTTTATAGAAAGAACCTAAAAAATCATTCAATGGAGAACAATTATCCAGTGAAAATTCCAAAATTAAGTTTCTTTCATTACTGTCATTTTCAAAATAATGTTTTTCTAATTTTAGCAATGAAGGATGCTTGAAACTGTATAGTGTGTTAATGGCATCATCATTTCCAACAAAGAGTTCTTTCTTAACAATAATAAGCAACTTTTTTTCTTTATTGATGTTCTCCACTACATATGAATCATTACAAAAGCAACATTTTGCTTCGGATTTGGAAATAAAAACACTTTCTTTCATTATTTACTTGTCATTTCCTCAGCAGCTGCAACTCTCTGTTTCAAAAGATCAATCTTAATGGATATATCACGGAAAGATTCACTATTGTCATCTATGAAAAGAGCTTCTTTCTTTGGAATTTCGCCATTTCCGCTCAGGAGATTCTCAAAGAATGTATAGTGCTTCCTTAATGCCATTGGATTCTCATACATATCTTCAGGTTCATATATAGCATCATATGACAACAAAGCCTTCATTATTGAAACATCAGGTTGGGCTGTTGCAATGTAGAATGGCGTGTGATCCTCCGCATTGCGGGCATTTGGATCCGCATTGTGCTTTAAAAGAAAGAGAACAATATTATAAACACCAGAAGATACAGCCATGTGCAAAGGTGTGGATTTGTTCTTAGTCAGCGAAGCTATTTGCTTGGGATAATAAGAAATTAGAATCCTTACAGAATCTAAAGAACGAGAGGCAACTGCATAGTGAATTGGATACCATCCATTAATCTGGATTGTTGGGTCAGCACCAATATCTAGCAATGACTCAACCATTTGGATACTCTCACATATTATTGCATATATCAACGGGGTAGGGAAATTCACCTGCGGCAAATAAAACTGTCCTGGAATTTGAGGAACTGGTGTAGGACATAAAAGCTGGAATTAAAAATTAAACAAACTTTTTCATTAACGGTGCTTTTATCAACACCAAGTGACTGGATTCCGAATACATCGTTTGTTCTGATGAATTTCGCAAAAGAGTTTTCAAAATCCATTAATGCTTTACAAAACCGTAATAATCGGCCTAAAAACGGAATTAACTAATATTCACATGTTTTTTCCTAAATAAATGGGTATTTAGATGGAATTTAGTGAGTTATCCAAATCTTGCCAAAAATTTATGGAGAAAAAAATCATTTCTGGGAAGGCTTATGATAATATTATGTGTTTTTTAGTGGAAGACAGTATTCCTGAGTGCTGGAATCAGCCAATAATTTTTTGTGGAAACACAATCAGATTATGTCAGATAAATAATGGACCTTGTGGATTTTTGTCTGCAATCCAAGCAAATTTATTACTTCAATATATTAAAAAACCTAATAAATCGCGGAAATATATATTGTACTCGGCGATTTGCAAAATGATGAGGCTTCTTGGTGATATGTTTATTTTGGTTACTGATATTGATGAAAAGCGGAAAAAAATCGAATATTGCTCGGAAAAAACACCCCAAAAGTTTGTAGATTTAATTAAGGATGAAAATTTCTTTGAGAAACCCAATGCTTTAGTATTATTAGCGCTTTCATTTGTGATACAAGCAGGACCAGCTTTTTTCTTGTCCTATAGTTTCCATGAACCCCTAATCAACTCTGAGGGTTACACATCAATGAGATTTGTTACTGCTTTAATATTTTTTACCCCTGTTGACTCTTTGGAGGATGGTTTTAGGATTCTTGGTACTAGTTTGCAAGCAGGCTGTTATAAAGAACAAAAAATTGGTGTGATGACTGTCTGCATGATTGATGATCAACAAATAATTGGCCAAAAAGTTTTGGAACCACGAGAAAACATTTGGATTCTTCACTATGGTGGGCATTATACATGTATTCGGTACGAAGACAATAAAATTTATGAGTATAACAACATACTGGATTCGGCGGATGAATACATAATATGCTCACATCTCCACCCATTTTATGATTTGATCAAAAAGCATGCTTCGAAACAATCTTCGGAGAGTAGTTAATATGAGAGGCTTTGAAATTCCGAAGATCATTCAATTGGCTCTTCAGTTTAGAATTATCGAGATTTAATGCCTTCCCCATTGGTATTTGAGATTTGATGAGCATTTCATTTGCTTTAGCAACTGTTTGATATATTTTGTCATCAATTGAGTTATATGTTGGGTTCTCATTTTCAAATATTATTGATAAAAAGGGAAGGATATTTGATGCAGTTTCTTGTTTCAACGGCAGCGCATTTTTGTCAAAAATTAAATACAATTTGTTATTTGAGCTTACAAATTGTACATCTTTGTAAGTGTATTCTATGGGATGTTTTGATTCAAATGATTTGACAAAAACAGAATTCATGTTCACACCAATGTCAATCTTGTCCCCATTATCTAACTCAATGACGAATCTTCTTGATGACATTATTTCTGAGCTTTTCACAGCTTCAGTGATTGATTGGATATCAATCTTGTTGTATTCGTTGTCACATGGTATAAGATTTAGACATTTGATCAAATCAGGATGATTTGGCGAAACAAGCATTTGTTGAATCACATAGTGCCTAAGCAACGGAAAAAGACTTGGTGTCAGAATTGGAGGAACAAAGCGGAGTTCAATTGACCAGGTTGCATTAGGAATGTCAAATAACAAAATAGGAAGATTCTCAGGTTTTAAATACAAATCATTTCCTTTATATGATCTGACTAAAAATAAAAATGGACAAATATCTATGTATTCTGGATGTAATAAAACGACCATTTCGTACAAGGTGGTATCGGGAGATAATGAGACTTTTCTTAAACTCCTATCATGCTCAATAAATGTTAATAAAACGCTATTATAAATTGATGATAATGCCAAAGATTCCTCCATTATCACCCTGGTGCACTGAACATGTTGCCCAAATACCAGATTTTCTGGCTTATTTCTTATTTTGGGAAGAGAAAACAAAACCAAAGGAGGTTGTTTCATTTTATTCCCACTAATGTTAATTCTTTCAAGTAAAAAGCATTGAGATATTGATAATGGTATATATTTCAAATTGTTATTTGAAAGATCTAATTCCATTAAAAAATTAAACCCAAAAAATACATCATTAGGAAGCTTTTTCAGCTTATGAGAATCATCAGCATCCTCAGAACATGATCGTCGAAACACAGTAACTGACTCCATAAAAATTAAACAGTTTTAAATTTAGTTTTTTAGATGGATTTGATCATTTAAAGCACCAGAGATATCAATACCAGAAACATACTCAGCATTATTCAAGGGAACTGTTTGTATTATCAACTCTCTGATTACCTGAGGATAAGTAAATAGACCAATATCCAGATGTAGTATGAGAGCAATTTGATACTGATAGATACTCCACTTGATTCACCTGAGAAGTACTAAGATAAGCAAAATGACCACCTGAAGAAGCTCCACAAGAGCAACTATTGGCACATATCATTCTGAGATATGAATTAGAAGAAGAGAAGTATATTGCTCCTCCATTACCAGAACAAACACAGTTATAGAACATTGAGTAATTGACATTCATTGAGCAAGAACTAGCAGTAACACATATTACGCCACCATTTCCCGAGTATGATGAAGATCTTGAGAAGAAACAATTTGAAATATTAATATTTTTATCAACGTAAGACCTTCCTTGACCTATACTTTCACTTTCACATCCCAAACCAACATTGCAAATAATCTCATTATCATTCAACCACAATAGAGGCACAATCGGGTAATTTTTGGGATTTTTCAAAAACTTGGCTACTTCTTTTAATAGTGATAATTGTTGTTTTCTCTTATATAGTTTTTCAAAATTGTCAATATTTTTTTTCATTTAAGATAGTGAATATACTCTAAATAGGGAATATTTAAACCCATATAAGCTGTTTCATCAGCAAATAATGAAATTTCCCAAAAACATAATCACATTCCAAAGATAAAATAAAATATTTCCTAAGCACCCAAAAATCCTGATTAAGCAAATTAGAACGATAATAAGAATGGTAATAAAACAAGATACAATAGCTATTTCGAAGAAATGCAGTTTTCTTTAGGATTTGAAATGTTTCAGTTGAGTAATATGAATCCAAAGCACATTGTATCGAGGTTTTCCACCTTAATTCCCACTAAAATTGGAAATGAAGGTAGTATTGAGTTTTGGATGGATAAAAATCCTCTTCCATTAGAGGTTCAAGAATCAAAAGAAGCACTTGGGCAATTAATGATTTTTATTGAAGAATCGATGAAATCATATGCATTAACTGGATCAGAAATTATGATAATGAATACTGTATTATTTCGGTGCATATTTATCCTAAAACCCTAAAAAATACAGTTTTACATATCTCAAAATCTTCCATTATGTTTTAATACCGTTGCTCAATTTTTAATGAAAAACAATGCATTTTCAGGTTTATTAGTATTATTTAGAAATAATTGCAAACATACAATTGCCTTATCATATCTTAAAGACTCATATCCTATCAGTGATTTGAGGAATTATATCCAATTATGCTCTGATTTTGAAATTGTTGCCAAATCATGTTCCAATTATATCATTGAAAAATCACCTGAGAATCTTCCAAAATTGTTTTGCTCTCCTAATTTGTTAATCTGACAAGCCATACCAATATCTCAGTATTTTGATGATGTTAAAGGACTTCAAACTAAAACCAGATCTCAGTCAAAAATTACTTTTCTAGAGTACTGCATATATGACAAGAAATTTATTGATTTTCAAGTTCATCAGTTATTAATTCGACTTTATATAGAATCTCTTCGAGAGATTATCGATGGAACACCAGCACCCATTAAATACATAGCAATTTCTAATGAAAAAGAACCACTGAGATCACTCAGAACTGGTTTAAAAAGGATATTAGTATATAGCAATCAGTATCATGCGTTATCCTTCCTTCACAAGATCGATTCTCGTTTTGTTGAAGAGAGGTTAATCGTTATGGCTAAATCAGACAACACAAAAGGTTGTATTGATTTAATGGATGAATCAGGTGTTGATGTTGATGTTATTATTGAATTCTGTGATTATAGGGAAAAGGAGAAGAAT
>Ga0209639_1000975_pt1 | contig 33048 bp, 29 predicted proteins | sample EPASupsiteHSE605_FD_187268 | JGI IMG/M metagenome (GOLD analysis project Ga0209639, IMG submission 187268) | Bioremediated contaminated groundwater from EPA Superfund site, New Mexico - Sample HSE6-05 (SPAdes) (version 2) | ecosystem: Environmental > Aquatic > Deep subsurface > Groundwater >... | reverse complement strand
CCGTTGATGGTGGTCTTACCGTATTGTTGTTGTTAGGGGCAATTTATGCAGGCTCGGCAGTGGTGAATAAGTACCGTAAAGCAGAAGCATAGTATACAATTATTCATCACAACAATAACTACACACATGACGGAAAATACCAGTAATAGTCCAGAACTAAAACAGGGAATGCTTTATTCTAAGGAAGAGATTGATGTAAATCAGTTGATACTCAGGAATGAAACATCTTACTTTAAAATTTACCTCAAGCATAAAATGCTTTACTTTTTCGATAAAGCGCCTGTGATGGATGCCGGAAAAGAGAAGTATATTCTCACAACCATTATGAATCAGGAGTAGCCATAAAATGCTGCAATCATAATGTATTTTCCCGACTTTCGGGGCTCAATATGACAACGTATAGGATTATAGCTGTCAGACTGAGTTCCGAGAATCGGGAAAATCTTTTTTACCAGATGAAAGACTTCTTGAGCAGACTCTTATTGTGTTAAAAATAGTAAAGAATATAATGCAGAGAGAAAAGAATTTTCTTCTAAAATTGTATCTTCGCCACTTATGAATTCATTATCTGAACAAGTCTTACTTCAAATCTCAAATCTTAAAGTTTCGTTTAAAGGAGAAGAAGGATATGTTTCTGCAATTCACTCTGTTGATTTTTCTTTGAATAAAGGAGAGACTTTAGGGGTTGTAGGGGAATCCGGTTCTGGAAAGTCTGTAACATCCTTGTCTGTATTGAGAATTCTTGCTCCAAATGCAAAGATAGAAGAGGGCGAAATTTTATTTCAAAAACGGGATGGAAGTACTGTAAACTTGCTGAAACTTACTGAAAATGAATTGCAAACAATTCGGGGAGATGAAATAGGGATGATTTTTCAGGAGCCGATGACTTCGCTGAATCCGGTTTTGAAATGCGGCTTCCAGGTGTATGAAACGTTGATGAAACATAAAAAACAATCGTTTCGGGATGCAAAACAAGAGGTAATTCAATTATTTAAAGAAGTGCTGCTCCCTAACCCGGAACGTGTATTTAATGCGTATCCTCATGAACTTTCGGGTGGACAGAAACAACGTGTAATGATTGCAATGGCGATAGCCTGCAAGCCTCAGCTTTTAATTGCAGATGAACCTACCACTGCTTTGGATGTTACAGTGCAAAAGTCTATTTTGGAGCTTATTCAGTCGCTTCAGCAAAAATATGGAATGGCAGTTTTGTTTATCTCTCACGATTTGGGCGTTGTCAAACAAATCGCGCATCGGATGCTTGTAATGTATAAAGGAAATATTGTTGAACAAGGAGAGTCAAACATTATCTTTAATCAACCTCAGCATCCATATACCAAAGGTTTGATTGCATGCCGCCCAACCTTAGGTCTTCGACCTGATAAATTGCTGACAGTAAGCGATTTTATTACCGGAGAATCATCTAAAAAGGCTTCATCAGATAACTGTTCCGGAGTTGACAGAAAAACGGTACATGAAAGTCTTTACAGTAAAGCTCCTTTGTTAAATATTGAAAATCTTGAAGTTAAATTTGTAGTAAAGAAAAATTGGTTGGGGAAGCTTATTGAAGAATATACTGCTGTAAACTCGATGAATTTTTCGGTATTCAAAGGAGAGACGCTGGGATTGGTTGGTGAGTCCGGCTGTGGCAAGACCACTCTTGGAAGGGCAATTCTTCGATTGATCGAATCTCGTCAGGGCAAAATTGTTTATGATGGAATTGATCTCAGATTACTTTCAAATAGACAGATGAAGCAGATGCGTCGTAAACTTCAAATTGTATTTCAGGATCCGTATTCATCACTTAATCCCCGTATTAGTATTGGAAATGCCATATTGGAACCTTTGAAAATCCATCAACTGGCGGGAGATGAGCGTCAGCAGAAAAAACGTGTTGAAAAATTACTAGAAAGGGTAGGGTTGGAGCCATCTCATTTTTATCGATATCCTCATGAGTTTTCAGGAGGGCAGCGTCAACGGATTTGCATTGCAAGAGCATTGGCAATGGAACCGGAATTACTGATTTGTGACGAGTCAGTTTCGGCATTGGATGTTTCTGTTCAGGCACAGGTTCTTAATTTGTTGAATGAGTTAAAACATGATTTTAAACTTACATACATATTTATTTCGCACGATTTGTCGGTGGTAAGCTATATGAGCGACAGGGTGATGGTGATGCAAAAAGGAAATCTGGTAGAACTTAAAGAAGCAGATGAACTTTACAGAAACCCCGGCTCAGAATACACCCGTAAACTTATACGTTCAATTCCCGGTTCAGAAAGTTTTCGTTAGATTCTTAGCGGGCATAAATTCCATTGTAAACAATACTTTGAACTCTGGATAAAAAAGCAGAACTTTGCACCGTTAAAAAAAAGCGGTGTAAAATCGTAATTGCTTAATTTACAATAGCTAAATTTTATGAAGGTTCAGGTGTTCTCGGAAATCGGAAAATTAGAAGGAGTTATTTTGCACAAACCAGGGCGCGAAATTGAAAATATGACTCCCAAAAATGCCGAACGTGCTCTTTACAGTGATATCTTAAACCTATCGATAGCTTCTTATGAATACCAGCAGCTTTATGATGTATTAAGCAAGTTTACGAAAACCTTCGAAATGGATAATCTTCTCATAGAAACACTTAAAAATGAGAAGGTTAAACGAGATCTGGTTTATAAAATCTGTGTGAACGAAAATGCATACCCTATTTATCATGAGCTTTTGGCGATGAACGAAAAACAACTTGCCTGTGCTTTGATCGAAGGAGTGGAAATGCAAAAGGATAATCTTACGAAGTTTTTAAGTGAAGACAGATATTCTCTTCAGCCTCTTCATAATTTCTTTTACATGCGCGATGCTTCTGTTTCTATGCATAATCAGGTGCTGATTTGCCGTATGGCCAATGTGGTGCGCGACAGGGAAGCCCTTATCATGGAAACTATTTTTATGCATAATCCAAACTTCAGTCATAAAGTAATTAATCCTACGGCTTTCAAAGATTTTGATCCGGACATTACAATGGAAGGCGGCGATATCTTAATTGCCCGTGAAGACGTACTGGTGATAGGGTTAAGCCAACGTACCAATTCGAAATCAATAGATTTCCTTATTGAGCGATTTAAAGAAAAGAAAACTCTGATGAATATTGTGATTCAGGAACTTCCGCATAGTCCCGAATCGTTCATCCATCTCGATATGGTATTTACCTTCCTCGATGTGAATGCGTGCATGGCATACGAACCTATCGTGATGAAACATAGTAAATATCAGGCGGTTCATATTCGTATTGATAATGGAAAGGTTGACTTTATTCGTCGCAGAGATACATTATTTGAAGTATTTAAAGATTTGAAATTTGATCTGAATCCGATTATGTGCGGGGGAACCGATGATTCATGGATTCAACAGCGCGAACAATGGCACAGTGGTGCTAACTTCTTTGCGATGGCTCCCGGGAAAGTTATTGGTTACGGGCGAAATATCAATACAATAGAAGCACTTAATAAAAATGGTTTCGAGGTTTTAACGGCTTCCGAAATTGCATCGGGGAAAACGGATATGAAACATTACGAACGTTTTGTGGTAACTATTGAAGGGTCTGAGCTTTCGCGCGGTGGTGGTGGTGCCCGTTGTATGACAATGCCTGTTCGTCGCGAAAAGGTAAACTGGTAAAGAGGTCGGTAATTTAAAAGTTATAGGTTATTAAGGGCTTTTGGGAAGACCTTAACAACCTATAATCTAATCATAATAAGTATTCTCTACACTTTTTTAAGTTTCCATTTACCGCGATAGAACATATATGCGCTCAAGATGGTCAATATGCTTTCGGCAATGATTATTGCATAGTAAACGCCTCCTGATTCGAGATGAAACGTGATGGACAAAAGATATGCCAACGGAACTTCTATTATCCAGAAACAAATGAAATTTAAAAGTGTAGGAGTGAAAGTGTCTCCGGCCCCGTTGAGCGATTGACTCATAACCATCCCCATGGCGTAAAACAGAAATCCGTAACTTACAATCTGTAAACATTGAACTCCATGTTCGATAACACTTACATCTTTTGAAAAAAAAGTGATAAACCAGTGGGGAAAGATGATGAGAATAAGTGAGATAATTCCCAAAAACCCCATGTTGAAAAATCCGGTAATCCAAGCTGAACGTTCGGCTCGGAATGGCTTTTCTGCTCCCAGATTTTGCCCAACCAATGTAGCCGCAGCATTACTCAATCCCCACGATGGCAGAAGCATAAATGCGATAATCCGGAATGCAATTGTATATCCGGCAACGGCACCGCTTCCGAAAACAGAGATGATACGTACCAGTCCTACCCAGCTTGCCGTGGCAATAAGATATTGAGCAATACCTCCGGCAGAAAGTTTCACGAGTTGTAGCATGGTGTTCCAATGGATAGTCAGTTCATGAAGTCTGATTCTAATCCTGCCTTTGCCGATAATCAGCATGTAGATCTGGAAAAGTACTCCAATTCCGCGACCTGTTGCCGTGGCAATTGCAGCACCTTCTATCCCAAATGCAGGAATTGGCCCCAGTCCAAAAATCAGAATAGGGTCAAGAATGATGTTTATACTGTTGGCAAGAACAAGAACCCGCAAGGAGATAGCGGCATTTCCTGCACTGCGAAATACGGCATTGATAATGAAAAGCAACATGATCACCGCGTTGCTTCCCAGCATTATGGCTGTAAAACCTGAATAATTATCAGCAGCATATTGGGTAGCACCCATCATCAGCAATAATTGCTTCGGAAAAAGAATTCCGGGGATTGAAAAGATAAATGAGGCGAAAATTCCAAGAAATATTGCTTGTATAGCCGATCTGGCTGCCTCTTTTTCATTCTTTTCACCAATACGTCGTGCAACAATAGCAGTTGTTCCGGCACTAAATCCTATGCCAAGAGCATATACCAATGTCATAAGCGATTCGGTAAGACCGATTGTTGCAACGGCATTGGAACCCAGTTTAGAAACAAAGAAGATGTCAACAATAGCAAAAATAGATTCCATCATCATTTCCAATACCATAGGGATGGCAAGCAGGATGATGGCTTTGCTGAGTCTGAGACTGGTAAAATCCTGTTCGGAGCCATTCAGCGCATCGCGAATCAGTTTCCAGTAATAAGAGAAGTTTCGTTTCGAATCAGAATTACTTCTCTGTTTGTGTAAAAGTTGTTTGAGTTTGTTCATTGTGTTTGATTGAGAGATAAAACAAAAAACCCGATCAATGTTTTTGATCGGGTTTGTTTATAGTGAAAACGAAAGTTTACTACATGTGCAAAGTGCACAAACCTACCCGATCCGATGTTCCCGGAGTAAAGACCATTGCGAGGATGGTGTTAATTTGGATAAGTTTCATAAGACTTTTGCTTTTCAATTTCTATTTTGCGGCTGCAAAGGTAAGAATAAAGTGTAAACCTCCAAATTTAATTTAAGATTAAAACACTATCTGTTTAAAAAAGGAAACAAGCTTTTCGGTTTTGGAAACTCAGCCTGATGGGTGCACCTGAAGGATTGAAGCATGGTTTTTGATTATATTAGGTCAAAAATGTTCCTCCTGATAGAATCTTTCTCAACCCTTACCAGTTTCTTGGAGTTGTTTTCAACAAACGTAATCGACGGGCTTTGCGTGCATTGCGACGTCTGCGTTTAAAATATGAGAAAAAGAAAACTATTAAAATGATTGTCCCTATGCTGCGCAAAATCCAAGTAATGGGCTGGTTGATGGTCGCTTCTGAAATGTTTTCAGGAACTGTTTTGTCGTAACGGATTACAGGGTTGAAGAAATAGAGTGTACTGTCGGCAAGCATGGCTGTTACACGTACATAAGTATCTTCGGGTTTCAGAATATATGAAACGGAATCTTCACCATTGGTTTCCGCCAGCACCTTTCCTTCCTGACCAATGAAACGATAGTGCGTGTTCGTATCACCAACCATTGCCCAGAGGGTATCGCCTGCAAGCTTGATGAATTTTGGAACAGGTAAAGAATCGATGCGCTTACGTTTGTTAACTAAAGGTTCCTGATCAATCAGTTTTAAATCTACACCATACGAATGCCCGGCTTTTAAAGCACTGGTAACATCTTTGCGCTCAGTTGTTGATGCATGAATCATTGTGAACTTTCGTCCGGTTTCGTTAGTATTGGTAAAGTTGTGTACATCGTCATCGGCAAGTAAGTAGGCTTTATGACCGGAAGAAAGTGCTACATCCCAAAGTTCGGAAGATGTGATAAAGTTGTTGAGAACTTCAAAAAGGTCGTAATTCCCAAGTTTCTCAAGATCACGGGTATTAAACCCGTTTCGAAAACCCGGATGAGCAATGGCCACAATATCCGAATGCCCTTTGAGCTGATTCAAAATGTATTGCTTATGATGTGTTGATTGAAAGAAAGGCAAATCATACCAAACCACTTTGTCGGCTCCAATAATTACGTGATGTGCTTTTTTGATGCTGAAACCATGCTCATAGCCCGGAATCCAGGTTGCCTCTTCTCCTTTCGGAATAGTGATTTTCTGGTAATTGGAAATAGAATAAATATCGTAATTTAACTCCTTTCCATACACTCTTAAAATATCATCTATCGTAGTTTTTTTGCCATCAGCAACTTTCCCCCATGCATTGGTATGTCCATGAAAGTTTGCCCGTTTCCAGTTTAGGGTGTCAAGATGTTGATAAGGATTGTGCCAGTTTTTTCCGCTGAAAGGTTTGGGTTCGGGAAAATGGTAAATTGGAGCCCAAATGTAAAGGATCAGAGATACAAATAAAAATAAAGCAACAATGAAAAAGATCGTTTTATATGCAAAACGAAAAACTATAAGTAAAAAACGTTTCATGGCTTATGAAATTTCTAATGAATCGATAACGATTTAGAGATCCCAAAGATAACAAAAAAGTTATCGATTCCAAGATTAGGTTTCATCAGGTTGGCATTGGAGATATGCCGGAAACGAAGCTGCGTGAGAAGTGTATATCCATTGCCTATTTTCTGATGAAAACCTGCGGTAAGATTATCAGAAAAAATATAACCATGTGCCTGCATAGAGGTACGGATAGTGATGTAATGAGGTCCTGTTCCAATCTGCGTATAGAAATCAGCTCCTTTCCATAAATTCTGTCGAAACCGGATGGCGAGATTCATTCCAAAATCAGCTTCACGGAAAGATCCATTAACCGAAACAGGATTAAACTGAGGTTCTACAATAAATTCAAAACCTCTGGGTTTTTCTGGATTTCCAAGCTTGCGGGTAAACTGTCCTAAAAGCAACAAAGGTTTGTATTCACCCCCTTCCGGAAGTTTTTCTCCTACAAAACAAAATCCGGTGGCAAAACCTGCTTCGTCGAACCAGCATTTTTGTTCACTTTTCTGAGCCCTTATGGCTGTTGAAGAAAAGAACAGTATTCCGGAAACGAGGGATATGTATATGAAGAATCCTTTCATTTTTAGTAGTTTTTATCTTGAAATTCAGTGATTTGATTATGAATTTCTTCCCAGAGCAACATCTTTTCGTCCAGAATTTTATTCACTTCATTGTAACGGGTAAAAATCTGATTCATCTTGTCATTACTTTCTTCAAGATGAATGTTTTCGAGCTTTTTGTTCAGTTTCGCCTGCTCATCTTCCAGTTTTGTGATTTCCGATTCACACTGTTCCAGTTTATTTCTGTATTTCCGAAGTTCACGTTCCAGTTCTTTTTTACGTTCCCGGTTGAGCTTTTCTACCGAAGCTTCAACTATCTGGCTTTGATTTTGTTTGCCTGTTTTTTGTTCCAGTTCTTTTAAATCTTCCAGTTTCCGACTCTCTAAAAACTCCTGAATATCACCAATATGAGTTTTGATTTGATGATTACGGAATTCAATTACTTTATCCGTTAATCCTTGCAGAAAATCACGATCGTGCGATACAATAATCAATGATCCGTCATATTGCAGAAGTGCGTTCTTGAGAATGTCTTTCGACACCATATCAAGGTGATTGGTGGGCTCATCTAAAACCAGAAGATTTACGGGTGTCAGTAATAATTTGGCCAATGCAAGACGAGCCTTTTCTCCCCCTGAGAGCACCTTTACTTTCTTATCAATATCTTCACCACTGAAAAGAAAACTACCAAGAATGTTACGAAGTTTAGTGCGGATATCTCCTACAGCAATCTGATCGAGTGTGTCGAAAACAGTTAATTCTCCATCAAGCAGCGCTGATTGATTTTGTGCAAAATAACCCACGCTGACCTGATGCCCAAGACGGAAATAGCCTTCATAGTCAAGATCTCCTACAATAATACGAGAAAAGGTTGATTTCCCTTCGCCATTTCGGCCTACGAAGGCTACGCTTTCACCTTTTTCGAGTGTAAAATCAATCTTGTTCAATACATTTTTTTCACCATAGTTTTTCACCAGTTCCCTGGCCTCAACTACAATAATTCCGGAATGTGGAGCCGGAGGAAATTTGAAATGGATCGCACTGTTTTCTTTATCGTCAATTTCAATGCGTTCCATTTTGTCGAGCATTTTCAGACGCGATTGTACCTGTTTTGCCTTGGTGGCCTTGTAACGGAAACGTTCAACAAAGTTCTCAATCTGGGCAATTTCACGCTGTTGACTTGTAAGAGCAGCCAACTGACTTTGACGACGTTCTTCACGCAGTTCCACAAAATCGGAATATGAAGCTTTGTAGTCATAAATTCGTCCTGAAACAATTTCGATAGTCCGGTTTGTAACGGTATCGAGGAAGGTACGGTCGTGAGAAACCAGCATTACCGAACCGGGATAGTTGGTCAGAAAAGATTCAAGCCATTGGATAGATTCGATGTCAAGATGATTGGTGGGCTCGTCCAGAAGCAGTAGATCCGGACGCTTCAGAAGAATTTTGGCAAGCTCTACGCGCATTTGCCATCCGCTACTAAATTCGGTACACGAACGGATAAAATCACTCCGTTCGAATCCCAATCCCATCAAAACTTTTTCTGCTTCAGCATCTTTGTTGGTTCCGCCGATAATATGATGACGTTCGTTGCATTCACTTAGTTGCTGAACCAGTTTATGATAGCTATCCGATTCATAATCTGTCCGGTTTGTGATTTCGTGTGTAAGCACTTCAATTTTCTTTTCCAGACGATTCAACTCTTCGAAAGCTGTAAGTGTTTCGTCGAAAATAGTTTTATGACTGTCGGGAAACATTTCCTGAGGCAGATAACCCACCGTTTTCCCGTCTGGAATCACAATATTTCCGGTTTCCGGTTCCATTTGCCCGGCAATAATTTTAAGCATAGTCGATTTTCCGGCACCATTTTTCCCCACAAGACCAATCCGGTCATTCGGATTTACATTGAAAGTGATCTGAGAAAATAGTTCATTTCCAGAAAATTGTACAGTAAGATTGAGTATCGTAAACATAGTGTGCAAAATTACACTTTCGATTCAATTCACGGATTTAAATTGAGTGGATAGAGAGATTAAATTTTATTTAATTATTGAAATATATACTATTAAGCAAAATGAGTGTATTTTTGTTGTAACTATCAATCAAGATAGTATTAGAGCAGGAAATAGAATTATGCGTAAAATAGTACTCTTACTGGCAATATGTTTCGGCCTTCAATCGTATGCGCAGCTTGGCAGTATAACCATAACAGGTACTGTAAAAGATAATTACGGAAACATTGTGGCTGGAGCTCATGTGAAATTTACGAGTGAAAAGGATGCGACACTCATGGATTCAACGGTTACAAATGTAAACGGTGAATACAAAATATCAATGCCTTTTCCCGAGTCGAGTTTACCCAAACTTGATACTACTGAACCTTATTTGCTCTATCCTCCTGTCCCTAATCCATTCGGAAACCAAGTGCTTATTCCAATATATGTTGACAGGGACGGTCCTGCGCGTATTGTAATCTATTCAATTACCGGACAATTGCTAAAGGTTTTATATGAAGGAAACCTCACCAAAGGAATGCACCAATATTTGTGGTCGCGCGAAACGGATGCAGGAATGCGTGTAGGTTCAGGAATTTACATTTGTACGCTGGAATTCTATAAACGAAAAACTTCGACGAAGCTGATTGTTTACGAAAGTAAATATGACGATCCACCCATAGCGTTTAATTTAGGAAATGCAATTCTTTCTACAAACGGAGCCTACACATTTAAAGTAGATATAAGAGCAATTTCTGTTGAACCAACACAAAAGATAAATGTAGGAATCCCCTATTCGAGGGTAGTGAATTTGTCCGTAAAATCTTTACCTGTACCCTTTGCCTGTACCGGAAATTATCTGGGTGTTTGGAATCCGAGCGGCATATATAATCCAATATTTGTGAAAGGGATGAATTATGGAGTTTCCCGTCCGAATGAATCGCCCGGTGAAATTCAATATGTTCCGGCAAGTGATCATAAACGCTGGCTTGCGAAAATCGGAGATATTGGGTTTAATGTAATTCGCTTATATACTCTGCATCCTCCTCAGTTTTATGAAATGCTGAATGAATATAATACGCTGCATCCGGATAGCCCGCTGTTTGTGATTCAGGGTATTTGGCTGGATGAGCCTGATAATGTAAATCCGTCTCTGGATCTTTATTCCCGAACCAGCGATTTTGACAAGAGTGTAAAAGAAGTAATCGATTGCGTTCATGGAAACAATGTTATTGCTCCCCGTTTGGGTCGGGCATTTGGAACTTACACAACCAATATTTCCAGATGGGTTTTGGCTTATATTATCGGAAGAGAAATTGATCCGTTTGAAGTAGAAGCAACTGAACTTGCACATACGGGTGTAAACCAATATATTGGTTCTAATTTACGTAATATGCAATGTAGTCCTACCGAAGCATGGTTTACCGAACGATTGGATAAGCTACTTACCTATGAACGCTCTAGCTATCACGTGGATCGTCCGGTAAGTGTGTCTTCCTGGCCAACTCTTGACCCGATACAGCATCCAACCGAAACACAGCCACCTGATGGATTCGAAGACTGGATGGCGATTGATTTAAAAGGAATCAGTATTGTGGATGCTCCTGCAGGTTATTTTGCCAGCTATCATGCCTATCCGTATTATCCTGATTTTATGAGTCAGGAGCCATATTATCAAACTTTTTCTGACAATCAGGGGGCAAATGGATATGTCGGATATCTTAAGGAACTTAAAGAGCATTATTCCAATCGACCGTTACTAATTGCAGAGTTTGGAGTTCCCTCTTCATGGGGAAATGCACATTATGCTTATACCGAAATGCATCATGGCGGCCATACTGAACAGCTTCAAGGGGAATACGATATACGGTTATTGCATAATATTCAGGATGCAAATTGTGCTGGTGGAGCTATGTTTGCCTGGATCGATGAGTGGTTTAAGCGTACCTGGATAGTGGAAGGCTACATGGAAAATACCGCTACCCGTGCTTTTTGGCATAATCTTGTTAGCCCGGAACAAAACTTCGGATTAATAAGTTTCGAAACTGGGGTGCCCCTCAATTATCAGAATATGAATATATCCAATGCATATATTGATTCTTTAAACCTTGCCTATGATAACCAGTTTTTTCATCTTAAGCTAAATCTCAAGAATCAAATAGAGCCTCTCGATACATTTTATATTGCATTTGATACTTATCGTTCCGATCTGGGGGAATCCAAACTCCCGAATGGCAAAATAGTTACCAATCGTGCAGAATTTGTGTTACAGCTTATTGCAGATGCTGGCGCAAACCTGGTAAAAGCACAATTGTATGTTACCGAAGCATATAGCTTGCATCGGTTTACCCGTAAGTACAATTTTATTACTGCTCAGCAAAAACTACATTCCACCACTACAGATGGAAAACCCTGGAAAGAGCTTCAATGGCAAAACAGCCTGCGTTTAACCGATGTTCAGGATATTGGTAAGTTTCGACTGAAGCAGGTTGGGCAACCTGTTGAGAATCTGGATGCAGTAATCTGGAGTAGCAATGAAATCAATGTGCGCATTCCGTGGACTTTCCTTTATTTTTGGGACCCCACACAACGAAGAGTAATCCACAGAGTTTATCAGAACGACATCGTTAAAGAACAATATCTACTTCGTCAGGATACCCTTTCGGATGGAATTGCTGTTTCATTAAGTTACAAAAATCAGATGCTATCGGCAAACCGTTTCACATGGGCTTCCTGGACAGCCGTAAATAATACAGTTGAACGCGAAAAGGCCTGTGTTCCCATTATTAAAAATGGTTTGCAGCAATTTAACTCATACCCGCCTTTTACCAAACAAGCCCTTCCTCCTCGTAAATTCGGGATTAAATACTCAAAGTATATTGGAGAATAGGTTGCTCTGATTTCTTAGAAGGATTGAAAGAGATTGAAAAAGATTGAAGAATCTTTTTATGTTTCACTGCCCAAAGGGTTCTCGACTTCTTTTTGAGGAGGTGTTTCTTTTCTTCACCTCCAAAAGGGTCATTCGACCACTTTTTGGGTGTCACTTCTCACTTCTTGTCAACACTTTTCACCTTTCAACTACCTTTATTATCGCAGGTTTCTTCTGTATTTGTCCCACAGGTGCATGGAACAGGTTTTCCGCTTGGGTCAACTGAACCGCAAGTTTTTTTAAATTCGGCATTCTTGAAAAAGAACATTTTGATGGCAAATCCTGCCACAGCTAATGCTAATAAAACAGCGGTAATTATAATAATTTGTATCATAGGGCACAAATAATTTTTCTACTGTAAATAATAACAGCAGAGAGCCAGTTTAGTTTATTTGCCGACAGTAATTCCCTATATGAATGAGAAAATCTTGTTTAATCCAGCTTAAATCTTTTCCCGGGTATTGTACGAATAATTCCCTGAAACTCGAGATTTAACAAGGCTGCTGCAATCTTAGAAGTTGATAGATTTAAAGTCAGACACAGATCATCCATAGATGATTCTCCATTCAAATTCAGATAATCGTAGATTACTCGTTCATCACCGCTTAGCTCGATAAATAACGACTTCTGAATCTGCTTAGAATGAGAAGTATCTTTTTTCCATCCCATAAAATATCGGATATCGTCTGCATTTTGGAGCAAAGCAGCTTTATTTGTTTTGATGAAGTAATTGCATCCTTCAGAGTAATTATCTGTAAGTCTTCCGGGAACAGCAAAAACATCCCGATTGTATGAATTTGCTATTTCAGCCGTAATAAGAGCTCCGCCCGACTTAGCAGCTTCAACAACCACGAGAGCATCACACATTCCGGCAATTATGCGATTGCGCTTCGGGAAGTTTTCACGATCGGGTTTAGATTCGCTGAGAAATTCCGTAAGAAGCCCTCCGTTTTCGAGCATTCGTTCAGCTAATGTTCTGTTTTGAAATGGATAAATGCGGTCAAGGCCATGGCCTAAAACACCTACAGTCGGTAATTCAAGCTCAATAGCTGCTTTATGCGATGCAGTATCAATTCCATATGCAAGCCCACTTACAATCAATACATCATCAGAGGCTAAATCACGTACAAGCTTTTCAGTTACTTCTTTCCCATATTCCGAAGCATTACGAGTCCCAACTATAGCAACGATCTTTTCATGGTTCAGATTTGCGTTCCCTTTGTAGTAAAGCATCACTGGTGAATCCGTACACTGCTTTAGTCGCTGAGGATAATCCGGAGAGAGATAAAACAGCGGTTTAATTTTATAACGATCAATGAAGATGAGCTCCTTTTCTGCACGAGCAAAAGGATTGGCTTCAGTCACAGCCTTTGCAATAGTTTCTCCCACATTGGGAATTTTCAGCAAATTCTTTCCTTTTTCACGAAAAACAGCTTCTACACCACCGCAGTATGATACAAGTCTTTTGGCTGTTATGTCTCCTATACCGGGAATCAGAGTCAGTGCTATCTGATAAAGTGTTTCCATATACGTTTCGTTGCCGTATTCAAATATACTGTAAATCTTTTCTATTTTTGTAAAAATGAAAAAATCTTTGAAGAAGTCAAAAACCATATTGATTTCGCCCCTCGATTGGGGTTTGGGTCACGCAACCCGCATTATCCCAATTATCCGTGAATTTCAGGCACAGGGAGCAAACATTCTTCTTGCAGCGGAAGGGAATGCCTTCAATTTATTGAAAATAGAGTTTCCGGAGCTTTTGATAATCCGGTTACCCGGAATTTCAATGCATTACCCAAAAGGAAAATTTCTGGCATTAAAGATTGTTTTTGAAATTCCGGCTTATCTTAAACAAATCAAAGCAGAGCATCAGCTGCTCCAAAAAATTATTGACGAATATTCTGTTGATATTGTTCTTTCTGATAACCGATATGGCTTGTGGTCAGAAAAATGTAAAACAATATTCATGACACACCAGTTACAAATCCAAGCTCCCGGAATATGGAAATTTGTGAATCCCATTATCCAGATTATAAATTATTCATTTATACGAAAATTTGATGAATGCTGGATACCGGATATTTCTCAATTTCCAGGTTTGTCGGGCAAACTGGGTCATCCTGGTGTCTTACCTAGGTCAAGTTATTATATTGGAATTTTAAGCCGATTTAAACAACAAGAAGTTCGTTCAGTTTCAATACAATATGATTATTTAGGAATTGTTTCAGGCCCGGAGCCTCAACGAACACAATTTCAAAATCTATTGCTTGATGCGCTTTCTAAATCGAAGAAAAGATGTGCGTTGATTTGTGGCTTGTTTAATGATGAACTGTCTGGGAAACAGGCGAATGGTGACGTTCATTTTTATAATCATTTAAAAGCAGATAAATTTCTTGAGCTGATTCATTCCTCTGATACAGTAATTTGCAGATCTGGTTACTCTGGCATTATGGATATGATCGTCTTACAAAAAAAAGCAATTCTTATTCCAACCCCGGGACAAACGGAACAGGAATATCTTGCTAAAATGCTGAACGAACATAAAATATTTTATTCTGTTTCCGAAAATGAATTTAAATTGAGTGATAATATTGTTCTCCAAAATCAGTTTTCGACTCCGGATTTCATTTTTCAGGATGATTTGCTGAAAAAAAATGTGACACGCGTACTGCAACCTGAGAATTAATACCGATTGGAGAAATGTGATGTCAAAAGCATAAACAATATCGTCCAATGTCGACTTCGTCTAATTGTGCTATTTATTACATTAGTATCCATTGGCATTATATTAAGTATGACTTTGGGTTAATTTACAATTCATTTTAGTATAGCAAGGTACAAAATGCTATTTTTGCACTCCCAAAATCAACCTCATGTTTTCATTTCTGACTGAAGAGCTAATTAAAAAATTTGTAAAGTTTGGAGTAGTAGGAGCCAGTGGTGTTCTTGTTGACTTTGGGTTTACGTTTTTGTGTAAAGAGCTGATTAAGATACCAAAATACGTATCAAATGCCATTGGATTTACGATAGCTGCAAGTACAAATTATTTTTTTAACCGTATCTGGACATTTCATAGCCACAACCCCGAGATTGGAATAGAATATGTTCGTTTTTTATTGGTTTCGCTTATTGGGTTGGGAATTAATACTCTTATTTTATGGATATTGGTAAGTAAATTCAAAAAGAATTTCTATGTATCAAAGCTTTTTGCCATAGCGGTTGTAACCGTATGGAATTTCTTTATCAACCTGATATTTACGTTTTAATGGGTCTTTGTCATCGATTCTGGAGTAATTAGCACAAAGTCGGCAATTGATTTCGAACCGGCTTCCAATGAATCGAGCTGAGTTTGTTCCACACTTGCAATAGTGAGAATCTTTAACTTGGGATTTGCCTTTTTCAGATACCATACAATTCCTTCGTAATTCTCAGAATGATATGTTCCGTTATAATGCAAAAAAACGTTTCCTTTCTGATAGTTTTTCAGGATAAAGTAAGCCATTGTTGCATCTTTTACGGCTTGGGCCTTTGGCAGATTAAGATTTTTATGTCCCATTGGACCTCCTCCCATTTTCAGCATAGTTTTATAGCAGGGAAGTTCCGCATCATAGGCTACTGGTAGCGGCATGAAATAATTTCTGGCTTCTGTATTTAAACTATCTAATACCTCAAATCCGGATTTACTGACCATAGCAGCATATCGGCGGGGAATATTTGTAGCTATAAAATTCAACTTATTCTCTTTTGCAAAATCTAACAGGGGTTTATAGTCTGTATTATAATTTGGCCAGAGTTTTGCTTCCGCATCCAATTGCGAGTCTTTAATTCTTCCATTCAGATACTCATTCAAAATAAGCTGATCGTCAGCTTCAAACATTTCGGCTCCCAAAATAAGTTTTTGTCCAAGCTGCGTATGTAAATCTTTGGTGAGTTCAAGCTGCAACCAATGTATAATAGGATTGTTGTGCAGTTCTCCAAAAAGAACAATGTCAGATTTTAGTGAAGCATTTAATAATTGTTGATAGCTGGTAACTACTCCTTCTTTATCAAATATTTTATATGCTGGTTTATCGGCACTGAATGAACATAATATGCCAATAAGTATCACGATCCAAAGTTTTTTCATGTTTTATTTTTTTAGGTCAGAACCATCAAAAATGAGCGGAAGGAGATTGCCAATTCCCTTAAGAACTACAATTTTCCCGGTTTCACCACCCAGAATAATTGTCATTGGTTTTTTATGAAGTATCTCATATTCGGCTAGTACCTGACGACAAGCGCCACAAGGTGATACCGGATGATTCAATTCAAAATTTTCAGTTTTTGCAGTGATGGCAATTAGCTCAACGGCCTGCCCTGGATGATTTGCTGCTGCCGAAAAAACGGCAACACGTTCAGCACATAAACCAGACGGGAATGCTGCGTTTTCCTGATTATTACCCGTGATAATTGTCCCGTTTTCCAGCTTTAAAGCTGCTCCAACATGAAACTTAGAATAAGGTGCATAAGCATCTCTTGCTGCTTCACGTGCTTTGGTTAAGAGTGATAAATATTCAGGAGAAAGTTCTTTCTCCGTTTCATATTCATCGTATTTGATATGTAGAGTATTCTCGTTCATGGTGAGGATTTTCATTGTAAAATTAACGGATAATTTTCATTCTGGTTCATTTTTGAACAAAGTCCTGACAATGCTTACCTTTTTTCGGGTTCCCATTCCATCAGTTTTCGTGCGGTAAAATAAAAAAAAGAAAGAAAAAATGCTACAAATACTACTCCTGCTTCGGTTTCAAGAGTATCTTCGGTAAGCATGCTGCACATAATAATAATAAAAAAGGAAACAAATATCCAGTTTTTAAATAACCCCAGCTTAAAAGGTGGATAAATCATGACAAACATAAACCACATAAACCCAAAGATTCCCAATGCAATAAAAATGGAAAGGTATTGATTGTGTGCTCGTAAAGAAGTATCTTGTAAGTCAGACTTCATGTTTTTCAATTCTTGTTCAAACTTATCGGGAACATCTCCGGTTCCTACACCAAACAGAAAGTTTTGTCCAATCACGTTCAAGGCAGCCTTCCACAACACAATTCGCTGAATTACCGAATATCCTCGTGATTGACCTGTGTGTTTGTAACAGCTATATTCAAAAAACACTTTATACAATCTTGACTTTACACTGAACTTATTGCAATAAATAACGTTGGCGAAACCTTGTTCTACTGCCTTAATTTCATGGTCAGTCAATGACATTACTCCTGCGGAGTCTTTTGTCAGGCCTTTGGAATTTAAATAACGGAGAAGCGTTTTTTTAAGCGGTTGTTTTATCTGATCTGCTCCATCATAATTGAGCCTACTTCGCTTTTCCCAAGCTTTCTTCAGCTCTTTTTCGCAAACAAATAAGGTAAGGATATGCCCGTTCTCAACAGTAGTTGTATCCCACGTATGAGAATAATTATTTCCGTTTGCAGTTTTTAAAGGCAGAGCAGATGGATTTAAATCAGGCAATGAAAAATAGCTTCGCATATAACCACTTACAATTGTAAAGATTGAAACCGGAATGAGCAATATTACAATCCAGAGAATGAGTTTATGTACAGATTTTTTTGCAACAATTGCACGGTAGAAGGCAAAAACCCATAATATAAAAAAGAGAAGAAAAAGACCTGTAACAGACTCAAGCACAAAAAGAAAAAAAGCAAACCAGGCAATTAGTACTATCCAGTGAATTTTACGGACAATAACCTGTGATGAGGTGTTGAACAGATAAATTGAGATTACGATACCAAATACAAGGTTCAGGCTAAAACGAACGTGGGATATGAAATTTATGATCAACCGAATATCATCCCAGTCAACATAAAAATAACGATAAAAGCCATACAAGGAGCCTACAACTAAGGCATATACGTAAATCACAAATAATTTACGTATATCTTTTAGTTTTACAGGCTCATACGAGCCAAGAAGGATTGGAAGAATTATCAGCGGAAGCTTTACGCGGAGATCCTGGGATGCATATTTAAATGCAGAAGTATGAATTAAACCGGGCAAATGAATCAGAAACAGGGAAATCAAAACCCAGAATACAGGATTAGACTTTAATCGTTGGTATTTTGCTTTGAAATCTCCATCAATCAACCAGATACCTGCTAGTAAAAACTGGCTCACACTCATCAGATAATTTGACAACGGTATAGCTATAACCATTATCATAAGCGCAATGATACGTAAGCGGTAACTTTGTGATTCGCTGATAACTTTCATAAGCGGAAAATAAATCTTCAGTTGGAATTACTTCGATTTTTTGTAACTTCCATCGAGAATTGACTTGTAAAGCTGGGTATTATCAAGCACTTCAACTGCTTTTGCAATTTCTTTATCCGAAGCGAGTGATGCCTTAATTCTGCCTTTCTGAAACGCATAACGGGAGATGATTTCTTCTTTAAGCAATTGAATGATTTCTTCTTTAAACTTCATTAAGTCCGCCTCTTTATCATGTATCAGCTTTTCGCGTAAGGCATCTAACTGAGGCTTGATTGCTTCAAAATATTTCTCATTTTCTGCAGCTTTTTTCAATTCATTCAGTTTACTTTCACTTTGAGTGGTATAATCATAATCTTTTCCTTTAAGAAAATTGATAAAGTCGGTATAAATTGCATCGGTTACCGAAAAATTTACGGTATCTTTCAGAATCGGATTTTCACGTTTGAATTTAGAAGCATAATCAAAGACGAGATATTTGGTAATCAAACTTACGGAAATATTACTCAATGTTTCGTTTTCCATTGCAATATCAGGTTCAATTCCACCACCATCATAAACCATACGTCCATTTTTAGTTTTGAATGCATTGCGTAATGAATCTGCAACACGTTCAGGACTTCCATCACTTTTCTTATGCGAATAATCCAGGGCTTGAATACATCTTCCGCTTGGAATATAATATTTTGCGATGGTAACTTTCATTTGAGCATTGTAACTCAACGGATAAACATTTTGAACCAAGCCTTTCCCAAACGTTTTTTGACCAAGAATTACACCACGGTCTAAATCCTGAATAGCTCCCGAAACAATTTCGGAAGCAGAAGCACTGTAACGATCCACAAGAAAAATTATCGGGATATTTTTATCAATTGGATTTGCAGATGTTTTGTGAACGGCGTTTCGTTCTTCAATCTTCCCCTTTGTACTTACTACCAGTTGATCCTTTTCTACAAAAAGATTCACGATGTTAACTGCTTCCTGAAGCAGTCCTCCTCCATTTCCACGTAAATCGAAGATAAGAGCCTTCATGTTTTTTTCTTTCAGTTTGAGAAATGCATCCTGAACCTCTTTCGAAGCATTTTGAGTGAAGCCGGTAAGCTTAATATAACCAACATGATCATTTATCATTCCGAAATAGGGAATATTATCTATTTTGATTTCTTCACGAACAATTTCTTTTTCAATCGGCTTACTAATGCCTTCGCGTTCAATAAGAAGTTTTATGGATGATCCTGCCTGACCTTTAAGCATATTGCTGATTTCTTCAACTTTTTTATCTTTTGCTGATTTTCCGTTTACCTCCAGAATTTTATCGCCTGAAATCAGCCCAACTTTAGTTGCCGGAAATCCTTCATAAGGGTCACTAATATAAATCCAGCTGCCCCTTTGATGGATTAATGCACCAATGCCGCCATATTGCCCCAATGTCATAATCTTATAATCCTCAATGTCTGATTCAGGTATATAAACGGTATATGGATCGAGTGATTCGAGCATTGCATCCATCCCTGTTTTCATGAGCTCTCCCGGATTGATATCATCTACATAGTTTAGATGAAGTTGCTTATAAAGAGTTGAAAAAATCTCCAGATTTTTAGAGATTTCAAAGTCTTTATCTGGTTGAGCTTTTACATTGATTGACGTAAAAACGAATAAGAGAATTAAAAGGCTTAATTGGGTAATACGAGAGTTTAAATGTTTCATAAATATACTATTTTTAGGGAACTGGATCATAACCGCTACCACCCCAGGGATGACATGAAGAAATTCGCCGAATCGTAAGCAAGCCTCCTTTAAAAGGCCCATGCTTTTTGATTGCCTCTATACCATATGCCGAGCAAGTAGGTGTATATCTGCAACTTGCCGGAAAATAAGGGGATATCGTATATTGATAAATTCTTATTAGAAGAATAAATATGGTACTGAATATTTTTCTCATGTCAAAGTTGCGTTGAGCTCTCCTGACTGTTTACGGTTTCTCTGAGTAAACGCTGTAAAATTAGATTTATTTTGGTTTCGATTTGCGCCTGTGTCATGATTTCCTTTCCAACATAGAGTAAAGACAGATTTAACCTTATTCCTGATTTTAAATTCAATCCGTTCTGTTTCAGAATATTTTTCCGCCAGGCTTCTTTTGTAAGACGTTTAACCCTGTTTCGATGAACAGCATGTTTAAAATATCGCTTGGAAACACTGATAAGAACCGTTAATGCCTGGTTTTTATGGTTGTTTTCTATTTTCCAAACGACCTTGTAAGGGTAAATTAGAAAGTTGAAGCCTTCTTTAAATAAAACATCAATCTCTTTCTGAAGACAAAGACGTTCCTGTTTATGAAATGTGTTCATCTTTAAAAAGAGATTGATAATGAGATAAATATTCTGATAAACAGAAGGGAGTTAAAGCTTCGCTTCGCTACTAGCGGAAGTCGATTTTTTAGCTTTTGCCTGCTTCTTGATGAATTCTTCGATTGCCATTGCCATAGAAGGTGCTGTTTTGGTAGGTGCTCCAATGTGTAATGTTAACCCTGCTTCTTTGATTGCGGCGTGAGTGGTAGGTCCAAATCCGGCGATTATAATTTCCTCTTGTTCAAAATCCGGGAAATTGAGGAAAAGGGACTTGACTCCGGAAGGGCTAAACAGTACAAGCATGTCATATTTCTTAATATCTACATCTTGCAGGTCAGCAGCTACTGTTTTGTATAAAACGGCTTTTGCATATCGGATACTCACCTTATCAAGCATTTTAAACATATCTTGTTTATGAATATCGGAACATGGAAAAAGAAATTTTTCTTCTTTGTGCTTAAGGATAACTTCCATTAAGTCGCTAAAAGTAAGTTTTCCGTGAAAGATTTTCCGCTTACGATATTGAACATATTTCTGAAGATAGAATGCGATTGCATCCGTAACGCAAAAATATTTCATAGTGTCGGGAATATCCACCCGCATCTCTTTTGCAATGCGGAAATAATGGTCAACAGCATTTTTGCTGGTGAGAATAACTGCCGAATAATCAAGCAGATTAATACGATTTTGTCTGAACTCTTTCGATGTAACTCCTTCTATCTTAAAAAACTTGTTGAATCCCAGTTTCAAGTTATACTTTTCTGCCAGATCCTTATAGGGAGATTTTTCGTTTTCTGCCGGACAGGGTTGTGAAATGAGTATATTTTTTATCTTCATCGTTTCCTGAGATAGGTTGGTTTTTATGTTTCTAAGGAAGTACCATGCCTCTCTTTAGTGGAAAAATCCTGCATTCAGAATCGCTTTTCCAACGATGAGATAAGGTACAATTTCGACAGTGCAAAGATACAAAAATAAATATATGCCTGAGTACCCAGAAGAGCCCGAACCTATGATTAATGTGCGAATGAAACGGAATATCATAACTAACGTTGTGATTCCCATTGTTAAATAAAGTGTAAAAGACTCCCATCCCTGAGGAGCGTAAAAGCAAATAAATAACAATGGAATCAAATACAATCCGATTAATGAGTTGAATACAAGATTATTAATCAAATGAAGATTTGCAGCCTGTTGATTCTTGAAAATATTTCCAATCATCCTGATAACAATCATTTTTAAGAAATAAAAAAGAGTAAGTCCTCCTAAAATCTGTCCAAAAAAGAGCACGCTGCTCCATGTAGAATGGATATGAAATCCGAAATAAATGGCAATTCGGTAAAAGAACAGAGCAATTGCGGGCAGAAAGATCAGATGTAAAAAGAAAGAAATTTGCTCTCCCAAAATGTTCCCATCACGTATCATCTGATTTACAGAGCGATTGAAAACAGTACTTTTTACAATTTGTTCCAGTCTCTTGCGTGAATTGAGCAAAATTCGGGTATATATTATCAGACAGAAAATCAATACAATCGAGATCCAGTCGTAACTTGTTGATTTTATAGGAATTACATCACGGTGTTGTGGTTTTAACTGATGCCCGGTAAAGATTGATTTTCTCCAGACTGTTGAATCAGGGATAACAACAATTTTATTAAGTTTCTGAAAGTTATGCGTAAAGAAATTTTGAAAACGCAGCGAGTCGAGTTTGAGCTGAAATGTGTCCACAACAGGACTTTCCGCCGCTTTAAACGGAATCAGTAAATCCTGTGAAACATACGAAATTGCTGTAGTATCAGTGTGCAGGCTATCGCTTATCATTCCTTATAAAATCAGGAATCAAAAGTACAAAAACTATCTTCTGCATCGAAATACGTCAATGTATTCGCGCAAAACTGATGAAATCTGATTAATATTTCCAGCTCAGGTTAAACAACATCCCTACATTTATGGAGAGCCCCATTGCTACCGGCTCTGCAAAAATGATGTTATACCTCACATCGGCATTGAAATGCCATAACTCATTAAAACTCGCCATAATACCTACATGCGGAGTGATTCCAAAGTTTGCTTTTATAGGAGGATTGTATGTTCCTTCGAGTGCTATAAAATCTTTACTTTTGATGCTATCGGTAGCAACTTTAAAAGAATTGTTGGCAACGTGGAATCCCAAGCCTAGTCCAACATAAGGTTTGAAGTTTTCGCGTGAAAGATAATACTCAAAGTTAAGTGTAAACGCTGTGTATTTTAAGGATGCAGTGAACGAAGAAGTAGTGATATTTGTATCAAAAACGCTAAACAGAGTATCTGCATATTTTAAATATACATCTTTGTTTGAAGATCTGTAATATCCAAAATCGGCTCCAAAGGCGAATCTGTCCGTTACAAAATATTTTGCCTGTGCAGAAAAACCAATACCCAGGTTTACATTTTTCGACCAATCGCCAATGGGAATATGAATTCCAAAGCGTGCGCCCACGAAGGTTTTGTCCTCCATATAACGTTTGTTATATAATGCAACACTTTGATCATCAGGAGATGGAACAGTTGTTCTGAAATAACGCATTTGTCCAAAAACGCTTATTACAAAAAGAAAACTTAAAACGGTGAGTAAACTTTTTTTCATACCACAGAATTTTGATTCAAAGATAGAAAAATCTCTTTTAGAAATACAAGCATCCTTTTTATTGAAACTTAATTTCTTCATGGATTTTATAAAAACGTTAGCGAAATGTTTATTTCGGAATGTCAAAAGTGAATTTCGGGTGAAAGTTCTATTTTTGCTTTTTATAAATTTAATGAACAACAATACAATGATGAGAAGAAAAGCTTTACTGGTACTCGCAATGATATTTCTGGGAAGAACCCTTCTATTTGCAGATGAAGGGATGTGGATTCCGTTGTTTCTGGGGCAGATAAACGAAAAGGAGATGCAGGCGAAGGGGATGAAAATTACCGCTGAAGACATTTACAGCATCAATAAAACTTGCTTGAAAGATGCAATTCTGCTCTTTGGAGGAGGTTGTACTGCTTCTTTTGTGTCAGATCAGGGTTTGATTTTAACCAATCATCATTGTGGTTACAGCAGTATTCAATCCCATAGTTCTTTACAAAACGACTATCTGAAAAATGGTTTCTGGGCAATGTCAAAAAATCAGGAACTGGCAAACCCAGGCTTAACGGTTACCATGCTTATTCGTATGGAAGATGTTACAAAACAAGCTCTGGAAGGCGTTTCTTCACTAATGAATGAAACAGAACGGGAAAAACGCATCGAAAAAAATTGTGCTGTAATCACCAAAAAAGCTATTGAAGGAACCTCTTATACAGCATATATTCGTCCGTTTTTTTATGGTAATCAATTTTTCCTGTTTGTTACCGAAGTGTTTAGAGATGTTCGTTTGGTGGGAGCTCCTCCTTCGAATATCGGAAAATTCGGAGGAGATACCGACAATTGGATGTGGCCCCGTCATACAGGTGATTTTTCAGTATTCAGAGTATATGCCAACAAGGAAAATAAACCGGCAGAATACTCCCCGGAAAACATTCCTTACAAACCGAAAAACTTTTTAAAAGTAAATCTTAAAGGGGTTGATAAAGGCGACTTTACGTTTGTTTTTGGGTATCCTGGTCATACAAGCGAGTATCTTACTTCATATGCAGTAAATCAAATTGCAAATATTGACAATCCGGTGAAAATCAAGTTGCGTCAAAAACGCCTGGATATTATTGGGGAAGGACTGAACTCTTCCGATTTAATTCGGATTCAATATTCTGCCAAGCATGCTTCTATTGCCAATTACTGGAAAAAAATGATTGGGGAGAGCAAAGGAGTTAACCGAATGAATGGTGTTACTAAAAAACAAGAACAAGAAAAAACATTTACAGCCTGGGTAAATGAGAATGCCGAACGAAAAGCTCAATATGGCGGACTTTTGGCTTCTCTTGAAAAGGCTTACAACGAGAGTATATCGGGCAACCTTGCGTATGATTATTTTGCTGAAGCAGGACTATCCCCTGAAATTGTTCGCTACTCGCGCAATTTTGAAAGGCTGATAAACTTTTGCAAGAAAGAAGATGTTACTCAAAAAGGAGTAGACTCTCTGGTCTCTCTGTTTAAATTAGGGATTCCTCCTTATTTCAAAAACTATAATACAGCTACCGATCAAAAAATTTTTGCAGCCATGATGGAGATGTATGTCAAAGGTTGTGATGCAGCCTGGCTCCCAAAGGTGATGAACGATGTAAAAATAAAAGCCAAAGGCAATTACAATCGTTTTGCAGCTGAATTTTTTAAAGAATCCATTTTTTCGGATGAAGCAAAGCTAATGACATTCATGAACAATTTTAAAAAGAAAAGCTATCGCCGGATTGAAAAGGATCCTGCTTATATTTTGGCACAAGGCTTGTATGAAGATTATAAAACCCGCGTAATGCCTGTTCTGTCTGCTTCGCAAGATTTGATTGACAGTTTACAACGTGTGTACATGAAAGCAATGATGGAAATGCAACCCAATCATACATTTTATCCCGATGCAAATTCAACCCTGCGTGTTGCTTATGGCAATGTGGACGGTTTTTCTCCTGTAGATGGAGTTTATTATCAACACTTCACTACGCTGAAAGGGATAATGGAAAAAGAAAATCCTTCCATTTTTGATTATCGTGTAGAACCAAAACTGAAAGAACTTTACCAGAAAAAAGATTATGGTCGTTATGCCAATAAAAATGGAGAGATGACAGTTGCTTTTATTGCAAACAACCATACAACCGGAGGCAATTCAGGAAGTCCTGTCTTAGATGCTTACGGAAATTTGATTGGATTGAATTTCGACCGTGCATGGGAGGGAACGATGAGCGATTTGATGTACGATCCTGAAATCTGTAGAAATATTACACTTGATATTCGCTATTGTCTGTTTGTAATTGATAAGTTTGCCGGAGCAAAACATCTTGTGGACGAAATGGTGATTGTGTACTGAAATTTGAAATCAGAAATGACCAAACCTGACAGTTTGCGAAAAACTGTTAGGTTTTATTATATAGATTATGAGGTATTTAAAGTTGATCCTTCTCGTTTTAGCCATGTCTGTTGCTTCGGAAACACGGGCACAAATCGTTGCTGATTCTTCCCGAAACGGCATTCATACTATTCAGCTTTTTAAAAGTGGATTCGAACTTTCGCTACCACTGATAAAACTGGGCAGCGATGAAAAAGTAACGCTCTCTTTCGACGATTTGGAGAATGAACTTCGCAATTTTAAATACTCTCTGGAATTGTGTAATTCTGACGGTACTACTTCTAATCTTCCCTTAAACAGGTATATGGAGGGTTTTGCTGAAGAGCAAATCCGGAATTTCAGCTACTCGGTTAATACCATTCAAACATATATCCATTACGAAACTGAGATTCCGGGACAAAATATGCTCCTTCTGAAATCCGGAATTTACAGGGTTAAAGTTTATGAAGAAAACAATCCTGATTCTATTCTTTTCTCCAGATTTTTTTATGTTCTGGATGAAAAATGTACGATTAACGGGCGGGTTATGCAGGCAACTTTAATTGAACAAAAGAAATTTAAACAAGAAGTTGACCTCAAAGTAAGGGTTAACTCTGATTTTGAAATTGCAGAATCGTATAAAAACTTAAAACTTATAATCCGGCAAAATGGACGGTCAGATAATGCCATCACTACCTTAAAACCCCGCTTATCGGTCGCTAATGAGTTCGACTATAATTATGATCGTGAAAATACATTCAATGGAGGGAATGAATATCGGATGTTTGATGTAAAAAGTCTTCGTTACTTTTCGGAACACACTCAAGACATAACATTCAATAATCAGATCAATAACGTATATCTTACACCTGATCAGCGTCGTCCGTTTAAAGTGTATAAAACGGAAGAAGATCTTAATGGCAAATTCTACATAAAAGCCAATGATACCCGTGATAGTCGGGTGGAAGCCGATTATTTTTTCGCGCATTTTTCTCTTCCGTATGAGTTTCCGGTGGTGGATGGAGATATTTACCTTTTGGGTGAATTAACGGATTGGCAGTTAAAACCTGAAGCCAAACTGATTTACAATTATCCTCAGAAAGCCTATCAAACAACACTTTGGCTAAAACAAGGATATTACAACTATTTTTATGTGTTTGTAAAAAAAGGAGAGACAATCCTCGACGAAACCTTTGTGGAAGGCAATCATTGGGAAACCGAAAATGATTATTATGTGTTTATCTATTATCGTGACCCATCCGACAACTATGACCGCCTGATAGGGTATCGTAAATTCAACTCTATCAACGACAATAAAGCAGAAGATTAACCTTATGAAATTATATTCCATAGAAGCCCGCAGAGCCAAATTTGACGGGGGAGCCGTTTTTGGTGTAGTTCCCAAAGCTCTTTGGTCAAAAAATTATCCTTCCGATGAAAACAATCTTTGCGAAAGCGCCATGCGTTGTATGCTGATTATTGAAGATGATCGCAAAATATTGATTGATACCGGAATGGGTGAAAAACAGGATGAGAAGTTTTTTAAGAATTTCCACGTGCACAGCGATTTTACCTTGCTTTCTTCTTTGGACAAAGTGGGTGTATCACGTTCCGAAATTACCGATGTGATTGTGACGCACCTTCACTTCGACCATATTGGGGGCGCCGTGCAATATAATGAAAACCGGAGCGAACCTGAACTTACATTTCCCAATGCAACGATTCATATCAGCAAAGGACAATGGGAACTTGCACACAAGCCCAATCCTCGTGAAGCGGCTACTTTTCTTCCACTCAACTTTCAACTGATTGAAAAAAGAGGGTGCTACAACCTGATTGAAAATGACCAACAATTTTCACCCAATATATTCTTGAAATTTTTTCACGGACATACCGATGCGCAAATGATTCCTGTCATCCAATATCATGGAAAAACCATCGTTTATACCTCGGATATGCTCCCATCGGCTGCGCATATTCCGCTGGTTTGGGTTTCCAGTTTTGATGTACGTCCGTTGGTTTCTATCCAGGAAAAAGAACAGTTTCTGAATGATGCCTTCGAAAAAGAATACATCCTGTTTTTAGAACACGATAGCTATGTAGAATGCTGTACAGTAAGCAAAACTGAAAAAGGATTTCGCCTCGGCAAAACCTTTAAACTGGATGAAATTACCGGAAATTAATCGTAACTTCGCCTTACTGAATTGAGATTATTTTATGTATTGAATCATAAATACTTACCATCATGACCGAACTCTATCCCATCAAATTCCAGCCTTTGTTTAAAGATAAAATCTGGGGCGGAAACCGCATCAAAACTTCCCTCGGAATGGATTATGACTCTTTGCCCAATTGTGGTGAAGCTTGGGTGCTTTCGGGCGTTGAAGGAAGTCAAACCGTGGTCGCTAACGGCTTTTTGGAAGGAAATGAACTCAACGAACTGATTGAGATTTACATGGGAGAACTGGTAGGTGATGCTGTGTTCGAACGCTTTGGCAATGAGTTTCCTCTGCTTATCAAATTTATAGATACCAATGACTGGCTTTCCATTCAGGTACATCCTGATGATGAACTTGCTGAAAAACGAGGTATTGGTTACGGGAAAACCGAAATGTGGTATATCCTCGATGCTGAAAAAGATTCAAAACTGATCAGTGGCTTTCGTCAGAAAGTGAATGCAAATGTTTATCAACAGCATCTTCAAAATAAAACACTTTCTTCTATCCTCAATTACGAAGAAGTAAATGCAGGCGATGTATTTTTTATGCCTGCCGGAAGAGTGCACGCAATTGGCCCGAATATTCTGTTAGCCGAAATTCAGCAAACTTCCGATACCACTTACCGTATTTACGACTGGGACAGAACCGACGACAAAGGAAGTCCACGTCAGCTTCATATTGATCAGGCTATGGAAGCCATCGACTTTGAAGTGCATGATTCGTATAAAACGCAATATCATGCAGTGAAAGATGCAACTTCTCCAATCATCAATTCACCCTACTTTAATTCGCAAATTATCAATCTTTCTCACGCCATTGAGAAAGATTACAGCGAACTCGATTCATTTGTGATTTATATTTGCGTAAGTGGAATATGCAGAATTGAATCTGGTGAAAATTCACTGAATCTGAGAACAGGAGAAACCTGTCTGATTCCTGCCGATCTGGAAACTGTTCGTATTTTTCCCGAAAAAGAATGCAAACTACTCGAAGTATTTATTCTCTAAAATCCTGATACGATGCCTGCTCCCCGTAAATCAAAAAAAAACAAGTCCTCTGGCAAGATTTTTGTTTTGGATACATCCGTGATTTTGTACAATCACAATGCAATCAACAGCTTTGCCGAACACGATGTGGTGCTTCCCATCACAGTTCTGGAAGAACTCGATAATTTTAAGAAAGGAAACGATCTGATTAATTTTGAAGCCCGTGAGTTTACCCGTATTCTCGATAAACTTTCGGAGCAATATACGCTTCAGGATTGGATTCCGCTTGAATTTGAAGGAGCCGGAAATTTCTGTGTAGCATTTGATGAAAACAGCGATCCGGATGCCAACAAAGTATTTGGCGAACATAAAGCTGACCATCGGATTCTGAATGCTGCTCTGGTGATGATGAAAAAATATCCTGAACGGAAAATTACACTGGTCACCAAAGATATTAACCTTCGTGTAAAGGCAAAATCGCTCAATATCAATGCTGAAGATTTTCTTACCGGGAAAATTCGTGATGTGGAAACGCTCTACACCGGAAAAACACTGGTGGAAGGTTGCGATCGCGCCGCCATTGATAAACTCTATGACTTGGGGCTTTGCGATCCTTCTGATTTTGGTATTAAAAAGCCGATTCCCAATCATTATTATATTCTGAAAAATACACGTACTTCGGCTCTGGGTTTTTACAATCCTTTACTCGAAAAAATAGAACGTGTGGAAAAACGTCAGGCATTTAAAATTACCGCTCGTAATGCCGAACAGGTATTTGCACTTCATGCCATTATGAATCCAAATATTAAGCTGGTCACCTTGCAGGGAGTTGCCGGTACAGGGAAAACCCTGCTGGCGCTTGCCGGAGCACTGGAACAGAAGCGAAACTTTAAACAGATTTATCTGGCACGGCCAATCGTTCCGCTCAGCAACAAAGATATTGGCTATCTGCCAGGTGATATTAAATCGAAGCTCAATCCATATATGGAACCTCTTTTCGATAATTTGAAATACATTCGAAATCAATTTGCCGAAAAAGATAAGGAGTTTAAAACCATTAATGATGATCTCGAAAAAGAAAAACTGGTTATTCAGCCCCTAGCCTATATTCGCGGTCGAAGCCTTTCAAATGTTATGTTTATTGTAGATGAGGCTCAGAACCTTACGCCTCACGAAGTGAAGACAATCATTACCCGTGCCGGCGAAGGCACAAAATTCATTTTTACCGGCGATATTTATCAGATTGACACCCCTTATCTTGATTCGCAGTCGAACGGGCTTTCTTATTTGATTGATAAGATAAAACACCATCCTATTTATGCTCATATTCGTCTCGAAAAAGGTGAACGTTCCGAATTGGCAAACCTTGCAAACGAACTATTATAAATCATGATGACTCCTGAAAAAAAAGCGGCACGTTACAGTCGTATTTATACACAATTGGAAGAGCTGCTTCAGAAAAGTAATGATACCGAGGCTCGTATGGCTACTGTGATTGCCGTTTTGCATCACAAGATGGATGGCTTTTTCTGGACAGGATTCTACCTGTTAAATAACGGGAAATTGGTTGTTCGCAAGTATCAGGGACCGGTTGCGTGCATGGAATTGAAAGAAAACACAGGTGTTTGCTGGGCATGTATAAACAAACGGGAAACTATCGTGGTGGAAGATGTTCATCTGTTTCCCGGACACATTGCCTGCGACTCACGCTCTAATTCCGAAATTGTAGTTCCGTTCTTTTCCAGAGAAAGAGAGATTATTGGAGTACTTGATATTGATAGTGCCCGATTTAAGAATTTTGATTCCGTAGATGCTGAGTGGCTTGAGAAAATACTGAAGCTTATCTGAGAAAAATTCATTGCAGATAATCGGAATTAACTCCGGGAAATACACTAAAAATCGATATCCGTTTTTTCAGGAGAGTGAGTATGAATTTGTATTGAAGGCAAATCTTCGTGTGTTCGTAAATAATTGTGAATGTTGTTTTTAATATGTAATCGCAACCTTCGTGAAATTGGCAAAATATGGTTCTGCTTCCTTTTGCCACGTTCCAAAACATTTGTACTTTTGCACATTAACTCATGTTAAAAATAGTGATGAAAATCACCACATAATTAAACCATTCATTCCATGATAAAAAAAATATTGGTAACTGGTTGTGCCGGTCAGATTGGTTCTGAGCTTACGCTCGAATTCCGTAAAATTTACGGTGCAGAAAATGTAATTGCTACCGACAAATGTCCTGAAGGAACAAAAAAACTGAAAGAAAGTGGCCCGTATGAAGCACTTGATGTGCTTGATGCGAAAGCAATGGCTGCAATGATTGATAAATACGAAATTGATGCCGTGGTGCATCTTGCAGCAATTCTTTCAGCAGTTGGCGAAAAAAATCCAATGTTAGCATGGGATGTTAACATCAATGGTATGTTGAATGTGTTTGAAATTGCCCGTGAAAAAAAACTGAAACGGGTTTTGGTTCCAAGCTCTATTGCAGCCTTTGGCCCAAGTACTCCGGTTGACAACACTCCTCAGGAAACGATCTTACGTCCTACTACCATGTACGGAATCACTAAGGTTGCGGGCGAATTATTAGGCGATTATTATGTTGCAAAATATGGGCTGGATATCCGCGGGTTACGCTATCCCGGTATTATCAGCAACGAAACATTGCCAGGCGGCGGAACTACAGATTATGCGGTAGCAATTTATTACGATGCGGTAAAACAGGGTAAGTATAACTGTTTTCTTTCAGAAAATACCATGTTGCCAATGATGTATATGCCTGACTGTTTGAAAGCTACGTTGGATCTTTTTCATGCTGATTTCAACAAGTTGAAACATCATACCGATTTCAATGTGGGTGCATTTAGCGTTACCCCAAAAGGGATGACAGAATCTATTCAGAAATATATGCCTGATTTTCAAATTTCGTACGAACCTGATTTTCGTCAGGCAATTGCAGATTCATGGCCAAACTCTATCGACGACAGTACTGCCCGCAACGAATGGGGTTGGAAACCTGCATTCGATCTGGATACCATGACTCAGGATATGCTTAAAGTGATTGGCGCGAAACATAAACAAGGTTTAATTTGATACCAAAGCGAATTAATAAATTAATCCGGAAACATTCTGGCTTAATTCCGACAAATAAAAAAAGGGGCTGAAATCAATCAGTCCCTTTTTCAGATATTGCAACAGCTAATTATTCTGCATTATCATCGGCAAACCATTCGGCATAAGAAGTTATGGTTTCTCTTAATTTGAGACTGAAAAGCTTTACGTTTTCCGGTAGCAAAGGTTTAAGTCTTGCCGCAAAGTCAATCAGCATATTTTCGCTGGTAGGTTGATAATCCACAAATATAATGTTGCTGAAGCGTTCATGCGAATCTTTTAAATCCGGACTTACGGTATTGCGATTAAGCATAAGAGCATGATCGAGCGGATCTGTAATTTCGTTACGAACAATTTTTTTCAGATCACCAAAATCTATGACCATTCCTTGCTTAGGATTTGTTTTACCCGCGATGGGGGTTCCAATTACGGTAACCCACATTTCGTATGAATGCCCATGAATAAAACGACAACTCCCATCGTAACCATCCAGTGCATGAGCCATCTCAAATTTAAACTCTTTGGTAAGGCGAACCTTATTCATCATCCTTATTGTTTTACAACTTTTACTACAGTACTTATCCCTGATTGTGAATCGGAAATTTTTACAAAATAGATTGATTTTGCCAGATTTGAGGTGTTGAAACGGAAACTGTTATTCACAATTTCATAAGCAGGAGTGAATGATTTTCCGGTGATATCCAGCCATTCAACAGAAACTTTTTGTGCATTAAAATTTTCGGTTAAGTCAATGGCGCAAATATCC
>Ga0209639_1000974_pt1 | contig 33130 bp, 24 predicted proteins | sample EPASupsiteHSE605_FD_187268 | JGI IMG/M metagenome (GOLD analysis project Ga0209639, IMG submission 187268) | Bioremediated contaminated groundwater from EPA Superfund site, New Mexico - Sample HSE6-05 (SPAdes) (version 2) | ecosystem: Environmental > Aquatic > Deep subsurface > Groundwater >... | reverse complement strand
GGAGCCGTTCCCACTGGTCGTCCCGCAATGCATATCGTCGTGTCATGGCCAGTTCCCCCAGGCAGACCTGCTATCAATCACAGATCGTTACTTTGGGGAATCTCCTAATTGAGGACACGCCCTAGTCCGTCTCGCATAGATTTCGAGATTTCATTGTCAGAAAAGCTTGCCCATATAAAGCAAGAGTTACGTGAGGAGTACCAATCAGACCACGAATTCCCCTGGATCATCGGTTTTTCTGGTGGAAAAGACTCTACACTTTTGCTTTTTCTAGTATTTGAGATGCTTATGGACCTGGCCCCAGGTGATCGAAAGCGTGATGTTCACATTGTTGCAAACGACACTCTTGTAGAATCACCTGTTTTGGCAAAGTATTTAAACAAAACTCTTACAAAGTTGCAGACGGTAATCCCGACCCTTCGCGTGCCAGTCACTGTAAAAAAGACGGTACCTAAGTTGGATCAAACATTTTGGGTCAATTTGATTGGACGAGGGTACCCTTCCCCGAGCCGTAGTTTTCGCTGGTGCACAGATCGTATGAAAATTCAACCTACATCTGAATATATCCACGAATTTGTAGATCGGGCAGGCCAAGTTATTTTGCTATTGGGAGTACGCTATGATGAATCTGCGTCACGTGCTGCAAGCATAAGGCGCTATTCTAACGGAAAGCGTCTTAATGCGCACAATACGTTGAAAGGCTGCATGGTATATCGACCCATTGTGGATCTTGCGACCAAAGAAGTTTGGACTACATTGCTTCAAAGTCGCTTGCCGTGGGGAGGCAATGTTAAAGAACTTGCCAATATATATCGCAATGCTTTGGGTGGTGATTGCCCTGTCGTGACGGATGTGTCTGACGCACCATCATGCGGTACCTCTTCTTCTAGGTTAGGATGCTGGACGTGCACAGTTGTGGTAAAGGATAGGAGTATGGAGGCATTCATAGATGCCGGGGTCGAAAATCTAGAACCATTGCTGGACTTCCGAGATTGGCTTGCTGAGATTCGTGAGGTTGAAAAGTATCCAGAAATGCGCATGGCGCTTAGACGAGGCGGGTTTACAACGTATCTCTCTAATGGGAAACTGGTTCCTGGGCCATTTACGTTAGCGGCACGACGTGAGATTCTTTCGCGCTTGCTTTTGACACAAGAAATTGTAAGGGAGGTTCTCATTAGTCAAGCAGAGATCGATCTCATTCATGACATTTGGAGCCAAGACGCCTCACGTGAACTTATTTTAGAATAGCTGCTGTAAGGACAAGGAGTCTGGCATGGCAAACACAGGAGTAGTTCTTCTTGACTCAGCAACGGGCAAAAAGATTGTACATCGAAATTGTCGTGAGCAGCGTATTCCCGAGGCTTTGCTGGAAGAGTTGTTGAGTGCGGAACAGGATCAAGTAGGCAAATTGCGCAAACGCGGCTTGTTTGAACGATTTGATGAGATACTTGACCAAGATTACAACCACGAAGGCTAGCCCATGTATATTCGCTCCATTCGTCTTCTTGACTGGAAAGCCTACACTGATGTCAAATTTGATTTTCCCGCACCAAGAGCGGGAAAAAATGTCATCTTAATCGGTGCAAAGAACGGCTATGGCAAAACGAGCCTTTTAGAAGCGATCCTACTTGGCCTCTTTGGCCGCGATGGGCTGCCTCTTGTGGGGCGTGCTAGCATGGGGAATGCCGAGGATAATAGACTCGATTATTCATATAACACTTTTTTGGAAAAAGCATTTCATGCCCATGCTAGAGAGCATGGTCGCTCGTCTATGACTGTTGAACTTTCTTTTATAACAGATACCGACGAACCTATCAGCGTGCAACGCATATGGTATTTCACAGGTAGCGGTAAGCATAGGGCCGCTGAAGAAGAGGTCAGAATTTGGCGTGGACCGGATGACGAAATTGTCACTGTTCCTCCTCTTGAAGAACGTGATGAATTCTATCGTGGATACATTGCGCAACACTTTTTACCCCATCATTTGGCTCAATTTTTTCTGTTCGATGGAGAACAAGTGCAGCGACTTGCCCGGCAAGATATGTCAAGTCAAGTGCAGATAGGCATTGAAGGCATTCTTGGGGTGCCCGTCCTTCGTGAACTTGCGGGGGATTTGCGAAAATATGCTAGCGATAGACGTCGTTCGGCTGGTGCAGTGGCAGATGAGAAGATTAATCGACTCCGCGCCGAGATCGTCGACCTCGAAAATGAAGAGGAAACCTGCCAATCCGAATTGAGAGGCATTGAGCCAAAAATTGGACCACTTCGTGACCAGAGAGACCAGTTTGTGCGAACAATTAGTGCGTTGCGTGGTGGTGATTACGCTAGCCTGAAACAGCTGTTTGAAGATAAGGAACGTTATCAACGTAATTTAGATAGGCATATTGATGAATTACGCCGGTTACTCTCTGTGAATGCTGCTCTTGCCGTTGCGGGAAAACCTCTTCGGGACAGGACAACTCGTCGATTGAAAGCAGAGGCTATCCGAGAACGATGGGAGGCAGGAAAAAAACAAGGAGAGGACAGTTTTGAAAAATTTATAAACTGCTTTCACGAGGCTCATCCTGTTTTAAATCCTGAGCTCACATCGGAGCAAAAAAGTGCTCTTAATGAGCGTTTGCATAATGCATGGCAAAATATCTGGTATCCTCCTCCAAATGATTGTGCCGAAGGGTACAGGCATAGCCATCTTGATGACGCCACTAGAGTTCAGGCAATAGCAAAGCTGGAAGAAGTAGATAAATTGGCTATCAATAGTATTATGGACATTATTCGTGATATCGGAGAAAAGGAACGTGAGTTAAAGAAAATTGATGCCCGCATTGCCTCACAGCGTGGCATTGATGACGATATGAGGAAATTTGGAGAGGATCAAGACCGTGTTGTCGGCGAACTAAAGGACCTGGAACATCGGCAGCGAGAGTTATTGCGCAGATTAGAAGGGCTTCGGGGGCAGCTTAACCCCAAGCGTCAGGAACTTGGTAAAATGGAAGAAAGTCTGAATACGGCGGAACGACCTTTACGGCGTTCAGGAAAGGCTGACAGGGTTGCGGACCTTATCGATTCCATCATAGCCGAGGCGTTCCCAAGTCACATTGATAATGTAGCTGATGCCATGACCAAAGCATATTGTACTATGGCACACAAAAATGTTGTGGAGCGTATTCAAGTAGACCCTGATTGCAAAGTTCGTCTTCTATCTAACAGTGGTCGCGATCTTCGCGAAATGGACCCCGCCGCTGGAGAAAGTCAGATTTTTGCATTATCCCTTATTGCTGCTATTGGAGAAGTCTCTCAACGTAAATTTCCAATCGTCATGGACACCCCCCTTGCACGTCTTGACAGTGATCATAGACGCAACGTTCTTAAATTTTTTACCGACATGGATTGCCAAATTGTACTACTTTCTCAGCCAGACGAGGTCCATGGTGAATACTTTGATTTGATCCAGCACAAGCTTCAAAGTGTCGTACACTTAGAGTACGAAGTGATTTCTGATGGTGTCGGGCGCAGCATCCTTAAGGATGGCTACTTTGGAACTACGGGGGATGTATGACATTCAGTCTTTTAGAACTTGTCAACACAGATTTTAGGACTACCAAAACAGCTGACGATATTAATGCGAAGTTCATGCAGGCGCTTGGCCTTAAGTTTAGATATGTTCCAGCTAGACTAGCATTGTCTCGATCTCTTTCCGAATCGAAACAACCTGATTTATCGCCTTTTCTTCAAGAGGAACAAAGCAAGCCAATAAAAGGTGAAAATCTTTTTGGACTTGGCGTTGATCTCGCCACCTGGATTTCACTTTTCATTGAACATGCTCAAAAATCTGATCTTGCAAAAAAAGATTTACAAAATCTAGTCGCAGGCCACTGGCATAGAGGTGCCCACCTGTTGTGGCAAGAGTGGGAAGGCTGTGGGAAAGATTTCGATAAATTCCTCGTGCTTGTGCTCGAACGTGGAGGCTTGCAAGAGGGAGAGGCCAGTGCTTTCTCAACATTCTCCGGTGATGGTGCCGATCCCGTCACGTCTGGCGCTTTGCCATCTCCCTGCCCCATTGATCTTAAGCTTGGAGAACCTGGCATAGACCTGCGCACTAACGAACCGCTATTCTGGCGCATCAACGGTAAAGGCACGTCGCCTCATATTGGTATCATGGGGGCATCCAGCACAGGGAAAACACGCCTGGCTATGCCCATGGTACGCCATGTAAATGAGGTAAGTGGTTGTGCTATTCTTGCATTTGACATGGGCAAGGGCGATTTAGCTGCTGATGCTGGTCTTGTTAAAGCTCTGAACGCTACAGTATTGAGCGTTCCAGACACATCTATTCCCTTGAAGATATTGAATGTGCCGCATCGATCTGAAGGCGATATCAATACCGCTGCTGCATATTTCAGGGATTCGTTTACCAATGCGGCGCGAAGCGGTATTGGCGCTGTGCAGCAAAACGCCATTAGAGAAGCGGCTAGACGTTCATTAATGCGACAAGACACGGTGTCTATTCAAGATGTCTATGCTGTATTGCGTGAAATGTATGAAGAAAGCGGCAGGAAAGAAGATGTCGTCACTGCAACTTTCGAGGAATTTAACGCTTACAATTTATTCACTACGGAATTTACACCAGAAGAATTCTTTAATCGCAGCTGGATCGTTGATGTGCACAAAGCACCAGAGAGTGTACAGCGTTTAGTCGTTTTTCTCATGCTTGACGCCGCAGATAATTATCTTAAACAACTTCAAGATGCCCCTATTGACAACGAAGGCAACAGATCCATGCGACTTATGCTGGTTATAGATGAAGCTCGCCGAGTTCTTGGGTACAAGCATGGCTCTTTGGTCGAACTGATCCGTACTAGCCGCTCAAAGGGTGGATCAGTGATGATGATTTCCCAGTCTCCAGACGATTTTGCTGGTGAAAATGAAAATTTCTTGGAAAACGTCGGACTTACTGTGTCTTTTCGTACTAATGCGACTAATAGTAAAGTGCTACAGGCTGTTTTTGGGCAAAAGCTTGATTTGGCGGGTCTACCGAATGGTGTTTGCGTGACTCGCCTCCCTGACAAACAGGGTGTGTTGCGAATTCAGGCTTGGCAATAGAAAGGGGCTACTTTTTACAAAAGAGATACCTAGGTAGGTTTTTTTTCTCGCCTGTATCGGTGCCTCGGTTGATTTGGAAAATCTCGCCTCAGCCTGGGATGTTGGCGCGTGCCCTCCCTTTCGGAGCAGCATCCCGCTAATGCGTCCGGCACGAAGCTTGTTTTGCGATGCTTTTATATCAACTTTGCTAAGTAACGTCACAAGCCAGCTCTTTTGGTTTCCTTGAACCCGAGCTTTTTTGTCGCGTGGGCCTCGCCCCTGCCGGGTTGGAGTCTAGTGAAAGTGATCTAGGTAAGGGCCAATGTACGGTAAATACTCGGTACTCTCTCGTAAAAACGTGGATATTCCTGTCACAATCGATAAAGCTTACGACCATGTCTCATGTGGTGTTCACACTATCTCGGTGATAACTACTCATCATCGCCGTATATTTCGTCTTTGAAAGTATCAACAAAACTTTGGTACTCTAAATAGGAAGAAATCTTAGTCGCTGTTTTACTATTTAAAGCGGCATACGCCTCTTGTGTTCTGATCTTTTTCTTCTTTCTGCGCAGTGTTTTTAAGCGATCGATAATTGCTACACAGTCTTCTTCTGTCAATGTTGAATAAAAGTAGACCTTTGCAAGCCGCGTCATTTTAGACGCCAACGAATTCATTTTTTTTGACAGTTCATCTGTTGTCAAAGATTCATCGATTTTTACTTCGAGATCGAAATGCTTGTTTCCATATTCAATAATAGCATCACTTACTAGGTCGCCAATCTTTCTTAACGACTTCTTTGATATTTTGTCGAGAACGTCGATCGTTTTTTCGTCAAACCACAAACTTCTAGATTTGTAGCCTTGACTTTTCATCTCTTCACGATATTTTTTGCTGCTTTCTGATTTTCCCATATGGGTCCCTCCAAAGTATTTCAGCTAGATACTTGATGCCACGATACCCGGCAAGGAAACGGCCTCCGCAGCCCCCTCGCTGGAGACGTGTAAATCCGCGTGTAAACCCCACGTCGCTAATGTGGGCTTCGTAACCAAAGATGTCCCTAAAATCCATTGAATTTGTTCATAAATCAAGTACGAATTGGGCGGGACCACATTTCTTTCACGCCGGTAACAGGGGTTCAAATCCCCTTGGGGACGCCAAAGAATTCAAAGGCGTCAGGGTCCCGCGATAGCGGGGCCTTGACGCCTTCCCTTTTTTCTTCCGCCTTTTTCGACATATCCCTCCAGCCCGTGGCTGTGCTGCAAATGCACACCACGGGCTTTTTTGTTGCCGGCCCCCACCCCTCGCTTCATCAACCTCAGAAAGGGTCGTCCCGCATGAGTGGGACGACCGGGAGGAGGCCACAATGCGTTTCTCGGCCGACCCCCCTGAAGGCTTCGTCGGGCGAGGCTTGGCCAAAAATCGATTTGGCCAAATCGTCCGCCAGACACGCGGAGGGCATTTCCGTCTTGTTCTGCTTCGGTCGCGTCCCGGCCGGTCTCGGCATACCCATCGGCACGCCGGGTTCGAGCGCGCTAGTGTCGCGTTCGCGAATTTCCGTTATGGCATTTCATACGGCAACATGTTTGATTTGTTGTTCATCTTCTCAACAAAACAGACATGTTTCTTTGAGAACGCAACACTAGCACGGCACAGCTAGTCCATCCATCCATAAAACCAACTATGCAAAGGCCGCTCCGAGATTCCATGATCCCGGAACGGCCTTCAGGAGGCCGCATGTTGACCAGCTTGGCACATGCCAGTCGTGACGAGTCGCAAAACGGTATCAAGGAGCAGAACGCTTGGATTCTTGCCAACGCCAAGCCCGTCACTTGCACCCTGGAAGGGCTCGCCCGCGAGTCCGGGCAGTCACACTTTTATCCCATCCATGCCCCCCTAGACCGCTTCCCTTGTCTGTTTCGCCACATCAGGCATCAATGTGCGTCGGCTTGATCGATCCGCCAACACCGTCTGGCGGGCTCGGCTTCAGGCTATTGGTCCTTGGCGCTCCCTGTGCGGCTCGGATTGTTACGCTTTGTAAAAGCAATGGCCCAGGCGCTATTATGTGAGCTGCGACTTGCCATATGACATACAGTTAGGCATGTCCCTGGATTCGTGAATAAAACTGGTGTTCGTGAAAAGACCTTTTTTATAGCATTCCTTTGTGCATGTGCTATGGCTTCCCGTAAGTCCCCCATAGGGACATATCATGAACGGACTTCTTTGGCTTCTCCTGATCGGCCTGATAGCCGGAGGGTTGGCGGGTGTCCTGGTGAAGGGCGGCGGGGTAGGCATCCTCGGCGCGGTGAGCGGCGGATATCTGTTCGGCTCCGCCGGCATCGGTGGAGGAGAGTTGCTCGGTGCAATCGTCGTGGCCACGCTGGGGACGGTTACGTGATACCCGCCACAAGGAATTCAGGCCAAGGTCCTTTCCAAAGGCTGGAGCGTGCCGTGAGTCTATTTCGTTTGAAGACCATTCATTCGTATCTCACAACTCTTAACCGAGGGTAGGCTTATGTCGATTGGCACTATTTTACTGGTCATTTTGATACTGGTTCTTCTTGGAATTATACCAGTCTGGCCGCATAGCCGGTCTTGGGGGTACGGACCCAGCGGCTTGGTCGGTACAATATTGATCATTCTTCTCATCCTATTTTTATTGGGAAAATTATAGCCAGGGGAAACTCATGAAGTCCAGCCCGAAAGACATTGCGGAAGGAGAGATGCAAGGCAAAGGGCAAGATAAAGGAAGTGGTCGGGGCCGTCGTCGACAATCCTGCCCTGGAAGCCGAAGGGAAGGTTGAAGGCGTGAGCGGGAAAATTCAAGAAAAGATTGGCCACGTCGAAGGAATCGTGGATAAATAGGAGAGATGCCTCGCCCCTGCCTGGACCGGTCGGAATCGACCGGCGGTTTTACCCGTAAACACTGAACGACAAGGCCCGGTCACGGCAACGTGACCGGGCCTTGTCGCGTTCCTTGCCTTAGCGCCAGGTGGCCAGCCATCGCCGGCGCAGGGCGTCCTCGCTTAACAGCCAGAGCCTGCGGTGGGTTTCGATCAGGGCGGCGCCATCCCCAAGCAGCGCCGTTTTCTCCGCCCGCGTCAGGCCGTTTGGTCCGAGATTTACAGCCTTGTCCACGAGGTCCTGACGCGTCGGTCCAGCCGCCCTGTCGGCGCGGGAGGGCCGGCCGATCAGGCCGATCCGCCGGCCGCAGGCCGCCGGATCGACCACGGCCAGGGCCACGCCGTTTTCCCTGGGGATGGCAAATGGCCTTGAGGCGCGGGCGTTTTGTTCGTGCAAGGCAGCCATTTCCGCCAGTTCCCGTGGCGGCGCCGTTTCCTCGGGGATGCGCAAAACTCCGATGCGTCTGAGCCATCGGCCAAGGCCAGGCAGGCTCGTGACCACGGACAGGGGGATCGAAAACAACAGCGGTCCAAGGACGGGGCTGATCCACCAGAAGAACTCCCGGTTCAAGAGATACAGCACGCCGCCCCACAGGGCGGCCAAAAGCGTTCCGCCGAGATGGAACCGGATCGCCTCGGACCAGGAAGTGGCGCGGTCGTCGCGGACTTGATGGCCCCAGCCGGTTTCCAGCCCAAGGAGCGTAATGAACACGAATTTGCTGTGAAAAAGCATCCGCACCGGGGCCAGCAGTGAAGAAACGAGCACATCCAGGGCGATGCCGGCCATGAGCCGTAGAAAACCTCCGAAAAGCCGGGAGCGGCCCTTGGCGAGCACGAGGATGGCAGCGAAGAGTTTGGGCAAAAAAAGCAGAACGCCGGTTGTGGCCAGAATGCTCAGGGCCCACCAGGGCTCCCAGATCGGCCACTCGGGAAAAAGGGTGCGCGTGGGCGGAAAATAGGTGGGCGGGGTGAGCGTCTCGATGACGGCTTCGACGCTGGAGACGGCCAGAAACAGGAACCAGAGCAGCGCCGAGCCGTAGGCCATGATGCCGTTGACGAACAGGGCCCGGTGGACCGGGATCAAACCTTTGGTGAAAAGCAGGCGCAGGTGCTGCATGTTGCCCTTGCACCACCGCCGGTCCCGGGCCAGTTCGGCCAGCAGGTTCGGCGGCGATTCCTCGTAGCTGCCGGGCAGGTCGTAAGCCAGCCACACCCCCCAGCCGGCCCGGCGCATGAGCGCGCTTTCCACGAAATCGTGGCTGGATATTTCGCCGCCCAGGGGGGGCTTTCCCGAAAGCCGGGGCAGGGCGCAATGGCGCATGAAGGGTTTGATGCGAATAAGCGCGTTGTGCCCCCAGAACTGGGCGTCGCCAAGCAGCCAGAAATGGAGTCCCGCTGAAAACATGGGGCCGTAGAGATGGTTGGCGAACTGCTGGGACCGCGCCAGCGGCGTGTCGTGCCCGACCAGGGCGGGAACCGATTGCAGGATGCCCACGTGGCGCTTGGACTCCATGACCGAAACCATGCGCGCGATGGTGCTCCCGGCCATGATGCTGTCGGCGTCCAAAACCAGCACATAGACGTAATGCGCCCCGAAGCGGCGGCAGAAGTCGGCGATGTTGCCGCTTTTCATCTTGGTGTTCATCCGGCGGCGGCGATAGAAGATACGGTCCTGGCCGCCGACCCGTTCCCGCAAGCCGGCCCAGGCGGCCTCTTCCTCGGCCCAGGCTTCCGGGTCGCGGGTGTCGCTCAGGATGAAAAAATCGTAGTGGCCGATGTCGGCGTCTCGTTCCAGGGAGCGGTAGACGGCTTCCATGCCGGCCGTGACCCGGTCCATGTCCTCGCCATAGACAGGAAAAACCACGGCCGTGCGGACGTCCGGACGCGGGACCATGTCGGAGGGAGCGGGACGGGTGATGGCAAAGCGATCATAGCGCCGGGCCAGGGCGGCGAAACCGGCCATGGCCGTCCAGAACCCGATGGATATCCAGGCAAAAAGGGTCGCGAAGACCGCGAGCAGGATCTTTTCCAGAACAGTGCCGCCCCCATGGGGCAGGACCGCGGCCATGCGCAGGACCGCGAAAGCGGTCGGCCCCAAGATAAGCAGCGCCAGGACAATGCGGCGACGGCCGGCCACCTTGCTCCATGACGGGGCGGCGTACGTTTGGGGCAGGCTGGACCGTTCGGGTTCGCGCCCCTCCTCGGCCGTCGCGGTTCCCGCGGCCTTGTGCGCGATCCGGCTCCAGGCCCGCGCCCCCATGGATTCCGGGGCCATGGGGGTGCGCTTTATGAGCGGCGTCGGCCGCAGGGACAAATCGGGGTGCGGCGTGCCCAGACGTGTGAACAGCGCGGTCATGGCCATCCGCTCGACCTCCCCGGAATCACGGACCGCGCCCGGGATCGTCCCCAGGCAGTCAAGCGCCGCCTGAAGCCGCTCCGGTTCGGGCATGGGCACACGTCGCAAATAGGCCAGCAGCCGGGCGCCCACGGCCTCAAGCCTGGTTTTTTCCGGGGCAATGTCCTGCTTGGGGCGGGAGTCCGGGCTCATGAATTCCCCGGCGTCACGGCGTAGCTCCAGGTCTCGCTCACGCTCTTGTCGTCGAATTTCAAAAACGCCCGAAGCTCGATGGGGCCGCGTTTTTCCGGCAGCATGTTCTGTAGGGTCGAGCCGCCGTCAAGGCCGATGCGAAACGTCAGCCGAAAGCCGCCGGTGGCCGGATTGCGGAAGCATTGCTGCTCAAGCAGCTTCCCTCCCGGGCCGACGCTGACCACGGCCTCGGCTTTCGCGTCTTTCTTGAAGGGCTTGCTCTTGTCCCCCAGGAAATCCACGACGAAAAACCGGCTGTTCTTGTCGGGCTGGGACGTCCGTGTCGCGATGGTCATGACGCCGGGCGGCAGCCAGCCTGGAGCCGTCAGCCAGCGCATGCGGTAATCGAAACGCATCGGCTTTCCGGGTGCGGCCTGTTCCCGGGGACTGAAAAAGGCCACGACATTGTCGTGAATCTCCTGATCCGAGGGAATAAGGACCATCTCCACCTTGCCCGGGCCCCAGTTTCCCCGCGGCTCGATCCAAAGGCTCGGCCGTTTCTCGTAGCGCGCCTCGATGTCCTGGTAGTTGCTGAAATCCGTGTCCCGATTGAACAGGCCAAAGCCCTTGACGTTGTCCGCCTCGAAATCGCTGGCCAGCAGGGTGAGGGGGTTCTGGGCCGGCCGCCACAGCCATTCCCCGCTCTGGAAATGGACCAGCAGGCCATCGGAATCATGCACCTCCGGACGCCAATCCATGCGCCCGCTAGGCGGCGAATTCTCGCCGTAGAAAAACATGCTGGTCAGCGGGGCAATCCCCAGGGTCTTGATGGGGGTTCGCAAATACAGGCGAGAGGTCACGTCCATGACGGTCTCGCTGCCCGGAATAAGGGTAAAGGCATACGCTCCGGCCAGGCTTTCGCTGTCCAGAAGCGCATAGACGGTCAGCTTCTTTTGGCCCTTGACCGGCTTTTCGATCCAGAATTCGCGAAACCAAGGGAATTCCTCCCCTTCCTGTTCGGCGGTGTTGACAGCCATCCCCCGGGCCGAAAGCCCGTACGCCTGCCCCTTGGCCACGGCCCGAAAATAGGAAGCGCCCAGGAATACGGCAAATTCGTCCAGGTAGGCGGTGGTGTTGATGGCGGCATGGACCCGGAAGCCGGCGGCTCCGATTTCTGTCGGAAGCTGGTCCTTGAGTCCCTGGACCTGGCTGTAGTCGAACATCTCCTTGGTCACGACCACGGGTTCGACCTTTCCCGCATCGATGCTGTTCAGTTTGACCGTGCGGTCGTAGAGAAAGCCCGGGTGAAAGAACTGGAGTTGGAAGGGCGATTTTGTCTTTCCCCAGAAGGCGCTGTCCGGTTTGAAGCGGATATTGCGCCAGGTATCGTAATCCAGCTTTCTGAGTGCCTCGGGAATGGGCGGCGGCGGCTGGAAGGGGACGGCCGCGAGAGCCTTGGCCATCTGCTCCACGGTTTCAAACGAGAATTGGTTTTTCGCCACCTGGGCCGATAAGGCCGGATCCGCCGTGCCCATCCAAAAAAACATGGTCGCGATTCCCCAAAGCAGCAGAGCCGAGGGACTTCGCCTGTTGCGTTGGGAATGACCTGTTGTGCTATGCATGCTGCCTTGCTCCCGTCTGTTTTGGGGCCTGCCCGCGCCTGCCCCCTGGGCAGGCGCAGAGTCGTATCCGACGCCTCTGGGACGGTGCCGCCACGTTGTCCTCACAATTCGGAGTCTGTCTCAAAGCTATCGTATTCGCTCCGTTATAACCAGCCATAAAAAACTTCCAGCTTGCCCCGGACCGACTGTCTGGGGAAGAGCGCTTCGCCAGTCAGCGCGGACAATCGGGAGGCGCGATGGGCACGGCCTGAAAACGGTCCGCTGCAAGGATTCCCCGGGATAATCGGACAACAGGGAGGCCGCGCAGGTCTTCCGCAAGGGGCACGACTACATGACCGTGGTCTGCGACCTGTCTGGCCCAGGAATATAATTCTTTCATATTGTACGTGGATTGAAATAGAACTATGTCCTACTATGCCTCAGGCAATACTCAGAATCAGCTCTTGACTTGAATAGCGTGTCATCTATGATATGCCAAAGTTGAAGCCTGTTAATGCTGTTTTGTGCTTCGAGTGTTAAAAATTTATAAAATATAACGTGACAATCTTCAGTCCTCTCTTATTATAGTAAGATGCTCATATACGCCAACTGCGTATTTGCCGCAACGATCTTTTGACTCGACTGCACATCGCTGCGTCATAAGTTGCGGGAAGACAGAGTTTGTCGGAATATAGCTATAAGGAGCTGGGATTTTGGACAATAAAATATTTGAGTCGCCCACCCCCGAGGTGTGCGCCAGCAAGATTTTCGAGGCCAGCGGGGCCAAATTCGATGCGGACGTCGCGACCGACCTTTGGCAAAAGATCATGCGGCACAAGTGGATCCTGTCCGAGAGGCTGAATCGGGATGTCGGTTTCAGGATCGCCTGCAACGACTTCCTCGAAAACATTGGAACGAACGAGGAACTTGCCACCCACAACCAGGAAAAACTCCTGGTGCAAATGGGCGCGCGCACCATCAGCCGGGATATCTGGGACACCATTTCCGACAGCCAGCCGCCCAAGCGACTGATCCAAAAAAGGATCGTTCTGCCCTTGATTGAAGGCGACCTCTCACGCAAGCATGGCGTCATCCCACCAAAAACCATCATTTTTTTCGGTCCTCCCGGAACCGGCAAGACCCATTTCGTCAAGGCGATGGCCGGAAGGTTGGCGTGGTGGTTCATAGAAATCGCACCAAGTATGCTCATGCTCGACGGCGTGGACAAAATCGGGGCACACCTGCGCGAAGTCATGGAAAAAACTCGAAGCCTCGATGAAGCCGTCCTCTTTATTGATGAGTTTGAAGAGTTCGCCGGCAGTCGGGATAGTGCCAACCGGGTCGACAGGTCGATCACCAACGAGTTCCTCAAACAGGTGCCGCTGATAAAAAGCCAGACAAGCAAGGTGCTGCTCGTCTGTGCGACCAACTACATCCGCCAACTGGATGCCGCGCTGCTGCGGCCCGGGCGGTTTGATTGCATTATTCCGGTAGGAACCCTGGATGACAACGGAAGAAGAACCATATTGCAATACTACTTGGCGAAGATGAATATCGGGAGTGTCGATCTGGACAGCATCGTGGCCCTGACGCCGAAATTCACTCCGGCGGACATCGAGTATCTCTTTCAGATCGTCGCTCAATATGCTTTTGAACAGGAATGCGAAAGCAGGCGCAACGTTCCAGTGACAACGGACATGATAGCCGAAGCCATTGCCTCCTTCAGACCTTCCCTGACAGAAACCATGATCGAAGAGTTCAAGGAAGACGTCGCCACCTATTCGCGCATCTGATTCAAACGGCGCCTTTGTCGTCCGCCTCGTTTTGGGCATCGAAAAAGATTTCTAGGAAAAGAAAAGAGATGCTCAGCGCCAACGGCCCATACAGCAGCCCGAGAGGGCCGAACATGAGGAGGCCGCTGATGATGGAGACGAAAACCCAGACCAGGGACATGCGTGCCGTGCCGCGCATGAAAAGCGGGCGCACGACGTTGTCGACCGAACTGACGACCAGAAGCCAGTACAGCGCAAGGAAGATCGCCATTTTGACCGCACCTGTGGCGACCAGGTAGAGAAGGGCCGGAAGCAAGATCAGGCTGAGCCCCACAACGGGAATGAGCGAAGCGATGACCGCGACGGCCCCCCAAAGAAAGGGGCTTATCCCCGCGATCCAAAGCCCGATGCCGGTGACGACCCCAATGGCCACGCTGGTGCCCAGACCGCCCAGGAGCACGGCCCGGGACACGGCCTTGAATCGTGCGATGATCGCGTCTTCCTGGTCCCGGCGAAGCGGCGACGCCTTGCGCAGCAACTCCGTGAGACGCTCCCCCTCGGCCAGGAGGTAAAAAAGAAACATGACCAGCACGAGCAGTTGCAGCCCGATACTGGCGACCCCTTTGCCGGCCGAGAGGAACCAAAGGCCGATGTCCCCCCCGGAGGACAAGGCCCAGGTCTCGATTTTGCGCAGATCAATGGAGGATGCGTCAAGATAGCTTTTGACCCAGTCCGGCAGGGGGAGCGCGTGGACCCAGGCCACGGCTTCGATGAGCCCTCCGGCCTTAAACCAGGCAATGCCCGTATGGATGAAGGTGACAGCCTCGCTGGTCAACAGGGTCACCAAGCCCGCCAGGGGGAGCAGGACAAACAGGATTGTCAGAAGGGTCAAAGTCGTTGCGGCAAGAAATCGCCGCGTTCGCATGATGCGGGGCAGCCGCATCCGCAAGGGGTGCATCAGCGTGGCCAGAACCAGGGCGAGGACCATGGCGTGCCGGAACGGCCACAGAAGCGTCGCCATGATGATGATGGCCGCCAGAAAAATAGCCAGGAGAAAAGGGCGGTAAAATCCCGGAGATTGTGCCATGTTTTCGGCCAGTTTCGTTACTGTCTTGCACCGTCGGAGACGGCGTCCCTGCTCCAATGGAAAGCGCTTCTTTAACGAGAAACGCATAGCACCCTCTTTCTCGCTTCCCCAATATCCTTTTTGAGCAAGGCGACTCTCGGTAGTCGTTTTCATGGGTTCTTGCCATATGTAAACACATAATGCACTTGTGACACTCTGTCCATCCTGTACAGACCGCATTGTTGCGTTCTCCCGATGCCGCGCCAGAAACTGCTCACGCAAAGGCGTTCCGGCCTTGGGGAGACGGCCTCCCTCCCGTCCCCCCAAGGCTTCTCAAGAAACGGAAAGAGCCCCTGCGGGTATTCCCCGAAGAGACCGGGCCTGAAGGCCTGGAAGGGAGCTGCAGTCAGCGCAAATCCACAGCGACGTGATGCTCCTGGCGATCATCCGCAAGCGGGATCAAGCCCTGCGGCCGTCCTGCGCCCGCCCCGCTGGTTTCGCTGACCATGACGCCGTCCAGCGTCACCTGAATTTCCTGCGTCCCTTTTTCGCCAAGACGCCTGACCGTGATGTGGTACACGGTGTCGCGGTGGCGGTAGTGGATTTTGTAGGAATCCCAATGCGCCGGGATGCACGGCGCAATGCGCAGCCGGTCCACTTCCAAGGTCAATCCAAGGAGCGTTTCCACGATCAAGCGGTACATCCAGCCGGCCGCCCCGGTGTACCAGGTCCAGCCGCCCCGGCCCGTGTGGGGCGGCGCAGCATACAGGTCCGCGCTCATGACGTAGGGTTCGACCTTGTAGCGGGCGATGGTCGCCGGGGAATTTGCGTGGCTGACCGGGATGAGCATGGCGAGGTACTCCCAGGCGCGTTCCACCTCGCCCAGCCGGGCCAGGGCCATGGCGGCCCATATCGCGGCATGGCTGTACTGGCCGCCGTTTTCCCGCACGCCCGGCACGTAGCCCTTGATGTAGCCGGGTTCGAGGTCCGAGGCGTCAAACGGCGGGGCGAGCAGTTTGATGCACCGCGCGTCGCGGTCCACGAGACGTTCATCCACCGCCGCCATGGCCTGTCTGGCCCGTCCGGGATCGCCGCCGCCAGACAGGACCGCCCAGCTCTGGCTGATGGAGTCGATCTGGCAGTCCACGTTTTCCGCCGAGCCAAGGGGCGTGCCGTCGTCGAAGTAGGCCCGGCGGTACCAGTCGCCGTCCCAGGCCTGGGCCTCGATGTTGCCGCGCAGCAAGGACGCCTGCCCGGCGCAGGTCTCCGACAGGGCCACATCCCCACGGCCGCGGGCCAGACCGGCGAACAGCTGCAGGTTCTCGTAAAGAAACCAGGCCAGCCAGACGCTTTCACCCCGGCCGCCCCGGCCGACGCGGTTCATGCCGTCGTTCCAGTCGCCGCAGCCCATAAGCGGCAGGCCGTGCGCCCCAAAACGCAGCCCGTGGCGAAGGGCCCGCGCACAGTGCTCATAGAGGCTGGCCGTTTCCGACGAGCGTTGCGGCTGGTCGTAATACGACTCTTCGTTGGGATCGAGTTCGCGGCCTTCCAAAAACGGCACGATCTCGTCGAGGACGCCCGTGTCGCCGGTCGTCAGCACGTAGCGGGCGGTCGCATAGGGCAGCCACAAATAATCGTCGGAGAAATGGGTGCGCACGCCTTGGCCGTTTGGCGGATGCCACCAGTGCTGCACGTCGCCCGGAAGGAACTGGCGTCCGGCGCAGCGCAGCAACTGTTCGCGGGCAAGCCACGGCGCGGCATGGACCAGGGCCATGGTGTCCTGCAACTGATCGCGGAACCCGTAAGCCCCGCCGGACTGGTACAGGCCGCTGCGACCCCAGAGCCGGCACGACAGCGTCTGGTAGAGGAGCCAGCCGTTGGCCAGCATGTCGAGGGACGGATGGGGCGTCTCCACGTTGACCGCGCCGAGCGTGCGGTTCCAGTGTTCCCACACTGTTTCCAGGGCCTGGCGCGCGCCGGCCGGGCCGCCGAAGCGTTCGATGAAATGCCGCGCCTCGTCGGCATCCCGGGCCGCGCCGAGGAGAAAGACGATCTCCCGCTCTTCTCCTTCGCCCAGTTCGATCCGGGTCTGGAGGGCGGCGCATGGATCAAGGCCGGCCCCGGTCTTGCCCGACAGATGTTTGCGGCCAAGGGCGGCGGGCTTTCCCAGGGTGCCGTTGCGGCCGAGGAACTCGGTCCTGTTCCCGGTCACCGTGCGCTCCCGTTCGCTGACCTGGGCAAAGACGATCCGGCCGCCGCATTCCCGGCCGTAGGCGTTGCGGGCGAAAATCGCTCCGGTCAGGGGATCCTTTTCGGTCACGATGTGCAGGAGGTTGGTGTGACGCCACTCCCCGAGCACCAGTTCGAAGTATCCGGTCAGCGACAGGCGGCGCGGGCGGCCCGAATGGTTGCGCAGCTTGACCACCACGAATTTGACCGGCGCGTCCATGGCGACATAGGCGGAGAGTTCCGAAAAGACGCCTCCCTCGTCATGCTCGAACACGCTGTAACCGAACCCGTGCCGGCACACATGCCCGGACCGGCCGCGGGCGGGTAGTCCCGTCGGCGACCAGAAATCCCCTGTCCGCTCGTCGCGCAAATAGAACGCCTCGCCGCCAGCGTCGCCGACGGGGTCGTTGTGCCAGGTGGTCAGCCGGAATTCGTGGGCGTTTTCCGCCCAGGTGTAGGCGCTGCCGCACTCGCTGACGACCGTGCCGATGTGGGGGCTGGCGATGACGTTGACCCAGGGCGCGGGCGTGGTCTGGCCAGGCTCCAGGGTGACGACGTATTCGCGCCCGTCGGGCGTGAATCCTCCCAGGCCGTTTTCCAAAATACGCTCGCGCGCCGGGAGCGCCCGGACCGGTTCGCTCTCCTGGCGCGACAAGGCGTCCAGCCGGTCCGGCAACCGCCAGGCCGGCGGGCGGCGTTCCACCTGCTCGGCCAGGGTCTCGGCGGAATCGGTCAGCACGACCCGGGCGACCGTCTGGAAGAGCACCCGGTCCTCTTCGGAGAGTTCCTCGGCCCGACGCACGAACACCCCGCCCGGCCGGTCGATGACCGCCGCTTCGGGACCGGCGTGGACGAGCCCCATGATCCGGTCGTGAAGCGCCGCCCGGTAGCCCGAGAAATCCTCGTTGATGATCACCAGGTCCGAGGCCAGTCCTTTCATCCGCCAATAGGCATGGGCCGCGAGCATCTGCCCGACCAGATCGATGCGATCCATGTCGCCGATGCGCACCAGGACAACCGGCAGGTCGCCGGAAACCGCGAAACGCCACAGCCCGGACTGGCCGAGCTGGTTTCGGGCGATGACGCTTGGCGCGGCCCGGTGCAGGGCGTTGCCGAAAACGACGCAGGAGGCCAGGCGTCCGTATATTTGGGCGTCGGCTTCGGCCGCGCCCAGGTGGCGCAGCACCTCCTGGCTTTGAAACCAGGCCATTTCAAAAGCCCGTTCGACGAAATGCCGGTCGCCATATTTGTCGATCACGGCCAGGGCGGCCTCGCGCGTATCCGCGACGCCGGAGATGATCTGTACGGAGGCGGAAGCATCGGGGGACAAGGTTATGGTGCGACGGATGGCTACGATGGGGTCGAGCACCGCGCCGGCGGTATTTTGCAGCGCCGTCGGGCCGCCGCCTCCGGAAAGGGCCAGGGGGTTGGCCGCCGTTCGGCCTCGTCCGAGAAAGGCGGCCCGGTCCGTCTCGTAGGAGGGTTCGCCGGCGGCCACGCCAGGCGCTGCGAACAGGTGAAACATCCACGGCGTTTGTTCGCCGGGCGTACGCGGTCGGCGCGTGCACAGGATCGCCTGCCGTTCGGGCAGGATCTCGGTCTGCACAAAGAGGTTGCTGAAGGCGGGGTGGGACAGGTCGGCATTGTGCGGGGCCAGCACGACCTCGGCATAGCTCGTCACCTCGATATGCCGGAGATGCGAGGACAGGTTGGCCAGCGTGACCCGGCGGATCTCGACGTCGTCCTCGGGCGAGACGCTGATCTCGGTGTGGGTTTCGATACCCTGATCGCGCCGCCGGTATTCGGCCCGCGCCTGCGCGAAGGCGGCCTCGTAGTGTTCGGCCGCGCACAGCGTCGGCTGATGGGCGCTGGACCAATAGCGCCCGGTGTCGCTGTCGCGAAGGTAGATAAACGTGCCCCAGCCGTCCGATGTGGCGTCCTCCCGCCACCGGGTGACGGCCAGATCGTGCCAACGGCTGTAGCCGCCGCCGGCATGGGTGGCCATGACGTGGTAATGGCCGTTGGAAAGCAGATGGACTTCGGGCAGGGGCGTATTGGGGTCGGTGAAGACGCGCATGATCGCGCCCGGTTCCGTGGCCGGGGGACGAGCGGCGGCGCTCACTTCGGCGGCGTGCGGGTGGAGCGTGGCCGCGTTTTTCGGCACCCGCTCCTGCAACAGCGACTGCGTCGCCCGGATAAACGGCGCGGCCATGAAACGGCGTTGCATCGGCTCGCCCAGCAATGCCTGGGCGAAAGCCAGCAGGCTCATGCCCTGGTGGTGGGCCATAAACGCCCGCACGACGGCGTGATTCTTTCCCCGGGGCACACGCGCGGGCGTGTAATCGATCGCCTCGTAGAAGCCGTACGCGCCCTGGAACTCCTCGGCGGCGAGGCGTTCCAGGTTGCGGCAGGCTTCCCGTGGAGCCACGAGCAGGGCCAGGGCGCTGGCGTAAGGCGCGATGACCAGATCCTCGCCGAGCCCCCGTTTGAAACCCAGCCCGGGCACGCCAAACGCCCGGTACTGGTAGGCTTGATTCAGGTCCACGGCGTTGTAGCAGGATTCGGAAATGCCCCAGGGCACGGCGCGTTGCCGGCCGTATTCGATCTGGCGCGACACGGCGGCCTTGCAGGTCTGGTCGAGCAAGGTGTGTTCGTAATGGGGCATGACGAGTTGCGGCATGAGGTACTCGAACATCGAGCCGCTCCAGGAGATAAGGCTCGGGTCCCCGCCATGGCTCGTCAGCAGACGGCCCAGGGAAAACCAATGTTTCTGCGGGAGTTGCCCTTCGGCTATGAGCAGGAAGCTGGTCAGGCGCGCTTCCGAGGCGAGCAGGTCGTAGCAGGACGGGTCGCGCCGCCGTTCCCCCACGTCGTAGCCTATGGCCAGCAAGTCGCGCGACGTCTCATAGAGAAAGACAAAATCCATGGTCGCCAATTCGCGACAGCGCTCCATCAAATCGTCGATGAGGCCAAGGCGGCGTCTGGCTTCCCGGGCAGGGGGGGACGTTTCGGCGGTAAGCGCGCCCTCCCCGGCCACGGCCGCCAGGGTCGGGTTGTCCTCGATCGAAGCCGGCTCTGGCGCGAGCAGGCGAAGCTCTTCCCGCAGGGCACGGACCTGCTTGTTGAAGGCTTGCACCCAATCATGCAGCAAGGCGTCGACGGCGTCGTCCCGGGGCAATCCGGCCAGCAGGCCATCCCCCAGGTCCTGAAGCGTGGCCAGTACCGTGCCGACGGCCGCCAGACCGCGCGGCGGGCCTTGTTGCCGGGCGGCGCGCAGCGCGTCTTGGAGCTTCGTCACCTGCTTCGCAATATCCGGGGCGCGCGGGACGGAGACGTGTTCGGCCAGCACCCGCACGGTGTCCTCAAGTCCCTCGAAGGCGCGGGGGGACAGCACCGGCTGGGCTTTGAGCTCGGCCAATCCCGCTTGCAAGGTGAGTAGGCAGCCGGCCAGGTTGCCGCTGTCGACCGTGGACACGTATTGGGGACGCAGGGGGGTGAGCGTTCGCGTGTCGTACCAGTTGTAGAAATGGCCCCGGTAACGCGTGAGTTTTTCCATGGCCGCCAGGGTGGCCTCGGTACGGCGCAGCAATTCCCCGGCGTCGATGTACCCGAAATCCCAGGCGGCCAGGGTGGCGAGCAAGGCCATGCCGATATTCGTTGGCGAGGTGCGCGAGGCGAGCATCTCCGTCGGGTATTCCTGAAAGTTGTCGGGCGGCAGCCAGTTGTCCAGCGGGCCGACAAACCGCGCGAAGAAGTGCCACGTGCGTCGGGCCGCTCCCCGCAAGAACGCCCGCTGGTCGGCGGTCAGGTCCTGCGCCGGGGCCGAAAGCGGCCGGCTGATCCACCAGGCCACGGCTGGCGAGACCAGCCAGAGCAGCAAGACGGGCGCGCACGAGAACAACGCCGCCGGTTGGCCAAGCGTCAGGGCCAGGGCCAACGCCACGGCCAGAGCCGGCGCGAACCACATTTCCAAGGCGAAATCGACCAGGGTGCGGCGCGCGTTGCGCCGCGCATAGGCGGGGCCGTGCCAGAGCAGGAGGCCGCGCCGCGTGAAAAGCATCCGCACGCCCGAGCAGGCGATCGCGTCCAGGCAGACAAGTGCCTCGTAGGGCAAAAAGGCCAGGGCCAAAAGCGCGAGCAGGAGCGGCCGGCCGGCCGATTTGCCGGTCTGGCGCAGATGCGCCCACCAGTGCCGTTCCCCGGGTTTTCGCACGAGTTCAAGCATGGGGCCCGGCAAAACGGGCAGGAAGATCACGACCAGAACCAGCAGCGTCCAGAACCCGGCCGGACCGGGACCAAAGAGCCAGCCAACGGCCAGCAAGGCGCAAAGCGACGGCGCGATGAGGCTTCGGCGCAGGTTGTCGCACAGCTTCCACACCGACAGGGCCGTCAGCGGATTCGGTTGCCGCCGCGCCTTCGCCCCGGACGGCCCGGGTACGCGGGGCAACAGCCAGCCGGCCAGCTGCCAGTCGCCCCGGATCCAGCGGTGCCGCCGGCTGACGTCCATGGCATAGCTGAGCGGATGCTCCTCGATGAGGTCCACGTTGCTCACCAAGGCCGACCGGGCGTAGCCGCCTTCCAGAAGGTCGTGGCTCAGGATGAGGTTTTCCGGGAAGCGCCCGTCCACGGCCTGGCGGAAGGCGTCCACGTCGTAGATGCCCTTGCCGATAAACGACCCCTCGCCGAAAATATCCTGGTAGGCGTCGGACACCTCGCGGGTGTAGGGATCGATGCCGGCCTCGCCCGCGAAAAGTTTCGCGAACCGCGACTGCCCGGCGCTGGCCAGGCTGATGGAAACGCGGGGTTGCAGGATGGCGTGCCCCTCGACTATGCGCCTCTTGGCGGCGTCGTAGACCGGACGGTTGAGCGGATGGGCCAGGTTGCCCACCAGCGTGCGGGCCGCGTCCCGGGGCAGTTGCGTGTCGGTGTCCAGGGTGATGACGTAGCGGATCGAAGAGAGAATGGACGCATCGCCCACGATCTCCGAGAAGGCGGAGTGCGCCCCGCCCCGCAGCAGGGCGTTGAACTGCTCGAGCTTGCCGCGCTTGCGCTCATGGCCCATCCAGGTCCGTTCGGAGGGGTTCCACTCCCGGGGCCGGTGGAACAGGAAAAAGATGCACGGACGATCGTCCCGGTAGGTGGCGTTAAGCGTCTCAAGCAATGCGCGGACATGGGCGAGCGAGGCGGCGTCGGCTGGCAGCACGCGCTCGGGCGCATCGGGAAAATCCGTCAGCAAGGCAAAAAATAGATTGGGGTCGCGATTGCCGAGGTAGCGGATCTCCAGGGCTTCCGCCAGGGTATCGATGTCTTGCGGGGTGCCGAGCAAGGTTGGGACGACCACCATGGTGCGGTGCTCGACGGGGATGCCTTGGGAAAAATCCAACCGGGGCAGGGTGCGCGGCGGCAGGAGGCAGGTGGCCGCCAGATTGACCAGGGGGACGGCCAGGGCCGAACCGCCGAGCGCGCCAGTGATCGTGACAAGCCAATACCGCCAGTCCCCCGGCGCAAACCTGTTGAAAGCGGCCAGCGCGACCCAGGCCGCAAGGACGGTCAGGAGCAGGATGGGGCCAAGGTACAGGACCAGGCGGGCAGTCCGGTTCGCCCGACCGGCCCAAGCCGGCAACGACAGGCGGCAATCGGTCGATCGTTCCAGAAGGGGCCGCCCGCGATCAAGCAGGTAGTAGCCGACATGGGCGGCGCGGTCGGCGGCGCCGAGCCGCCGCGCCGCCGCGCGCGCAAGCGAAAGGACGTGGCGCGCCACCGCCAGCTCGCTTTGCGGGCTGCTCCTGGCCACATCCTCGATGACATGCCGGTATCGGTCGCGGGTGGCAAAATCCTGCCGGGCATGCATGCCGGCCGGGTCCTCGCGCAAGGTCTGTTCGACGACGCTTAAGGACTCGACGTATTGCTTCCAGTCCATTGACCCGATGAAACGCAGGCTGCCGATGCTGTTGGCGATGGAGAGCTGGTTGGTCGCGGCGGTCCGGCCGGCCGCCTCGGAGAGCTGGGTTGCGGTCACCCCTTGTTCGAGAAGTTTTTGGCCGATCCAGGTCTGGATGAAGGCCATGGAGGCTCCCTGGGTATGGAGCCTGGCATGGAATTCCTCCACAAAGGCCGCGGTCAGCGGCACATCGGCGTTGGCGAATTCGGCAAGCAGCAGGATAAGCTTCTTCGGATCCTTTTCCGCCGTGGCCTGCATGCGCTGCGCCCAGGCGATGGCCGCGTCGCGTTCTTCGCGCCGGCGCGCGATGCGGATCGCTATGCGGCGGATGTTTTCCAGCAGCGCGAGCTGCAGCATGATCGGGAAGGCCCACAATTCGCCCAACATCAAAGGTTCGACGGTTTGGTAGGCGGCAATGAATTGGGTGGCGTTGTCGTTGTCGACGCGGCCGTCCATGTGCGAGATCAGTTCCAGCGCCAAGTCATAGATGCGGGGGAACCCAGCCGCCGGCCCCTCGGCCAGTCGCGGCAACTGTCGGCTGTAGCCCCGGGGCAAATGCCGGCGGGCCAGACTGATCTGTTGCTCGATGAGATAGAAATTATCGAGCAGCCAAGCCTCGGCCGGCACGATCCGCCCTCCCGGCGTGGCCGTGACCGTCACGATGTCATAGGCCGCCCGCAACGCCCGCGCATTGTCCGCCAGTCGCGGCAGCAACATGTCCGGTCCTGGGTGGGGATCAAGGGCATGCAGGCCAGCCAGTTTGGCGGCGTGCAGCGTGAGCTGGTTGAGGCTGTAGAGTTCCGAACGCAACAGTTCTGTATTGTGGTCATTTCGCAGGGTGTGGCGCGCCCGGGTTTTCAATCCGAACTCTTTGATGCTCATGATGCATTCCTTGCTCGAGCCCGAGATTTTGCGCGCAGGTTTGGCCTTATGTCATACTGTCTGCCGCGATCTGAAGCCAGGTTGATTATGCTTCGCCCTAGGTTGTAACTTCTGGGGCGATTTTAACGGCTGCTCTCCCAACGGCCGGGCCGTGCCGCGGCAATACTGCCGCGACGCCCGGCATCCCGGTTTTCCACGTGCGCCCCGGCCGTTGCTCCCTTTCGCCGCCCCTGCTTCATATGGTCCGGGAGGCCTTGTCCGCAGGGGCGTCGGCCCAGGCATCCGTGGCCAAAAGGGCCCGCTTGGCGACCAACTGAAAGTGCCGGCCGAGGATGGCCAGTTCCACGGCCACGGGCAGAGCCTTGCGCTTGGTCAGGGCTGTTTTAAAAAGGAGCTTCCAATAGTCGAACCTGGCCCGGGACAGGATGCCGATGCGCCACAGGCTCTTGAGAAAGGCCTGGAAATCGGTCCGGACAAATTTGCCTCGGGCTGTCGGGTTGTAATTTTTAAGAAAGGTATTGATGCGGTCATAGTAGTGCTCGGGAGCATAAAGCGTGGACAGGAGACGTTTGTAGCCATTGACCAGGGCCTCGCGGCTCATGGCCGGGATGAAGTTCAGGCTGGCATCCGTGTTCTCGCCCGTGGCATTGCCAAGGAGCCGGTTCTCGGCCTTGAGTCGATGCCATAACCGTGTTTGGGGCATGGCGGTGAGAATGCCGACCATGGCGGTGACCACCCCGATTTTCTGGATGAAACGGATTTGCTGTTCGAAGATGCCTTCCGTGTCGCTGTCGAACCCGACGATGAACCCGCCCATGACCTGGAGACCGTTTTGATGCAGCGTCTTGATCGCCTCGGGGAAATCCGTGGCCACGTTTTGTTTCTTGCCGCATTCCTTGAGGCTGTCCGCGGAGGGCGTCTCGATGCCGATGAAGACCTTGTGGAAATTGGCCTTGCTCAACAGGCGCACCAGTTCCCCATCCTGGGCCAGGTTGATGCTCGCCTCGGTCATGAATTTGAAGGGATAGCCGTGCCGGGCCTGCCAGTCGACGAGCCTGGGTAGGAACTGTTTCACCGAGGCGATGTTGCCGATGAAATTGTCGTCCACGATAAAGACCGGGCCGCGCCAGCCGGCGTCGTGCAGGCTTTCCATTTCGCGCAGCATCTGGCCGGTCGATTTGACCCTGGGACGACGGCCGTTTAGGACCACGATGTCGCAGAATTCACAATCGAACGGACAGCCGCGCGAGTATTGGACGGACATGGTTACGTAGTCCCGGAAGTCGATCAGATCCCATTGCGGGATAGGCGTGCGCGAGATGTCCGGTCTCTCGGGGGAGGTATACAGGGTTTTGGGCATTCCCCGGGCGAGATCCTCAAGGAAGGGCGGCAACGTGATTTCGGCCTCGTTGAGGATGAAATGGTCCACGCCCGGGAAACGCTCGGGCTGGGCGGTAAAGGCCGGTCCGCCGGCCACGATGCATTTGCCCATGGCCCGGGCTCTGGAGATGACGTCCTTGGCCCCGGCTCCCTGCACGACCATGGCGCTGATAAAAACCATGTCCGCCCAGGCCAGCTCCTCGTCGCGAAGGGGTGCGACGTTGACGTCGACCAGCCGTTTTTCCCACTGCGCCGGCAGCATGGCGGCGACGGTCAGCAGCCCCAGCGGCGGAAAGGCCGCCTTCCGAGAGATATAGGGCAAGATATGTTTGAAGCTCCAGAAGGTGTCCGGATAGACTGGATAAACCAGGAGAATGTTCATGATGCAATACCTCCGCCCGTTGGCGTTTCTCAATCTGAATCCGGCGGTCCCTCCATGCATACCACAAAAAACAAGAAAGTTCTTTAAAAATTATTACCGCACCTTCTCCGCGCGAAGCATCGTTTGTCTCCTCAACTTTTTTATTTTTACAGACAAATTTGCGCTCTGGATGTGGAGCTGCAACGTAACCATCTGGTAGCGCAGGTGAATATATCGACCAGGGAACGCAGATTTTGGCGTGCTTAAGGGCCGCGAGACGGCCAAGACACAGACACAAACTGAGGCCTTGCAGGAGCTTGAGACGGAAGCCTTCGCCACAGGCGTCGCCTATCGCATCAAAGAAGCTTCGTTGGATTCGCCGGGCCGAGACCAGCCAGGCCGCGCGGTGGCGTTCCACCAACTTCCTCAACGGCGTCCGACATTCTCCATGGTTTTATGCTCATATGCTTGTCTCCGTTGGAGAAAAGCATATCAAAGTCTGAACGCAACTGCAGTCTTATTTATTGATAAGTACCTAATTGTTTCTTGATAAGACTTGTTCTGGAGAGCAGAATTATTTGTTTGTTATTTCTTTGGCCTTGACGTCATGGCCAAAGTATCTTATAATATATTTTTTAAAAACTATGTCTCGGGGCAATCGACCGGCTTGGCGTAGAGGCTAAAATCAGTTTTGAATACCGGTTCCACGCATCTGAAATACTCGCCGTAATACTTTTCTCCTGGTGGCTTTTTGTTGGAAGAAGACGTGTGGAGAAAAGGTAAGAAATTAAAATAGATAGCGTGTTCCGTCGGCCTTTCACGCCGGGAACAGGGGTTAAAATCCCCTTGGGGACGCCAAGCCAATTCAAAAGGGTTATCCTTCGGGATAGCCCTTTTTCGTTTGTGCGCCCGGCAGGGCGCGCTTGCCGGGGCTGGGGAACCGGGCCGCCGGCCGTTTACGGCCTTCGCCCGGATTTCCGAAACGGGCCCTCCCCGCCGGGACCCGCACCGACCTGGGATGGCCCGAAATCGAACCGGCCGGCTGCATCGCTTCGATCTGCCCGGGAGGCGGAGCAGACACATGGAGAAACCCACGACGGAGGACCAAGGTCATGAGCGAGTTGACGCAGTGCCCCAATTGCGGCGGGAAAGTCCGGGTGATCGACACGGACGCCTTGGAGAAAAGCGTGGCCCGTGTCCGCCGCTGCCCGCGGTGCGGACGGACCTTTGAGACCCTGGAGACGGTTGTCGCCGTCCGGTACGAGGGCAGCATGGAGCAGGTCCGGGCATGAATTTCGACGTTGTGCCCATATAGCCCATGTGCCCTGGTTTTTTTTCTTCCCCATGGTCTTATGGGTTTTGGACGCTGGCCGCGCGCCCCGACGTCGGGGACGGTTGCGGCAGCAAGACGCTTCAGGAGGATCATATAAGCGACACCAGCATGTCCGGCGGGCAGGCCCTCATTCCCCCGCACCACCAGTTCTATACGAACGTCGACACGCGTACCAAACTGCATATGCAGGTGGCCAACATCTCCAACGAAACCGTCCATGTTGTTGTCAAATATTTCAATAGGACCGGCGGTCTGGACAGGACAACTGAAGTGGACATCGCTGCAAAGGAGGTAGTGGATATCGGATTTGACACAGCATCGACGCCTAACAATAAGCTTGAGTCCTATTACGGCATGGTCGAATGGACAGGCTTGTATACGGCTCAAAAGCCTATTGTGGCGCATGCCTCTCTTCGTTACTACGTCAAGGCTTTGTCTGCTATGTGCGACAACTCCCTGCCCATCAACAACGGCCTACCCTTCTAGCCTCGCTACGACAGCATGCCCCCCCCGGCCGCGGCCAGGGGAGCCCGGGAACCTCAACGCAAGGGGTTTTTCATGATGCATTCCAAGTTTACGACCATCCTGTCCGCTCTCGTCCTGGCGCTCATGCTGTCGGCCGGCATCGCCCGGGCCGACACAACCACCTCCGGCGGGCAGGCGATCGTCCCGCCGTTCCACCTGTTCTACGATTCGAGCAGCCATTACCTTGTCTTTCATATGCAGATCGCCAACATCTCCAACGCCCCCGTTCATGTGGTGGTCAAATATTTTAACGCGGTCGGCGAAGTGGCGAAGACGGCTGAAATGGATCTCGCTGCCAAAGCCGTTGCCAATACCATGCTCGAGACCTCCTCGACTCCCGGCAACGACGGTCTGCCGTTCTACGCCACGATCGACTGGACCGGGCCGCACAGCGGCCAGAAGCCTCTCATGGCGCATGCATTTGCCCGGTATTACTATAAGCCAGGAACCTCCGCAGTCCAAGACGTCAACTCCATCTCCGTCAACGGCGGCCTGCCCTTCTAACGGCCGCGCAGGTCCGTCGACCGGACCGGACCGAAGGCCCCAACACGGAACATGGGATGGGAGCCTGAATTTCGATGGCGAAGGGAGATGCAGGAGCGCGGGCTGGAATGCCCGCGACCACGCCGGAGGGTAGGGGACGGAATTCCCGAGAACATGGCGGCGGCGCGTCAAACGCCACGGCAAGGAGGGAGCGCTCCCGTCCGCGGCGATGGTTGCTGGAAGTGGTGGTCGACCGCGAGAGCATGACAGCGACCTGGAAACAGGTGCTGGCGAACAAGGGCGCGCCGGGCGTGGACGGCATGGCCGCGCATGCCCGGCTACCCTTTTGTCGGTAGAGATCTCCGCTTTTGGCGAACCTATTTTTAGAGAATGATTACAGGTTTTCAGACACGCTACGCCAAATATCGAGTAGTCTGCTTGACAGAGGAAAGCTGTTGGTCTATAAAATTTTTTCTAAGAAAAATTGTGAATACGCAATATTTCTTGGTTTGCGGATCAAGGCACCATGAAATCTTTAACCTTGGGGTTCATCATGAAGAAGCTTGGCAAGAAATCCATGGCTCAGTTTGAAAGTGTCTCCAGCTTGGCCAACGCCAACAATGGCAATTGCTCTTGCACTTGCCTGGTGAGCAACACGCGTTATAGCACGCAAAATAACGTGAAGAGAAAGCCTGCCTAGCCTGTTTATATGGCGGCCTGGAGGTAGCATCTTGTTGCTTCCAGGCTCTATTTATACTGTCGCATTTATAGACAATAGCGGTATATGACCATGACAAGTTTGGTACATGCCTTCTCAACATTTGATGGATACTATATCTACGATACTAATACTAGCTCAATTCTTAAGGTGCCCAAAGGGGTGCATGATAATTTTAAGAGTGGTGTTTCTATTGAACTTTCTCCAGAAGATAAACGTATAATAGAGAGTTTAAAGGAATATGGTTTTTTAAAAAAGAGCAATATCGTCAAAATAGAACATCCCTATTCTTCAAGACTGCGATCGCTACTTGAGCGCAGGGTTGGGAGCATCACCCTCCAGGTCACGCAGCGGTGTAATTTAAGATGTCGATACTGTGTTTATTCAGGATCCTATAACACGCGAACCCACTCCAACAGTTCGATGTCGTTTGAAGTTGCCAGGAAGAGTGTGGATTTTCTGATAAGCCACTCTGTAGATACAGACAATGTGAATATTGGTTTTTACGGTGGAGAACCGCTTTTAGAGTTTGATCTCATAAAAAGCACAGTAAAATACGCTCGCTCTGTGGGCGAAGGTAAAAAAATCAGATTTGGGATGACTACAAATGGAACAGTATTTACAGATGAAATTCTTGGCTATCTTGAAGAAAATGGTTTTAATTTGCTCCTTAGTCTTGATGGTCCAAAAGAAGTTCATGATAAAAACAGAGTGTTTGCTCATGACGGGAGAGGAACTTTTGATATTATCATGGATCAAGTCTCACATATAAGAGATGACTTCCCTGAATTGTATAAAAGCATTGCATTTAATGCTGTAATTGATCCTAGGCTAGAGGCTAGTTGCTCGAATACGTTTTTTATTAATTGCGAAGAGTTTGAAAACGCGAATGTTGCAGGAAATATTATCGGGGATGTGTATCGAAAGAAGCAAGCAAAAATTCCCGAAAAATTTCTTATTAAATATGAAGAAGAGTATTTCAAGGTTTTAATGAGCAAGCTTGGGGTTGTTTCCGATAGAAGTATTTCAAAATTGGTGTATTTTAAATTTGAAAATTTATTGGGGTCGTTATTTGTGTTAAGGAATAAGACGAGAAGCATTTCTCCGCATAACCACCCGAGTGGGCCGTGTATTCCAGGATGTCGGAAACTTTTTATCGATGTTAATGGTAATTTTTTTCCATGTGAAAACGCAAGCGAAAGCTCATCCACGATGATGATAGGCAATATCGATGAGGGGTTTGATATTGAGGCTGCACGTAGGATATTAAACATTGGACAAATATCTGAAAACCAGTGCAAGAACTGTTGGGCTTTTCGGCTCTGCTCACAGTGTGCTATTTTCGCAGATGATGGTTTTTGTTTGTCTAGAAAACATCGACTGGCAAGATGTGCTGATGACAAGCACGGCTTTGAAGAGGACTTAAAGGATTACTGCTTACTGATAGAGCTCGGGTTTGAGTTTCAGGCCGAGATAAATAAAGTCCGTTATCCGAGAGGAATCGATGAGTAGTAAAACACTCGTATATCCATTTGACCAGCAATTCTTGCCAATAATTGAAACAAAGAAATATCCGCCGAACTTGGAGATCACTTTTTGTGTTTCGCCAAAAGGGTGGGGATTTGCAGGTAAAGACATTGGATATGTGGCCTATGCCGAGCATCGAGGCATACAGGTTGTAGATGATTTTGAAGCGGCCTTGGCTGAAGTCGATGTTGTAATTTTTTCTACCTATCAAAAGTACATAGATAGAGAAAAGAGTGTCTTGCCAAGGATACAGAAAGCTATAGCAAACCGGAAAAATATCTACTGCTGCCTGCCCTTGAGCGGTAGCGAATATGGGAAATTTTCGGAAGAATCTGCAAAATATGGCGCGAACTTTGTGTATTTTGGTAATGAATGCCTTGATGTTTCGTTGCCTATCGACCATATTTTGCGCCAAAAGAGACTTCAGCCTATCGCTACACCCGTTGTCGCTATTGCTAGTCTGACTGAGTTTTCTGGGAAGTTCTCCTTGCAACTCAAATTTGCACAGTATATGCGTGAGCAAGGGTATAAAGTATCGCTAATTACCTCTAAGTCTTATTCCGCCTTTGTGCAAGAGCATCCTGTCCCATCATTTCTATTCAGCAATTCATTCTCTGAATTGGATAAGATTTTTATGTTTAATGGATATGTGAAGTATATACAGGATACAGAAAATCCAGACTTGATCGTTATTTCGATTCCTGGCGGACTTCTTCCTGTGAACTCTGCCGACAGTTCTTGGTTTGGCATAACTGCTTATGAGATTACTAGAGCAGTTACCCCAGATGCCTCTTTCCTTGTCTCGTATTTTGAAAATTTTGAGCTAAGTCATATTGATGAAATTGTTACGATGTTTAATCATAGATTTTCCCTTAATGTAAATGCAGTTATCTTTAACAACATAATGATTGAATTTGCTGAGGAAACAAATATTTCATATATAGATAGTGACGCAATGGGGTTGGGCGAGGCCGATGGTGAACTGTCTGTGCCGATTTTTGGGGTTCATAATATAAATGAATCTTTCTCTTATATGCTTAGCACGCTGTCTCAATATTCAGACATAGCTACACTGTGAAGATTAAATCGAGGGAACAATGAATCAGTATACAAAAGCCGAAATTATTAACACTATTGTAGGCATTTTGAAGTCGAAAAAGACGTTTAATGCATCGTTTGATGGATATGAAAGTGCCCACTTTTTTGGATTAAAGATTGGTTTGCAGGCGCGGGAGCTTGTATGGCTTCTATTTACTCTCCAAGACATGTTTTCTGTTACATTCCAGGAGAATGATATTTTAGAGGAGCACTGCTATTGTCTTGATAGTATGGCGACATTGATTCAGTCTAAAATGTCAAATAGAGATCTATCCGAAACGATTGAGGCAATCGTAAGCGAGTCCAATCCGTAATATTCCGTTGTTATTGCCTTATTGTAGCCAGTCGTAGCTACTAAGCTTGTTTTCTGGACGAGAGAGATCGCCCTGTCGACTGGAAGCCGTTTGAGAAACTCCTGCCCCAAAAGCTCAAAAGTGTTGCTAGGTCCCCCGGTAATCCAGCCTCTCCGCCGCTACCCATGTTCAAAATTCTGTTCTTACAGCGTTGGTACTGCCTCCACGACATGGCGGTGGAAGAGATCTTGTACGACAATCTCTCCTTTGTCCGAATTGTGGGTCGCTCCACCAGACATGATAATACGCTGGGCTCTTTCGCGATCATCCGCTTCCGTCATAATCTCGCGCAACGAAACGTGCTCAAGCCGTTGTCGGACAAGCTTAAATATCAATTGCAATGTCGGTGGCTGTTGTTGATGTCCGCAATATTTCGTCCAAGGTCTTCGACGTACTCTTTGGAGACAACAACCTTTCGGAGCGACCGTGGCCTTAAGCAATGTAAAGAAGCTGCGTGCTTGGATATAGAAAACCATTTTTCTCGTTCGAGGACTATCGCTTGAGCGACGGTCAAAGTGTTCGCAACAATCTAAAAGAATTCACAAGATGCAACATGGTCGGTTCTCCATGGTCTGCCTTGACCCTCAGACCGAAGCATTGGTTTAGGGATCTACGGCAGTCAATTTTTATCCACAGATAGGTAATTGGCAATAGGGCTTTATGCATCAATGAGATAGTAAGCCCCCTAATCGATTTTATATTGGCAGGATTTGTGTGATGACCTATAATAATATACTTTGCATACAGAAGAAAAGGATGTTGCTCACGATTGTGCTGATGTCGTTGATGTGCATGGTATTGGCCTATTATTTCTCTACGCCATCGAGCAGAACTACATATGTGACTGAACTGGCGAGAATAAACGATATTGAAGACAAAGTTGTAGTAATAGGGACAGCCACCGCATCCCAGTTGGTGACAGTAGGCTCCCAGGCATCAGGGCAAATTAAAAAAATTCATGTTCAATTGGGGGATTCCGTCAAAAAAGGGCAGCTTCTCGCTGAGATAGATTCCACAACCCAAATTAACGAGTTAAGTACCTCGCGTGCTCGATTAAAGAGTTACGAAGCGCAACTTGAGGCAAGGAAGGTGTCGTTAAAGATTGCAAGTACACAGTATGCACGGTGGGCAGTCCTGCTAAAGAGCGATGCGACTTCACAGGATAACTTTGAAAATGCTGAAAACGATTGGGAGAAAGCAAAGGCAGATGTGGCCGAAACTGAGTCGCTTATTTTGCAGGCCAAAATAGCTGTTGGCACAGCTGAAGCTAATTGTGGATATACTCGGATTATTGCTCCTATGGATGGGGTAGTTGTTTCCACGCCTGTCGAAGAAGGGCAAACTATCAATGC
>Ga0209639_1000971_pt1 | contig 33298 bp, 26 predicted proteins | sample EPASupsiteHSE605_FD_187268 | JGI IMG/M metagenome (GOLD analysis project Ga0209639, IMG submission 187268) | Bioremediated contaminated groundwater from EPA Superfund site, New Mexico - Sample HSE6-05 (SPAdes) (version 2) | ecosystem: Environmental > Aquatic > Deep subsurface > Groundwater >... | reverse complement strand
TTTTGCTATATATTCTGGTAAAGATTGAACCCTTGATGAATTCTCAATCTCGAAAAAAATACAATTGAATTTTTTACCAAAAATATCATAAATTACATCATAATATTAAGATTACATCGTAAAATTAGTCTCTATATATTTTAATTCTCTGAGATCTGGTGAAAAACTTTTGTTGAATGGAGGTTTCATGGTTATTATCTTATTCTGGAATATATTGATATAAAAGAGAAGCCTTTTTTATCAATATTTAGCTTCATTCATTCTTTAAGACCAAAAAGCTGTCTGATATGAAGAATCTAACAATCAAACAATTCAACACACTATTAATGTGAAAAATACTTAAAATAAAGATCAACATTTATCTTTCTTTGGAATTACTGAGAAAAAGTTGGTTATTGCAGGAACACTTTTAGGTTTGGGAGCTGTTTTGGGAGGAGCTTTAGTGGTCTTCTTAGCAGGTTTATCACTCAGAAAATCATCATTGAAAGTTGGTGCTGGTATAAGATCAAGAACTTTGGGCGGGAAAGAACCAGGATACTTAGATATTATTCCCTCTTTTAATGATGATTGAATAGAAGGAGGTATATAATGACGCAAAACGCCATAGCAAATCTCAACTAACTGATTATCTGGCATTTCTTGCTTCTTTTTGAAATATGGAATCAGTGCTTCAACTCGTCCCAATAGCCAATTATGAAGTTTTGTTTTAGACAAACAATAACACACATCAAATTCGGATGCCATCGTATCACAAACTCTTTCAAAATATGGAAAAACCAATTCCTCAATTGCTTTATAAGGTGTACCATAGAAGAAATCTGCTTTTGGTGATAATTCTCTAATATGGTCAAGCATATATGGTATTACAAGGAACAAAGGATGAATTTGATGTACCAATATGCAATTCCCATTCGATACAACATAATTATCAATGAACCATGAAGAATGTGGCCTATCAACTAATTGAATCTCGAAAATGCGGCCATTTTCAACCAAAAAATCGTTGATTTTACTATTTCTAGGATGGGGAAGTCGGACTATTTTGCTCTTAGCTAGAAGGTCCTTAGGCAAAAAAGCGGGGAACATTAACAACGATTAGTAAATTAGGTAACTTTATTCTAAAACAAGACATTAGTACTGGTTAGGGCACTCCTTATCATGTGAGGCATTTTCCTTGATTTTTCTTGGCTCAAAACCGAGTGAGATATGTACTCAAATATGTATTCATCATCAGAGGAGAAACCATGTTTCTCAAGTAATACCATCATATCATATCGAGTTCTCTGTGTATGTGCTAAGTATAGAAGGCAAAATTTTGCAAATCTCTCTTTGAAAGTACACAATTCAAATGATACTTTCAGCCAAAAAGATTTTTCTGGTTGCTTGGTTTCAGGTGCAAGTGCGCTAATAAATGATTTAGATGGACATAATGGACCCTTATAATATTTTCGAACAAATGAAAGTATAGAAACTTGGGAATCCTCTCCTTGAATAATATCTGGGGTTAAAGATATAGAATATGGTATAGAATCAACAGCCATTGATGGTGAATCAAAAATATGAATATCATTATCCCACCTAAATGGTAATATCTCCGCAAAAGAAATGATATCTTCATGGTTCTTTGATTCAATGATCAAAGGCCTACCAATCATTATTGAGAAAATGCAATGCTTGAGGATCCCAACCTGATTCAAAAACTGGAAGCTTTTCTCATTTGATATGGCAAGCATTGGAACATACTCTCTCGGGAATATGTTCGGAACAAGAACTTGCCCATATAGAATTGATGTGGGCAAAACGCACAATTTCAAAACAGATTTGAGCTCTTGTTCAATGATAGAGAAATTTATTAGGTACTCAATCGGTCTTAAATCATTATTAATGAAAACAAGAGCAGATATTTCGCAACGATCTTTAGAGTTATTGCTTTGCTCATATGAATATTGTGTAGAATTTCTTATCTCATTCAGCCTTTTCAATTTTTCTTCAAGTTGTTGCTGGTAAGAGTTCATTTCAGACACCCCTTTAAGGTGTTCATCAAGTAAATGAATATGATAATCGATTTCAGACCAAAAAATCTGCGAAGAATTGTCTCTTGCCATATCAATTATGCTATGAAAAGCATGAGAAAACCTAAGGTTAACAGTATCAATCATTGAGCTATTTGCAGATGCAATCACCAAACAAACAGATCTAGAAAATCCCCTGGCTTCAATATCTGGGATTGACATGTACCATGCTGAGTATTTCATTTCATTAAAAGAAGACGTTACATGTGTAGGTTTCGGAAAAATGTCCCTTGTTTCAGCAATAGAAGGAACAGATACAATATACCACATAAAATCATTCTCGAGACCAATATCAATCGATCCATAATGCCAAACAACTCTGGGTTGCGATCCCTGTAAAAATTCAAATACGGCACAATAAATGGAATTAACACCAGATTTTATGCTTAAAAGATCATTATATGACCCCATCAATGAAGAACTGGATGATAATCGCCTTTTCGAGACATTTTCAAGTTTCATTTATAGTTTTCTCTAAAAAATAATCGTTTCATTTTTAATAATTGTCACCTTTTCACTTGTAAAAACACTCTGAAAAAATATTTTTATAACCAAATCTCATCCTTCTCTAAATACTTCCTGAATTATTGAAAATTATGTTCATAAGAACCAACAAAATCTATCTTCGAAAAAAAAACTAAATGTCCCAACAGAATTGCTACATCCCTTTGGATGTTGAACAAACCAATGCCATGATAGTACTCATGATTATATTTGTAGAATTATTAAATTGTGCCTCACAGCTAACAATGACAATATGCTGGTACCAATAATAAGAAAAGAAAAATGTCAAAAAGGGCTATGCCATTCATTATCAAATAAGGACTATTCAACAGCCATGGAGCTCAACAAGTTGAAAGTGAATGGGGTTTTGGCAGAGGATATTTCCGTTATATAGATCTTCATATGAAGGAGGAGTTACCCATTTATGATCCCTGAGTTTTTTATCAAATCAACAGAAAACTGATCATCAGAAACACCAAGGGCATACTATAACCTTGGAGTTATCTATGAATTGGAATCCCAATTGATTTAAGAAGAACCCATGATTATTATCTACAAACAGCTAATCTCTTTTTTCTTTAAGCAGAAAACAGTGTTATATAAAGAGCTAAAAATTCTACAATTTTTTTTGAGGATCCAAAGTTTGATGATTTCAGAGCCAATAAAAAAAACTATACAAAGTATAAAAGTTGATTTAGTTTTTTGTTTTAAGCTTTGATTTCATGTCTTGTAACAATAGATGAGTTTTCCCCTGAATTGAAGGGTTAATCATGATATGATCAAATCGATTAAGGGTTTCTTTTGAAGCTACAAAACCATATAAGATGAATACTTCAACAATATTGGCAAATACTAAGGGATTGATTGTATCCTTCATTGTTTTCTCCAGTTTTTGGTTTAATGAACTATTTATAATGGTGTTAAGGTAATCTTTTTCATCATGCATTTTAATCAGGAACTGACACGACCCAATAATTCCATGCGGATCAGTTCCTTCAATGAATTTATATACCAAATCAACAATTCTTCCTGATTGTCTTGATTTATTGTCAGGAAGGTCTAGTTTTGATAGAATCTTCATTGCTAAGCCACTGTAAAAATTATTCGATTCTGAAATTGGCAAAAGTTTTCTCAGCCATCCATCTGTATCGCAATGCAAAGAAACATTACATAAAACCCCAATAGCAAGTCCCATCTCAAGAGAGTTTAAATCACCATTAATTAATTCCAGAGTTTTTTCAATAAAATCCCCCGCTTGAGACACAAACTGTGGATAGGTTGAGAGAACGCCAGCCACCCTTAAGCATGGCTCTATCATTTTTTCTTTTATTATTGAATCATTTAAGACCTGAATTGGCCATCCCAAAGCAATAACTTTGAGTGGGAAATATGATCCAATCATTATAAACAAAGAAAAAATTTGTGGAAAGGCTGAATTTTCATATAAAAACTTAGAATGATTAAGAACAATTGAAGATCCTTCGGGGAACTGGCATAGTTTAAAAAGTAATTTCCCAATTAACTCTGGTTTTCCAACTGAGATTACATCAGATATAAATTTTGGCCTTTGAGACAACATTTGAATGATACTTCTGGGCAAATAAGTTGCTATAACAATGGCACATGGCTTTTTCTGATACTTTTTATTTGAACCTCCTAATGTTTTGCATATTTGTATTATATCTTCTTCTTTAATATTAGATATGAATCTTGTGTTTTTGACAACTTTTTCCGCAAACTCAACAGATCTCATTGATAAAACAAAGCTACAATCCATTTGTTCAATTATTTTGTCTTCAACAGGGTGATCAATAATAAAATTGCCTAAGATCCATGCTTTGTACTTTTTGTTATCAGCTCTATCAATAAGTTGAGCCAAAAAAGCCCCTATTATGGAGGAGAAATCAACTGATGAATGCTTTTCCATTATAATTACCACAGTTTCATAATCTTTGGCCAAAAATAGAGATCTTACAAGAGTTGGAGCATCACTATCGGATATTACATTTTTGAGATGTTTGACGAACCCTGATCCAATCTTTTGCAATTCTTTAGAATTAAACGACTCTAAGAAGTGGCAAATGTGCTCAATACCACCAGAATTAATGAAATCACAAGCAAGTTGGTTTGAATTAATGATATATTGTAATGATGTTGCTACAGTAAGAGGATCATCCATTTTTTCCATTATTGGAACAACTTTTTCAATAAAATGAGTATCTCTCAGCTTATTCCTAATTTCCTCATTAGTTGTATTAATAACATGGTCCTTTAATAGTGTTGAAATTATTGTACTTTTATGATCTGCATCAAGTAAATCCATAATTATTACATCAGGAGGAGCAATGGCAGGAAGTGCTTTAATTGATTTGAGAGAATCTTGCTTGGAGATTGATCCACTACTGGATTCATGAATACTCTTGCTCCGATAAAAATCTTCAATAGCCGCTGAATCAGAATCAGGGAAACAAATTCTCCATCTGGTAAGTTTTAAGAGAATCTGAGAAAATGTTGGTCTTGCTTCTGGGTCCTGATTCCAACAATCACGAATCAATCTAGAAAGGGAATTTGAAGCAGTTTTTGGAATTAATGGACGATCTCCATTAATAATCATTGTTCCAATCTGAAGCTGGTCAAGTCCACAAAATGGTACCTTTTTTGTGAGCATTTCCCATATTAATAGCCCAAAACTAAACACATCAGCCTTGAATGAATACTTAGTCCTTTTAAGCACTTCTGGAGCCATGTAGTTGCATGTTCCTACAACTCCAGTCATTAAGAAATCCTTAGGTACTTCCCTGGAAATCCCAAAATCACATATGCGTGGGAAATCTTCCGAGTCTATTAAAATGTTCAAAGATTTCAAATCTCTATGAATAATGTTATTTGAATGAAGAAAAGCCATACCTTCAGCAATGCAATACAAAATTTTTGTCATTTGGGTTGGAGATATTTTCCTATCTGATTTCATTTTTTGGAATAAAGAACCACCTGGCATATATTCTGTTATTATATAATATGGGGGTTGCATAGTTGCTCCAATAAACTTAATCAAATAGGGGTGCTGAAGAGATGATAAAACAGTGATCTCCCTAATAAGGGAGTCTAATTCTGGAGCACTCATATCTATTGAGGAGAGCTGCTTAACGGCAACCCTCTTTTTGGTGGAAATTTGCAAGGCCAAATAAACAGTACCACTGGCTCCAAATCCAATTTGCCTTTGGATTGAAAAATCTTGCTTATCAACCTTATATTCCGAAAATGTCTGTAAAAAATATTTGGATTTCTCATCTTTTTCATTAACTTTTTCAGGAAGCGGAAGTCCTTTTTCGTTTAAAAACTGGATTAAAGAATTCATTTTTGCGGCAGTTTCATCTTTTTTGATTCTTAAACTGGCGAATATCATATATATTTCATGGTAATCCCCAATCAAATCATCATTATTTGGAGCATATTCATTGATTTTTCCTCCAAGAAATTCAATATTTCCCTTAATTTTAGATGTTTCAGCAAAAAAATCAAGAGTTGGCTTCTTCACTGACCATTCGAGAGCAATATTAATCCAAAACTTCTCAGTTATCATAGTAATATCATTTTGAATGAGCATAAGTGACTCAACAATGCTTTCTATCGCAGTTTTTTGCTCATAGTCCAAAGATAATCCATCAAACGAAAGCTTATTAATAGCTTGATTTAAATGTCCAAGCCACGATTTCAAAAGAATAACTTCGTTTTTATAAACAACTACATTTGGTATTACCGATAGAATTTGGTGAATCAAATCAGAAAGGTCTCGTTGCATTAATAAAGAATCATTCATTCTAAAAAATGAAAAACAGTTGGAAATTTTCATTATCAGGGATTTACTAAACATATTAGTTGTCTTTAGATTTAGGTATATTAATATGATTGCAGACTTGGACGAAGAATCCGAAATTATCCATTGTATAGACTTTTTGTTTCATCAGTTATCAGCCAATAGAGGAACATTCGGGGATAAACTTAGAGATGTTTGTTGTTCGTCATTAATATCGGATTTATTTGATGGAAGGTTTTCTTGTTTCGGGTATGATGAACAGCTGAAAATCATGAAATTGTATGATATGCTTGTTCAATCTTCAAACCATTCAGAAGAATTGCATTTGCTTTTCGAAAAGGGAAAAATGGGTCTTTTTATTGATTATGATTGGAATATTGGAAACAATGATGTTATTCGATCATATTTTTCTGTTTTAAAAAGCCTCTCATTGAAGATAAGGTTGATTGATCCAAAATATTTGCTTGCAGATGATGAGAAGTATATACCATTACTTCATAATTCTATATCTCACATATATAGCGCCGATTCTACAGTTGTATCTTCCTCGAGATTAGTTTTTTTGAACTTTTGCCTCTTGAAAAATCCAGTAATTGATAGTGTAATATGTGAAGCATCAATAATGAAGCATATTGCATTGCTCATTAGCGAAATTGACATTGATGGCTTAGCCTTCCTCACTGATTTATTGGATGTGTGTCCTCTTCAGATTCGAGAATTGATATTTGAATGCCTCGAATTGAAATTCTTGGAATGCGAAATGCCATTCTTTGCGAAAGCAATGTCATTACTGTGTGATTCACAGGCAAGGGAATGCATATCTGCTATCCTTTCCAAGAGATTTCATTTGTTCCCAATCACTGATCCATTAACACTGTGGATTCTATTTTTTTCTATTGAAAACAAGTTAATGCTTTTTGATTGTGCTATATTCAATGGATTGATTAAGGGGTTTTCATATAATTCAATTCCATCATTTTCTCCAAATCAATGTATTAATTCTTCTAAAAAGCACTGTTTTCAGGATCTTGCATATGTATTTACCCAGCACGAATCAGTCCTTTGCCTCACTCTTTGCTTAAGACTTTTCGAAAAACTTTCAAATGGAATACCAAGTATAGTATTTTCTATTAGAAAGCAAATAATTGAGGATCTCATATCTATTCACTCATACCCCGTCTTCAAATTAATGTCAGGGGACCCAATACCTTTGCAAAGGTATGATATTGATTATATATTGGCATTTCCACAATCAAAAGAATTATGCAAAGAGTATAAACTAATCCAAATGGTGGCAGAAATCGAATCATCAATTTCGAGAGTTCAGAAAACACATTTCATATGGTTTGAGTGTCCAACACGAATTAATAACTCATACATGACATTTGGTACATCAGATGGGCTTTCAATCAATTTATATTCAAATGAATTTATATGTGCAGATCAAAGATGGAGCATATGGGATATAGAATTAGTTCCGACTGAGCAAAAAATCAGAAAAAACATCAGTTTTATTCATTACCAACGGAAGAAGAATATGACACTGGGAAAATCTGAAAAAATAACATTCGAATTTCCTTCATCAAATGTTGCTTTAATGTTTGAGAATGAAATTAAAGCAAAACAAGTAGAATTGTATATTCATAGACTTAAACAGCTTATTGTTTGACCCTCCATTTTTGACTTTGTTTTGCCGTCAGCCAATAAATAGCTCAGTGTCTGCTTGTCTTAACAACAACTATGACATATGGCTAATATCCAACACGGAATTGATGGTGGAGTCTTGTGGCTTTGTCTGAGTCAGCCGTGTGACAAAATTATTGTTTTCTTTTTGTTGGTGAACGGAGAATTATTTTAGGAGGGTTAAACTGTTGAGGAGCAAATTTATGATTGTGTGATACAGGATTGCTTGCTCTTCTTTCTCTTGGTTTTTGCAAATCTGATTGATGAACCAGTTTTGATTTGTGAATTCTAACAAATTCTTCGAAAAGCTGTCTATTAACTGTGATACACTCATGCAAATTCGGAGAGCTAATATAAATAGAAAAAATTTGAAATAAACTGATACCACTTTCTTGAGGAAATAGACAATCAATAAAATAATCATATGATAAAACCTGATCAGGTTCATATTGATTGATTATTTCAAAACCATTTGGTCTCGGCTCAACTAAATTTCCTTCAGAATCTTCAAACTTGAGCTCATATGAAAAACAAAACATCCCATCATTCCATAAGTATGAAAGCTTTCCAGCATATATTACAGGAAGTGTGTTCTGAATCATATTCTTTATTATGACTTTGAGCACATCACATGATTCAAATTGATCACAACTAGTTTCTTCCCAAACAATTCCATTGGATCTATTTATTGCAAGGTAATAGACAACAGATGGAGGAATAATACACACTTGAGAGAGGGGCTTTGATTCAATATCCATTAAACTCACAGTAATCAAACCTAAAATGTTCATTATAATATCGCGATTCTCGGCATGGGAACTCTTCGTAATAAAAAGGATCGTATATGAGCCTCCTTCCGATAATCTTGTAGATGCGATTGAGCATTTTTGATGATAATCATCAATACAAATAAAACCAGATAGATGCTTGACATTTGATGGCGATCTTTGTGTTACATAATTAGGATCAATTAATTTATTACAACTCTCATCAGGGCCAGTGGGATATTCAATTCTTTCGAAAACGGAGAGACAGAAAACATCAGTAGATGTACTTATATGATTTTTGTCACCTATTCTAGCAATGATTCTGTGTTGATAAAAAATTAGGCACTCAACAAATCCAAGATCCAGTGGGAACCCTGAAGATGGTATCATGCTGTTCAAACGTTGGGATCTATATGAATATGAAGAATCATGAGAAGCAGAACCTATCATTGATTTCATATCATATGAGAATAATTCCAGTAATCCTTTAACATATCGATCTAAAACTTTGAAAAGCTGCAAAGATATGGTATCATCCTTTAGAAGACCCAATTTGTTGCCAAATAAGAATATGCTAATATCATAAACTAATTGAAGCTGATACAGAAGCACTTCAGGTGATTTACTCTCATCACACATTAAAAAATCAATACCGTTCCATTGATGATGAACAAAAATTAATCTATTAGCCCTAAAATATGGTATTCCCCGATCTAAAGAATTGTTTTTAACGAACCTAATAGTATTTAATATTATATGCGATTGATTTGAATCATCATTTGTCGAAAATAAGGTGGTATTTTGGTATTGGATAAAAACATTTCTCATTTTGTTTTTTTATAACTAATGCTAAGATTTTCTTGTTCTTGATGTTAATTAATCCTTTTTTATTAATGAAGAACAACTATACTGTTGAAGAAGTATTATCTTTGTTTAAGCATTATCCTGAACCCATATGGGAAGATAAAGTTGCGGATTTAGTTGTGGAGGATGTTAGAGGACCAGTTAACAAGAAAACAGGTTTTGAACGTGATGAAAATCCGATTCCATTACCAAATATTTCAAACCCAATTTTTTTCAATGCCGGTCCTGTTCGTTCCGAGCTGCCATCCTTTAATAACATACAACCTTGCATCGCGCAACCTAGTAATTTTAGTTTGAATTTCCCAAAACCTGAAATGCCCCCAAATATAATAGGGCTTTCCCCGTTTTCGATTTCTAATTCATCACCTATAACTCCAATGTCGTCATCATCGCTATTTTCTCCTATGAACTCAACATTTTCCTTGTTTTCTAGCTCACAAACGAGATTGCCCTCTCAACCATCAGTTGAATATACCACAAAGCAAGACAAAAAGCTAGAATTTAATCCAAATGATTCTTTTACCGAATCTATCAAGCCTAAAACGGAACAACAGCCGCCAACCTTCAATCCCACTAGTATTGTACCAGAAATAATACCCGTATCTGAACCTAAAAAGAATGTTGTTGTTCCAACTCCAGATGTTGTTAGTTCTCCGAAAAAGGGAACTGTAATTGAAAAAATTGAACCATCAAAGCCCCAAAAGAAATCTCCCAAGAGAGTCTCTTCAAACACAACCAACAATATTAAGCCAATCAAATCAGAAGTGACTACATGGACAAAGAAAGAACCAGTGAGAACAAATTTCCATGATATTTACATTGATGAAAAAAATAAAGACTGTATGTCCAAATCCATGCCAATCAGCATACCACCAACCATCCAAAATGAATCGAAAACTGATAGAACAAAGAATTCACACCGAGCAAGGGTTCAAAGCGGAGGAATATCTGAGCCCAAACCAAAAGATTCACCAGTTTTTACGCCAGTTATTGGAGAAGCGACAATGAGCTTAAATCTCCAAAGTGAGAAAACATCAAAAGTCATTTATGGCACACTATAGTTTGAGTAAAAACAAATGATACAATATTATTAACATTTATTTTGTGAAAGACTCCTCTTCAGCCAAATTCTGTGTATCAATTGCTCTAGCCACCTCAAAGAATGGATGCTCGAGTATTCTATCAAATGTAGGTCTTTCAGCTGGGTCTTTAACTAAAATCACTTTTAGAAGATCAATCAATTCTGGAAAATCGTCAGATCCCTCAGGGAAAGTTAATTCGCATTTTTCAAGTTGATTTGCCACTGTCATTATAGTTGTCGCCATGGAAAGGCCTCTACTAAGACCTAGATCAAAGGGGAAGACCATGAAAGCACTAAAATAGAGAGATATTCCATAGGACCATACATCAGCTGGTTTAGGCAAATACTCTTGACCACTACACTCTTCAGGAGAGAAGAAAGCAGGAGACCCTTTTGTATCAATAAGCTTCTGATTGGAGTTCTCAAGTTCAGTACTTGCTGAAAAATCAGAAAGAACATAATAATTCTCAGAGAACATTAAAATGTTATCAGGCTTGATATCTCTATGTACTATATTATTTGAGTGTAAATACGCGAGTGCGACAGCAATTTGATGAAAACAAAACGATATATGCTCCATACTTAAATAATCCGAATTCAATTGAGATTGAAGGTTGCCAAAAGAAGAAAATGGAATAATAATAATCAATGAATTAGTCATTTCATCATTAAACACATCAAAAATAGATAAAACATACCTATGCTCAAGTTTTGCCATAATGTCAATTTCTCTCTGGACGGCTGCGTACGGTGGCTCTTCGCTTGACAAACAAGTTTTGTTTATTTGCTGATTATTATAAACTTTCGCAGCGAGTATCTCTTTTGTCTCAGTATGTTCAACTTGGAAAACCCTAGACATTGCACCTTGGCCAATCTCTTTGATAAAGCGGTATTCATGTAAAACAGGATTATCCCCTTGAACAAAATCAGAAAAAGCAACATAATTAAAATCCTCCTCCTCAAAAAAAGCTTCGTCCTGCTTCTCGTTGGAGGGGCTGCTGTCCATCTCTATATCAACCGAAATTGTAAAATGGTCATGTAAATGTAAAGGAGTTCAAAAAATATTTACCGATTATTATGAATTGAAACCAATTCCACTTTACAAAAGGTGACATTAGTAATGTCGGCCGTCATTATACCAACCCGTATGGAGCTCCAGAATCTTAAAGGTAAGATTAAAGGAGCTCAAAAGGGCTATGATCTGCTAAAAAAGAAAAGTGATGCTTTAACGTTGCGTTTTCGGTCAATCTTGAGAGAAATCCGTGATGTTAAGTTGAAGGTTGGTGAATTAACGAAGGAAGCATTCTATGCATACACCGAAGTCAAATTTATTGCAAGTGATATTTCTCCAACGGTTATTCAATCTGTTGGTGTTTTACCAAATCTTTTATTTATGAAGATCGATAATATTGCTGGTGTGCGTGTTCCTGAATTATCAAGAGTCCAAAGCGGATCTGAAACAACAGATTTACTTGGTCTTTCACGTGGTGGCCAGCAAATCCAGAAAGCTAAAGAGTCTTTCTCCAATTTGTTGGATGCTCTTGTCAGGCTTGCAGAACTTCAAACTTCATTTACTATTATTGATGATGTGTTGCGTATTACAAATAGACGTGTAAATGCAATGGAGTATGTAGTTATTCCAAGATACCAGTTTGGCATTGCATTTGTTGAATCATCTCTCGATGAAAATGAAAAAGAAGAGTTTTATCGACTTAAGAAAGTTCAAGAGAAAAGGAAGAAGATCCGAGCTCAAGAAGAAGAAGCCAGGCTTGCCCGATTTGAAAACAACGAAGGACAGACGAAGGAGGCTAATATTTTGCAAGATGATTCCACCGATGATTCTGACCTTCTCTTCTAATAAAGTATCAACATCTTTTTACCCTGATAATGAATCAAGATCAGACTCGTTGTTTTTAGTGCTTGGAGGAATAACGCAAGCGATGTATATATCAATTATTGCTGATAGAACCAGAATGGCAGAAGCTACAACTCCGTAAAGCCCGGAATAAAAGAATACAGTCATTGCTAAGAACATTGTGAATGCAAATTTCGACCATATCTTTTCTTCAATTGGGAAATATTTTTCTATTCCGATTGGAATGCAATGAGAAACGATCAGATGGAAACAAAGAAAAGCTGTTACAATTGTACTGGTAGCACATCCGAAAAGCAAATTGACAGGCTTAGAGGTCGCTTCAAATGATGGTGTGAAATCTTTTTTCGAAACTTCAAGACTTAAGTTAGAATTCAAACATACAACTGATTTCTGGAGTTAAAATTAAAAGATACAATGAAGCCGCTATTCCACATAGCAACCCGATTGTTGACAAAATGAGCGAGAAACCCATTGGTATTTTTAGCCTCAGGTTATAACCACAAAGTTTATCTGTGAAAGAATTTTTGACTCTGGGATTACCAATCAAAGAATTCTGGTATTACGATTGGGTAATGCAGGAACAATATTAATGAGAATTGTATTTATTTAAGTTGCCCAACATAAGAGGGCTTAATTTTTGTCAATAAAGTCATATCTGTTAAGTGTATCATGGGTTTGTGGTTTTATGATAATTGAAATGAATTCCTTTGGCCTTTAAATTATGGTAGAATCTCTTTTTAAATCCCATAACCATATTAGTAAACAATGAAACCCTGAGATCTCCCAATTTGCACAATATCAGTATTTGAAAGCAGTTTGAAAGAGAAATGTATTAAATTATGCAATAGTATTGTGCCAAAACCATATAAATGTAGGGGCGTATTTTTTTTCAACGATCAAGATTATTAATGACTAATTCTATTTAGAAATTCCTCTAAAACCAATAATAAACGAAAAATAGAAAGATTTGTATAATGAAAACATGGTTTGAAAAATATATCATAAATAATTTTGCATTTGATACAAAAACAATCAAAGAATTCATCATTATGGTTTAATAATTTGTCCAGAAGGTATCAATAATGAGAATTCCAATATGAATTATCAAATGATTCGAATGATGTTGACTGAATGATCAAAATAACATGGAATAATCGTTATAAAAATTTTACATCATATTATGATTCGAATCCCTCCAGAAGACTTGATATTTATTGGATTTTTGGGGAAAGGAGGCTGTGGAAAAGTAAATTTAGAAGAGTCAAAAACGCTAGGGAAGGTGGCTGTGAAGTATACTCTATTTGGAGAAAACGAAGCGACTTTTGAAGAATTTCTAAATGAAGCTAAAATATTATTGGAATTGAATTCTCCAAACATTATTCGTTTTTTTGGAACAACAAGGAAAATCGAAGGGGAATGTATTGTAATGGAATATGCTGAAAATGGAACGCTTTTTCAATTTTTCCAGAGCTTAAGGAAGAAAAAGATTGAATCTACTTTTTCATGGGATAAAAGGTATGAAATAGTTCAAGATATTACAAGAGGATTGCTGCTTATGCACTCTCGAGGTGTTTTACACCGAGATATGAAGTCCATGAATATTCTGTTAGATCATGATTTTAGAGCAAAAATCTCTGATTTTGGCCTATCCAAAATCAAGAATAAAAGCCAAACAAGATCTTTTAGCCTAAGTGTAGAAAATATTAGTGGTGGATCTTTGTTATGGAAAGCCCCAGAGACATTTTCAATTGCTAATCCATATACAGATAAGGCAGATATATATTCTCTTGGAATTATTTTTTGGGAGATTGCCACTTGTCAAGTTCCTTATGACGAGTTTGATGTTCATACTATTGAGAGCTCTGTTAAAAGAGGAGAGAGGCTTGGGATTCCTTTAACATGTCCTATTGAGTTTAAAGATCTCATCGAACTATGTTGGTCTCATGATCCCAAACAAAGGCCATCTGCTGCTGATGTTTTTGACCAAGTTTCTCGAATAATTGCTGATTGCTCAAAAACGACGAAGAGAAAAGAAATGGAACATAAAATTAGAATCGAAGAACAAAAGAAGAATGCTGAAGAAGAAGAAAAAAGGAGAAAACAAGAATTAGAAGATATATTGAATGGAAAATGGAATTTAATCAAAGCACCAGATTTTGAAGGAAATATCTTTAAAGCAGCTGCCAAAGGAAAGCTTACTAGCATAATCTATCTTTTGGCGAATGGAACAAATGTGAATGAGAAATATTTATTTGAACAGAATGGTGACGAACCATGGATGAAAGAATCCACAGCTCTTCATTTTTCTGCTTTTAATGGTCATCTTAGTGTTGTTGAATATTTAGTTAGCCAACAAGCAGATTTATATTCACATAGTAATAATGTTGATGTTTCAATGTTAATTCGACTCCTCTTCATTTAGCTGCTTTGAAAGGTCACCTAAGTGTTGTTGAATATTTGATTAATCAAAAAGCTGATATAAATGCCAAAACCGATAGTGTTGAACATAAATATATGATAAAACTCCTCTTCATTGTGCTGCTAATAATGGTCATCTAAGTGTGGTTAAATATCTAATTAATCATAAAGCTGATATTGAAGCAAAAAATGAATATTTTTAGTTTTTTTGTATATTAATAGCACCCCTCTTCATTTAGCTGCATGGAAAGGTCATCTCAGTGTAGTTGAGTGTCTAATCAATGCAGGAGCTGATATATATGCATCAAATATTTATGTTATTATTTTTAATTTAATCAAACTTCTCTCCATAATGCTTCCGAAAAAGGTCACCTTAATGTTGTTGAGTACTTAATTAGCCAAAAAGTTGATATAAACCAAAAAGATAACGAAATTATTTTTTTGCTTTTAATCAAACACCTCTTCATTATGCGGCTCAGAATGGCCATCTTAATGTTGTAAAATTTCTCGTGAGTCAAAATGCTAATATAAATGCTCTATCAAGTGGATTTCCAAATGGAGGGTATCCATCTGGAACTCCTCTTCATTTTGCTACCGTGAAAGGACATCTTGATATAGTAGAATATCTCATAAATCATAAAGCAAATATAAATGCAAAATCTGAAGATATTGGGATTTTATATGAGGTGATACCCCTCTTCATTATGCTTCTCAAGAAGGTTATCTTCAAATAGTTGAAAGTCTAGTTAATCATAAAGCTGATATTTATTCAACCAATTTTAATGTTGAGCATTTATTAACGGTCAAACTCCTCTTATTTTGTCATCTGAGAAAGGTCATATAAGTGTTGTTGTATTTTTGATAAATCAAATATCTGGCTTTCATGAAGGAAATAAATGTGAGAGTTATCTTCACTGGGCTGCTGAAAATGGCCTTCTTAGAGTTGTTGAATGTCTAGTTATTCATGGAGCAGATATAAATGCAAAAACAGATTATATTGAGTTTTTGTATTTGCTGTTTCTCCTCTTCATTATGCGGCTTCAGGTGGTTATCATAATGTTGTTGAATATCTAGTTAATCATAAGGCTGATATTGATTCAATAGATGAGGATAAGCTGACTCCTATTCATTATTCTGCCATTAATGGTCATCTTGATGTTTTTAAATATTTGATTAATCAAAAATGTGGAATTCGAAATAGAAAGCATTGTGATAGCTATCTTCATTGGGCTTCTGAAAATGGTCTTCTTAGTGTTGTTGAGTGTCTTGTTAATCTAGGAGCTGGAATTAATTCGAAAGGTAAAAATGTGGAATTTTTGTTTTTAATGAGACTCCTCTCCATTTAGCTGCTAGATATGGCCACTTTAGTGTAATAGAATATTTAGTTTATCATAAAGCTGATATGAATTCAAGGGATGAAGATTATTTGACTCCTCTTCATTATGCTGCTCAAGAAGGCCATCTTAGTATTGTTGAATATCTAATAACTCAAAAAGTAGATTTATTTGCCCAAACAAAGGATGTTGAGCTTTTAAACAACATATGACTCCTCTTCATTGTGCTTCTATTAATGGCCATCTTAGTGTTGTTGAATGTCTGGTCAATCATAAAGTTGATATAAATGCAAAAACAGTTTATATTTAGTTTTGGTATTCAAAGTGACTCCTCTTCATTTTGCTGCTTCAGGTGGTTATCTTAGTGTTGTTGAATATCTAGTTAATCATAAGGCTGATATATATTCGATGGATGAGGATATGTTGACTCCTCTTCATTATTCTGCAATTAATGATCATCTTAGTATTTTTGAATTTTTAATCAAACAAATATCTGGTTTTCATGAAGGAAATATATTTGAGAGTTATCTTCATTGGGCTTCTGAAAATGGTCTTCTTAGTTTTGTTGAATGTCTTATTAATCATGGAGCAGATATGAATGCAAAAACAGATAATGAGGGTTTATAATGTCTTTTTATTCTCCCCTTCATTTAGCCTCTCAAGCTGGACATCTTAGTGATAATGAATCGAAAAGCTGAATTCAATGAAACAAATCAAAAAGCGAAACACCAATGGTAATAGCAACTCAATTTGGTAAAACCAACCTTTTTGAATTCCTCAATAGCACATTAATTTGCATTTATTCATCCGATTGAAATAAGGTGGGTTATTAAACTATATGAATTGATTAATGAATAAAGATCAATTTGAAATTCCAAAAGCATGGTAAGCCTATTGTGGAATTGGTAATGATCAAAGGAAAAAAGGTGAAAGCACAATGAATCAATAACTAGTGACCAATTTAAATTTTATTGCAGGGGAAATTTTTAAGCATGAAATGGTACCCAACAAAAAACATTGCTGCGAAACTATTTATAAGAGCTCGTTGAAAATGCAGTGAGGTTATATCCCCAAAACACTCCTTCATCACCTTTTTCAACATCGTTGTATAAACGTGCCAAAATTTCTTTTAAAAATGTCAGATCATTAATGAGATTGTTTTGCTTTTTATCTTACCACATGATCAAACGATCGTTAAGTTACCGATCTACCGAATTAAATTCGATTTCAAAAGATTCAACAGAGTTAAATATTTCTATTTACTCTCCGGTAGAGGGAAAAATTGAAGCAGGAAATATTCTGACTAAGATGTCACTGTATATGGATGATTTAACTCTTGAAAATAAGAAAAGTGATCTTGATGGTGGCGCTTTCTATTTCTATAATCCCGGATGGAGAGAACCAGTTGTATATTTTAGGAGATCTACTATTGAAAACTGTAAGTCCCTGAAGAATGGAGGTGGAGGATGGGTTGGTAATTATGCAAATCTAGTAGTGAAAGAGAGCACTTTTGTAAACAATAGTGCTGATAAGGGTGGAAGTCTTTTCATAGGGTCGAATTCTAATGCAAATATATCTCAAACAGCTTTCTATGATGGAAATGGCACATATGGCGGGTCGATTTATGCTGAAATTGGAGGCAATACAACAATAAATGATTGTACATTTGAAAACTGCAAATCCTCAATGCAGGGCGGAGCAATATATATTTATAGAACCTCCATTAATTCTCTCCTAATGGATTCTTGTTTATTTATTAAATGTAGTTCGATGACAGGAGGAGCGTTATATATTTCGCAATCTAATACTGGTTCATGTGTTTTATCAAAAATATGCGGATATAATTGTTCTGTCGACCAAGTTTCAGGAGGAGGGACTTTTCTTTATAGTGTTGGGACATCATCAACTAAAACAACAATGGAATTATTAACCATTTCCAAATGCTCTGAAAGACTCAATGGGCAAGGAACACTGTATTCTTATCAAAACTATTGTGAAACCTCTCAAGTAAATTTTTCCAAAAACTTTAACTATAGATCAAGTTGCATATACTCTTATTATGTCTATGGCCAATTCTCAAGTTACACTTCTTTTGTGAAAAATAACTCAACTAGTGATTATATGTTGTGCTTTTATTTAACAATTTCAAATACAAACCAATATATTTATGCCAATATTATTGAGAATTATTCTCCAAATTATCTAATATGTAAACAAGATCAATATAAACAACTTTCGTTTTCATATACAGTTTTCCTCAATAATCTTGGGAGATTGTTTTATGTTAGCTCTAGTGATTATTTGTATTTAAAATCTTGCTATATAAAACATGACAATTCATTTTACACTGGTTCTATACCGACCACAGAACTATGTATAATAACAGCATCCCTAACAAACACATTAGCCATTACCCATTTATCCACTATATATTGTGAGGCACAAATCCCTCATCAACTTGAAGACCATCCATGCCAAACACTACCTCCCATTCCATCCACAGTCGGCATTCTAAACTATAACTCCTCGTACCCAGGATTTTCTTGTTTAGTTGCCTCTCATTCCATATATGTTCCAATCATTATGTCATTAATAATAATACAATAATACCCAATTAATTTAAAAATATGAAATTAAAACTTTTATTAATCTATTTTAGCCTTTTCATTTGCAGGATCCATAATTTCAGGAGATCTCCTTAAATGATAGACGAAATATTCAAAAGATGCCCCTAAACAAAGAGCCAAAATAGACATAATAACATAATGTATGCTATAGTTAAAAATAGAAGAAAAACACAAGAACATCAATAGCCCAATAATGCACATTCTTGAAAAGTTTATCACACCATTTCCAATCCCAGGTTCAAGAACCCACATTAACCATGATTTCTTTTTTTCAACAACTTGGGTTGGTTTGGAAGGAGTATTTTCAACAGAAGTCATTCTTTAGAGTGACCAAAAAAGTGTTTCTATTCTTTAATAATTGCTCTTCATTTTTGGTATTGGAGCCTTTTTTGATTCTGCAATCTCGAGATTCTCGATTATTGGCATAGCTTTATTAGAAAACTCCTGCTCCTTCGAATCCAAAGCTTTGAGTTGTTCTGTAAAGCTAATTGTCTCGAGTGATATTTCCTTATAAATGCGGTTTATCTCCTTTCGAATATGATTAACAGTCATATTCGTGTTTCCAACAACTTGATTTGCAATTCTTCTTTCTTCTTCAAGCTGTGGGGACATCAGAATTAATTCATTTTTGTTATCAGTAATGGAAACATCTAATGCATTTTCGAAGTTCTTTGATTTATAATATGCATAAACAAGGTTACAGAAGTTTTGAGATACAATAGCGCTTCGTTTTTCTGCATTGCTCACATTCATAATTTTTGCTTTTCTACTAATATCATTTATCCTTCCTTCGATTATATCTAGTTTTTGATTCATATGATCAACAGAATTCTTTTGATAATAGGTCGAAAACACAGTGATCAATGATTTCGCTATTTCTTGTGTGGATTTAATAAGTTTTTCATCAAATTTTTCATAATGAAACACTTCATTTGTATCAATTTCACAAGTCTGTTTTACCTTAGTGATTCTCGATGTCTCTCCAGCTTTAATCTCAGAAATCTCTTTCTCAAGTGAAAGTAATTGTTTTGACAATGGAACCAACACAGAATTAGCTTGGTTATTCTTTCCTTCTATCATTTCAACAGATATTCTTCTCAAATTCATGTGAAATCCATTAAAAGCATTGAGAAACTGTAATACTTCGTTCTTAAACTCGCCTAAAAACTGCTTAAGGTGCAATATTTGTCCCATTAACACATTTAAAATGCTCTTTTTTTTCAAAACCCTGTTCTGCACAGATCTCAATTCCCTTTTCTTTTTCAGTAACTTCGCCTTAGCCCTTTTAACATATTCCTCATATAACTCAGCCACATCTCCACTTTCTTTCCCAAATTTTTTCAATATTTCTCCTTCTTCTTTCTTAAGTTTGACAAATTCGTTATACTTCAAGAAATCAATTCCCACAGATTCATTGAAAATACTATAACATTTTCCTTCAATTTCAGCCAGCGCCAATTTGGCTTCTTTGATCTGCTCAATCAGTCGCTTCTTCTGTGTTTCGTCGCTGTTGTTGCTGGTAATCATTACTTTACAAAACGATAATTATTTATTTCAAATTCCCATAAACTCGCTCTCATATTCTTCTTGTTCTACATAGCTGTATTCCAGTTGATTATATATTGATTTCAATTCATTATCACTATATTCTTCATTTGAAAGTTGCTTGCAAAGAATATCAATCACCATTTTGATGTGGAAAATGTCTAGAGATGTTGAGAGACCAAAGTCTCTGTTATCTCTCTCATTTAACACTATAGGGAGATTTACCACGATCTCATCATCACATTTTTGTGCTATTATAATATTATCCAATGTAATGGCTCCAAAACAAAGGTTGGAATTTAAGATTTTGTTAAATTCAGAAATGATTTGACTAACAATCTTCTGAATATCTATTCTATTGTACTTTTTTCCACTGATCAACAAATCTTCAAAAGAAAATTGTTGATACATGTTTAGAAATGATATAATCATTAGTGAATATTCTCATTCACTTTTGAATTACCCTATCACGATTAATTTGGGTAAATTATATCATAAACGTACACCACTATAATGTCACTAAGTGTTAAACCATTGTTTAGGAAAGCGAAGAAGAAGAATGATAATTCAATTCAAATATCAAAAGAATCAGAGGAGGTAGGTGCGCATCATAGCACAAACGGACACAGATTTTTGAATCTTCAAAAGAGGAATCTTAAAGATTTTTACTTTTTGGGCCATATTCCTGATCTAATCGATGTGGATTTAAGGAATAATTTGTTTGAAAACTTCTTTGGTTTGGGAGGGAACAATATTGTCTCAAAAATTGATTTGAGGGGATGCCCAGTATCTAGTTTTAAAGGGGCAATTTCTCTTCCTAATCTCAAAAATATTGATCTTATTGGATGCCCCGTATCAAGAAAGCAGTTGATATCATCAATATGTATACTAGCATTTGGTACATCATTAGTTTTCGTGAATGAAAGGGTGGTCAGTGTAAATGACAGACAAATTGCTTTGAGCTTCGGCACAATCGGATCTAAATTAGTGAGGAAAGGATGGCTTCCAGATCATATTCCACGCGATCCTCAAGAAATTGAAAATGTTTCTCCACAGGAACCAATGTTAGAAATTCATCCACACACAAAGCCAACTATAGAAAAAGTTGAGTTATTATCACAAAAATTTGACAATATTATTCATTCACAAAAACAACTAATCAATACCCACACTAACAATTTGGTCTCCAACATTCTCTACAATAATGCCTCAGAGGGCGAGAAAGATGAAATAATAGACATGATAATGGGAGACTTCTCCTCTTTATAGTGTAAAATCTGTAAAAACCACTGTGAAATTTAATTCAATCTTGACATTCTGCCATTACAATGTTTGCCGTATTTTTGTTTTCTGCTTATTCTGCGACTCTCCGGCCCTCAGGAAAGAAAGACGAAGTATTTGAGGTTATTGAGGTTCTTAGTAAACAAGCTTGGGTGAATTATCAATTAGGAGGAACATTTAAATCCCAAGCTGAACTTTCTGCCTTTTTGCATAAGAATTTATTACCCGATCAGGCCCAAAAAATTTTAAGCAGAGCTCAATATTCCAGTAATGCAAAGTATCATTTCGTTAATTTTTCAGCATCAATGGCACCTAACAAAATGATCAGGTATTTTGTTCGTCAAAACTCTCTTGTTAAGGTAACCAAGTATTCTGATTCTCGATTTTCTGTTTCAATTGTTCCAGTTTTCGGAAGAATCACTCTTAATGCATATCGCCGAAAGTACGAAGTCAAGAAAGGATGGAGAGCATACGAGTGGCTCCCACTTCCTGCACACGTCATCAATGATTGCTACATGGGAATTCAGGGTGTTGCTGAGCAAACACTCGGGAGGGCATTGTCCGGATTCTAAACTTACCCATTTATAGTTTTTATGGAATTATGGGAGAAGACAAGGGATGTTTGGCACCAAGCGAAAAGTGCTGTTGTTGATGGATCTAACAAAATTGCCCATATTGTGCGAGAAAATGTTCCTACTGCTGATGATGTTAAACCAATATTTGAGGATTTATTTGATAGGGCGTCGGAAGTAAAGAGAAAGGCGAAACAATCTCGCAACAGAGTCCAAGTGATACGTATGAATCTTATAAACATGATAGAATCGTATAGAAATATATCTATTGGTATATCAAAAAATGTTGAGAATGAGAATAGTGTTTTATTCGAAGAAAGCCTCAATACATATGAAAAGAGGATAAAAGAATTGGTGGATCATTTACTTCCACTATATGCCGAAGCTCCCTATGAAAAAGTTTTGATTCAGCTTCGTGAAGCAACACCTCTATTTAAAGAAGTATCTGATAACGTTGAAAAATTGCTTAAACTTAGAACTATTAAGGCAGCATCTGTTGCAGCCACTCCTATTAAAAAATCTGAGATAAATTGCTCAATACAGAATACCCTTGATGATCTTTGGCGTCTAAAGGCTCTAATGGAGATTAAAGTCGATGAACTAGAGAAAATGTTAAATGAGGCTTCAAAGGTATCTTTTCAAGCTTTAGTGTTCTATTACTATGAGTTCTTGAAAAGCTCTGATAGTTTCTTCAATGAAAACACAAATCCAATAAACTAAATATTTTTAAATGATTATTAGTGATTCAACACAGCAATAAGTTGAGTAATATCGTCAAAGTCGTCTGTATATAGATCTCGTTCACCTGATTCTAATCCATCAAAGGATGACATTGGCACAACAGTAGGGGTTCGAGATGGGGACTGAGAACGATCCAAGTTGACTTGGACGAATGAGCTTTGATAATTCAACGATGTATCATCTGTATTAATATATACTGTGTTATAAATAGGACATGCTTGAACGCTAGTTTCAACATTGATTCGTTCATGCTTTTTTCTAAGTTCTTTTATTGAATCTTTGAGTTGAATCACCTCAGCTTGAGATTCTTTATACTTTGCCCTGATAATCTTCTTAGATGCTTCTGATTTCTGTAATTCTCCGTTTAAGGTCTCTATTTGGCTCTGAGACTTCGTCGACATATCAACAGCATCAAAAAGTTTAGTTTCCATAGATTCAAGTTGTTGTTTCATAACATCTTCTCTTCCGATCAATCGTTGGTTTTCACTTTGTGTGTTTTCAAGCTCATGTTCGAGCGCGTTGCATCGCTTTTTAAGTTCATTAAGCTGTTTAAGCATTTCTATTACCTTTTCTTTGTCCGTTTTGCATAGATTGTCAAGGGTATGTGGAAGAGAACTCATAATATACTAAACGTACCACAATCTGTCTTAATTAATCTATAATTCTCTTTGATTATCCAATTTATTAATTCCAACCAAATTTAATGATCAAGCCTGAGTTTCTTGATCTTTATAACTGGGAACTTTCAATGAAAGAAAATGGAGTTCTTATACAAATTTCCATTCCTGAGTGTGTTGATTCAGAATTGCTTAACCTTGATTTAAGCCATGATAATTGCTGTATTCTTCTATCTTATTCTAATGAGATTCCGATTATCGAGGGAACTCTTTTTAAGCAAGTTAGAGGAGCTGAAGTGACTTTAAATGAAAATAGATTTGAGATTCTCTTAATTTGTGAGAATAATGAAGAATGGCCGGTTTTATGCAAAGAAAGCCATTTAATTAGCAAGAAAATGGATCCTTTATCGAATTTTATGATGTTTTTTATGCTTACTCGAACAAATGAAGAATCTCATCTTCCAGAAGCCTTTCTTTTTCTCGATGAATCGTGCAAGATGGGGTATCCTCCTGCTTTAATTTCATCTTACAGTATTTATTCTACCAAAAGAGAATCATATGAACTTGCAATGGGTTATTTATCCATTGCTGCTGATGTATACTCGAATCCATTGGCTTGCATTAAAATGGGCATCCTTGCTTTGAGTAGTCCAGAGTCAATGAATGTTGAAAAGGCAAAAGGATACTTCGAGAAAGCAAACACAATACCAATGGCAAAATCTTTTCTTGGAATCATTTATTCTCCATTATCAGTTGTTCCTTATCCCAACAAAGATCCAGTACTTGCTGCACAACTCTTTACAGAGGCTATCAATGCAAATCCCAAAGATCATGTTGCACTTCATGAATTGGCAATGCTCCACTATAATGGTGTTGGTGTTCCTTTAGATGAGAATCTTGCTAATGAGTATCAAAGTATAGCAATTAGCTCTGATGAGCAATTGCCAGGGCTGACCAAGATTGAATATAGAAAACCTGAGAAAAGCATAATCAAAACTGTTTTAACAGTGGCATCAATCACTGCAATTGCAGGTGTCGCCTATTTGGTTTGGAAAAAGAAGAGCCGTAAATAGTAAGTCAAGTTTAACAACATCCTTTCTTTTTTGGTACTTGAGAAGCGGATTCTGTAACACCCAATGTTATTGCAGATTCTTGTGGCTGTTTTTCCACTTCTGCACCTAGCTTTGATGCTACTGCTGCAAATAGCTCCTCTATTCCATTGCCATTAATTGCAGAAGTCTCCAAATAAAAAGTTGAATTAATGGATTTGCAAAAAGTATCTATTTCCTCCTGTGTAACCTGCTTTTCATCTACTAGGTCGCATTTATTCCCAACTACTCCCGTAATAACATCATTTGAAGCTTTTTGGCTCATCATCGAGTGAAAGTTTTTCAATTCAGCAAGTGTTGATGATTTGGTCAAATCAAATACAAAAATTACAAATTTTGCCCCTTGGAAATATAATGGAGTCAAACTACGATATCTTTCTTGGCCAGCTGTATCCCAAATGCTCAAATGAACAGTTTTACCTTCAATCTCTACATCCAATTCGACATTAGCAGCTGCTATCGTGGTTTCCATGGTGTTGTCCAACGAACCATTCAGTTTACGGGTAATAATCGATGTTTTTCCAACATAAGAATCACCTATAAACACTACTTTGAGACTCATATTATTGGCACTTTTAATTGCATTTTACATGAAAAGTGGAAACCGCCTCATTATCAAAATGGAATCTGATGACTACTTTGAGCTCCTAGTTACTGTTTTGGGACGAGTTATTTTAGGTGGGTATTGTTTTTCGAACAATTTTGTTGTTACTACTATTAGAACATTGGTGTTTTTGGGATTAATAGCAACATATTATATCGCGAGTTATAAAAACGATTGGACAGTTAATTCATCCCTTCTTTTTTCGGGTATTATCTCATTATTTTTATTTATTGTTTCTTTGACATTATTTATACTGAATAAACTATTAGATCGAACATTTGAGATTTCTTCAGATTCGTTTAAAGAAGTCAATAATAATGGAAAACCCGAAGAAGTGAGTGATAGATTGTGGAAAACCCGTATGGCCTACTCATATGAGAGCATTGTTTCTGGGGATGCGGCTTTGGAATTAATTCAATCTGGATTTTCTACAGACGAAGTATTCATTTTAATCCAGGAGCTTAAGAAAAGGCCTCAGTTGCATGAAAGCCCGAAAAGGAAAGATTCTGACGTGTCAGTTGAAGATTATCTGACATGTTGCGGCTCTGTATATCAGTTTCCTTTTAATAGACAGCAAATCAACTCCGTATTCCCACAAAATAATAGGTTTTCATATGTTTTGGTTTCTACATTAATGGCTTTTCTAATGACTTTCACAGTCTCACAAAGCTATAAGTTTTTTTATGGCCATGGGATATTTATGTTTTCGTTAATCGCCGGGATTAGCGCTTATTCACTATTACACCCACCTGAAGTTGATCCATATTCTTTTGCACAAAATGATATATATGTTGGTATCACAAGGCCTTTCTGGGTATTTATGCTATGCTCAATAATGTTAATTGTAGATAAATTGAAAAATACGTATGGACCAACGACAAATGTACCCGAATTTTCAATATCTTTGGATTGGCTTTCTTTCCAAGAAAGCACATTTATAATTTCTAGGCTTATTATTTTATTTTTACCAATTCTTATGTTTTTCATTATTATACCAGCAGATATGACAATAACTGTCATTCTTGAGTCCATTTCTCGGTATCTGTTTTCCAATAGTGGATCTAGTGGCATAATTAATTCAATAGTGGTTTTTCTGAAGTCTTCTGTTGTTGCTTTGGGAATTGGCATTACGATTGAAAAGTATAGTTTTTCAAATAAATATGAAATCGTTTATGCAGTAAGTACATTTGTCCTCCTAATCCCAATATCTTTTTCCTTACTAAGTAAGACAGAATTTTTAAAGATCATTATTGTTAATATTGTATTCTCTGCGATTTCTTTCTTGACAGTTTATTTTGTTAATAGGTCGAAATTCGATATTGATACACTTCAAATCATAGCTATTTGTATAACAATTATTTTTGAAATTATTATCCCATGCTTATCGGTTTATACACAGTATCTCTTATTATCCCTGAAATTTATAAATACTGAAAGTAGTGCTTTCTCATATATTCGAAGATTTTGGATGGCCTTTGCTATTCCGTTTATTTCTTATACCATTATTTATACAAACAGTACACCATATTATTTGATCTCTTTAATTATTGTATCTACAATAAATCGTGGTTTTTGTGAACCAAATTTATTTGGTTTTTCTGTTATTATTTATAGAATTACTCTTCTTGATGAATTCCAATGGAGTAACAAATCTGCTGCATTATTTATTTCTTATATTATAACCAAGAAAATGTTTAATGTATATTATATAACAGAAGCTTTCATCAAGAGCCGTACTTGGATAACAAGTCAAATAGCTGATCATGATGTAGAGTATTCTGCTGAAAATTCCATTTTGTGTTTCATAACAGCAATTCTTTCTGATATTATTCCATTTGTTGATCGTTCATTTTCATTTGCATCTTACATATGGTCATTAATCACTAATGCGCCATCATTTTATCCTGCAAGTTTTGAAGCATTCCATTCATTTTTACCTCCAAGGCCAAATTGTTTTTGGAATGTTAACATCGAACAATCGGCCGATATTGCTAAAAATATTGCTTCAAGAATATCTGATTATCCAATTGAAGCCCCAATATATACCTCATCTTTCAGAGCTTTATCTCAGAAACTTGGAAGATTAATTTCCGAAGGAAAATTTGGAATTGTCAACGAGAATAATATGTATCTATTAATGGGAGGAAAACTTTCTGCTTTCATTCACATTATATCACTCGAACATAATTGTGTTCGTTTTCAGTTAAGAGGGCTCGAATATTCTGCTGAAACATATTGTCATCAGGTAGAGCTTAGAGCAATTAATGATATTACTTCTGAGTCTCATGATTCATCTTATTGCATTTTATCCACAATGATGAATATGCTCACAGTATGGAGATTGGTAAATGATAAACTAGACCTTTCCATGTATGACCTATCATCAACTGAATTAGTTACCCTGATAAATACCACACAAGTTGAAGATATAAATGGATGGATGCTATATATTGTTGCATATTTTGTTTCGATAAATAGTTCAATACTAAACTCAATAATTGATTATCCAAGAGGTATTAATAACACATATTTTAAAGAAGCTTTGAGTTTCTTTGGCTGTACTCTTGATGAAGAATCTTATTCAAAAGCATATGCGGTGTATTTAGCATTTAATGAGAGTTTATTCCCTAGTAGAGAAGTATTACCAAGTAGATTAATGGTTTTCTTCCAAGGAAACCCAATTTTCCATGAGAATCATTTATGGTGTGAATCATTAGATTTCCTTATAAACAATGTTTATATTCCATCATCAAGGGTAATGGTATTGGCCTTATATCTTCAACAAGCAGGATTGACTTCTCGGCCAGCTGCTGATGATGATACAAAATACTTTTTAGAAACATATGAAAATGACTATCTTGCATCTCCTCTAAAAGGCCAGGCATTTTCTCGGGAATTTCAGAAAGAACAAAAGAAGTTGCTCTCAATAGAAGAATGTAACGGATCAATACAAGTTCTCTTCTTTTACAAAACATCAACAGAGTGGAGAGTTATAAGTGTTCAAAAGCAAACTGTGCGATCTCTTTGGGCAAGTGAAGCCTATCAACAAATTGTATATCTTGTAGATGAAGATGAAAGACCTTCCATTCAAAGCCATGCTCATCACTTACACAATCTTATTAATCAATCTTGCGATTTACCCATTGGATACCCTGCAATGGTATCCCCGATTTTGTCTTCATACATTTAAATCTTCTTTTCTTTTTCTGTTTTTTTGTTTATTAATCGTTTTTTGGCACTTTTCAAACCTTGTTGAACTTAGAAACATGTTTTCGACAAATCTTTGGTCGTTGATCGAAAAGGATCCTTACAATCCTCATTTTTGGACAGAACTTGTGCAAGTTGCCGAAGAATCACAGAATTTTGAAGGGATTGTGAGAGCATATGAAGGGTTTTTACATAATTTCCCACTGATGCATATTTATTGGAATAAGCTTGCTCTTCTTATTAAAAACAAAACATCTTCTCCAAGAGAATCGATTAACACTTTTGTTAAATCTGTTGCTCCTAATGTTCTCCAGTTTAGTGTTGATATGTGGTATTGTTATTGTGATTTTATTAATACATTTTCTGTTGAATTCTCTGAAAACGATGTCAGATCTGTTTTTGAGCAAGCAATTTCATTTGTTGGAAACGATTACAACTCAGATACCATATGGTCCATGTATATCAATTGGGAAGAAAAGAAGGGCAATATAAAGAATACTGCAGCTTTGTTTTCTGTTGTATTAACAAAGCCAATTCGAAACTTAGAAAAATTTTGGGAATCATTTGAGAAGCACATATCACGTTTTCCTGTTGAAGATGTTGTTACCACAGAAGAGAACAATGAAATAGATCAAATAGTCAGAGATATTATCGAAAAGAATGATTTTTCGCCCTCTGAATCGATCACCAGGGTTAGAAAAGAACAAACATTAGAGCTGAGAAAGAGGAAATATTCTGAAGCAGTTCAGGCAGTGTCTCAGAAAATTCTTTATGAGATGAAAATCAAGAGAACATATTTCCATTTCCAGAGACCAAATGAGAGTCAATTAGCTAATTGGAACCAGTATCTTACATTTGTTGAATCATTGGGTGATATTAACCAAACCAAATATTTATACGAAAGAGCTTTGATTCCATGCTCATTGTGTCCTGAAATCTGGATCAGATATGCAAATTTCATTTTAGCAAATGAAGGGCAGGAATTTGCATTATCCTTGCTTGAAAGGGCCGCAGATTCTCCATTGAAAGCTGATCCATTATTCATTCATCTTCATGGATTATTTTTAGAATCTATCGGGGATAGTTCGGGAGCAGGTTATTTATTTGAAAAACTTGATTTATTAGCACCAAGTATCGATGGGATTATATACTATGCATTTAGGATGATAAGAACAGGATCCAGCCCTGTAGATTATTTACAAAAACAGTTAATAAGTTTTACGGAGCCTATTGATATTACTTTGATTTGCACTGTATTGTCTAAGCTTGGCAAGGATATTGACACAGATTTGCTTATTTCTAAATGCAAAACTATACCATTAGCATTATCCTTAGTTATAGATCAGTTTTCAAAGAACAATTGTATTGCAGATTGTATTGAAGTATACAAGAAATTTTTATTTGTTGATAGCCCGATGTCATTAGAAAATAAGCAAAAGATTATACCATCATATATTAGATACCTTGTTAAAAACAAGCTTTCTTTTGCTGATATCAGGGCTGCCCAACAATTACAAGTTGAAATAGAAAAACAAATCAGATTATCGCTTTTAGAAGAAAGAAGAGAAGAAACGAAAAATTTGAATGATTTATCGGATGTAATGGACAGATGGATAGAATTTTTCCAAGAATATGATTCACTTCCTCAGGATTACCTCTCAAAGATTATTTGATTTGGTGAATCACTTTCAAATACATTCAAAATTGAGTAAAAATTTCAATACAATAAGCCAGCTTCAGTGAATCCCTCAGTTATGACTTCATTAATGATAAGTGAAAGAAGTGCTTTCATCATATCTGGTGTTATTTTGGGGATTACTATTTCTGTTTTCAAGTCTTTCATTCCACAAAAGATAATACACTCCAAATTCTGGATTGGGATTGGGCTGTTTTTGACATCAGTGACGGGATATGTATTATACATATCCTCAGCTCTTGCTCCAACTGTTCTTTCCAAGGGAACTTTCCCTAAAACAAGAGTCATCTATTATTCTCATGTTGGCTCATATTTTTCTGCATGGACAAATTATTCACGACTAATAAATGATGTTAAAGAGAAGTATCATATCGATTTATCACATTCACCATCTTTTGGTATTTATTATGATAATCCTTCAAAGACTCCTACTGAAAAACTTCGATCCATTATTGGAATTTGCCTTCCTGACCAAACAAAAATTGATTCTCTGTTGGATTATAGTTTTGGCATTATCAACCAGTTTGATGAGACACGAGAAATTGTTTTCCCTTTTCGATCTGATCTTTCAATAATGGTTAATGATAAGAAAGGGTATCCTGTAATTAATAAATTCAATCATGACAATCCAACTCTTGATACTACAGTGCCATTCGAAATATATGAAAAAGGACCGAAAACCATGAAAATTATCATTGGAATTGGCAGGTCAGAAGGTATCATGAAAGAATTTCCTGGTGCCTAGATTTAACTAAATAAAGTTGAAAATGATTATATATAAACTCATTCCCAAAACTCAGTAGTGGTCGGAGGTTAGACAGATTTATTTGAAATATTGAATGTTTATTTTGGTAATTGACTAAAATGCAAAAAAATTGAACACTACTCAGTTTTGAGCAAATGAATTTATTGAAGAAAAATTGAATTGACTTTTTTCAAATTTTTGATAATACTTTATCGTTACGATTAATTGAGAGCCAATATTGAGTAAATTTGGTAACTTGCCGAGTTTGGGGGGATTTCAGAATAAAATTAAGAGAATTTTTTGTTATCCTGATAACAAATCTCCTAATTTTATTTTCCAATCTCAGGATTTCTTAATTGATCACCACATATTTCAGTAATTTTGTCCATTTGAGTTCTTTATATTCATAAAGATTAGATTGTTCTATTATTCTGATACTTTAAATCGTTTTCTTGTCTTTGATTATGATGAATTGATCAATTATGTTCTCACATTTAATTTTAGAATGTTTTTTGTTGATGGTATTGAGCATTCCTACGTTTTAAAATAGGAGAATGGCTTTTGGTCTTTTTAAAAATCACAAAATGAGTTCAAACCAAAATGACCATTTGGTTTAATATAATAAACGGCCACTACTTTGTTTTGGGAATGAGTTTGAAATAAAAATAATCCTTATTATTTTTATTATTATTGTTGTAGTTCAAGAGTTCATTTTGAATCCCTTAACTTTTTGTTTACTTACTGTCATTTTTCAACGATTTGATAACATTTTTTACAATGAATTCTACAGTCCTCTTTCTTCAACATCAGTCATTATTGTTATCACCATTCATTACAAGACCTGTTTATTCACAAAGTGATACTCTAAGTGTTTTTTCATCCTATTTTAATCATTTTGTTTCTTCTGTTCTGGTTACAAATAATGAGTTTCTGCGTTTTCGCGTTTATAAATGCAAATTCTCTAAAGCTTTGCAAACAAGCATTGTTGTAAGTTCCCTGAGTTTTATATATACTACTGTTACATACTCAACAACCAGTTCTGTTACTGACAGCGTTTTTATGGATATTCAATCAACACTGAGTGCTGGTGCTATCAAAATGATAACTACATCGGCATCTTTAACAGTTCAATACTGCTATTTTGTTAATCTTTCATGTCAGTATCAAACTGTGACTAATTTTCAATCAGGAAGCGATACTCGAGGTGGGCATATATGTTTATTTAAAGGAGTATCACTGATAATGAATTCTTGTTGCTATCTGAATAAATTAGTATCGTCTGATTGGAATATTCACGCTATTACTTCCATTTGTTCAAGTAGCCATAAAATCAATGGATTTGGATTTGTGGTTGAAGGTGTTAGAATTGAGTTGTTAATTGAGGTATATCACAATCAAGTATTTTTTAACAATATTAATTTTTCTAATGTTAAATATGGTGTTTATTGTAGCTGGACACCTTCTTCTATTGAATTTAATTACATTCATGCATCCAACTCACTCGGTCCTTTGTTTCTTGCCACTACATCAACAGGAACATCAAAACTTACATATGCTAACTTTCTAGATTCATCTATCACCTTGTCATTTTATAACAGTAATCATATTTGTAGATACCTAGTTTTTATCCGTTGTACTCTCACGATCAAAATATATAACTCTGCTACATATTCAATACAAAACTCATTTTCAGACACTCAAATCCATTCAAAGATAACAGTTTCTCCTTGGATTGGTACACATCCTTTACCAATTCTCCCAAATTGTTACATTCTGATTAAAACCCCTGAAATAAAAGCAACTCCACAAAAAACCCCTCAGCATACTCCACAAAAAACCCCTCAGTATACTCCTCAAAAAACTCTTCAGCATACTCCACAAAAAACCCCTCAGTATACTCCACCATCGACATTCATCAATACCCTTAAGTTAACATTAAGAACTCAATATGAATATGCAATTTTTCTTGTTCTTTTCCTTATTTACTAATATATTTAAAGATGACTTCTTGCTTTTTTCACTAAATGATCTTTCGGGTGTATTGATAAAGTTGGCAACTCTAGAACCCCCTTCAGATTAGGTGGATAATCAGCAAATTTGTCGTTAAACAATGGCAGTTTTTCTTTGAAAATTTATCA
>Ga0209639_1000968_pt1 | contig 33341 bp, 21 predicted proteins | sample EPASupsiteHSE605_FD_187268 | JGI IMG/M metagenome (GOLD analysis project Ga0209639, IMG submission 187268) | Bioremediated contaminated groundwater from EPA Superfund site, New Mexico - Sample HSE6-05 (SPAdes) (version 2) | ecosystem: Environmental > Aquatic > Deep subsurface > Groundwater >... | reverse complement strand
GGTAATGTTGGGTTATCAACAGGACGATTTTAGAAATGACGGACATAGCGGATATAGAGAAAACTTTGCATTTCCAGATTACCCAGTATTAAGCGCAGGAGGAGAAGATAATCAGAAAGCGTATGGATGGGCTTCGGAATGGGCATTGCAGTCATTGTTCGGACGCATAAACTACGACTATAAAGAAAGGTATCTTTTTGAAGCCAATATGCGATACGACGGATCTTCTAAATTTGCAGATGGTCAAAAGTGGGGTATTTTTCCTTCGTTCTCAGCCGGATGGAGAATTTCTGAAGAGGCTTTTTGGGAACCACTAAAGAATGTTGTCGATAATTTCAAAATCCGAGGATCATGGGGGCAATTAGGTAACCAAAATATCGGAGATAATTATCCATTTTCTTCCGATGTTGATCTTAATCTTAAATATGTTTTTAACAAAAGTGTTACTTCTGGGGCAGGAATAACCAGTCTAGCCAACTCTCTTATAACCTGGGAAACAACAACTGTTACAGACCTTGGACTGGATCTGACTTTGTTAGGAAAGTTGAACTTTACAGCCGATTATTTTTATAAAGTAACGGACGATATACTCTTAAAGTTAAATGTTCCTCTTACCATCGGGATGAGTGCGCCACAACAAAATGCTGGTAAGGTAGAAAACCGCGGATGGGATCTTGGCATTAATTATGCTAATAGTATCGGTGATTTTAACTATAAATTAGCTTTTAATTTATCCGATGTTAAAAATAAAATTCTTGATTTGAAGGGTATTAATGAGACCGGGCTCACTGTAAGTCGCGAAGGAGAGGAGATGTTTTCTCTTTTCGGACTGGAAGCCGAGGGGTATATTGTTCCTGAAGATTACGATGCAAACGGGAAATATCTGTATGCGACACAGTACGGAAACTTTGGTCCTGGAGATATAAAGTACAAAGATCAACTAACGATAGACACAGATGGAGATGGAATAGCAGATAAAGCTGATGGTGTTATCAATACATCAGACCGCGTAATTATTGGAGGAACTATTCCCAGATACACATTTGGCCTGTCTATGTACGGTGATTATAAGGGGGTTGATCTAAGTCTTCTATTCCAAGGTGTAGGTAAAGCTAACGGGTATCTATACGGACAAGGAATTCAGACTTTTGTAGAAGGAGGTTCAGTTCAGGAACAGCATAAAGACAACTGGAGAGAAGACAATCGGAATGCAAAATTCCCAAGATTGGCTTTTAATGAAACCAACAACATGCAGAATTCTTCTTTTTGGATGAAAAATGCTGCTTATGTACGTTTGAAGAATATACAATTGGGTTACACAGTTCCCCAAAAGCTAGCCAATAAGGCTTTTATATCTCATTTGCGCTTTTATATCAGTGCAGATAACCTTCTTACTCTGGATAATTTCTGGAATGGTTTTGATGTTGAGGCTCCGGTTGGTAATGGTGGATATTATCCACAAATGAAAACTATAAGTTTTGGATTAGACGTTAGATTTTAAATGTTCATCTGATAAAATTGAATACAATGAAAAGATTACTTATATATCTTACTGCAATCATGTTAGGTTTATCTTCATGTGAAGGTTACCTTGATAAATTGCCGCTAAACACTCCTTCGGATCAAACGTTTCTAGCAACAGAAACTGAAATGCAGATGGCTCTTGCCGGATGCTATTCTGCACTATGGCTTAACCATGAATCTATGACCTTCTTTTTAGCTCTGGATGAGGCTTCGGATATCGGGTATGATCGAAACACCAATGCATTACAGTCATTGGGACAAGGTTCTGCCGATGCTACTAACGGGATTGCGTTGAGTTACTGGACCGGTTTTTATAGTGGTATTGCAAAATGTAACTATTTACTGCAAAATATGAATCGGGGAGAAGCCAATGTAGATCCAGCGACATTTGCCCAGATTAAGGCCGAGGCACGCTTTTTAAGAGCATTGTTTTATTCATACCTCATCGAATTGTATGGAGATGTTCCATTAATAACACAAGTACAGTCGCTCGCAGATTCAAATCAGCCCCGTACATCCAAATCTCAGGTTGCAGACTTTATCATTAAAGAACTGACGGAGGCGGCAGCTGTTCTTCCTGCTACCAATAATCCAACATCGGGAAGGGCATCAAAGGGTGCTGCTTTGGCCATTAAGGCAAGAACAGCCCTATATAATGAGCGTTGGACAGATGCCATTTCAGCCTCATCGGAGGTAATGGCTATGGAGGGTTCATTATATAAGCTGGAGGATAATTATGCCACATTGTTCCGTAATGAAGGTCAGAACTCCAAAGAGGTTATATTCTCTGTTCAGTATCTTGTTGGTACAAATGTTCATGCTTTATACCGATTGTTCGGATCCCGTAATGCTTTGGCACATACAAACAAGAAACCAGCCTATCAATTGGCCGATTCTTGGGAGTGTACAGATGGATTGCCAATTGATAAATCACCTCTTTTTAATCCGAAAGATCCATATAAAAACAGAGATCCCCGACTAGGATATACATTGGCTGTTCCCGGATCAGTCTTTTTAGGATATCAGTTTGAAACACATGGCGACAGTTTAAAGTGTTGGAATTATCTTACCAACACACGTGTTAACAATTTGGAAGCAACACATGCATATGCAACTTTTACAGGGTTGTGTTGGCGGAAATATGCAAATGTAGAAGATCGCCTTGCAATAAATGATTGCGAGATGAATACGATTCTTATAAGATATGCAGAGGTATTGCTTACTTATGCGGAAGCTAAAATTAAGGCCGGACAGATCGATGCATCTGTTCTGGAAGCGATTAACAAGGTTCGTAACCGCCCATCTGTAAAGATGCCGCCTGTAACGACTACAGATCCAACACAACTGTTCTATGCTGTATGTAAAGAGCGAAAATATGAATTGTCCGGAGAGGGACTTCGGTTGTTTGATATACGCAGATGGAAAATCGCTGAAGTGGTTATGAATCAACCTTTATTAGGAAGAATGAAAAAGTCATATCCGGACAGAGCCCCTCGAATCGATGCTTATGGTAATGCTTTTTATGAAAATATTCCAGTAGCAAATCAAGGAGAATCAGCCGATTTTAAAATGCGTGTGGTTGATAAAAGAACATTTAATCCGGCAAGAGATTATGTTTGGCCTATTCCATATATAGAGAGACAGACAAATCCTTCGTTAACGCAGAATCCGAATTACGAATAATGTTTATAAATAAGGGAAGAGTCGGAATCTCTTCCCTTATTTGCTAATTAATATTGACAATCTATGAAAAAATATATATTATTAATTCTGTCATTTCTTATTGTAATCCAAATTAACGGACAAGAAATACAAAACCCAAGAGAGGTAGATATTTGTGTATATGGAGGAACTGCTTCGGGTGTAATCGCTGCATATTCTGCCAAAAAGATGGGTAAATCGGTTGTTTTGATTGAACCCGGGAAATATTTGGGTGGGATGACTACGGGTGGACTAGGCTCTACAGATATTGGCAATAAATATGCAGTAACTGGGTTATCCCGACTTTTCTACCGTCGTATAGGAACTCATTATAATAAGTTTGAACAATGGACTTTTCCTCCCAGTGTAGCTATGCAGGAGATAACAAGGTTTGTAAATGATGCCAATCTGGATGTTCTTTACCTAAAGCGTATTGTAAATGCAAAAGTTGAGGAAAGAAGGATCCAGTCAATTACGTTGGAAGACTCTAAAGATCCAAAAGGTAAACTATTAATGCAAATACGTGCAAAACAGTTTATAGATTGTACGTATGAAGGTGATCTCATGGCTAAAGCCAATGTATCTTATTTTGTTGGAAGAGAATCGAATGAAGAATTTGATGAAACATTAAATGGAGTACAAATGTCTTATTGGCATCAATTTCCTGATGGCGTAGATCCTTATGTAAATGAAGGAGATCCCCGTAGCGGATACTGTTGGGGGATAAGCAACAACCTGTTAAAAGAAACCGGAAGTGGAGATAAATTGATACAAGCTTATAATTTTAGATTATGTCTCACTAATAACAAAGAGAATCAACGACCTTTCGAAAAACCGGATAATTACGATCCTGCCAAGTATGAACTGTTGGCAAGGGCTGTTAAAAAGATGGATTTACACATTGATAATTATTTGTTGATTAACTGGGGTACTATGCCAGAAAACAAATATGATGTAAATAATCGTGGACCATTATCGACCGACATGATCGGAATGAATTACGAATATCCGGAGGGTGATTATACCGTACGAGAAAAAATTTGGAAGGAACATGTAGATTATACGAAAGGTTTGCTTTATTTCCTTACACATGATCCTAAAATACCTGAGAAATTAAAGCAACAGGTGCAAGAGTTTGGATGGGCTAAAGACGAATTTGTTGATAATGATAATTTCCCTACACAACTGTATGTACGTGAAGCCAGACGTTTAAATGGAGAATACGTTATGACGCAGAGTAACTGTCAGGGAGAAGAAACGGTTGGAGATGGTATTGGTATGGCTGCATATGGTATGGACTCGCACAATTGCCAGCGCATTGTTGTAAATGGTATGGTTAAAAATGAAGGAGACGTACAGTATCATGGGTTTTCGCCCTATCCTATTTCATACAAAAGCATAACACCCAAGAAAACAGAGTGTGTCAATTTACTGGTTCCTGTTTGTGTATCTTCAACACATATAGCATTCGGATCAATCCGTATGGAGCCAGTCTTCATGGTTTTGGGGCAGTCGGCTGCAGTTGCCGCTGCAATGGCCATAGATCAACAATCTGCTGTACAAGATGTAAATGTTACCAAGCTACGTAAAATATTAAAAGATAATCCTTATCTTGATGGAACTTTACCCGAATTACTGATTGATGAGAATGATATCGATAAAATTAATAAGAGTGGAAGTTGGCGTAAAAGCTATGGTGCTCATTATAAAAACAGCTACTTGTATTCTGAAAATCTTAAAAGCGCAGATTCTTTTACCTTCAAGCCAATAATAAAAGAGAAAGGAAGTTATGAAGTCATGATGTACTGTACTTCGCTTGGTGATGATTTACTGGCTGATGAAGTGGGGGTTGATATTGTTCACGCAAACGGAAACAGCACAGTCTTTGTCAAACCAAAGACAACAAAAGGAGCGTGGGCTAGTCTGGGTACATATTCATTCGAGAAAGGATCCGGATCATCGGTGGTAATAAACGGGAAAAAGACAAACGGACCGTTATTTGCCGATGCTATATTACTAATACCTAAGAAATAATACGAATTGAAATGATAACACGAAGAGATTTTATTAAGGTAGCGGCAGCTGGCGGGGCTTTGGCTACGTTGGGAGATATGCCGGAAGCAAAGGCAGCAGTGAAGACTATTGTGCCCGATCCGGCTTATTGTTATGAATCAGAAAAGAAACTACCTGTTATAGCCGAGGTCGATCTGGTTGTGGTTGGTGGAAGCTCGGCAGCAGTGGCTGCGGCGACTGCTGCATCCAAAGCGGGAAGAAAGGTTTTCCTTTTTACCCCGCTTTCGTATCTGGGTGACGATATTTGCGGTTCGTTTCAATACCATCTTAAGAAGGACGAAAAACCGGCGACGGCTCTTTCTCAAAAAATCTTTGTGCAAAAGAAGGAGCCAACGCCGTTGCATGTTAAGCAAATCCTTGAAAACGAACTGATAGACAATGATGTTGTTTTTCTATATAATTGCTTCTTAACCAATGTGCTTCAGGATAACAACCATGCAGCAGCCGGTGTGGTCTTTGCCAATCGATCCGGACGGCAGGCGGTTGCCTGCAAAGGAGTGGTTGATGCTACTTTAACGGCTGTAGCTGCACGTATGTTCGGACTGCAATTCTCTCCGTTTGTTACGGGCAAACAACGTTTTGAATTTACTGTTGTGGGTAACTCAATCAAAAAAGCTCCCGAACTTCTGTCGGCCGAACTTTTACCATATAAGATGAAAGCCAAGGGGAAGGAGTTCCCGGTTGTAAACTATGCGTTTGAACATGAACTGAAAAGCGACACTTATGCATCGCTTATGGAGGTTGAGCAGAAGATCCGGGATATCACCTGGGACGCAGATCAGGGAGATAGTTCCGATCTGCTGTGGTATGTGCCGCAACAGAAAATCATTGGTCAGCAATCCTATACTAACACATTTACATCTGTACGGGATATTCCGTTGCAAGCCTTTACCCCTCAAAACAAGAAAAATATCTGGATTCTGGGACCTTCGCTGGATGCCGATCGTAAGATTGCCGAGGTACTGATGCGACCGGTTAACGCATTGCTGCTGGGAGATATTATGGGTGAATTGGTTGCGGCCCGGTTAGCAGATACTTCAATGCCATCAGAACTGCACACGGTACAAAGTAATGCCATGGCATCGGATTATGGTCTGGTGGGCGAATTGCTTAATCCGCTTCGGCCTTCCATGCGTTTTGGATTTGCTCAATCGGAAAGGGGGGCATTGCCTGTATTGGGTACTTACGACGTTGTTATCTTAGGCGGAGGAACTGTGGGTGCTCCTGCTGGAATAGCTGCATCCCGTCAGGGTGCCAAAACATTGGTTATTGAACAACTGCACGGATTAGGAGGTATGGGAACGCTCGGATTGATAGGCCGCTATTGGGATGGATACCGGGATGGATTCTCTTCCGAAATAGATTTGGGGGTAAAGAACATGGCGCCAGAGGATCATCCCCGTCAGCAAAAGAACTGGAAAAACGATTACAACTCCGATTGGAAGCAGGAGTGGTATCGCCGGGAAATACGCCGTGCCGGAGGCGAAATCTGGTTCGGAGCCATTGGATGTGGCGCAGTGATAAAGAATAATGTGATTACCGGAGTGGTGGTAGCTACCCCTTGGGGCAGAGGTGTTATCTTGTGCCGTACGGTTATCGACAGTACAGGTAGTGCTGATATTGCCATTGCTGCAGGGGCACCATTCGAATATACCGGAAAAAGAAGTATTGCCGTACAGGGTGCGGGATTGTCTCATATATCTCCGACCGACTATTACAATAACAACGACTGGGCTTTTATCGATGATTCGGATATGCTTGACGTAACTCGTATGTTTGTGCAGGCCAAGGTTAAGAACGAGGGAGCATACGATATTGTAAAACTTCCTCAAACCAGAGAGCGCCGACGTGTTATTGGCGACCATATCGTATCTGTTTACGATGTACTTAATCATCGTCGCTATCCAGATACCATTTCATATCATAAAAGTTCCTTCGATACCCATGGGATGATTGTTGATCCCTTTTTTATTTTAAGTCCGCCTTTGGCCCGTCATACCATTTACGAAGCAGATGTTCCGTTGCGTAGTCTGCTTCCGTCAGGGTTGGACGGCATTCTTACCACCGGATTAGGAGCCAGCGCCCATCGGGATGCTATGCCAGTGATCCGTATGCAGTCGTGCCTGCAGAATCAGGGGTATGCCGTAGGTTATCTGGCCGCATTGGCCGCAAAAGAGAATAAGACGGTCCGGAAAGTCGACTTCAAGAAAGTGCAACGTCATCTGGTCGGTATAGGTAATTTACCCCAAAGGGTATTAACCGACAAGGAGTTCAAAGGTTTTTCCAATAAGGAGATGGAGCTTGCAGCACAAAGTATTCCCGATGATTTTAAAGGATTGGAAAAGCTGCTTACCGACCCTAAACGATCTATTCCATTGGTAAACAAACAGCTTTCACAATGCTCCGATGCCGATGCTAAGGTGAAATATGCAAGCATACTTTGTATTTTAGGCGAAAGCAGTCATGTTACTTTGTTGGAAGATAAAATCAAGTCTTACCCGCAATGGGATAAAGGATGGCATTATACGGGTATGGGGCAGTTTGGTATGAGTATGAGCACCCTCGATGCCCTTATCATCGCCTTGGGAAAAGCGAAACAGACCTCATCACTTCCTGTTATTCTGGAAAAGGCCCGATTGCTGGAGCCGGATGACTATTTCTCTCACTTTAGGGCTATTGCTTTGGCTACTGAATCGATCCGCTCCGGAGAGGCAGTCGCTGTATTGGCCGAATTGCTTTCCAAACCGGGTATCAGGTACCATCATATAGCCAACTTAAAAGATGCCCGGAACCGGGTAGTTCCGGGATCGGACGATGTAAGTACCCGTAACAGGGCGCTCAAGGAGCTGCATCTTGCCCGGGCATTGTATGGTTGTGGCGATCAAGATGGAATGGGAGAGAAGATACTGAAAAAATATGCCGAAGGTTTACAGGGACATTATGCCCGCTATGCGAATGAGATTTTAAACAGTTAATTTAATCCGGATTGATATGAAACAGATAGTATATTTCTTACTAATTTTTTTATTCAGTTTTAATCTGTCGGCACAAGGCAAATACGACCTGGTTATTGTGGGTGGTAATCCGGGAGGAATAACGGCAGCTATCGCCGCAGCCAGAATGGGCAAAAGTTCTGTTATTCTGGAAAGGACCGCCTATATAGGAGGACTTCCGGCCAATGGGCTGGGCGCGACAGATATTGCGACGCGAATGGCTACAACCGGATTATTCCTTGAGTTTGTAAACCGGATTAAAGATCATTATGTACAAACCTATGGAAAAGATTCGCAACAAGTAAAGGATTGCAGTGACGGATATCACTTTGAACCATCTGTAGCGACTAAGGTCTTTAATGAGATGTTGGACGAATACAAAAGTAAAATAACGGTTCTTACGATGCGTCAGTTTGATTCTGATCCGGTAAATTTGGATATGTACAATGACCGGATTCAATGTATCAGAGTATTGAACAGGCTGACCAACGTTGTTGAGGAGTATAGTGCTTCTGTATTTCTGGATGCCACTTACGAAGGCGATTTGGGGGCTGCTGCCAACGTTCCGTTTCGGATTGGCAGAGAAGGAAAAGATGAGTTTAATGAACCTGGTGCAGGTAAGATCTATAAATTCTGGGGTGGTCCCGAAGCACAGGGTACTACTTTTCAGCCCGATAATGCCGTGCAGGCTTATAATTACCGGTTATGTCTGACCAATAATCCGTCAAATAAAACTACCGTACAGAAGCCGACAAACTATAACAGAAGCGAATATGTATCACTTATTGAGGATGTGTTTACGGGACGAAATACGCAGGTAGACATGATGCAAGTAACATCGGAAATGATGGATAAAAACCGGATGTTAATCCTCAAGGGGCAACCAACCCAATTACCGGGCGATGTTTGGGGTATCCATAAAATAACAAACATGGTATCGGTACCAAATAGTAAAACGGATGCGAATAATCAACATCGGGCCTTTATTTCTACAGATCTTCCGGAAGAGAACTGGCCATGGCCTACAGCAAGCTGGGAGTGGAGAGACCGTTATGCACAGCGTTTGAAGGAATATACCCTTGGTCTGATTTGGTTTGCACAGAATGATGCAGAGCTGCCTTCTCATTTTAGAAAGGAGGCTTTAAAATGGGGATTAGCTAAAGACGAATATGCTGATAACGGAAATTTTCCAAGACAGGTATATGTGCGTGAAGGCAGACGGTTTGACGGTCTTCATTTTTTTACAGCAAAGGATGCTGTTCCGGTTAGTGCCGGAAGTCGTCCTCCCGTCTATGCCAATAGCATAACAGCAAGTCATTACGCGTTGGATTCCCACGCCGTACTGAAAAGAGAGAAGGGGAGAATTCATTTGGATGGTTTTTTAAGTTATCCAACGGCGGTTTATACGGTACCCTATGGTGTTATAGTTCCCAAAAGTGTTGATAACCTTCTGTTGCCTGTACCTGTTTCCGGGTCTCATATCGGTTTTTCTACGCTTCGCATGGAGCCTTGTTGGATGGCAATGGGGCAGGCTGCAGGTATTGCCGCCTCTGTGGCAATAGATAAGGATGTTAAGGTAAGAAATGTAGACATCAATCTGCTTCAAACAGAGTTACTCCAGCAGCATGCAACGTTGATTTATTACAAGGACGTGTTACCGGACAATCCTCACTTTGCATTGGTTCAGGCTATGGGATTACGCGGTTATTTACCCGATTGGGAAGCCCGCCTGAATGATCCTGTGGATGCCGAAACCATCAAGCAATGGAGTTTACTGGCAGGACGGAAATTATCTGTCGGTGCAGGGGAAACAACCAGAGTTAAACTTCTTACCGAAATATTTGAAATGTTGAAGCATTAACTTCCATACGGTATGATTTTCTCGAATTTGATCTGTCATCCATCATTTTTAGGGTTAAATTGTTGTATGACAGGGTGATGTTTAATGACAGATGGGGGTGATAGATGCAATTTGATCTGTCATCTGTCAGCCTTGAAAAATGTAGGCAAACGGCTGTTATGTAATGTTTATGACTTATGTAACAGCCGTTTGTGTGCCATCTATGTCTTGTTTTGTTACAGAGACTTGTTTAGGTATTGGGTGGCATTTTTGGATCCTATCTTAGTGATTTTATCTTCTTGGACCAGGCTTTTCAGCTCTTTCAGGGCTTTTTGCCTGCTGCAATAGGTAAGATTCATATACTCTGTTGTAGTGAGGTTTAGCTTTTGTTCGAAATGCTTTTTTAGCCGCAACTCCTTTTCAGTCTGACTCAGATTGGGTACTGTAATGGATTGGGCACGGGTAACCTCCATGGTTGAGAGCTTATCTTTCAATTCTTGCGAGCACCTGAAATTCACGTGACTGAAGTGTACGGATTCACTCCGTATTTCGTTTTTCTCCATTACCGGCCTCGACTTAAGGGATACGCTGAAATAGCCTATGTTATTTAGGTTTACATTGTAACCTTCTCTCAGCGTTTCCTGCAAAAGATCGGAAATAACCAGTAAGGCGCTTTTGATGGTGGCTGGCGACAAGCTACTTCGGCCTTGTGCGCGGTCGGCCAACTGCTCGATGCTAAGCGTTCCAAGTGATTTGATGCGGGGATGTAATGGTTTTAGTTCGTCGCTATTAGCTGGGTCTGGGTTACGTACTAACTTATAATTTGCGGCCATACAGTTGTTTTTTATTGGTTTTAAGGTGAACAATTCTTTCTGATACTTGCATAAGCTGGTCATACTTCAATTGATAAACAGTCATTCCACAGTTGAGGTATTATCATGCACCAACTGTGGAATGATCATACTACAGCCGCAGTATAACAAAAGTATGCTTTGTAAAGATACAATTAATTATTGTATCTGCCTTACTTATACGTATTGAAATGGCTAATAAACAGAAGCATTTGTTAAAAAGGTGCTTTCGCTTGTAGACAGAACTCTTGTCCGGTTACCGGATGCCTGAATGAAAGACTCTCGGCATGAAGATAGAGTCGGCCACCCCCTTTCCCATAAAGGGAATCGCCCACAATGGGAGCATTCAACCCGGAAGGGTGCGCCGCATGAACACGTAACTGGTGAGTACGGCCCGTCTGGGGATAAAAAGCCACCCGGGTACCATGTGTTTCATTCTGAATAACCTCGTATCGGGTAATGGCCGGTTTGCCATGCTGGTAATTAACGGTTTGCCGGGGCCGGTCGTCCGGATCCAGACAAAGGGGAAGCTCTATCGTTCCCTGTGTACAATCCAAATCTCCATCCACGATGGCGATGTAACGCTTCTCCATCTTGCGGTTTTTGAACATGGCTTGGAGTTGTTTGTGAATCGTTTTGGATTTAGCCAGCAACAGGAGTCCCGATGTAGCCATATCCAACCGATGAACGATAAGCGGACCATCGGCATCGGGGTAGCTGCTTTTCATCCAGTCGTACACCGAATAAACGGCTTGCTTTCCGGGAACGGACAACATGCCGGCCGGTTTGTTTACCGCTACCATCCAGGCATCTTCATACACAACCTCGGGCGATGAATGGCGGTGCTTGTCGCACGTCAGCGGATTCTCTTCCACCGTGAGCCCCTGCAACATGAAATTAAGAATAGGTCCGCATTTGCCGCTGCAGGCAGGATAATAATTCCCATGGCGGCGAATCTCCGTCTTTGGCGAGTCACCCCACCAGAATTCGGCCATGGCAATCGGTTTCAACGAATGTATATAGGCAAACTGCAACAATTTTGGTGCGGCACATTCGCCCGCTCCTGCAGGAGGTATCTTTCCGGTAGTATCTTCAAATACGGTTCGTAAGGCCCTCCTCTCTCCATTGGCATTCAGCAACACAAAACAGTCAAATAATTGCTGTTGCAGCGCTGCCGAACGCGTCTTCCTTTCCGAACAAAGAGATTCAATCTCCTGAACAAACAAACCCACTTCCTGCTGCAGAAGCGCAATCTTCTCTTGCCAGAAACGCTCTAACCGTTTAAATTCGGCTTTGGCAAACTGACTTTCGCGTATTAATTGATGGTTTTCCCATTCATCCAACCCCTCTTTTCTACGTTTATCCCTTGCTTCCTTCCCGGCCTTCAGCTCTTTTTTAGCATCAGCCAGTTTGTTGCCAGCCTCATCGATGGCTTCTTGAAGTTGTGTTTTGAGCTTCAGGAACTTCGAATCATTCTCCAATCTTTCGATACGGCTGTTAAGCGCTGATATATTTCTCTCTTCCACCCTGAAGAAACCATCCGGATCTGTAAAATCGCAGATGGGAGGAACAAACCACGTGTGACGGCTCTTTCCGTCCAGGTTGCCCGAAAAGGCTGCCAGGTATCCCAACGAATTTTCCGGAGTCTGTACCACCATCACCCCGAACATCTTTCCCTGCTGCAGCTCATCGGTCCATGCTTTCTGCTCCTTCAGGTAAGCTTGTAACTCGTTGGCCGCCGAAATACACAACGGATGCGGTTCATAATGGAACGGGAAGGTGAACTTTTCCGGTAAGGGAAAGGTTTCAACCGATTGGGGAAAAGAATGTATCATTGCATGGAACATTATGCTGTGTATGATAAAAAAGTCCTGCAAAGATACGAATTTAAAAAAGGAAGATCACCCGGCTGCACTGTCTGTAAAATAAAATCTTTATTAGAAGGTTCTTTAATGATTTATTGTATATTTGTAGCTGACCCGTAAACGAAACCGGGATTTGAAATCAAATTAGTAACCTTAAAAAAGAAAAACATGGGTAATATTGAAGTTATTATGGTTATTTATTCTTTATTGCATATATTAATAATAATCGGAGCTGTGTATCTGGCTCTTCGCTCATTAATCCGTTTTACCATAAAAGAATATAGGAAAAAAGAGGAGTAAAGTATTTGTTTAGGATTGAAATGGATTTATCCTTATTGTTTTGAATGTATTATTTAACCATAGGAACGAATACTACACTGAAAACGGGGATTTCATGAACCAGTCCGTCGGCATCTTTAGTAACCAGATAAAGAACCTGAAAGTCTGTGCCAACAGGAATTACCATTTGTCCACCTGGAGCAAGCTGGTCGATAAGGCTTTGCGGAATGGATGGCGGGGCGGCTGTTACGATAATGGCATGATATGGAGCGGCATCGGGGTAACCGTTGTAGCCATTTCCATACAGATAATGAATGTTTGAATAATGAAACGGACTTAAGTTCTCGCGGGCTAGGTCGTGAAGTTCTTTGATGCGTTCCATTGTATAAACCTCGCCGGCCAATTCGGCAAGTATAGCCGTCTGATACCCTGTGCCAGTACCTATTTCCAATACTCGGTGGTTGGGTTCGAGGGAAAGCATCTCTGTCATCTTTGCAACAATAAATGGCTGCGAGATGGTCTGTCCGCAATAAGTAAGCAAGGCGTGATCCGTATAGGCCAGATGGCGTATATCCGCGGGAACAAACAGATGCCTTGGCACTTTAGCCAATGCATCCAGAACCATTCTGCTGCGTATCCCTCTGCATTCCAGCTGTTCTCTTACCATACGCTGTCTTTCCAAATCTTCCGACGAGCTATTCATAAGCCTTTCTTTCAAATTATTCTCAAAAACAGGAACCGGAATCTTGTCCGTTTTCATCCGGTATGTTTATTTTAAAACAATTCAGAAAGCAATATCGCTCATTTAAAGGAATAAGAAGATAAAGATTGCTGTAATCTGATTAATTCTCTATTTTCAAAATAGTTGTGCCGGGGCCTTTGGATACTAGTTTTATCGGGGCTTTTCCGGAATGTGTGGTTACTGACTGTGTTTTGTCGGTGTGCCATACGGAGTAGACGTGGTTAGTGTACCCGGCAGGTAAGTCAACCACGGAGCTCACAGCTTTTTTGGTCTGAATGAAAAGGTAGTTGCCGCCATTATATGTCATTTCGTAGCATAACAGCCGGTCATTATCGATGAGAGGAGTAAACCAGGTATAACAACCGCTCCACTTATTGATTGTGCCTTCTTTTGCTATCTGACCGTTTATCAAACGGTGATATACTTTAGTGCCACTGGTAAAGGCCATGTTGTCGTCTTCGGTTATCAACACTCTTTTCCCCAGTTCATAAGATGGATTCATCCAACATGCTTCGTACCAGCTTCTGGCGCTGTCTCGCTGAATCCATGAGCTTAATTCGGGATAAGCGGATTTGGGGTTGTTGATGCCTGCCTGTTTTTTTACAAAATCGGGCGTGCTTCCTCCAGGAAAGTATATTTCGTCTCCTTTCGCCATGGACTGCATGCCATAATAAGTTGTGACCTTTACGGGGTCCCTCTGAACATATGTGTGCTCCGTATTTACAGAGATACTTCCTCCTGCTACTCTATACTCCACCTTTTCCAGACATAAAACCGAGTCGAGCGAAATAACAGTCGTCCCATCTGCAGCATACGTGGGTAAAAGCGGATTGTAGATAGTATTTGCGACGTTTATTTGTACTTCTTTGCAAGCAATCAGCCGATTATTATCCAATGGTTCTCCGTCTGCTGTAAAAGTGAACCAATCGCATGTGGCCGTTTTGATCTTTTTGGTGTAATCTTCTTTGTAGCAATGATTGGCCCCGCAGAAGTTACCTTCTATGCTGACAGGACCTATGTTGTCGCTATAGGCAAGATTAATTACCTTATCGGGATTTCTGCTTATATCTGTAACTGGGCTGTCGGTTGTATTTGCTGCTATACCCACCTGATAGAAGCCCATCAGGTTATTGTTGAGGCATTTCCTGAAACATATTAGCAGATCGGATTTTTCATCGAACTTTGTGCCGATGTAAATTGTATCGCCTAAGCGTTTTACATACATCTTATCGGGGAGTTTTGTATTTCCGGAGGATATGCTTGTCAGCAAGAGGTGAATCAATAATAAAGTGATCTTTTTCATAGAATCTGAGTTGAGTTTTTATCTGTAAATCAAACCTGGCGGTTGAAAAAAGAAAAGCCTGTAAATATAACATTTACAGGCTTTCTATTTGGGTTATGGTACCCAGAGCCGGGATCGAACCGGCATGGAAGTGAATCCACTGGTGTTTGAGACCAGCGCGTCTACCAATTCCGCCATCTGGGCATTTGATTTGTTTTCAAATGCGTGGCAAAGGTATAGATTTTTTCTAAATGCGCAAACGTTTGATTACTTTTTTTTAAATATAATTCAAAGGCAGATTAAATCACAGATTATTTATTTAGCTTTGTATCTGTTTGAATACATTAAATCAACCTAAATCATGAAAGATAATTATTGTGTCATCATGGGTGGCGGGATTGGAAGTCGTTTCTGGCCATTTAGCAGAGAAAGTTATCCGAAACAGTTTCTGGATTTCTTTGGAACCGGACGTTCATTGTTACAAATGACTTTCGATCGGTTTGCCAAGATCATCCCTGTGGAGAACATCTTTATTGTTACCAATGAACAATATGCAACCCTAATACACGAACAGCTGCCGGAATTATCTGTCAGCCAGATTTTGCTTGAACCAGCCCGCAGAAATACGGCTCCCTGTATTGCCTACGCAGCTTACCATATACGCGCTTGTAATCCAAATGCCAACATAGTTGTGGCTCCATCGGATCATTTAATTCTGAAGGAAGATGTTTTCCTGAAGGATGTTTCCAAAGGATTGGAATTTGTAAAACAGAACCGGGCACTGGTTACCATGGGCATCAAGCCCAGCAGGCCTGAAACGGGTTATGGATATATCCAGAGTAGCGGGGTGATGGCCGACGATTTTACGAAGGTGAAGACTTTTACAGAAAAGCCTAATCTGGATCTTGCCAAGGTCTTTTATGAAAGTGGTGAGTTCTATTGGAATTCGGGATTGTTTTTGTGGAATGTAAATACTATTCTGGAGGCTTTTGATAAATACCTGCCGGATATTACCACCCGCTTTGATATGGGTAAAGACAAGTTCAATACCGATGAAGAGGTTGATTTCATTAAAGAGAACTTTGCCTATTGTCTCAATATCTCCATCGACTATGGAATTATGGAGAAGGCCGATAATGTGTTTATGCTATGTGTAGATTTCGGTTGGGCCGACTTAGGCACCTGGGGTTCTTTATTTGATATCGCCCGTAAGGATGACCAGAATAATGCTTCATTGAAGAGTCGGGCTCTGTTATATGAAAGCTCTGGAAATGTGGTGGCTTTGGATGATCCGGGAAAATTGGCTGTAATACAGGGCCTGCATGATTACATTGTGGCCGAAGCCGATAATGTATTGCTGATTTGCAAGAAAGAAGACGAACAGCGAATCAAACAGTTTGTAGCCGATGCTCAGATGAAGTTCGGTAAAGAGTACAATTAATCATTCTTTTTAATATTAAATAGACCTCAAATGTTCGGCAGAATATTTGAGGTCTATTTCTTTTATACGTTGTATTCATGTTAAATGTATTTAATGTTATGTCAATAAGATCTGATTGTTGGAAGTAAATGATATAATATCTCTTTTTTATGGTAAAATCCAACAATGTTTGTTTTTACTATCCTGTTACAAAATACTGGTATTTGTTTGATTATTGTTGAATTTATATTTGTGAACGAAATTTAAATCAACAAACTTTATGAAAAGGACAATTAAACAAGTCTATTTTTTTATGCTTGCCGGCACACTTTGTGTTGGTAATGTGTACGCCGAAAAGCCACAGAGAGGAGCGGTCATTCACGAAATGCAACCGAAAAGCAAACTTACAGGAACTGTTTCTGACGCTTTGGGTCCGATAATTGGAGCTGCTGTAGCAGTTAAAGGAACGAATACAGGATCTGTTACAGATTCTGAAGGAAGGTTTTCATTGGATGTGCCGGTTGGAACCACAATCACAATTTCATTTATTGGATACGTAACTCAAAATATTAAATACACAGGGCAGACCACTCTGAATATAACGCTCGTTGAAGATTCCCAAAAGATTGATGAAGTAGTGGTAACTGCAATGGGTATAAAAAAGGAGAAACGTGCACTGAGTTATGCAATGAGCGAGCTTAAATCGGATGATTTAGTGGTAGTACCGACTCAAAATATTGCAAATTCACTATATGGAAAAGCTGCCGGAGTACAGATTCAGCAGACTGCAGCCGGAGAAATGGGAGGAACTAAGATTCAGATCCGCGGAATCAACTCCATTGAAGGCAATACCCGTCCGCTTGTAGTAGTTGATGGAATTCCAATAAAGGATAACGAATCTGATTGGGGGGGAAGAGAGCGTAGCCAGACCCAACCCGGATCGGCTTTGAATGATATCAATCCTGATGATATTGAATCAATGTCTATTTTGAAAGGGGCTAATGCAGCAGCTCTTTATGGTAGCCGGGCAACCAATGGGGTGATTGTTATTACAACAAAAAGAGGATCAGCAAAGAAAGGTTTTGGAATCAATCTTAGCACTTCTTATATGTATAATGTGCTGTCTGAACTACCCGAAACCCAAAATATATTTGGAGGAGGAACTTCTCCGGAATTTACTGTTAATGCTCAGGGTCAGAAAATTTACACTGGTGCTACTCATAATAGCTTTGGCCCACGTATGGATGGTACTGAGGTACTTTGGTGGGATGGACAGGTTCGTCCGTTTCTTCCACAACCCGATAATTACAAAAGTTTTTTCAAAAATGGTTTTACAAACAATAATAGTGTATCAGTTGGAAATAGTAGTGAGAAAAGTAATTTCCGCGTTTCATATACCAATATGAATTATGAGGGATATTTGACCAATATGAAACAGACCAAAAATCTATTTAGTTTGGCTGGAAATTTTAAGGTTTCGGACCGACTTACGGTAGATGCTTCTTTGTCTTACAACATAAATGACAAACAAAATTCACCTACACGTATCGACCGTATCTCTAATTTCCCTATTCCACGAAATGAAATAGCTCAATTATGGAAAGACAACTATAAAAATCAGGATGGTTATTTCTTAACTCCCGAAATATCAACCATAGCTTCGTCAAACCGTGATAACATTATCAACTATCTTCTTTGGCAGCAAAATGAAAATCGGTATACTGAAAGTCGTGAGCGCTTAATTGCTTCGATGTCTGCCAACATGGAAATATTTTCGTTCTTGAACTTTAAAGTGCGGGGTGGAACAGATCGATACAGCGACCTTAATGAATCCAAAGAGCGTTTTAAAAAATATGCCGATCCTGCTGATATGACCAATTTACAGGGTTCATATACTAAAATTGAAAATAGGTATACCAAAAACTATCTGGATGGGTTACTTATGTTTAATAAACAATTTGGTAAAGACTTTGATGTAAACTTTACTGCAGGAGCTTCAGTGGAAGATATTACTGAATCTGGATTAACCTGGAGCTCTGAAGGGTTAAAATATGATGGAATGTACTCAACAGCAAACAACAAAAAGGATCCCAAATCGGCGAATCGAGACTCTGGTTATAATCGGGGTGAATTTTTAGGTGCTGTTTTTGCTACTGGTCAGTTAGCCTATAAACGTTATCTTTATCTTGACCTTACTGCTCGTAATGACTGGTCTTCTCGTCTTACACGTGATAACCGTAGCTTTTTCTACCCATCAGCCGGTTTGGGCTTTGTATTTTCCGATGCACTTAAGGTGCCCACTTGGTTAAATTATGGAAAACTAAGAGCTTCTTACGCTATTGTGGGAAATACAGCTCCACAGCAGTTCTTTACAAACCCATCTTTTTCATATGGCTCATTTAATGGTTCTGCTATTATTAATAGTTTTGGATCCAGTGTTCCACCTGCATTAAGTATCGAACCAGAAAAAACTTATTCTTGGGAATTTGGTTTGGAAGCTCATACACTGAATGGTCGTTTGGGTATTGATTTGGCTTACTATACCAATAAGACAAAGAATCAGATTCTAACTATTCCGATGTCTTCGTCAACTGGAGCTACCGGATTGAGATGCAATGCTGGAGAAATAGCAAACCAAGGTGTTGAAATTCAGTTGAATCTTGTTCCTGTAAAAAGTAAAAAATTCAATTGGAAATCTACAGTAAACTTCAGTTATACCCGAAATGAACTTGTATCGTTAATTGATGGGATGTCTGATCGTCAGATTGCCAATCCATGGAACGTTTTGTTCAAGGCTATTCCTGGTTCCGCTACACCAACCATCTTTACAAAAAAATGGGCTCGTCACGAAAATGGTAGTATGATTGTGGATGCTAATGGAAAGTATGTTCAAGAATCTGAATATTCAAACTTTGGAGGGGCTGCACCTGACTTTATCGGCGGTTTTTCTAACACATTTACTTATGGTAATTTAGCTTTGGATGTACATATTGATGGAAGCTTTGGAGGTCAAATTGTCTCTTTTTCAAACAATTATCTTAAATCAAGTGGCTCAGGAATCGAATCTTTGTTTGGAAGAGACGAGGAATACGGAGGATTACCTTATTATATTGACAAAAATACAAATACGAAAGTAAGGCTTGATAGCCATGGAGCAATTGCACCTGCAGCCGCAAAGGATGGAATAGTACACCATGATGGTATGATTGCAGAAGGTGTGAAAGCCGACGGAACTCCAAACAACGTAATGTTATCTGCTGCTGATTATTATGATATGAGGTATAATCTTACATCTACCGAAGATAATATTTTCGATAACTCATTTATCAAACTTAGAGAAATTAAACTATCGTATCGTGTTCCACAAAATGTTTGTTCAAAAATAGGATTGCAAAACTTGAATCTGTCGCTGGTTGGAAGTAACCTTTTCTATCTTTACAAGTCGCTGCCTAATCTGGATCCTGAACAAACTCTTGGAACATCAGGATATAGTGCATACTTCGAATATACGTCGTATCCTTCTCAAAGAAGTTATGGTTTTTCAATTAATACAAGTTTCTAAGAATAAATACATTAAGTAGAATTATGAAAAAGATTATATACAGCCTTTCGGCGGGTTTTCTATTGATGTTTTCATCCTGTCAGGATATTATGGATGAAAAGCATGAAAATCCAGACGGTTTTACATCAACAAAAATAGAATATTTGTTTGCACAGGGAGCTATTAAAACGGTTGAAGCCGATTATGCAGACTGGTATAATTATACATTCAGAACGTTGGCTACCTATACCCAAACCGCTGGTCGCCGGGAGGGGAGCAACCGTACAAATGTATACAGGATTACTAGTGATCTGAGTCGTTGGAACAATTATTATGTTACGCGGATGAGTCCGCTAACGGAAGTTGATTTGATTTATGGTTCGTTGAGTGAGAAAGAAAAGTCTGATTATCAACCTTATGTTGAAGCAGGTAAAGTATTGAAGGCCTTTAATACAGCCATAGCAACCGATTTCTTTGGAAACATGCCCTACAGCGAGGCATTTACTGCTCGTTCTCCATTGTATTCGCCAACTGCGGTAACGAATTTTAAGCCTAAGTATGATTTGCAAAAAGATATTTACTATGCAATCATTGAAGATTTAAAGTCGGCTGCGGCCTATTTTAAAACAGCAACTCTGAATAGCAGTGAGCCACAGTCTGTTTTCCCCAGACAAGATGTTATTTATGCCGGGAATACACAACGCTGGTATAAGTTTGCCAATTCTTTACTGGTTAGATACGCAATGCGTATTTCGAACGTTGATGAAGCAAAGGCAAAATCTGTTTTAAGTGGCATTACACTTCAGGATGTGATTGTAGACAATGCAGATAATGCCTATCTTAAAGCCGGAACTAGCAGTACAAATGTAGGTGCAAGCCAAGGTATATGGCGTGCATTTGTTGAGAGTCATAATAAAACCAACGGTTACTATGCGTATGCTCCTGAACTTATGGTGAATTTTTTGCGTACAGCTAATGATCCTCGTATGCAGGTACTTTTTCAACCGGCCAGCGATGATAACGGGATTGTAGGTACAGTAAGCAACGGATATGTAGGTGATACCATTATAGCCTATCCTACTTCAGCCGATGTTGCTATTACTACAGTTACCACATTGGGTGCGGATAAAATAATGAAACGGTATGGTGTTTATAATGCTACAACATTCCGGAATAATTACTATTTACCCATTGGAGTAGCTATTACAGCTGCTGAAGTTCATTTCTTATTGGCAGAAGCTGCTTCACGTGGAATGTTCAATGGAGCAACTGCTGAAGCTTTATACAATAAGGGAATTGTCCTTTCGGTACAAAATTACTATGACTACTATAAGAATTCTACTTCGACAGCCACTAGAGTGCCTGCTGTTTTAGCTAGAGATATAACAGAAGCTAATTTGTTAAGTTGGATTAATGGGTCGTCTTTCCGTTATAATTCAGCCAAAGCGATAGAACAGATTGCCACGCAAAAATGGATTCATTTAAATATCCTGCAGCCATACGAAAACTGGGCCGAGTTCAGGAGAACAGACTATCCTGTTTTGCTTGAAGATCGCGAAGGAGGAAACCTTCTTAACAAAGAGAATACTCCGTTAAGGTTGTTATTGCCATCAGATGAGGCTTCAATGAATACGGATAACTATAATTCACAGTCGGCATACAACAATACGAATGTTCGCCTGTGGTGGGATATAAAATAGGCTGAAGATTTGAATTAAGTATCAAAACACAGAGGTATTTGGCTTTAATTTACGAATTAAACCATGGACCTCTGTGTTTTTTTGAGATTAATAATATTACATATACACAGAATGATGAAGAATTTAATATTCAAAAGTTTGTTTGCTGCTGCTGCCATATTTATGTTGTGCAGTTTTAGCAGCAAAAAAGAAATGCCTCTGGCAAAAGTAGTTGAACTTGGATTAAATAGAGCAACCAATCAGTCGTTGCATATGGCACAGGAACTTGAACACAAGGAGGGTAGTCTGCCCAAAACCATCAATAAAAAAGGGGAATTGGAAACAAGTGACTACAGTTGGTGGTGTTCTGGATTTTTTCCGGGAGAACTTTGGCTTTTGTATGAAAACAATCCGCGACAGGATTTGAAGAAGTACGCCGAAATGTTTACAGCAAGAGTTGAAAAGGCAAAGGATATTAAATATAGTCATGATCTGGGTTTTATGTTGCTTTGCAGTTATGGCAATGGGTACCGCATCACCCATAATCCACTATATAAAGAGGTCCTGATTCAAGGGGCACGATCCTTATCTTCGCGATATAATGAGAAGGTAGGGGCAATTCGTTCCTGGGATTTCAGTCCTAAAAAATGGCAATTTCCGGTTATTATCGACAATATGATGAATTTGGAATTTCTTACACAGGTTTCAAAATTTACCGGAGAAGATAAGTTTATGGAGATCGCTGTTTCTCATGCAGATAAAACATTAAAGAATCATTTCCGTCCGGATTACAGTTCGTATCACGTGGTTTCATATGATACTATCACAGGGCTACCTCATATCAGACAAACTCATCAGGGGTATTCTGATGAATCGGCGTGGTCCAGAGGACAAGCATGGGCTTTGTACGGATATACAATGATGTATCGTGAATCAGGGAAAAAGGCCTATCTTGAGCAGGCCCGTAATATTGCCCGGTTTATTATGAATCATCCCAATATGCCCTCCGACAAAGTTCCTTACTGGGATTTTAACGCACCAGATATTCCCAATGCTCCGCGTGATGCTTCGGCGGCGGCCATTATGGCTTCTGCTCTTATTGAACTAAGCCAGATGCAAAATGATGAGCTGAGTAAGCAGTGCTTGTTACTTGCTGAACAACAAATCCGATCACTTACTTCCGATAAATATTTGTCAACAAAAGGAGAAAATCGTAATTTTGTATTAAAACACTCTACAGGCCACTTTCCAGGAAAAAGTGAGATTGATGTTCCGTTGAGTTATGCCGATTACTATTATGTTGAGGCCTTGATACGAATGAAAACGCTGTTAAACAAAAAATAATGTTTATGAAATTAAGGATTTTACTATTGTTATGTATTCTTTTTGGAATTGGGAGTAGTCATAATATTTATGCTAAAAAGCCAACTGGAGCAAAAGATCGGGCTTATTGGGTAAAAACTTTGACACGTGTAGCTGATCCGGTACTTACAAATCTGGCAGATGGTACGCTAAAAAAAAATATGCCCTACGAGTCGTTGTCAAAAGAAAGAAGTAGTTTTTCTTACCTTGAAGCAGTAGGAAGATTACTCTGTGGTATTGCTCCTTGGCTTGAGCTAGGTCCGGACCAGACCCCTGAAGGTAAGCTTCGTGCCAAATATATTGAGTTGACGTTAAAAGGTTTAAAAAATGCCGTAGATCCAAATTCGCCTGATTATCTGGAATTTGGCGTACCCTATCAACCCTTGGTTGATGCGGCTTTTTTGGCTCAGGGATTACTCCGTGCTCCCAAACAATTGTGGGGGAATATGGATTCGCAAACCCGCGAATGGATGATTGCCGAATTGAAACGGAGTAGAAATATTAAACCGTGGAACAACAATTGGCTTTTGTTTGCATCAACAATTGAAGCGGCAATACTTGAATTTACGGGAGAATGTGATAAGGAGAGACTGACATATGGTGTTAAAAAATTTCAGGATTCCTGGTATAAGGGAGATGCACTTTATGGTGACGGACCAATGTTCCATATGGATTATTATAATAGTTTCGTAATTCATCCAATGCTTACAGATGTATTAGTAGTAATGAAAAAACATAATCTGGAAGATTCAGGTTTTTTTGAGATCCAACAAGAACGCCATACTCGCTACGCGGCTCAACTTGAGAGATTTATTTCTCCAGAAGGTACTTATCCTGTTGTTGGACGATCAATAGCTTATCGGTTTGGCATTTTTCATGCTCTAAGTCAAGCGGCATTAATTAATATTTTGCCTGAAGAGGTTAAGCCGGCTCAGGTTAGATGTGCTCTTACGGCTGTGATTCATAAACAATTTAAGTCAGCAGATAACTTTGATTCTAACGGATGGCTCCGGGTTGGTTTCACCGGAAAACAATTAAAAATTTCTGAATCATATATTAATACAGGTAGTGTCTATCTTTGTTCGGCTATATTGTTACCTTTGGGGCTTCCTGCGACTGACCCATTTTGGTCCGATTCTTATTCGGAATGGACCAATTTGAAGGCGTGGAATGGTAAGGATGTAAAAGCGGATAAAGCTATTAAATAGGATTAAGATAAATTGTATGAGGAATGCCTTTTTTAAGAGTGGAAATGTTTGCAAAATGTTTTTTTGCACTGTACCACTTCTTTCATTAGTAAATTGTGAAAATGTAGTTGCACAAAGAAAATCGTTACCTAATATTATTTACATATTAGCAGATGATATGGGCTACGGAGATATTCGGGCACTTAACCAGAATTCACGTATTCCTACTCCTCATTTGGATCGGATGATTTCGCAGGGGCGAACTTTTACAGATGCACATTCGAATTCGGCGGTTAGTACTCCAACTCGTTATGGAACACTAACCGGAAGATATGCATTTCGTTCCAGATTGAAGAGTGGGGTGTTGGTGGGATATGATCCACCATTAATAGAACAAAACCGAGAAACTGTTGCTTCTTTTTTGAAAAAAAACGGATATCGGACTGCTTGTATCGGAAAATGGCATTTGGGCCTCGATTGGGCTAAGAAAGACAGTACGAAGGCGTTGTATGAAGGTAGCCCCTGGGATACCCGGGCAACAGACAATGTAGACTATGCGGCAAAAATCAAGGGAGGTCCTAATGATTGTGGCTTTGATTACAGCTTAATTATGCCGGCATCTTTAGATATTGCTCCGTATGTATATATTGAGAATGGGAAAGTGACAGCACCTGTAACTCGCCATGCCGAAAACTGGAAGAGTGACGAGGCTAGGGGAATGTGGTATCGCCACGGTGATATTGCCGAGGATTTCTCCCACGAAAATTGTCTACAGCGATTCACCGAGCAGTCTGTTAAATTTATTAATTCTACAGCTAATTCATCAGAGCCTTTCTTTCTCTATTTTCCACTTACGGCTCCTCATACCCCATGGCTTCCATCCAAGGAGTTTAAAGGCAGATCACAGGCAGGTGTTTATGGTGATTTTGTATGCATGGTGGACGATGTTGTTCGGCAGATTTATGAAGCTTTGGAAAAAACTGGTCAGACAGAAAATACATTAGTAATATTTACGAGCGACAATGGGTCTCATTGGTTAGAATCGGATATTAAACAAACAGGACATTCTGCCAATGGTATTTACTCTGGGATGAAGTCGGATATTTGGGAAGGAGGACACCGTGTTCCATATATTGTAACCTGGCCTTCTGTGGTTAAAGCTGGCACAACATCTCAACAGCTTGTATGCTCTACAGATTTGATGGCAACATGTGCAGATATAGTAGGAAAGAATCTTCCTCCTCAAGCAGGAGAGGATAGCTTTAGTTTTTTAAAAGCGCTTACAGATCAATCGTTAGGTAAGCTTCCGGCTCGGGAATCAATTATTTATCACTCCATTGAAGGTTATTTTGGGTTTCGCCAGGGAGAATGGGTCTTATTGGATTGCAAAGGATCAGGTGGTTGGTCCCTTCCTGAAGATAAGGCAAAAGAGCTCTCCAAAATGCAGCTTTACAATCTGAAAAAAGATCCGCAAGAAAAAAAGAATCTGAGTGAATCAAACGTCAAACGAGTAAAAAAAATGAAGCTTCAGATGGATAAGATTGTTACTTCCAGCAACAGTCATTGAAATATAAATAGAGTTTTATCGTAGAATAATCAATTCATGGCCAGGTATTTGTATTTTACATGCCTGGCCATGACTGTAGTTAGTACGGATGTTTTAGTTGAAAAGATATACTACGGGAAGATTGCCATTAAAAAATTTGGGGATTAATCCTTGATTTTGTAGATTTAGTGCAAAATTTGGGTTTGTAGACTATTTGGTCCATTCGTGTTTTTTAAATTGAATTTCTGCTGAAATATTGTAATCACACAATTTAATTTGTAGATAAATATGAAATTGTCTTTGGATAAAACAAAATTATTTCTTGTTATTTTTATGCTATTGCTCTGCAATTTTATATCATCCAAAGAATTTTATTTTTCACATATCAATGCTTCAGACGGATTATTACAGTCTTCGGCTGTTTCCATCTTTCAAGATAAACAGGGGAGAATGTGGTTTGGAAACGATAACCTTAACTTATATACTGGAAATACTAAAAAGGTATTTCGATTGTCTACATTCCTAAAAGATGTAGAAGATAGTAACATACATATGATATGTGGAGACGGACATGACCTGCTATATATGCTTGCCGATACCCGAATTGTATCTTACAACCTAAGATTTGAGAAATTTACTGATTTAAATATTGAAGCTGATGTAATAACTTTTCAAAACGGATCTCTGCTCTATGCGAAAGGAAATAAATTATACGGATACGATATAAATAAAGGTATTTCAAATATTTATACATTTAAAGACTCCTTAACCTCCATTAGATCGATTATTAACTATGATTCTTCTTATATATTGGGTACAAACAATGGAGTATTTGCAGTAAGTAACAGGCAATCGAATTGTCTGGTTGATAAATTAAATGTTTCATGTATTTTTATAGATTCCCAGAAAATTTTGTGGATTGGAACTGTTACTGAGGGGGTAGTTAGGCTAAATTTGGATACAAAAGAAATAACGGTTTATCAGATGAATAATCCAGATTTTCCATTGATTAATAATCAAATCAGGTGTATTAATGAAGACAATTTAAAGAACATCTGGGTTGGTACTTATTTGGGAATTACTGTAATTTCTCCATCAAATCAACCAGTTACTCATCTAACTTACAAAGAAAATGTACCATGGTCTCTGGGGTATTCTTCTGTGTACGCAATTTATCGGGATATCCAAGGAGGCATGTGGGTTGGAACATACTATGGTGGGGTTAGTTATTGTAATCCGGATGTAGATCGTTTTACTTTTTATACATCAAATAGGGACGGAGCTTCTGATCTGAATGGATTCTTATTCGGAAAAATGACTGAAGACATGCAGGGCAATGTATATATCGCCACTGAGAAAGGTGGATTAAACATGCTTGATCTGAAAACACGGATGGTTTATAGATTTGAAAACGGAACGACCCGGTTTCCTTTTAATACAGCAAAAGCAGTTTGGTATGATAGACAATATGATCGAATCTTTATAGGAGCATTTTTAGGTGGAGTTTTAATTTACTCACCTAAAGGAGGCGGCTTTAAAACAATATCAAATGACGTGCTAACAGAGAATAGTCAGAAAATTGTTGTTGATTTTATCCCTTGGCGAGAAAATCTTATAATTCTAACACAAAAAGGCATCTACTTGCTGGATAGGAAAACCCTGAAAATAGCTCCTATGTTTTCAACCCCTGAAATTATTAAAAAGACTAAAGGCATAATTCGTGCAATTTATTTAGATAGCAGAGACAACCTGTGGATTGATTCCTCTTCAGAAGGGGTTTTTTATGTCGGACTTACTAATGAAAAACTACATATTCCAAATAAATTAAACCGAATAATAGGGAAGCATGCTGTAAATAGTATCGTCGAGAATTCTATCGGAGAGATTTTTTTTGCAACAAATGGATTGGGAGTTATTGAATACAATCCGATGGATTTCAACATAAGGTGCTTTAATGAACAATCTGGCAGCTTACTTTCTGATGATTGTTTTAAAGCCTTAGTACTTCGTTCGGGTAAACTCTTAATTACTTCTACTGGTGCAATAACAATCCTTGATCCAGCAAATGGGAGTAGTAGTCATACTTTATTAAAGAGATCTTACCCGGTTAATATGCTGAATGTAGATTGCGGATTGTTTATTTCTGCTTTTAATGATGAAATATTAATTGGAGGAATAAAAGGATTAATTTCGGTGAAGGAATATGGCTTGTATTCAAAGGCTAAAACGTATAAGTTGTGGTTTAGCGGATTAACAGTTAATAACCAGGAAGCTTATCCTTCAACACATGCCAAACTACTAAAGGAAAGCATTACTTTAACCAAACAATTGACACTTCCACACAATCAAAACAATCTTGGCTTTGTTTTTTCCTCTTCTGATTATCTTCAGAATAATAAGGGTCTGTATGAATATAAACTTGAAGGATTGGACAATCAATGGACTAAGACCAGTAATAAAGAAATAATTTATACGGCTTTACCTCCCGGAGATTACAACCTTATTGTGCGGGAAACAGAAGTAAATGGGAAACAGATAAGTATGAAAATTAAAATTCTGCCACCTTTCTATGCCTCAATTTATGCTTGGATTATTTATGGTGCACTTTTGCTGCTTTTTATTATTTGGGTAATTCGGTTTAACCGGAGTAGAGCTGTATTGAAAGCTTCTTTGGAAATGGAGCATCGTGAAAAGTTACATATGGAAGAACTTAATAAGATGAAACTGGCTTTTTTTACAAATATTTCTCACGAATTGCGTACTCCGCTGACTCTTATAATCAGTCAGATGGAAATGATAGTGGGAAACCATGCCTTTTCTTCGCTGGTCAGAAAAAGATTGAATAAGATATACAATCATGCCTTGCACATGCAGGAGTTGATTACAGAATTACTGGATTTCAGAAAACAAGAGCAAGAGGGTATGAAACTGCATGTTTGTTCCGGTAATTTTGTTGTATTTCTTGAGAATCAATTTCAGAATTTTTCGGAATATGCAGCGATTAGACATATTACATTTGTATATGATACGTCAGTTTCAAATATTGAGCTATGGTTTGATCCGATGCAGATGCAAAAAGTTATTAATAATCTGCTTTCCAATGCCTTTAAATTTACCCCTGCCGGTGGACGAATTACTCTTTCTCTTCTCGCTAGAGAATCGTTTGTTGAAGTTTCTGTTGCAGATACAGGCTATGGTATTTCAAAGGATCAGTTAGAGCGTATTTTTTATCGTTTTTATCAGGTAGAAGAGTCTTCAGACGTTTCTCCTATTGGAAGTGGAATTGGCTTAGCCCTTACCAAAGAAATAATTTTGCAGCATAAAGGAGATATACAAGTAACCAGCGAAAAAGGAGAAGGGACAACTTTTACAATTAGGCTGTTAACCGGAAATGCTCATTTTACCTCAGAGCAAATGGCTGTTGCCTCTTTTTTACCGACACGTTTCCAACCTGTTATCAAGACATCTGATGACTTAGCTGTTGATGATCAAAATTCGGACGAGGAGAACGTGATGCAACCAGATAAGGCCTATTCAATTTTATTTGTAGACGATAATGAAGAGCTCTTAGATATCTTAGAGGAGGCCTTTTCTCATATTTATAAGATACATAAGGCGTACAACGGGTTAGAGGGACTTAAAATCGCTCAGGAGATGATGCCCGATCTGATTATATGTGATGTAATGATGCCGTTAATGTCCGGCCATGAGCTGTGCTCTCGACTAAAAAATGATATAGGAACATCACATATTCCAGTAATATTACTTACGGCTCAAGCTGATACTGAGCAAATTCTGAAGGGATTAAAATCAGAAGCAGATGATTATCTTACTAAACCATTTAATATTGAGCTGTTGCTGTTGAAATGCAATAACTTGATGAAACATCGCAGAGAGCTTCAAGCTCGTTTTTCTTCTCTTGAACTACCCGATTCAACCGTTGATCTAGCCACTAATCGCATGGATCAAATTTTGTTGGATAAATCAATCCTGCTAATTGAAAATAATCTGATAAACGAAAATTTTACTATTGATAGCTGGTGTAAAGAAATCGGTGTAAGCCGAACTAAACTTGCTAATAAAATCAAAGCAATTACCGGATACACTTTAAATGATTTTATCCTTCAAATAAAGCTTAATAAAAGTGCCTCACTTTTATTAATTCAAAAGGAGTTGAATATTGCTGAAGTTGCTTTTCAGACAGGCTTTTCTAGCGCTGGATATTTTGGAAAATGTTTCAAGAAACGGTTTGGAATCACTCCCGGTGAATATAGGATTAATAAACAGGAAAACCATCAGGATTCATAAGTTGATACACTTTTGATTTATTACATACAGCTGAAGTTTAATAGCGCGGTATTAGTTTTTCATATGAATTCCTGTACTTTATATACAAATTCCATCCATACCCAATAACGGATGGCTTTGCCCAGAAACATGGAAATGGCAACAATCCATACGTTACCCCGTAAAAAGCCCAAGGCAACTGCAATAAAATCGCCGATGCCAGGCAAAAATACGAAGAAAGCCATAACGGAACCTTTCCCTTTTATCCAGTTCTGTACCTTTTCGAGCTTTTTTATATCCAGTTTAAGGTACTTTTCAATCCATTCCACTTTTCCCAGCATACCCAGATAGTAACAGCTCATTCCTCCCAGAAAGTTTCCCAACGTGGCCGCTACCATACATTGCCAGTAGTCGGCTCCCGCAAATAAAACTCCTGTAAGCACCACTTCCGAGCTGAAGGGAAGTACGGTTGCTGCAAGAAACGAGGCGATAAAGACGCCGATGTATCCCCATTCTATAAGTTCTGCCATAGCTGGATGCTTATAAGGGTGAAGTAAAACAGGATTGAGCTATAAAAGATCCAGTTAACCACCTTGCCTTTGTTAACCGTAAAATAATGAGAAACGAGTATGGCCGAAGGTACACATGCCATTCCCATAAATTCTTCCGACGTGTGGTCGTACAGAAAGAAAAGGAAAGCCGACCATACCGACAGGGCGATCAGAAACGAAAGAAACTGCCTGGTACGAAGATTATCGTCGTATTCGTGGGTAAGAATATTAAAGGATGCGATGGCAGTGAGCAATGCAGCATAACCTATTCCGGCCCACTCGATCCATCCGGCATTTTTCACCAGCGAGAACTTTATATCCAGCAGTTCTCCGAATGGTTCTACAAATGGGGTAACATTATGTTGCCATACACTCCATCCCAATAAAAACCAATACACTGAAATCACACCGATAAAGGATGAAAGGATTGTTTTGCCGCTGATGGAGCGCAACTGGTACATACCCCACCAAAACAGTGGAAGGTACCAGAGTATCTGGATCCACAACAGACTTCCGATACCTAGTACAAAGGCGATGTTGAAAGCTTTTGACTTTGATTCGGGGTTATGATACGAGGTGAATAATTCGTAGATAGCCAAAATCAGGCAGAATACAGCCAATGAGTTCGACTTCAACGGAAAGAAGCCCAGATTGGTGCTCACATACAACAAATAAAACAGAAAAGGCAGGAGCGTTTTCTCGCGGATGAGCCCCAGGGCGTAATTGGCCCGGTGCAATAAAAACGCTCCGCCAATAGTAAGGATAAATCCGATAAGGTAGGCAGATTCTTTACTTGTAAGACTTTGGCAGACTACTTTCCACAGGGGTGTGTCGCTGCTGTTGATAGTCAGCGGAAACCCCACGGCAAAATAATAACCTACAGCCCAACAAAGAATACAGGCCAGTAAAGTGCTTGTAAACAGTACCGGTCCGCATATATTATTGCGTCTTCTTATCGTATCTCTTCTCATATTTATAGATCGAATCCGATATCGCTACGGAAGTATTTTTTATCGAACGAGATTTTATTGGCCACATCGAACGATTGTGCCAGAGCTTCAGCTTTTGTCTCTCCGTAAGAGCTAACAGCAATTACACGTCCGCCGTTGGTTACTATTTGTCCGTTTTCTTCTTTTGTACCGGCATGAAATACAATACTGCCTGCAGCTTTATCAAGTCCGCTTATCTCTTTTCCCTTTTCGTAGTCTCCGGGATAGCCTCCGGATACCAACATAACGGTTACAGCGGAGCGCGGATCTTGCTCAAGCACACGGTCTTGCAGATTCCCCTGACCAACACCTTCCAGCAGGTCTACCAGGTCCGACTTGATACGCAACATCACAACCTCGGTTTCGGGGTCGCCCATTCTGCAATTGTACTCGATAACCATCGGTTCGCCGTTCACTTTAATCAGACCGATGAAGATGAAGCCTTTGTATTCGATACCTTCGGATTTAAGTCCCTGTACAGTAGGAATGATAATGCGTTCTTCCACTTTTTTCATAAATACTTCGTCGGCAAAAGGTACCGGAGAAACAGCTCCCATACCTCCGGTATTCAAGCCCGTATCTCCCTCTCCGATGCGCTTGTAATCTTTTGCTTCGGGAAGGATCTTATATGAATTACCGTCGCTCAGCACAAATACAGAACACTCAATTCCGGATAGGAACTCTTCGATCACCACGGTCTTGCTTGCGTCGCCAAACATTCCGTCAAGCATCTCTTTCAGCTCGTTTTTGGCTGTTGCCAGGTCGGATATAATCAACACGCCTTTTCCAGCTGCAAGTCCGTCGGCTTTCAACACATAAGGAGCCTGCAACGATTCAAGAAAGGCGTAACCTTCTTCCAGGTTGCCGGCAGAAATACTTTTATATTTTGCGGTAGGAATGTTATGGCGTATCATGAAGGCTTTAGCAAAGTCTTTGCTACCTTCCAGCTGGGCACCTTCTTTACTGGGGCCGATAACCGGGATGGATGCCAGTTGTGGATCGTTCTTGAAGAAGTCGTAGATTCCCTTTACCAACGGATCTTCCGGACCAACCACCACCATGGTGACCTGATTGGCCAATACAAATTCCCTGATTGCAGGAAAATCGGTTGCAGACATCGGTACGTTGATGCCCACAGTGGATGTTCCGGCATTTCCGGGAGCTATAAATAATTTGTCCACTTTTGGACTCTGACTTATTTTCCAGGCTAGTGCATGTTCACGACCTCCTGAGCCAACGAGTAGTATATTCATTTTTCTATGTATTTATTCGGTTTATTATTTCAGATAATCCATAAAATAGCGGGTGATCTTTTCCGACAGATGCGGACGATCCTTTCCAATCACATTGTGTTCGTGTCCGGGATAGACGAAATAGTCCGGATAGGTTCCCTCATTCACGCAAGCTTTCAGGAAGGTAAGGCTGTGCTGCCATACAACCACCGGATCAATATCTCCGTGAATAAGCAAGAGATGTCCTTTCAGGTTGCCTGCCTTCAGCTTCAGGTTGGCATTTTTGTAGCCTTCCGGGTTCTCTTTGGGAGTGTCCATATAGCGTTCGCCGTACATTATTTCGTAATATTGCCAGTCAATCACCGGACCACCTGCAACACCTACCTTGAATATGTCG
>Ga0209639_1000965_pt1:20000-33501 | contig 33501 bp, 26 predicted proteins | sample EPASupsiteHSE605_FD_187268 | JGI IMG/M metagenome (GOLD analysis project Ga0209639, IMG submission 187268) | Bioremediated contaminated groundwater from EPA Superfund site, New Mexico - Sample HSE6-05 (SPAdes) (version 2) | ecosystem: Environmental > Aquatic > Deep subsurface >... | reverse complement strand
CTTACAAAGGAAAATTACAATGCTAATAGTTGGCATAGATGTTGAAGAAATGGATGAAACAAATAAAATCTTAGAAAGAGAAGCGGATGATTTTGCCAGAAATAGTTTATTACCAATGGACCATTATAGTGAATTCTTAAGCGGTAAGGATTATTCAGAAGGAGCTATAAGGCGATTTGCAAATAAAATGGATATACATCCTGGTATTGTTGTTGGTCGGTTACAACTAGAAGGACACATTGGATATGAACGTTTTAATAGGCTTAGAGGAAAATATATTATCCACTAAAACGTAAAGAAATAGTAAAGAAAAGTGGGCTATTATGAAAAAGAAATCAAAGCTAGTCAGTAAACCTAGAACAAGATCTCTCTTCAATACTGGCACACGCCCCCATAAATCAAATAAAGACTACACCCGAAAAATAAAATATAAGCAAACGACCTTTGAAGATGGAGAACAATAAGTAGAACCCCCGGTTATTAAGTTTTCGCTGCAAGCTATGTTAGGTTTTGTGCCTGGGAAGTTTAAGAAATAGATCGCGTAAGTTTGTTGCTTGCTCATGGGGCGTGTTTAAGCAATTTGTTTTTTAAGATAATTGAGTAAAACACAATATAGTCCTGTCAGATAGTATTTTGAACTGGAACCCGTATAGCTGACATCTTTGACTGGAATTTAATAATTTGGTAAAGAACATCAATGAATGACCACGACTTGCTATCAAGACGTGGTCATTTTTGTTAAGGCTGATATGGTTATAGCCATACACTAAAAGGGTATGAGGGGGTCGTCATCATTATAGGAAGGTGAAATATCTTCTGCTGTTTCCATTTCTACAGAGGGAGCCATCATTGGTATCAGGAAGAAGTTAGTTGACTGATTTTCGTGTAAGATTGGCTGAATCACTTTATCTTCTTTGCTCGCTTGAGCCAATTTCCGAATCAATATATCTCGGTTCCAAAGTTCAACGCCGTTTTTCTCAGCCAATACTCTGGCCTTCGACGTATACTCGCGGTTTGTAATAACCAGTGCATGAATTGCTCCGTACATTGCCTTAGACGTTACAGCCTCTTGTACAGCACCTAGACCAATAGCTTGACGACTACTTAGTTTTGCTTGAACAACTGTTTTCATCCCTCTGTATTTCTCCACCACCACGTCACAACCATAATCATTATGTGGAGTAAGTCTTGCCTTGAATCCTAAGTCTATAAATAAAGTTCTTAGTCTTTTTTCGAAATCTCTTCCATCAGTCATCTTATCTATGTCGTGGATCCCCGATTTTCGGATGGCTTTTCGCCAACTATATTTCTTGTATAGATATAACGACAAAGCTAAAACAGCAACAACCGCTATTTGCCTCCAATAGTTAATTAACATTCCATAGGCTATTACTGGCAAGATTACAAATAACATCAAATTTCCATTCTTTGAATTCAGTTTTACTCCGCTATATTTTTGAACAGATGATTTGAATCTCCTTCTTCTAGCCATATCTAGCCTCCGATCTTTAGTTGGTATTCCCTGTTTTATCTTCATTTAAACAATCAAGCGTTTGCTTAATCACTCTACCAGAGAACTAAGGGGTTAAGTCCCGAAGTGGAGAAAACATAAAAACTTTGGGGGTTGTTGATGTGATGAATTCATTATTTCCTGTTAGTTGAGGAATTAGAGAAGACCTTGGTCATTGGTATATATCACCGTTTAAAAAGTAATCCAAGCCGGTTACCTTCTCATAATTTGAAGTGTTACTGGCTTTGCTTTTTTTTCCAAAAAAAGACGCCACTTACTTATGGCATCGGTTGTAAAATATATCTAATTGTTTTGCCATTTGGACAAATTCTACGGCTTGAACCAAAGGCATACAACTTAACGGAAAATGCTTTGTGCGAAAGAGTGATTGAAATGTTTGATAAGCCCCTTGTTGTCCATGAAGACCGAACTGTTTATCTGCATGAGTGGTTAGACGATGAAGGTAAGATAGGTCAACAATTGACGGATTTTGCAGATATTATTCAAGCACCAGAAGAAGTATTTACCTTTAAACTTTCACCTTATGCACTTTGGTCTGCGGCAGCAAAAGGGCTAAAGGCAGACTACGTAATTGACATCTTACAATCATATTCACTCAACGTAATTTCAGAAAGTTTAAAAGGAAAAATACGCTGTAACATTGAGGAATTTAATACAATTCAGCTTTCTCAAGTCAATGAAAAATTACTGTTACAGGCTACAAGCCAATTAATTATTGATAAGCTGAAAAATGACGAAGCAGTTGCTGCGATAATAATTGAGGAACCTACAATAACTTCTTTGCTTTTTGACTTAGAAAAACGAGTATATCTAAAAAAGGCCCTCTTTAGACTAGAACTTTTCGCAGTTGATTCATCGACTCAATGTCCTGGAGAAATCCTAGAACTTCTACTCAAAAATGCAACAGCAAGTGGTCCATTAGAATTGAAAAGCTACCAAAAAGAGGCAGTAGAGAGGTTTACTCAATTCAGCCCAACTGTGGGGGGAGGAGGGGTGATAATTATGCCCCCCAATTCCGGAAAAACATTAGTTGGTCTCAAATTAATTGAGACATTAAAAACATCTACGCTGGTGCTTGTAGAAAATTTGGGAAGCGCTAATAGCTGGCTTGAAGAAATTGAGGATAAGACTGATTTAGCTCATGATAGTGTCGTGATTCTCTTCAACGAACAATTGAAATCGAAGCCAATTACAATTTGCACTTATAAAAATGCTACTGAGAATTCGGAGATTTTACACCATCTGCAAGATCAGAATTGGGGCTTAGTTATTTATGATGATGCACATAAACTTCCGGCAGGAAAATATGATCAAACCACAAATATTTCATCTAAGTTCAAAGTGGCGTTTGCATCAACTTTAGCTAGGTATGATGAAAAAGGTAATATAGTTTTCGAATTAGTTGGGCCAAAGTGGTATGAAGTTTTACCAAGGACGCTCGAATCTGGAGGGTACCTTAAAGCAGTGCGATGTGTTGAAGTTAAGGTGCCTTTTTCAGAGAGTGATAAAGAAAAATACTTAAATGATTCAAACGCTGCCTTCAGGAGAAACCTATCAAATCTAAATTCCCGAAAGCTGGAAGCTTTAGAATATATCCGCCGACAGTCTTGGACTCAACAGCTTCTAGTAGTCTCATATCGCGATAATTTGGCAGCGGTAATCTCTAAAATGATGGGAATCCCGATTATAAAAACAACGAATCTTAGTTCCGAGCAGATTAAATTCATCGAAGATTTCAACTCCGGGTGTAGTAGCGAAATATTGACGACGTCTGTAGTTGAAAAGCTAGGAATCAAGGACGTTAATGTCTTGGTTGCAACTTCATATGAAAAAGGGTCTGAAAGAGAGGAATATTTGAGGATCGGAAAGGTCGCAGGGACAGGAACCAAAGGTGCTACGAAAGAAGGGTATATGTATTCTTTAGTTACTTCTGATTCTATTGAGGAAGAAGATTATGCGAGGAGACGGAAGAAACTGATTAACTACGGCTATCGATACTTGCCCTTGTCCCTTAATGATTTATTACAAGGAAGGATAGTGCCATGAAATTAGCTCAACACCTAGAAAAATTAGATACTAAATTGCTTGGGTCAATAGCGACGAAGCTCAGGATTAAATCCATTGATATACCGACTCGGTCATTTTTGGTTTTTAGTATAAATAACTATTTGACTGACTTCTCAAAGACCTATTGGATTTATGAAAGAATTGGCCATGAGAGTAGAATCGCCTTATTGCAAGTCCTATATACCGGGAAAACAATTTACGAAAAATGGCTAAGAGAAATCGAAGAATATGGTCATATCTACGATGGTGTAATCCCTGAAGACCTGAAACGTATTCTGCAAGAGAATCTCAAGAAATTGGTAGTCAGGCAATTACCAGACTATAGACACAAGGTATTGGACAGCTATTTTGCGATGACCCTTCGTATACTCAAAATGATTATGTTGGAACAAAAAATTAAGTTGGATATTTCTAACGTTAAGAATTTGAAGAAACTTATTGATAAGATAAATATACGAAATTTGGATGTAGTTCTGTTAAAAAAAGTCCTTGAACATTTTATTGCATTGGATTTAATGTCCTACCAAAATAAGCTCTTAATACCGAATGTTATAGCCATTACTGAGTGGTTTGAATCATATCCTAATAATTTTCTAAAGTTCTATCATTCGATAATTCAGCATACTTCTCCTGGGATTTTTGAGTTACTTAAAGCATTAGGGGAGATTCAAGAAGATATTTATGATTGGATGGAAGCAGATATATTTTCTGCTCTAGGTAGAAATAACCTAACTATAGAGAAATGTGAGAGAACGGGTTTAGTCGAGACTGTTCAGATATCTGGTCAATACTTAATACAACTTACTAATGAGGGATGGTTCTTAACCAAAGGGGTGGCACCGATTTCGTGGTCAAATAGGAACTTGCTGGTTTCGGCTGCATTTGAGGCTTTTATTCCTCATCACGATGATCCAAGGGTACTTAATTTTCTTACACTTTATGGAACAATTAAAAACACAGGTTATTATTCGGTATTTGATTTAGAGCTGGATAAGTTACTACGGACTAGTGTTAAGGAAAAGAAAGCTATTCGAGATTTGTTAGAAAGTAAGGCTAGGTATGTGCCTGAAATTGTGAAATATGAACTTCGATAAAGGAGATGCAAAACATATTTCTGCAGCACTAAAAAGGGAAACGAACATGCCACCTAGCAGCGTATTTCTCGATAACAACTCTTCCACTGTCAGGATTGTTCCGAAGGTACGTCCCTCACACAATGCCCAAAAATTCACTGTGACCGTGCTACTGACAATTCGGTGAGAGCCCATTCGCATTTACAAGGCGTGGGCTCTTTTGGCATTCCCGATGTATCTCAACGTATTAGTTACTACAGCTCGCTACATATGAAACAACCAAATAATCAAGCGTTGCCTAGATAATACACACCATGGATAGGAACAATATACATGAGCCAAGAAATTGCTGCCTAACTTGCGTAAATGTTAGGGTAAGGTAAGTTCGCATTGTTGTAAATACTAATTATTAATTCGAATTGCGACGTCCTACGAACCATCGCCCAATGTTATTTCCCCCGATACTGGCACTACGCTCGAAAAAGAGATATTTGTCGCTGCCCTGAACACGGACAGAGAGGACAGTGCTGTGGTATTGCTTGTCAGCTTGTTCTGGGGGAATCAGTAGCAATTTATTAATTCCAAGTAAAAGAAGCTGCCGGTTACGACAGCATGAAGAAGATGACCTATATTTTTTCATACCTGGCCCGTGAAAAGGGTATGAGGTATAGATTTAAAGGTTACTTAATGGGAAAACGTCAGGTAAAAAAGCTGTATTTACGTTGACCTTTGATTAATAATAATCAATAATTATCTTAACAGATCCCACCACGCCTCTTCATTGGAAAGCGTACCACGGTGGGCCATTTTATTTTGGAGGCTATCTATTGGATAGTGCTGTAACTTTTTAAAAGGTAGCGGCTTAAGCTGTTTAAGAGTTAATATCGTGTGCAACCATATAAGAAGACTACTAGTGTATGTAGTTACAGTATATAATTTGGAAGAATAAGAAGTTTCTGTAGTTACCGACTAATTTTCGGTTTTAATGAAGAGAGGTAAAAAATGTTAGATATTACGAAGGATCCTCAAGCAGTTAGAAGTTTTTTTGAAGTTCTAGACGAAGAAAATAAAAGAGGGTTATTTACCCTTTTGCAAAATTTTAATAGACGTGACTTTTTCTCAATTTTGGACAGCCCTTCATACATATCGCTGATTAGGAAATACCAAAATGAAATACCCTATTTAAGCGAAATCGACAAAAACTTTCGTAAAGTAAAATCTTTTCTAATGGACCCAGATAATAGTAACCAATTTATTTATTTTATATCGAATCCAAATCAAATCAGCGATATCCTTAAGGGCCTCTTAGATGATCTTCACAAACCATACAAGGAGTATAAGAAATGGCTAATAAAGGCAAATAAACTACTTCAACCTATTGAAGTCACAGGCCCATCTCCAAATCTTGAAGGTATACATTTTAAGGTTGCTCAAGAAATGGTTGATGCAATTTCAAGAGTATGGTGCATCCAAAAGGTCACACTGTTTGGCTCGGTGGCCAGAGGAGAAGAGAGAATCGATTCGGATATTGACCTTGCTGTTGAATTTTTTGGAGATGTTAGGCATAGTCGTAAGTTTGTTAGAGACTTTATGGACAGAATGATTGGAGTTGTTTTGGAGCCTCTACGTAAAAAGTATACCAATGTTATTGGTGGCGAAAAGGGTATTTGGGATATTATTAACCTATCTACCGCACCAAAAAATAATCTAAAGATGTTCGAAGCAAACGGCTTTTTTACAAATAGCTTAACAATGTTTGAAAGAACTCAACCTGAGCTCATCGTTAATGGCGATGCATTTAAGTTCGATTATGGTGATATTCTTGGCTGGGTTCATATGCGGGCGCAAGGTATTTATTGTCTTTTATTTAATGGGGAGAAACCTATGCAGTTGAAAGCCATAGGAATGCATGGCAATGATGTGGGATGGGTAGGTTTGCTTAATTTTGAATTAAGAGGCAATGATGAATCGTATTTCAGGGTTATGTTGACAGAATCCAAACTAATTTGGGCATTTGATGGTGATGTCCAGGAAGAGTTTAAGAATTTGCATGATTGGTTTGATTTAGTTCAATGGTACCATTCTTGGGGCAAATTTGATTACAAAACTATGAAGTTTGTCATTCTTCCAGATAATTGGCCACAATGGTGAGCGTTTGTTTGAGGTCACCTTACATGTATTGCTTTCTCAGAAATGAAACCAACCAATCTGGGTCCGCGGGTATCCTACCAAGAAACGAAGCCCGCGGCTGCGGGCCAGCTCACCTATAGTCTATTGAGTTAGTCAACTACTACTATATATCTTGGATCATCTTTAACAGCCGCGGACATGGATTCCCAAAAATTTTTGAAGGGATGTGTGGCTTCGGCTGGATAACTGTGCGCTTAGCGATGTGAGAAGCTGGCCGGTTGAGGCCAGATCACCCGCAGCGGATATCCAGGACCACAAAGAATATCTTAGAGAGAGGGACAGCAGGATGAGCCATTGATTGGCAATCATTGACATTATAAATTAATCATGTTAACATTACCTTGTTAATCAAATTTATACCTAATTATCCATAAATTATTTATAATACATAGATAATAATTGAACAAGCTTCGATAAGTGGGTACCATTTCAAAATGAGTACAAGTAATGGAAAAGATGAAGTTTGTTATCTATGTGGTGCAGACCAAACTACAGGAGTGAACTCTTGTTGGGCCTATAAAGTGTCCTACGAGAGTTTTTTGTTTTTCTGTATCTTAAAGATTAAGGGGGTTAGTGGTGTTGAATAAATAAAAATTTGCTTTGATCTAAATTCGCATTTTTCTCAAATGAATTGTGTCTACAAAAAGAGTTATTTGGGCAATGAAATCTGAATCTAAAATTATTTTCGAATACTCTTGTATACAGCAGAACATATGTTCTATAATGAGATAAATAAATGGTCAATATGAGTTGTTATATTGTTGTGGCAAATAGGGATTTATGAAAAGTCGATAATGGTGTTGCAAAACCGAATGGAGGATTGAGAATGGAAGATATGTTAGATACCACCAAAGAGAAGAAGGAACATAAGTCAAACAAAGTGAGTTTAAGACCGAGTACTTAAGAGCGTGGCAAAGGTAAATCAACAAGGAAGCCAGCACATCCCGAAAAAGTTTTCGGACTTCCTATACAAAAACCATCTCAAAAAGAAGTGGTTTTATGTGGTGCGGTCGAGAGGACTTGAACCTCCATGCCCTTGCGAGCACTAGAACCTGAATCTAATATTCATTTTCCTGACTGAAACTATTCAATCCCGTTAAATGCTGATGAATACTGCGTTTAAAGGGATTTTTCTCTGCTTAGAATGTGTTAATCTTTAGACCTATTACTAATCAAATATTTGTATTTTTCAAAGTTCATTAGTAGAAAATTAGTAACTAATAATTATCAGGATAAGTAAAAAGTAGACATTCAGAAATATATTTAAAGAAGAATTGATATATTTATTTAATTGGTCTTTGATTGATATGCTGATATAATGGATAGATATAAGAGGCTGGATTTCTGCTTATATACCGCGAAGGAAAAAAGTTCTTAATTTTTTATGAAAATAAAGGGTTTCACACTAGTTACGCCGAATTAGCTAATTATTAGCTAATTCGGCGTAACTAGTGTGAATAGAATAATTGTCTAATTTATTTAATTATCTCCTTCTAAGTAGGTGAAAATGGGCATACTACTTATTGAATCCCAATTGGAAGGGTGATATTAAATGGACAAGGATAGTGCGAATAATACAAAGGAGGTGGAAGTCTTGGCTGTATCCATGAGACCATCCCCTATTTTAAAAGGAAACGATGCAAAACGATTATTAGCAAAGATGGAGAATCCTCCAAATAATAAGGCTGTTTTCGAAAAAAGTAGGGAATTAGCAAAAATTTTTAAGATTAAATAATGGTAAAGGGATTCTTAAATGAGCCTGATTTTAAGAAATATTGAAATGTCTGATATGTCTCAATTATCAAGTTTTGTATGCGGAAATATATCGATGGATGGCTTTTTAAAAAATGAAGCGTATCTTCATCATGTTAGTGGTGAGGGAATAACAAAAGTAGTATTAGAAGAAGAAACCAATCAAATAATAGCCTATTATACCTTGAAATCGGATGCTGTAAAAATATTCGATGAGGAAATGCATGACATTCCTCGTTATATCCCGTGTATAGAAATTGCTCGTATTGCTGTTCTTTTACACTGGCAAAATGGGAGTAGAGAGATTCACCTTGGAACGAGTTTATTAGGACAAATTATTAAATTTATTAAAGACAATATTGCTTTACAAATTGGATGTCGTTTCATCACGGTGCATGCTGTTCGAGATAAAGTTTCTTGGTATAAAAAAGAGTTCGATTTTGAAGAATTAGAAGATGAGAAGTATGGTTCAAACGAAGAGACAACATATATGTGTTTAGATTTACTTGATCGAAGTTTATTAGATGAATATGCTGAATTTAAAAAGAACGCATAAAAGATCTCCGAAAATGGAGGTCTTTTATTATTCCCACGTTAGCTAAATATTTAGAATTGACAATACCTGTTAATATGTTCTGAGTGACTCTTTATATCCCTTCTTCACTTAATGCTTCGTTTTTAATTCCTGATATATTAAACCCAACTGCTTATTCATCCCGAAGAATAAGATAGCCGCCGTCTCACAAACAAATCTCCAAGCCAGTTCGCGATAAAAGCTAAGTCCATCTACTTCGTGAAAATAGGAAAAATGAGATATTCTTAAACATTGCGAGGGATTTAACTCAAGCTATTAAGAATAATAAGTGTGGATTGGTCTATACGTGAGAGTGTCCAGTCAAAAATGAAGATGATAATCAAGCGACTGATGAAGAAATATGGTTATCCACAAGATAAAACACCCAAAGCAGTTGAGATCATCATGGAACAGACTAAACTAATGTGTCAAAATGAGAGTGTAGCGTAAGATTACGGAGGTTATAAAACATGGCAGAAATCAAATTCGAAATCAAAGAAGCAATTGGTGTACTATCGAAATCAGCAAAAGGATGGACTAAAGAACTTAACCTAGTAAGTTGGAATGATAAAGACCCCAAGTATGACATTAGGGAATGGTCACCTGATCATTCTAAGATGGGGAAGGGGGTAACTCTTTCAAATGAGGAAATGGGGAAGTTAAGGGATTCTCGGAACTCATTGTTATAACATGCTTTTCCTTGGGTAGAAAGTGATTATATAAACGAACAGGATACTCCTACACATGAAGTTTAGGGGTATCCTTTGTTCTTATCAGTTCATACATGAAGGGTTATCAAAAGTAATTTGAATCAAAGGTTAAGCAAGGAGTATTTTTGAGAATTCTAGTTAACTATAATGTCCCCAGGGGGTTGGACACGGAGCTGAAAAAATAAGATAATGAAGGTATGAGTAAGAAAAGAAAAACCTACAGCCCAGCGGAAAAAGCGAAGATCGTTTTAGAGGTTCTCAGAGAGGAAAGTACTCTCAATGAGATAGCCACCAACTATGGAGTCAGTCCACAGCTTATTAGCCGATGGAAAGTTGAGTTTATTGAGAATATGCCAGCCGTGTTTGATAAGAAGAACACTGAAGTTGAGCAGTTGAAGAAAGATCATTCTGCAGAGAAGGAGGATCTTATCAATCAGATTGGTCAGTTGACTGTTGACTTGACTTGGCTCAAAAAAAAACAAGAGCAAGTCTTAGAAATACGGAAAAGAAGGAACTTATAGAGTTCGAGAACCCGAAAATTACGGTCAAACACCAGTGCAAACTTTTAGGATTACCTCGTTCTTCGGCCTATTACAAAAGTCGTGGTGTACTCGAACCTACTCAGGAAGAAGTGGATATTAAGAATGCCATCGACAAGATCCACTTTGATGAGTGTTCTTATGGTTGCCGAAGAATACAGAAGGAACTAAGAAAGAAGGGATTCCATGGTATTGGCAAACGAAGAGTACGCCGATATATGGAGGAAATGGGTATCGTCGCCTTCTATCCTGGTCCAAATCTTAGCAAACGTGACTTGCAAGAACGAACATACCCTTATTTGCTACGGAATGTTCCAATCACGCATGTTAACCAGGTTTGGGGTATTGATATAACCTATTGTGGGACGCCTTCAGGGTTCATATATCTCGTAGCCATCATTGATTGGTACTCTCGTTTAATCGTCGGATGGGCAATGAGTAACACCATGCAGTCGGACTTTGTCATACGAGCAGTGGAAGAGGCAATTAAGACCCATGGAAAGCCTGAGATCATGAATAGTGATCAAGGAAGTCAATTCACTTCAAAGGCATATATTGAGTGCATTAAGAGCAAGGAAACTATTCAAATTAGTATGAACGGTAAGGGTCGGGCGAGAGATAATGCGAGAATCGAACGCTTCTTTCGCAACTATAAATGGGAGCGTTTGTATCCGGAGGCTCCTGAGACCGTCACAGAGTTGAAGCAAATGACCAAGAACTATATGAAGCATTACAACTGGAACCGGCCACATCAATCACTCGAGTATGCTACTCCTAGCAGCATCTATTATTCTCAAAACGATGTTCCAGGGCAGGTAGTATAACGTGAACTTTGTGAAAAATAATACAACGTAGAGTCTTTGTTGTTTGATTGAACTATCGGGTTAGTTGTCCGGGTGCCACGAGGGATACCGAAGACGAAGGCTGAGGATATGCTCGCTGGTATCCCATGGACAACAGCTCATGTGACAAGCTAGAGGACCGAAGGGTCATTTTCCTCCGCAGAGGACAAATGGTCCTTCTAGCCAGCGCCGAGCGTCGTAACCCCCCCCCATCCCAAAGGGCTCATCTTTACTCAAGTTAAAAAATAAGGCCGATTATGAGGAAAGGAGTTTTATCTTAAGATTTTCAAAATCGTGTCTTGACAAGCGGGGCATTACACTTAGCCATCGGATATAGGAAACTTACTTAGGATGGAGTTCTACTCCATCCTGAGTTTAGTTGAACTTATCCAGGGGCTTAGCGCCACTTATCTCCACTTAAGAAGTGGAGTTTTAGTGGCGCTTAGCCATCGGATAAATGGAATCGAACGTAAAAGTCGATGTTTATAACAAAATCTGTAACCCATCATCTCTTAAGCAAATACAATATGTAAATCGACATTATTTGAGATTGGGTTGAACGATTAATGAGAATATGTATTGTAGGTGCGGGTTATGTAGGGCTCACAACAGCAGCCGCTTTAGCAGATTTTGGTCATGAAGTTCAATGTGTGGATATGGAAGAATCAAAAATTGAAAACCTTCGTCAAGGAAAAGTCCCCATCTATGAACCCGGATTAGAGGATTTAATCAGTAAAAACCTTAAAAGCGGTAAACTTAATTTTTCATCTCAAGTAAAAGAGAGTATTAGGGATTATCCAATTATTATCATTGCAGTTGGTACTCCTTCTAAAGAAGATGGCAGTAGTAACCTTACTTTTCTGAATCAAGTAGTTGCAGTAATAGCTTCAGAGATTCATGACCATAAAATTATAATAACTAAAAGTACTGTTCCACCAGGTACCAATGAACGTATCTACCAAACGTTGATTCAAATGGGAATAGATGAAGAATTATTTGATATTGTTTCTAACCCCGAATTTTTGCGGGAAGGTACAGCATTGTGGGATATATACCATCCCAATAAAATAGTCTTTGGCACAAAAACCGCTCGTCCCATCAACGTTTTGAAAGAGCTCTATGAAAAGGGAAGCGCTCCCTATATTTTTACCAGTTTATCTGGAGCAGAACTGATCAAGTACGCCAGCAATGCTTTTTTAGCTACGAAAATCTCGTTTGCAAATGAAATCGCTCGTATCTGTGATGCTTACGAGGTGAATTATGCTGATGTTGTTAAGGGTTTGGCAACCGATCCCCGTATAGGCCGGCTTTTCTTAAACGCAGGACTGGGTTTTGGCGGATCATGTTTACCCAAAGATTTAAGTTCATTAAAACATTCTGCATTATTACAAAATGTGGATACGAAACTTCTTGATGCAGTTCTGGAAATCAATGAGACTCAAACTAAACTTTACTTGAACAAACTGAGCACGGTACTCCCAGACTTATCAAAAAAACAGATAACCGTTTGGGGTGCGACCTTTAAACCCAACACGGATGATCTGAGATCTTCTCCAGCCATTGCTCTTATCAAACAGCTAGTTCAAAAGGGTTGTCGTGTTCATGCGTTCGATCCTATGGTGCAACTTGAGTTGCCGGAGGTTACATCATATAGAGATCAGTATGAATCCGTTAAAGATTCCGATGCTCTGATTATTGCGACTGAATGGGAACAATTTATCAATCCTAATTGGATAGAAGTAAAATCAAACATGAAGGGATCCATCATTCTGGACGCCAGAAATTGTCTTGATGTTAATAAGGTTAAAAGACATGGATTACTCTACTTGGGGGTTGGAAAACGATGAAAATATTAGTGACAGGGGCCGCTGGTTTTATTGGATCACATCTTTGTGAACGATTACTTCAAGTCAACGATATCGAAGTAATTGGAATCGATGGATTTATCACTCCCTCTTTGAAACACACAAAACTAAGAAATCTGAAATTGTTGCTTTCACATCCTCGTTTTCAATTTCATCAAGTTGATCTTCGGTATGCTAACTTAGAAAAACTTCTTGACAGCGTTCAAGTCGTGTATCATTTGGCAGCCATGCCAGGAGTTCGCACCAGTTGGGGTACTGATTTTCAATCCTATGTCGATCATAATATCGTAGCTACTCAAATTCTTTTAGAGGCGGCAAGTAAGTGTTCGCTCAAAAAGTTCATATATATTTCAACTTC
>Ga0209639_1000965_pt1:0-17500 | contig 33501 bp, 26 predicted proteins | sample EPASupsiteHSE605_FD_187268 | JGI IMG/M metagenome (GOLD analysis project Ga0209639, IMG submission 187268) | Bioremediated contaminated groundwater from EPA Superfund site, New Mexico - Sample HSE6-05 (SPAdes) (version 2) | ecosystem: Environmental > Aquatic > Deep subsurface >... | reverse complement strand
GGATACCATATAGTATAAAAGAAAACATAAAGGTTAGTAGGAGTAAGTTCATCATAGATTTAATGCCTATTATTATTCCTAATAATAATAGTAACGATAGGCCCTTCTTAAACAAACTACTTTCAAAAAATTTCTCTAATTTCATTATGAGTTTTTTGCCTCCTGCTTCATCAATATCTAAAATAATTACTTTATATTCTATTATCTTACATAATACCACGTTACCCCCATGGTATAAAGGGTGGCCCAATAGTCTTTATTATAATTATTATAACCACGTAAAGGTCATGAATACCTATCACTATCAACCTATCGTCCATGCTCGCAAACATAAATAGGCCACTCAATGAGTGGCCTGAATCTAAATGATCCCGCAAAGTTCCTCCACAACTAATGGATACACGGCTCAAGATTAATCTTCAACTAAACTTTACCAATTTATTAACCAAATTGTAGGCTTACCACATACACTTTACAACTAGAAACGAAACTCTTCTAGAATTTAAATAGTAAGGGATAGGGACATTTGTCAACATGAAAACAAACCAACCATTAAACATTTTTCTTGGTAACGTAGGGGAAACTAATCTGGACAAATCTTCCACTATCTGTTAACTTTGATCTAACTGCGGTCAATCTACTTAACCTATTCACCAGAGACAAACTTAAGCTTTCAGAATCTCAGAATCACCAAAATTCTTTTCAGAGTTTCTTGGTTTGTTTAAATCCAGCACGGAAATTAATATTACTCTGACCGACTGACTGACTCGGAGGAACTTTGCGGGAAATCTTTCTTTAATAGAGAAACTTAAAAACCACCTCTCTAGGTGGTTTCAATTCTCGAAATTCAGCATTACTAGCTAAAAACTGATTGCAATGCCTAACTTTCGATGAATCGAAAACTTTTGCCTAGCACGCGACCAACAACTTTGATAAACTGAATTATTTTATTATTATCTCTTTATGATTTAATTATATCTAAATTCGCTTTTTTGTCAAGAGCAAATATTATAAACCTAGAAGAGGGTGAGTTTTCTAGATAATCTCTCAGCACTGACACTTCTTCTAGGTATAACATAAATGATCGTGGAAAACCAATTGGTTAAATAAAGTTCCCGCCGTCGACCACAATCGTTTGTCCAGTCACAAACCCCGCATGAGCAATCAACGAATAGACTACTTCGGCAATATCCTCCGGTCCGGCAACCCGGCCAAGTGGAGTGCCGGCAGCAAGACGAGTGATGTGATCTTCCTTTCCCTCGACCCAACGAGTTTGTACAATTCCTGGGGCCACAGCATTAACTCTTACCTCGGGTGCTAAAACTCGAGCTAACGATTTTGTAACACTTGTAGCAGCAGCTTTAGAAGCAGAATATGCAATAGAACTGCCTAATCCAGTCAACCCTGCTATTGATGTAATGTTTATAATGCAGCCCTTGCTTTTCTTAAGTTCATCGGCTGCTGCGCGGCAGCAAAAGAACATCCCTTTAACATTGACTCCTAAAATATCATCCCAATACTCTTCTTTCATTCCCTCAAGGTCAAAGTGCTCTACAAAATGAGTCATTCCCGCATTATTAACAAGAATATCTAAAGTTCCAAAATCAGCCACAACATGGCTAACCATTGCCCTAACCTCAACATCTCGAGATACATCTGCTTTATAAGATAAACTGCGAACTCCAAGGTTTTCTATCTCTTGACACGTCTTTAAGGCGTCTTCTTCTGAACGAGAATAGTTGAGAGCAATATTAACTCCCGACTTTGCTAATAACAAAGCGATGGCCTTTCCAATTCCGGTGCCACCCCCTGTAATAAGTGCTGTTTTATTTTTCATTTTTATAACCATTCCTTTCGCTTCGCTCAAGGCACAAAACGTTATGAAACGTATTGGCTTCGAGCTATTTTTTTAATTTACAAGTGGATTCTGCTAATAACTTCTTTTAACTGCATTGCAGCCGTTAAAATATTATCTTGAGCCAAAATAGCAGATACGACCGAGACCCCATCAATACCAGCAGCCATAACTTGTTGTATGTTCTCTAAATTAATTCCGCCGATTGCTACAACGGGTATAGTGACCGACTTCTTAATATATTCAAGTTGCTCAAGACTGACTTCTAGGGCATCAGTCTTAGTAGATGTTTTAAATATAGCTCCAACTCCTAAGTAATCAGCACCTTGTTGTTGGGCAAGAAGCGCTTCAGTCAAGGTTCTAGCAGAGACTCCAATAACCTTATTAGGCCCTAATAGCTCCCTTGCTTTTAGCATAGGCAGATCGTCCTGCCCGACATGTAATCCGTCAGCATCAACTGCAAGGGCAATGTCAAGACGGTCATTAATAATCAGGGGAACATTATACCTTGCAGTTAGCTCTTTCACTCTAACTGCCAACTCTAGAAACTCCCTGGTGGAAACCGATTTTTCTCTAAGCTGCACCAAGGAAACTCCGCCCTGTATAGCTAACTCAATGCTCTGAACTAAATCCCGATCTCGAAGAAGTTCTCGATCAGTTACTAAATAAAGACTATAGTCAACTTTGATTTTACTCATAATCAATCTTACCTTCTTTAGCTAGAATATCAGGAGTGAGATTATAGATACTATCGAATAACCTAGCTCTAAACGTTCCTATCCCCTCTCCGTGGCGCAGTGAAACTTGAGCCATCTCTCCAGCTAAACTCATACTTATTATTCCTGCAACTGCGGCAATAAAGTGATCTTTAGTCGCTCCACAAAAAGTTCCCACCAGAGAAGTCGTCATGCACCCAGTACCTGTGACATCCCCTAAAATTCGATGTCCATTGTTTAGCAGACAAACTTGAGACCCATCAGATACTACATCTGTTTTTCCGGTAATGGCGATAATTGAACCTAATTCAGAGGCAAGTTTCTTGGCAATCACGGCGCTGTCTTGTTCATCTGCGAGAGAATCCACTCCCTTTATGGCTACTTCTAGACCTGCAAGGGCTTTGATTTCAGACATATTACCACGTATAACATCAGGTTTCAACTCCCGTATTAGTCTTGCTGTTGTATTTGTTCTTAGTTTTGTTGCTCCTACTCCTACAGGGTCAAGAATTATTGGAACGCCCAACTCCTTAGCCCGTAATCCGGCAATCAGCATACTTTCAACTGTCCTTGAATTAAGAGTTCCAATATTAAGAACTAAAGCTGAAGCAAAGCCAACCATTTCTGCAACTTCTTCCCGATCATCCGCCATTACAGGGGAACCTCCGATGGCCAGTACGATATTGGCACAGTCATTGACAGTAACATAGTTGGTTATATGATGAATCAAGGGATTTTTTTCTTTAACGAGACTTAAGCTTGTAGAGATTTTTTCACGTATTTCCATCTAGCGGTTAACCTCCCTGTCATAACATGTAAGATGCTAATAATAATCATAACTGGTATAGTTGCACCCATCACAAAATCCAATTTTATAAATTGGTAATATAACATTGTTCCCAGAGCACAGAGAGCTAAAGTAACCCAGTTAATCAAAAGATCTGTCTGTATCTGCTTATTTATTAAGAGGAAATAATCCGTCAATAGGATTGCAAACAATGGGGCAAAAACGGAACCAATAGCATAAAGAAAATGTTCAAACAAGAAACTCCTGCGGAATAGGCATCGAGAAAGGTTGTCGTTACAGTTGCCAAAACGATAATTCCTAAGGCCACTATGCCGAGATTTGAACATACTTAAATTATTTTTTGATGAACTCACTAGATTAATCCCGCCTTTTTGTAAAGTGTATAGAAATGGTGTGTCGGCCCCACGCCTTTTCCAATCGATAAAGAATTTTGTATAGCAATCGTTATATACTCCTTAGCAAGAGAGATAGCTTTGTTAAGGCTATGCCCCAACGCAAGGTTTGCACTGATAGCGGACGAAAGTGTACACCCCGTTCCGTGTGTATTCTTGGTTGTGATCCTAGACGAAGAAAAATAACTAAATTCTTCACCGTCAAAAAGGATATCAATAGAATCCTCTTCTAAATGCCCTCCCTTAAGTAATACATTCTTTGCCCCCATTTGGAAAATAATTTTGGCACCCTCTTCCATTTGCTTCAATGTGTGAATGGACCTATTCGTCATGACCTCTGCCTCTGGAATATTAGGTGTAACGATCATCGACATTGGCAGTAATTCCTTAATTAGAGTTGCTTCTGCCACTGGATTTAACAAATGGTAACCGCTTTTAGATACCATAACCGGGTCCAAAACAATGGTTTGAGGTGCATAGTTTCTCAACCGTTCTGCAATCACCTCAATAGTCTGCACTTGGGAAACCATACCTATCTTTACTCCGTCAACCTCAATATCGTCAAAAATTGCTTCTATTTGTTTCGCGATAACCTCTGTTGAAATATCCTGTACAGCAAAGACTCCTTGAGTGTTTTGAGCGGTGACTGCCGTTATTACACTCATTCCAAAAACCCCATGGGCTGAAAACGTTTTAAGATCAGCTTGAATCCCTGCTCCCCCACTGCAATCTGAGCCAGCTATGGTAAGTACCCTTTTCATATCGCACCTCCTACAACGTTTTAAAATATCATTTAATTTAGAAAATTTGACTACCGCCAAGCCTTCAGCGCTGGCCTTGGACGGCCGAGTATCCTGTAGCCAAGGATGGCGAGAAGGGACCTTCCAGAAATAATAACTTTCTGCCCTGTAAAATAATTTTCCATTCATCAGTGGTGCCGCGTAGCGGCATGAAGGTCTGACTAGTACAGAAAGGAGCACAAATCTCCAGAATAAGATTTGTGCTCCTTCATTTTCATAAAAGAGTAAACTGCTTACCTACGCTGGCATTATCCAGATCAGGTTAATAGGGTCTCAGACTTTTAGGGTCTAAATCTCAGCCGGCCTATTCCAGCTCCCCTGCCCATTTCGTTATTTATTTTTTAATAAAACTAACATGGAAGAAGCTTAAAGTCAATGGTCCATAATCATATTTCTATTTCCATAGTTCCGTACCGACGAATTGGAAATTGATTATAACCTAGTCACTTTAATAAATATCTCAAACAAAAAATAGCAGCTCCCTTATAAAAGGAATTACTCTACAAGCCAAAATAATCCTTGAATGAATTATTGGAAATACACAAGTTTGTCTCCTAAGTGTGATAGAGTATTAAGCGAAAACAAATACATGGCAACAGGAGGCAATCATGACAGAACAGTTACTGATCGGATTAATCATCCTTGTCCTCATCACACTCATTTTACTAATTATCTCAATTACTCGTTCGACACGTAATCCTTTTGTTAGGTTCGAGGGTCAATTAAGTTCTCTAGAGAAAAGTCTCGAACGTAGCGAGCGCCTTGTTAATGGAGAAATCTCCAAGAATCGGGAAGAATCTAATACTAACGCTAGGCAAGTCCGCGAGGAATTAAATCAATCCGTGCGTTTGTTTAATGATTCAGTACTAGCCCGTATGGCGGAAATTGCTAACCTGCAACGCAACCAATTGGACATTTTCGCTACTCAGTTAGGCACCCTTACCAAAACCAATGACCAAAAATTAGAACAAATGCGTAAAACCGTGGAAGAACGTCTTCTGTTGCTCCAACAGGATAACGGACAAAAATTAGACTTGATGCGCGCAACAGTCGACGAAAAACTCAGCGCAACTCTTGAGCAACGCTTAGGAGAATCCTTTAAATTAGTCAGTGAAAGATTAGAAGCAGTACACAAAGGGCTTGGAGAAATGCAGACCCTGGCTTCTGGTGTTGGTGACTTGAAAAAAGTTCTGACTAATATAAAAACTCGAGGGGTTTGGGGCGAAATACAGCTCGGAAATTTGTTGGAGCAGATCCTTACTCCAGAACAATACGCTGCTAATGTAACTACTAAAGCTGGGAGTAACGATAGAGTAGAATTTGCCATTAAGCTCCCCGCTCGAGACGGACAGGACAACATCATTTGGCTTCCTATAGATGCTAAGTTCCCACTTGAAGATTATGAAAGGCTTATCGAAGCACAAGATCAAGCTAAACTCCCACGCATTGAAGAGCTCGGCAAATCCCTAGAAAACCGCATTAAGTTAGAGGGGAAAACCATTAGAGATAAGTACCTTGATCCTCCCAACACCACAGATTTTGGCATCCTATTCTTACCAGTTGAAGGATTATATGCCGAAGTGTTACGCCGACCTGGTCTTTGTGAACTTCTCCAACGAGAGTACAAAGTTATCATAACCGGACCAACCACATTAGCTGCTCTCCTCAATAGCCTACTTATGGGCTTCAAAACTTTGGCTATCGAGAAACGCTCTAGTGAGGTATGGAATCTGCTTGGCGCCGTTAAAACGGAATTCGGTAAATTTGTAGAGATCTTGGAAAAAACTCAGAAAAAACTTCAGGAAGCAAGTAATACCATTGATACTGCAACTAGAAAGAGCCGTACAATTGCTCGTAAGCTTAAGGATGTCCAGACTCTTCCTGCCAGTGAAGTGGAGTTAATGCTAGAGCCTGAGCGCGAAGAATAACATTGTACTTACCGCGTTCGACAACTTGACCTTGGTCGAGAACTAAAATCTCATCCATTTTCTCTAATCCAGATAAGTGATGTGTTATTACTAAGGTGGTACGGCCATCCATAAGTTTGTAGACTCCCTCCATGACATCACGTTCTGTAATGGGATCAAGGCCTTCCGTAGCTTCATCAAGAATCAAAATCGGAGCATTTTTTAACAAGACTCGGGCAATTGCTAACCGCTGCCTCTGTCCTCCCGAAAGTTTTAATCCACCTTCCCCAACGGGGCTATCATACCCATTAGGCAATGATTGAATAAAATCATGAAGCTTAGCCTTCTGGGACGCGAGGATTAGTTCTTCTTCAGATGCCTCAGGTCTTGCCAAAAGTAAATTTTCTCGAATTGTGGCATTAAAAATGTAGGTTCGTTGAGTCACAACTCCAATAAAGTTCCTAGCCTCTTGCTGGGTATACTCCCGTATAGAATTCCCGCCCAACTCAATGCGTCCTTCATCGTATTCCCAAAAACGCAGAAGAAGATTTACAATACTAGTCTTACCTGAACCGCTCGCTCCAACAATCGCCACTTTACCCTTCTGGGGAATTCGAAATGACAATTGATTTAAAGCCCAAGGTTCTCTATCTCCATACTTGAAACTAACCTCATGGAAGGTGATACTCATTTCTTTAGGTTTGGCAGACAGTGCTTCATGATCTTTCACTGCAGGTTCAGTCTCGATTATTTCAAGTAAACGGTCGGCTGCAGCACGGTTTTGCTCCAAATGATGGGGAACAAGAGCTAAGGGAAACAGCGCTTCAAAACTACTCAATGTCCCGAGGGCTAACATCCCTAAGTTAACCCCACTTAATTTTCCTTTTTCTACGAGGATTATTCCCAGAACGAGGATCAGCCACATGCAAAGATAAGAGAGCATCCCTGTTAGAGCCGAAGAGAGTGCAGAGAGCCAAGCGATTCGACGTTGGTGATTAGTTAATTTTCTGTTGGTTTCTTGGATTTTAGCTAGGTGCCAATGGGCTTGACCAAAAGCTATTAATTCAGTCATTCCCAAAAGGCTATCAGCAACCTGTGTATTCAACTCTGCTTTTAAAGAAAGTAAGTGATGCCCTACCCCTTGACTCAAACATTTAATTATCCATGGTATCACCAACCCTGCCATAAGAAAACTGGCTGCTAAGATGAAAGAAAACCTCATATCATACCGAGCTAAAAAAATTCCATATCCAAAGAGAACCAGTAAGGCTACAATAGGCGGAGAAAAAACCTTAAGAAATAGATTTTGTTGGATTTCCACGTCTGCAACAATTCGTCTAAGTAGGTCCGCACTTCTTAAATTCAACAATCGCGCCGGGGCTAATGGTTCTAGTCCTTGATAAAACTTTACTCGTATTTGGCTTAACACTCGGAACGTCACATCATGAGAAAAATAACGTTCTAAGTATCGAAAGACAGCACGAGAGAGTCCAAAAAAACGTACTCCCACAATGGTTACCATTAAATCTAAAACTGGCGGATGAAGAGCAGCACGGGCCAAAAGATAAGCAGAAGTTGCCATTAAGCCGATGTGACTCGTGATTGTCAGTGTACTTAATAATAAAGCGAGTAAGATTCGCCGCCAATAAGGTAATATCAGGTGAGTTAGCCACGTTGTGCTCTTCATCTTAATTCACCTTGATATTCTTTCACCAAGCGAAAATAAAGTCCCTGTGCTCTCATCAATTCCTCATGGGTGCCCTCTTCTATTATCTGCCCCTGATCCATTACGAGAATGCGATTTGCTTGGAAAACTGTATCCAGTCGGTGGGCAATTAGTAAGGCAGTCCTTCCTTGGATCAAGCGTTTCAAGGCTTCCTGAACATAGTACTCATTCTCTAAGTCCAAGTTTGATGTCGCTTCGTCCAAAATTACGAGTTGAGCATCTTTTAAGAACGCCCTAGCAAGGGCGATCCTTTGAGCCTGTCCGCCACTTAAACGAGCGCCTCCTTCTCCCAAGTAAGTTTGGTATCCATCTGGAAGTTTCATGATAAATTCATTAGCTAAAGCCTCTTGAGCTGCTTTTACAATCTCTTCGAATGTTGCAGATGGCCTAGCAAAGCGAATATTGTCTGCTATGCTACCCGCAAATAAATGTGGACATTGGGGAACGTAAGCAATCTGATCTCGCCATTTTTCCAAAGAAATTGTATCGAGCAAAGTTTTATTCATGTAAATATGTCCAGTTGTAGGGGTATTAAAACGCAGTAATAATTGAGCAACTGATGTTTTACCTGCTCCACTTGGACCGACGAGAGCAATTGTTTCTCCTGAATTAATACACAGATTAATTCTATGGAGAATGGGAGTATCTACAGCTTGATAAGTGAGGCCAACTTGCTGAAAAGAGATATTGAAATTGGTAGAAAACACTTCATGAAGCGACTTAAGGGAATTATTATTGAGCTTTAATTGATTAGTATGGTCATTAGTTTCATTCTTCGCCTTGTCATAATTCTTCTCACTCATTAGTGGAAGATCTAAAATTTCAAAGATACGCGCTGCAGCATTTACCCCAGACAATCCAGCATGAAAATTTAAACCGAGGGTTCTTAGGGGAGTATAAAATTCGGGAGCAAGAAGTAAGAGAAACAAACCCGAAGAGTAAGAGAGGGTTCCATTGACCAACCTTAATCCGATTGTAACAGCGACTAAGGCCGTGCTAATCGTAGCAAGAAATTCTAAGACAAGCGCCGATAAGAAAGCTATTCTCAAAACACTAAGTGTGGATTTTCGAAAAGAATCACTAACTCTTTCTATTACATTAGTCTGATCTTTTTCTCGACCAAAAACTTTAAGGATTGTTAAGCCCTGTAATACATCTAAAAAATGAGCACTCATCCAGCTTAAGCGTTGCCACTGCTGAAGTGATTTTTTTTCTGCTAGTTTTCCAATCAAAATCATAAATATTGGAATGAGCGGACCTGTCAAGAGAAGAATTAATCCGGACTTCCAATCTAGGGGGAATATAAATATTAAAATTAAGAGCGGTATCCCTGCCGCCAAAAGCAGTTGAGGAAGGTATTTGGAAAAATAGTCTTCTAGTGATTCTACCCCATCTACCACTGTGGTGATTAACTCTCCTGATCGTTCTCCTCGAGCATACATTGGTCCTAATGAAATGATATGATTCATTAAACGTTCGCGTAAATTTATCTTAATATAGGAGGCTGCTTCAAAAGCACATATTTCACTGCCCCATTGAAAAACTGCTCTTATACCAATGATTCCGAGAATCATGAGTAGAAAATCCCAAACTGCTCTAAGAGAAGCTCCCTCCAAGAAAACCATTGCGACGATGCGGGAGAGATACCAGGCTTGAGCGACTGCCAGTAATGCTATCCCTGTGCTGAGGCCAACCGAGAGCAACAGAAATCCCCAAACAGACTTCCCCTCCCGAATCAACCGCTTATCAAACATATTGTCATCTCCTAGCACGATTGTGCAAGTTGTGTGCAAGTTGGGGACGGTTCTTGACTTGCATTCCTCGACTTTCATTCTGGGTCTTGAAAGTAAGGGGCTATTGCACGTTCACACACGTTTCATTCACTCGTTCGTTGGATGCTGAAGCAATTACGCCAACCTCTGGGTTGCTCAAGATGTGAACCTCGGCGTAATTACCGCTTCAGCATCGGCACTCACCTTACCGTGAACTCCACTAAAGTGTTCACTTTGCAATGTCCCCTTAATTTCTGGTCATTTGGGGAATCAAGTACAAGTTGGAGTGGAAGTTGTGCTAGTTGTGCAAGTCGGGGGCGGTTCTTGGCTTGCATTTATTGTCTTTGAAAGTAAGGGGTCATTGCACGTTCACACACGTTCCATTCACTCGTTCGTTGGATGCTGAAGCAATTACGCCAACCTCTGGGTTGCTCAAGATGTGAACCTCGGCGTAATTACCGCTTCAGCATCGGCACTCACTTTACCGTGAACTCCACTAAAGTGTTCACTTTGCAATGTCCCCTTAATTTCTGGTCAGTTTGGGAAAGATCGTATTGTTTGTATTCATAAAGAAAGAACCGTTTGGTTATTACTTACTTTAAATAAAGGGGCAAGAAAAATCTTGCCCCTTTATTCTATCTGAGAACCTACTAATAGTGTAAGTTTTTTTCTGTGACGCGGTTGCGGAAGACCCAATATGTCCATCCTTGATAAAGGAGCACAATGGGAACCATAACCAGGGCAATGATCGTCATAATCTTGAGTGTGTATGGGCTTGAGGATGCATTATAAATAGTAAGACTCCACTTCATATCGAGACTTGAGACGATCACTCGAGGGAAGAGCCCCCAGAATAAGGATAAGGTAAACAACAGAATGGTCAAACCATTCATGATGAACGCCCAGCCAACTTTATGTGAACGTATCAAAAAGAAGGCAAGGATAAGGGCTACACCGGAACTAACTAGAGTAATACCCGCTCCTAAACTAGCGAAGATATCCGTCTGCAAATAAGTTAGGATCGCTAACACTATAACTATCGGTATAGCTACTAGGGCAATACTTTGAGCTGCTTTCGAAGCCCGCTTAGCCATCTCACCAGTGGTCTTTAGGCTAAGGAACAAGGCACCATGAAACATAAAAACGAGCAATGTAGTTAAACCGCCAACAATGGCATACGGAGAAAGGAGATCAAAGAAGGTTCCGACATATTGCATTTTTGCATCTATCGGTACTCCTTTAACCAAATTAGTCATAGCGACACCCCAAAGGAGAGCTGAAAGAAAGCTTCCTGTGAAAATCATCCAATCCCAAGTACTTCGCCAAAGTGGACTGGAATCACTGCTGCGAAATTCGAAGGCAACACCACGAATTATTAAGGATACTAACACTAGAAACAAGGCGAGAAAAAAGCCGCTAAACAAGGTGGAGTACCAATTGGGAAATGCAGCAAACATGGCCCCGCCAGCCGTAATCAACCAAACTTCATTTCCATCCCAGTGTGGCCCGATCGTATTAATAATGACCCGACGTTCTTGATCGTTTTTACCTAGAAAAGGAAGCAAAATTCCTACTCCAAAATCAAACCCTTCCAGAAAAAAGAACCCTGCAAACAAGACGGTAATTAGTATGAACCAGAGGATGTTTAAGTCCATAATGACGCCCCCTTAACTTCACTATTCAGGTGTTCATCTTTGTTAGCCACTTCTGGACCCTTCTTAATAAACTTAACCATGAGATAAACATCGGCTACCGCTAAGGCTATATATACCAACATAAAGCCAACAAAAGCAATCAACATGGAAAGCATTGAAACTGAGGTTGATACACCATGCTCAACTCTTTGTAAACCGTAGACAATCCAAGGCTGACGCCCGACTTCTGCTAGGAACCACCCCGCAATATTTGCTATATAGGGAACTGGGATCGTCCAGAGCAAAAGTTTCAAGAACAAAGCTTTTTTTTCATAGGCTTTCGTTTTATAGAAATAAAGTCCCAGCATCGCCATCAATACTAACCACATTCCTGCTGTCAGCATAATTCGGAAACTCCAAAACAAAGATGCTACCGGCGGGACATAGTTACCTGGCCCATATTCTTGAACTGCGGTATTCTGAAGTTCATGAATTCCCTTAACCTCGCCTGTAAAACTATTATACGAGAGGAAGCTTAACATGCTAGGAATCTGGATTTCAAAGTTGTTCTTCTTTCCTTGCTCATCAATAGAGGCATATAATGACAATCCAGCAGGATTTTCAGTTTCCCAATGCGCCTCAGCAGCTGCCATCTTCATTGGTTGAGATTTAACAAGGTGCATTCCTTGTAAATGCCCTACTCCAGCAACTCCCAAGGTACTAATTAACCCAAAGACCACAGCTATATGAAACGAACGCCGAAAAACATCAAGATGGTTCTTTTTCAAAATATGGTAAGCACTAACACCCATGACAAAGAACCCAGCGGTTACAAATCCGCTAAGTACTGTATGCGGAAACTGATATATAACATGAGGATTTGTAATAACAGCCAGAAAATCGGTCATCTCGGCACGACCATTACGTAAAATATATCCAACTGGTTCTTGCATAAATGAATTAGCAACTAGAATGAAGAATGCCGATATGTTTGATGAAATTGCCACGATCCAAATAGTTATTAAATGAACTTTCTTAGATAATTTATCCCATCCAAAAACCCATAATCCTAAAAAGGTAGACTCAAGAAAAAATGCTACTAGAGCCTCAATGGCTAAGGGGGCACCAAAGATATCTCCAACAAAACGTGAATACTCAGACCAGTTCATTCCAAATTGAAACTCTTGGACTATGCCAGTAACGACACCCATGGCAAAGTTGATTAGAAATAATTTTCCCCAAAACTTCGTCATCTTTTTGTAAATTTCATTTCCTGTTTTCACATACCAAGTCTCCATCATAGCAACGAGGACCCCTAGTCCTAATGTCAACGGCACGAACATGAAATGATAAGACGTGATCACCGCAAATTGCAATCTAGACAAGATAAGTTCAGTCATCGTTACACCTCCAATAAATTAGTATAAGGCCTCTTACGTGTTTATATTGTTTGATCATTCCCCTCCCTCCGCTCTCGTTGTTTGTCCTTGCTTAGAATATCTACATAAATATATGTATCTTAAGCGTTCGTTATTTATTATTATACTAATTATTATTTACACGGTCAACTAATTATTACTTACTTAAAATACTAAATTATTATTTAATCGAAGAACATACGTTTAAAAGATTGTGCTTGTATCCAGTTTGTAAACATGAAGTGGGCGGGTTCTTTAAACTCGTCTTTTTTCTTTGGTAAAGAAAAAGGGTGCCTCTCCATAGAAATTACATTTCTATTTCGAGACAGCCCCACAGAAATCCTAAATTATCTTAATGACCTTACTCGCAGAAATCTGCCCAGTTTGCAGGACAGGTTGCATAGAATACTTTACAAAACGTTAGAGAAGAAAAGACGACTTAGCTTCCCTTAGGAATATATACTACTTCTTCCTGTTTTGCGGATGTAAATTCCTCCTTATTTATATCCGGCTTCTTTAAAGTAATTTTTCCGAATGACGAGATCTGCCATATCAATTCCTTTAATATGGTTCTCAAATTCTGTACTATTCTCTGCTTCTCCCATGTAAAGTCGGTTAGCTAAAACGGCAAAATCCTTTTTGGTATTAAGCAAATTTCGTCCAAACACAGTATTACTGTACCGTTCCTCATTAGTTCCCAACAGATTGGCTATCGTGGGCATTATATCAACTTGTCCTCCTGTAGTCGGGATCTCTCGTCCGTTCATTCCCTTATGATAAATAATAAGAGGAATTCGTTTACTGTCATCAAGCCACCAGCTTTCTTGGGGCTGAACTTTTTTGACTTCATCATTATAGTATTTATGCACTCCTGTATGATCTCCGTAGATAACAACTACAGTATTATCCAATACCCCGCTATTGTCGAGCGACTCCAAAAAATTGCCGATTTGTTCATCCGTATAACGAATGCTTTGGAAGTAACCCCCTAACTTTGACTTATTCAGTTCTTCACTTAAAATAAGTGATCGATATTGATCAGGTATATCAAAGGGGTTGTGGCTTGTTAAAGTCACCATAAAATTATAGAAAGGCTGTTTTTGTCCGGAAATGATAGGCGCTAATTGCCTAAAATAGCTTCCATCACTAAGCCCTAAGCCGATTTTCTCGTCCATATTGAATCGCGTTTCGTCCATCGTCTTTTCAAAACCAATGGCTGTCAAGGCAGGCATCCAATTCCAATACGAACCTTTGTCAGGATGAATGGCTAAGGTACTATACCCATCCTCTCTCAAAATCTTAGGCAATGAATTGTAAGTGTTGTAAGGGAATCGAAAAAAGGTAGCACCAGTACGGACTGGATAAACAGAAGTATTAGCTAATAAATCAGCATCTGAGCTTGAACCGTTATACACTTGTTCATAGAAATTATTAAAGTAAAAACTATTGGCTAACAGTCTATTAAGATTTGGAGTGATTTCCTGACCATTAATCCTTTGATTTATTACAGATGTCTCAAGTGACTCAACTTGAATCATAATAAGATTTTGACCCTTGAAAATTCCCTTATACTCATTTGCTGGTAATTTCTCCTGATTTTCAGCGAACCAATTCTTTATTTCTTGATTTTCTTCGGGTGTCAATTTAGCTGCCTGACTATCTTTAAGATAGTTATAAATATCAAAACCATGGTACCCTAACGGCGAAAGGTTTGACATCGTCTGATTCGGAGACCAAGCAACTCTAAATAACATCTTTTCATCATGTCCACTTAGGTCCATTTGAACATGTTGGTAATAAATATACGAGACTGAAAGTATAAAAAGGATTACTAGAGTATAAATATTCCTTTGAGCCCTAACATACAAGGCTTTATGCTTAATGCCGATACCAAGTAAAATCAGAAGATCGACGATAAACAAAAAGTCAACTTGACGGAGCATTGATATCACACTACTAAAAAGATTATCAAGATTTGTTGTTTGACTTAGCAAATATGGCGTAACAAAGCTACTATACCCACGATAGTACATTAAATCAGTAATGAGAAGGATGGAAAACAAACTATTACAACTAACGAAAAACCAAAATCGGGTCCTGCCCTTAAATAAAAAGGCAAAACTCAATATTATAAGAATGAAAGAAATGTAAACTTCTAAAGGAGGTGGAGCGCTGAAACTATAAAAAGCTTTCATGTGATTATACTTGGTTGCGTTTTCATTATTAATAAGACCAATAAAAAGGATAGACTTGGCTAACATTGCCAAAGTAGTGAATACAAACACACTGTCCTTAAGCCCTAGTCCAGATATGGCAAGAGTACGTAACCATCCAAATAAATTACGCCAAATATTAACAGGATTACTTATTTTAGTATTCTTCTTTGTGAGTTCATCTTCTAACCGGGCCAAAAATCACCATTCCTTTACAGTTCAAATATTTAACTTAATATAATTCGACAAAAGTCTTATCTTCCCTTTAATAAATAGCATGCTTATATAAATTTTGCAATAAATGATATATCTTAATTTTTACAGAAATAAGTTGGATTTAAACCAATATGGTCAACTTCTATAAACTAATGATAAACTATTGGAAATAGTCACTGTCGATACAATAAAGTAAAGAGACTAGATCACAAAGGTTCTAGTCTCTTTACTTTAACGGTCCTTCCCTCCTGGATGTTTACTTGAAACTCGGGAATGCTATATAAAATATTCTTTTCGGGGGATTAAGTGGGCCATCCTGAATCAAATTCATCTGTACGACGTTACATAGCCTATGTCAGTACATTTGGTACTACACAACTTCATTTAAGAAATCCCTTCGTGATTGCTTGGTGGTCTCTTGCGTTTCCTGGTTTAGGTCACTTGTTATTATCAAAATGCCTAAGGGGATGTCTTTTGTTTCTTTGGGAACTTTTCGTGAATTTGAATGCCCATATTAACCTTGCAATTCTATATTCCTTTACAGGTAGATTCCAAATGGCAAAAGACGTTCTTGATATAAATTGGGTACTGCTTTATATTCCAACTTATATTTTCTCCGTTTGGGATGCGTATCGAACAACCATTGACCTTAACCATCAATATCAATTAGCAGCCAGAGAAGATGCCGAAGTTAAGATGTTTAACATTAACGCAATTGAAATTAATTATTTAGATAAAAGAACCCCTTGGAATGCAGCTCTGTGGTCTAGCTTGATGCCAGGTCTGGGACAAATTTTAACTCATCGAGTTCCTGCTGCTTTGTTTATTATAATTTCGTCTATAGTGATTGCCTATCAGGCTAAACTACTTTCAGCTATTCATTACACTTTCCTGGGCCAGTTTGACTACGCTAAATCCGTTATTAACCCACAATGGTTTTTAAATATTCCGAGTGTCTACCTATGGGCTATCTATGATGCTTATGAAAATACTGTATCAAATAATAAATTATTTGATTGGGAACAAACTAAATTTCTAAAGAAGAATTATGAAGGTAAAAATTTCAATATGCCGTTTAAAAATGCGGATCAACGAGGTGAACGCATGTATATTATCTCGACATTTGATCATTCGAATTATCTAGAATTAGCTATTACGGCAATTCAAATGAAAGGAATCGCCAAAGAGAACATTCTTGGTGTATCAATGGATAATCGGGGGGAAGACAGAAAGTTATTTGATACCCTACATTCCTCGGATGGATTATGTTTGTTGGATTTGCCTCTTATGCTCGCAACTCTATTTTGTATCTTTGGAAGCATTTACGGCTTTATACTAACTTGGGGCCCAGTTTTATGGGGGCTTATCGGTTTATTTATTGGTTTTAGTATAGGTCTAATGATTAAGTTGATCACCACTAAGAAATATGACAATAGACAGAAAAAACTAAAGTCATCTGAGGTTGTATTAATCATCGAATGTCAAGAGACTCAAGCGGAGATTGTTAAAGACTTACTATGGGAAAACCATGCTCTTGGTGTTAGAAAATTAAGTCTACACGATGATAAATAGAAGTTTACGGAGGTATACATATCGAGCATATACTGGTATTGTCTTCTAGCTATCATTGGAGTGGGAATCACAGCGTTATCAAACACAAAGAGACTTCCTCGTTGAGACAGTCTCTTGCTTGTTACCTGGCGATACGAAAGTCGGACGAGACTTTCGCCATACGGCGTCCCATGACGAACACTCCTGCCGTGTGGATTCTACTTTCCCAGGAGCTATGCTCCAAGTATCCTTGGCCCTGGAACGAAAGGCACGATAGTGTCCAGTGGACAGTATCGCCGAGCCACCCGTCCCAAAGAAACACTTCGTGGCGAAGGTGAGCCTTTCGCCACACTGCAACTTGTAACACATTCTTAACTTCCGTGTTCGGTATACGAAAGGCGGGCGAGCCTTTCGCCACACTGCGACTTATGACGCATTCTCCTGCAGTGTGGATCCGAACGGGTGGAACCCCGACCACCGATGGTTCCCCTA
>Ga0209639_1000962_pt1 | contig 33634 bp, 30 predicted proteins | sample EPASupsiteHSE605_FD_187268 | JGI IMG/M metagenome (GOLD analysis project Ga0209639, IMG submission 187268) | Bioremediated contaminated groundwater from EPA Superfund site, New Mexico - Sample HSE6-05 (SPAdes) (version 2) | ecosystem: Environmental > Aquatic > Deep subsurface > Groundwater >... | reverse complement strand
TTATAATAGCTCTTCCTATTGTTGTTTTACCTGAACCTGACTCCCCTACAAGCCCAAAGGTTTCTCCTTTGTAAATATTAAAACTTACATCATTTATAGCTACAAATTCTTTACCCTTTTTTCCGAATTCTACTTTTAGGTTTTTAACTTCTAATAAAACTTCTTTATTGTTATTCATTGTTTGCACCCCCATTCATTCCCATATCTCTCATTTTAAATATCATAGGTGGTGGATCAACTTTTGGTGCTCTTGGATCTAAGAGCCATGTTCGTGCTTTGTGAGTAGGTGTCACTTCAAAGTATGGCGGTCTTGATACAAAGTCTATTTTTAGTGCTTTTGGATTTCTAGGTGCAAAAGCATCTCCAACTATTTCTTTAAATAAATTTGGAGGTGTTCCCTTTATAGAATATAAAGCTTCTCCTTTTGTTCCTAGCTGTGGCAATGATGATAAAAGTGCCCAAGTATATGGGTGCTTTGGATCAAAAAACACTTCTTCAGCTGTACCTAGTTCAATTATATCACCTGCATACATTACTGCTATTCTATCTGCAACATTAGCAACAACACCTAAGTCATGAGTTATATAAATTATTGTTAAATTATATTTTTCTTGTAAGTTTTTCAAAAGCTGCAATATTTGCGCTTGAATTGTTACATCAAGGGCCGTTGTTGGCTCATCACAAATAAGTATATTTGGATTACATGCAACTGCAATTGCAATAACAACTCTTTGTCTCATACCTCCTGAAAATTCATGAGGGTATTGTTTATATCTTCTTTCTGGTTCTGAAATTCCAACATCAGCTAATATTTCTATAGCTAATTTCTTAGCTTCTTCACCTTTTAAGTTTTGATGAAGTTCTATAGATTCTTGAACTTGTTTTCCTACTATTTTAAGAGGATTTAAAGATGTCATCGGGTCTTGAAATACCATTGCTATTTCTTTTCCTCTTATTTTTATCCAGTCATCTTCTGTTTTAAACTTCGCCAAGTTTTCACCTTTATACATTATGGTTCCATTTTCTATTCTTCCATTTGAATCTAACAATCCCATAAATGATTTTGTGAAAACTGACTTTCCTGAACCTGATTCTCCAACTACCGCTAAACTTTCACCTTTGTGCAAATCTAAAGATGCTCCTCTAATTGCTGTTAATTCCTTGCCTCTTAAATTGAATTTAATAACAAGGTCCTCAACGGATAAAACTACTTCGCTTTTTAATATTTCTTCAGTTGTCAAATGTCCCATATCACCAACCTCCTACACATGGTTTCTCGGGTCAGCAGAATCTGCAAACACGTTACCTATTACATAAAATGAAACTGTTACTAATGATATTACCAAAGCTGGAAATAGCAGCTGATATCTTAGTGCTGGTGTCATCATTAAAACTCTTCCTTCATTTATTAAGTTTCCTAATGATGGTATATCAAGTGGCAAACCCATTCCTATATATGATAAGAATACTTCATTCCCTATTGCTGCTGGTATCGCTAATGCCATTCTTAGCATTATTACTGATACCAAATATGGCAATAAGTTTTTAGTTATTATTCTGCTTGTTGGTGTTCCTAAACATCTTGATGCTAAATTATATTCTCTATCTCTTATTATAATTATAAGGTTTCGAACAAATCTTGCCATTCCAAGCCATCCTGTCATACACATTGCAAAAATTATTGTTGGTACGCTTGGTCTCATTATATATGTTAAAATTATCAAAACTACAGTTGTAGGTATGTTATCCCAAACATTATATATTTCAGTTATTAAAGCATCTAGCTTTCTTACATAACCCCACAATGCTCCTATTGTTATACCAACTATTGCTTCAAATAACCCAACTGCAAATCCTATGAAAAGTGATGTCCTTGTTCCACTCCATATACGTGCCCATAAATCCTGTCCTATGGAATTTGTTCCAAACCAATACTCAGCATTAGGTGCTTGATTTCTTAGCTGCATTCCTGTTGCCGGGTCAAGATATATTTTATTTGGCAATTTTTGATTAGGTAAATATGGTTGCGCTAAAGTAAATAAAATTATGAAACCTACTACTATCAAAAGTGTAACTGCTACTTTATTCTTAAAAAATACTTGTATTGTAGATCTCCAAAAGGAATAATTTGAATATCCTGTCAATTCCGCTTTTGAAGCATCGTATTCTGCAAACTCAAATAAGGAGGAATCCGTATTATCTGCTATTTTATTAATAACTTTATTACTCATTATCTAGAACCTCCTTCAGCGCCAAGTTTAATCCTTGGGTCAAATGCTGCCATCATTATGTCACCTAACAATAATCCTATGATACCTATAGAAGAATAAACAAGAACTAAAGCTTGAACTAAAGTGTTATCTTGTCTTTGTATAGCTGTTACTAAAAGTCCACCTGTTCCAGGTATGGAAAATAAAGATTCTACATATATCGATCCTGAAATTGTGTAAAGGATTGATGCAGGTAAATATTGAGCCATCGGCACAAATGCATTACGCATTACATGTTTTATCATTATTGTTTTATTTCTTAAACCTTTTGCCCTAGCTAATCTTATATAATCTTTATTTAATTCATCTACCATATATCGTCTAATCCACATTGCATAATATGCTGTGCTTACTAATGATAAACATAGTACTGGAAGTATCCAGCTAACTGGGTTGTCTTTTTCGAACAAAAGAGGTAAGTCAAACCAATTTGTTACAAAAACTTGTATTAATAAATAATATATAACAGCTGGCACTGCATTTGCACCTACCACGTATCCTGTACCAATTTTATCCCAAAATTTTCCTTTGCTTCTTGCCATAAGTATTCCCATACTTAAGCCTACTACTAATGATACTACTAGTGAAGCTAATCCAAAACGAAGTGATATTAAAAATTTACTTCCTATTATTGATGATATTGCTACTTTTGGCCTATAAGTAATAGATTCTCCCAAATCTCCATGCAACAAAGATACATAAAAACTCTTTAACTGCATGTACCAAGGATCTAGAAGTCCTAGATTTTTCAATTTTATTTCTTTTTGCACTTCATCTAACTTGTCAAAGCTTGCTCCAAAGTAACCTTCAACAGGCATAAGACGCATTAACAAAAATACTACTGTTACAACAATTATTAATGTTAAAAAAGATCTTAACAGTCTTTTTATATAATATTTCAAATATAACGCCTACCTTTCTATATAATTTTTTAAAACAATACCATTATCTTTTATCAGTTATTTATAAATTAAATCCTTTTATAAATTTTCACTTTATGTATAATATACCACTTTATTGTATTAATCAAATGGGGACTAATCAGCCCCCATTAATTAAGTTCTTTTATTTATTAGCTGCTTCTTTTAATGCTGCGTCACGAGCTGCTTGCCATTCATCTCTAGCTGCATTGAATTCTTCAGTATTCATAGGTTTAGCAAGTAATTTTTGGCCTTTCCATCTTTCTGCTGATACTCCAAATGGTGAAAAAGGAGATTCATATGGATGTACTTTTGATGCTACATAACCATTGCTACCGCTTACATTATATGGCATAACAAACGCATTTTCTATAAGCATAGCTTCAGCATTTGCAAATAATTCATAACGTTTTGCGATATCAGTATATTCGCCTTTAGCTTCATTAACCATTCCTTCATAAACTTCATAAACGTTTTTACCATTTGCATCTACAGCAGTAGTAAATTCAGGGAAGTTGTAATTACCATCTCTTGCAAAAGGATCTGTATATGTTTGTGGATCTGCATAGTCAGGTCCCCAGTTACATTTCATTATAGCATAGTTACCTGCACGTCTTGTTCCATCTAGGAACCCTGTAGGTGCATGTGGCAATAATGTTACTTCAATGTAATCAGTACCAAGCAATGTTTCAAGTTGTTGTTTTAAAACTTGAGCTTCATTTGCCCAGAATGTTGAATTTGTGTTGTAAGGCATTAATATTTTAACTGGGAATGTAGCTCCTGCTGCAGTAAGTTCTTCTTTTGCTTTATCTCTGTATGCTTTTGCTTCATCTTCATTAAAGTTTTCTTTTTCTGTTATTGCTTTTAAATTGCCAATTTGAGTAAAATCTACACCATCTTGTGATGCAAAGTTAGGTGGTGTAATAGTATTTATTATTCTATACTCAGGATTAAATGGATCTTCAGTTGTCATCGTTGCAACTCTATTGAATCCTGCCATTATTGATTTACGGAAATTAGTATTGTTAACTGCTTTATTCCAGTTCTCAGGCTCATATTCTGCATCAAAATTAGGTTTGAAGTTGAATACATAGAAATATGTGAATGAACCTAATTTATCTGGTCTAACTTGTTCCTTTAGTGTTGGATCATTCATCCATTCATCAAGACCTGATGGTGGGATAATAGCCATTGAAGTTTCGCCACGTTTGTACATTTCGCCTTCAAGTGCTGTTGCTTCTTTGTTATATTTGTAATTTAATGTTTCTATAAATACATTATCCTTGTCCCAATATGTTGCATTTTTAGTAAGTATTCTTTGCATCTGTGGTTCATATTCTGTAAGAATATATGCTCCGTTATATAGCAATGTTGAGTTTCCAGTTCCAAATGAATCTCCCATTTCTTCTAAAAATGGTCCATAAGCTGGGAAGAAACAAACATAAGTCAACATTGATTCAAAATATGGTATAGGTTCTTTCAATGTGTACTCTAAAGTATAATCATCAATTGCTTTAACTCCAACTTCTGAAAAATCAGTTATTTCTCCATTAAAATAAGCTTCAGCATTTTTAATTACTCCATAATATAAATTTGCAGTTGATGATTCATTTGCAGGGTTCAATAAATATTTTGCTGCATCTACAAAGTCATTAGCTGTAGTTTCAGCAACTTCATTTCCCTCAAAATCGACCCATTTAACACCTTTCCTTAAATTAAATGTCCATGTTAAACCATCTTCAGATGATTTCCATGATTCTGCTAAACATGGCTGAATTACACCATATTTATCATAATCAACTAAAGTGTCAACTAAGTTTGCTGCAAGTGCATACTCAACAGTAGTTGCAGTAGTTAAATAGTTAATAGTTTGAATTTCTTCAGCATAAACTGTTTTGAATTCCTGTACTGAATCGTATTTGCCACCTTCGGTAATATCACCACTTGCAGGTTCTTCAGTTTTTGAAGGTTGTTCTGCATCTGATGCTCCACTTGAACAAGCTGTTAATATCAACGTTAATATTAACATTAAAGAAATTATTTTTTTCATTTTTTCCTCCTTAGTATCGTTTGCAATATGCTAATCTATATTGTATTCTATTGAATAAAGCAATTATCATACCAATAATTCAATTAACTTTATCGTTTGCATTTAAAGCTGAATTTTAAACATTTATTTAGTTTTATTAAAACTTTTTTGTTATTTTTACTATTAGTTTTTGCAATTTATTCCGATAATTCGAACCGTTAATAATTTATAATTTAAAACCAAATATACATCAATACTTAAATATCAATAAATTTGTCAAACCTTGTCACAATTATGTTTATTCCTTAAAAAAGGAAGCGTTCCGAAAATAAGGAACGCTTCCTTTTTTATATTGCTATATTTCTATATTATACTTCTTTATTTTTTCATAAAAATTAGTTTTCGCTATTTTCAATAAATTCATAGCAGCTTTTTTATCTCCACTGCTGTAAAGAATTGCTTCTTCTATAGCCTTTTTTTCTGCTTCGCAAATGGTATCTTTAAGTGATTTTATCTCTTTAATTTCATAGTTATCAATTTCTTTCGATTTATTTATTGCTAAATGTGTAGAAAGGATAGTGTTTCCTTCTGTTAGGTTTATTGCCCTTTCAAGAATATTTTCTAGTTCTCTAACATTTCCAGGCCAATTACCAGTTGACAACAGTCCAAGGGCCTCCCCTGATATTCTTTTTTCTTCACATCCAATTCTCGAACAAACTTTTGGCAAAATATTTTTAACTAATGGATATATATCTTCCTTCCTTTCTCTTAAAGGTGGTATCCATATTGGAAAAACATTTATTCTATAGTATAAATCTTCTCTGAAATTTCTCCTTAATATTTCTTCTTCTAAGTTTTTATTTGTTGCAACTATAATTCTAACATCTACTTCTATTTTTTTATTGCCGCCTACCTTAAAGAATGTTTTATCTTGCAATACTTGCAAAAGTTTTACTTGAAGGAATGGTGATATTTCTCCTATCTCATCTAAAAATATAGTGCCGCCTTGTGCTAGTTCAAACATGCCGGCCTTTCCTACCCCTTTGGCACCAGTAAATGCTCCACCTTCATATCCGAACAATTCACTTTCTAACAACATTTCCGGAATAGAACCGCAGTTAATGTTAATAAAAGGTTTGTCTTTATTTTTACTGTTATTGTGAATAGCTTTTGCAAGTAAGCTTTTCCCTGTTCCACTTTCACCTAAAAGCAATACAGTTGAGTTTGTCCTAGATGCTTTTATGGCAAGATTTTTAACATTAATCATTTCTGTGCTTTCGCCTATAATGTCAGGCAATAATTTTCTTGTAATTTCTTCTTCGTTAAACTTTCTTTCCATTTGTTCTAAATTATAAAGAGCTTCATCTCTTTCTCTTATAATTTTCTTTATTTCAGAAATATCATCAACTTTTAATACAGCACCTACTCTTTCGTTTCCATGGTTGACAGGTGAAAGAGTGCATATAGTTGGCTTACCATTTATTTCTTTAAATTCATTCACATAACTGATGTCTTTTCCAGTTGCTGCATCATAAAATTCTTTTGCTGTAATATTACCTTTATGAATTTCAAAAATATCTTTTCCAATAACATTGAAAAATTCAGAAAATTCACCCTTAGCTCTATATTTTTTACCCATTAACAAGTCATATATTGCTTCTCCTCTTGCAGTATAACCTGGTGTCTGACAAAATTTCATCTTTTTAGTTTTACCATCAAGCACTACAATATGACCGATATAATTAATGAACTCCAAAACATAATTTTCTTTATTAATTCCTATAACAATATTTTTATTTTTAAAATCTATACATCCTGAAATTTCTGTTTTTAAAAAATTGAAATTTAGTTCTAATTTGTCAGTATAATAATCTGGTTTAACAAATTTATATGTTGCTTTTTCACTTATATTATCTTCAAAGCTACCAACTGCAATTATGGCATCTCCAAATTCTATATTACTATCTTCAACTCCAATACATTTCAGTGATTCAGATGTTAAGTTTCCATCATCTCTGCCAAGTCTACTATCAGCAATAATAACTATATCACCTTTTTCAATTTTACCTGATTTATGACTGATATCATAATTATATGCAATACCAAATATTTCTTTAGCTTTATTGTTATATATTTGAATTTTACCTTTATTATCAATAAATATGAAACCTTCTGACATCATATCAGTAAATTTTCTAGCATAACTATCTATTTCAAACAATGCACGCTCTCCTTTGGTCAAGTAATATTAATTTAATATCATTGTATAATTTTTTTAATCTATCGTCAATCTTTTAAACAAATTGTTCTTAAAATAAGGTTATTTAATATTATCCAAAATATGATATATGACATTTCATATTTTATTATAATTATTTTTTTCTTTTCTTTTAAATTTTGACATTAAAACTATGCGAAAATTACTTTTAGTAGTTATTTTATATAAATCTAAACTAATAGTTGATTATTACGCCTTATTGATATATTATTTAATTGTATTATTGATTTATTATAACTTTTAGTTCTTACAAGATTAAAATATAGTTCTTTTAGAAAGTGGAATTAATATGTGAAATGTAATTGATAAATCAATATCCATTATAAGAATATCAAATAAGAAATTTTAAGAATAAAGGAGAAATAATTTATGAATAATAGCGTTTCTAAAAAATCGAATTTTATTAATGAAGAAATACTAACTTACTTGCCAGGAAGTTCAGAAAGAATAGAACTTGAAGAACAATTATCGCTTATGAGAAACTCATTTGTTGAAATACCAATTATTATTGGTGGCAAAGAAATTAGAACTGAAAATAAAGGGCAATGTATACTTCCTCATAATAATAAAAAAGCCATTGGTGAATACCATAAAGCAGGAAAAAATGAAGTTGATCTAGCTATTAAAGAAGCATTAAAAGCAAAAATACTTTGGGAAAAATTGCACTGGGAATCAAGGGCAGCGATATTTTTAAAAGCTGCAGAATTAGCAGCTGGACCATGGAGAGCCAGGCTTAATGCTGCTACTATGCTTTCTCAAAGCAAAACTTTTAAGCAAGCAGAAATTGATTCGGCTTGTGAATTAGTAGATTTTATTAGATATAATGCAGCTTGTTTGCAGCAGATATACAGTGAACAACCCATATCAACAAAAAAAGCCAATAATAGAATAGATTATAGACCTCTTGAAGGGTTTGTTTTCTCTGTAACTCCATTTAATTTTACTGCTATTGGGAGCAATCTCGTTGGGGCTCCAGCAATTGCTGGTAATACTGTATTATGGAAACCTGCCTCTAATGCCGTTTATTCATCATACCTAGTATTTAAATTGTTTCAAGAAGCAGGATTGCCAGATGGTGTAATAAACTTCATACCTGGGAACTCAGAAGAAATAGGAAACACAGTCATAACAAATGAAAACCTCAGTGGAATACATTTTACAGGATCAACCAGAGTGTTCCAAGATATTTGGAAAACAATCGGAAGCAATATTTATAATTATAAAACTTTTCCTAGAATTGTAGGGGAAACAGGTGGTAAAAATTATATTATTGCTCACAGTTCAGCAGATATTGAAGCTGTATCTCGTGGCCTATTTGAAGGAGCCTTCGAATATCAAGGGCAAAAATGTTCTGCCGCTTCACGAGCTTATATAGCAAAAAGCATATGGACATCCATAAAAAATAATTTATTAGAAAAATTATCTAATCTGAAAATTGGAGATGTAGAAAATTTCTCTAACTTTATGGGAGCTGTGATAGATAAAAAGTCATTTAACACAATAAAAGGATATATTGAATTTGCTAGCAATTCACCTGAAGCTGAAATTATTTTTGGTGGAAAATGTGATGACAGCATAGGTTTTTTTATTGAACCTACTGTAATTCTAACAAACAATCCTCATTTTAAAACAATGGAGGAAGAAATATTTGGACCAGTTTTAACTATATATGTATATGAGGATGAAGATTATGAAAATACTCTTAAGCTTTGCGATAATACATCAAAATATGGACTTACTGGCTCTATATTTGCCAAAAACAGATATGCAATAGAAAAAGCTGAAGAAGAACTGGTTCATACTGCAGGTAATTTTTATATAAATGACAGACCAACAGGAGCCGTAGTAGGTCAGCAGCCCTTTGGTGGTGCCAGATTATCTGGGACTAACGATAAAGCAGGCTCAAAATTGAACTTAATGAGGTGGATGAGCCCCAGAGTAATAAAAGAAAATCTAAACTTTTAATAATTCTCTTTTTTAAAAGTTGTAATTTTTCCCAATGTATACTATAATTTTAGTAAAATTCTATTTTTAATTGGAGGCATCATGATTGATAAGTTATCTTTTGAAGAAAGAATTAAAGCTGAAACGACTAGTTTTAATGGGAAACTATGCGTTTATGCCAATGACTTTAAAGGAAATATAATTGATATAAATGCAGATGAACAATTTGAATCAGCTAGCTGTATTAAAACATATATTTTGACTCACCTGTTTAAAAAAGTTCACGAGGGTAAAATTGATTTAAGAGAAAAGCTTGTTTATAATAAAGAAAACTTTGTAGTAGGCAGCGGAATTTTACGTTCTTTAGATTTTGGAGTTGAAATGACTGTTAAGGATTTTGCAACTTTAATGATTATAATAAGTGACAACATAGCCACTAACATTTTAATTGATTACCTTGGTATTGACAATATTAACAACACAATAAAAGAACTTGGTTTAAACAATACTACTTTACACAATAAAATTGATTTTGATAAATATCCACACCTTGGAACAACAACACCAAGGGATTATGGATACATTTTTGAAAAAATATGCAAAAATGAATTGTGGAGTGCTGAAATATCTACTGAAATGTTAGAAATATTTAAAATGCAAAATTACAACAGTATACTTACTAGAAATCTCCCTCAATATTATTTAGATTCTGAAGATACAGGTGATGAAGAATTAATATATATTGCATCTAAAAGTGGTAGCATGAATGCATGCAGAAATGATGGAGGAATAATTTCAACTCCTTATGGCAAATACGTTTTAGTTTTATTTACAAAAGACTTTTATGATCCTTTATATTATCCTGATCATGAAGCAACTCTTTTCGGAGCTAAAGTAAGCAGATTATTTTTTGACCAATATTTAACTTTAGAAGGAAAATTTAAATTATAATATAAAGGAGCAATAATAATGAAACCTAAAATTGGAATTGTTAGCGGTATCACAGAATCAGAATACAGATATGACTTAAGTCAATCTAATGTGAAAGCTATTAGTGCAGCAGGAGGTATCCCCCTTATTATACCTTACGATACAAAAAGTATAGATGATTATTTATCATTAGTTGATGGTATTTATTTAACTGGAGGTGGAGATATTAGCCCTCTCTACGCTAATGCCTTGCCAAATAAAAATATAGGATTTTTTTATCCTGAAAGAGATGCATTTGAAATTGAACTTTGTAAAAAAGCATTAAACATGAAAATTCCAGTGCTTGGCATATGCAGAGGTTGTCAAGTTATAAATATTGTAGCAGGAGGAAGCTTATATCAAGATTTAAATACAGAAATAGAAAATCATATATGCCACAAAAATCCTGGCGGAACACCATTTTCAGCTTACGTCCATCCTGTTACAATATGTGAAAGTACAACTCTTTTTGACATATATAAAACAGATAAAATATATACTAATTCATGCCATCATCAAAGCATTAAAGAAGTAGCTCCGAACTTCATAGCATCTGCCATTGCAAGCGATGGAATTATTGAAGCTATAGAAAATACATTAGATAATTTTGCATTAGGGATACAATGGCATCCTGAAGCAATGTTCGTTATTCATGAAGAAGCACTTTTAATTTATGAAAGATTTATTAAAGAATGTTGCAATAATTAATTATTAGTAATAAATGAACCCCACATGCAAATAAATAAACATGTGGGGTTTTATAATACATTTTTTATTCAGTTTTTTCTTCTGAATCAGCTGTTGTTTCTTTATCTTTATCACTATTTGTGCTTGATGTAAGTGTAACATCGTATATGTCATACAACAATTTAGTAATTTCTTCGCCATCAGCAATATAAAATGATAAACCACCCATATATTGCGCTACACCTGGCATTATTGTTGTATTAATATTGTCTTTTGAAAAACCTATAGAATCTCCTGCAAGACCTAAAAGCTCAGTTAATGTAAAATTAGTTTTCACATATGGGTAAACTGAACTAATAACATTCGGGAGTTTTAAACTTAAAGCTTTACCTATTGCAGCTTTAATGAATTCTTGCTGAGTTTGTATTCTTCCAACATCACCTTCAGCATAGCCAGGATATCCGGGATCACCTTTTCTAAATCTCAAGAATTCCATTGCTTTATCACCATAAATTATTTGATTTCCTGCTTGTATATTTATATATAAAGGTGGTGTATCATATGGATCAGTATATTTCATATGAAAAGGGACATTAAACTCTACTCCACCTACAGCATCAACTGCTGCTCTAACACCTTCGTAATCAATAGATACATATTTATCTATTGGAATTCCTGTCAACTCTTCAACAGCATCCATTACAGCTTGTTGCCTATTATCATCCGAACCATAAATTGAATTTATTTTCATAAATTCAGAATATTTACCATATCCTTCTCTTGGAAAATAAGTATCTCTAGGCACTGATATTATATCTGCTACTTTATTTTTTCTATCATAACTTGCTATCATAATAGTATCTGATCTCAAACCTTCAAGACCTAAAAGTAAAACATTCACCCTCTTGCTTTTCTTCATTGCTTTTTCTAATGGTGTATCAAACTCTGTAATACCGTCTTCATTTTCAGTATCAAGAGAATCCTCAGGCTTCTCTATTGCTATATTTTCCGGGTTGAAATATTTAACATATGTAAAAACCCCTGTAAACGCAACCAAAGAAAAGATTAGTAATGATACTAAAAAAACTTTAAAAAACTGATTCATTAATATGGTCCACCTTTCAGCTAATAAATAAAGAATATTATACCATGGTAATTATCGTATTTCAATTGCTTTGTGTATTTTCTTCCTCACCTGTCATTCCATACATTGTATATACCATTTTTTTTATTTCATCTTCATTTGGTATATAAAATGATAAGCCTTCTAAAGGAGTTTCTTCTCCAGGCATAACTTGCAAATTAATGTTATCAGTAGAAAATCCAACAACGGTTCCAGCTAAACTTAGCAATTCATTAAGTGAAAAATTTGTCTGAACACTAGAATATGCTTCTTTTATTACTGCTGGTAATTTTGCACTTAAAACTTTTTTTGTAGCTGATTTTATAAATTGTTGCTGCGCTTCTATTCTTCCCAAATCTTGATTTGCGTATCCTTTTCTAAATCTTAGAAATTTCAAAGATTGATTACCATCTAGCAATTGCAAACCTTCAGGTATATCTATAATTAATGGCGGATCATCATATGGATCGCTGTATTGCATGTGAAATGGCACATCTACCTCTACACCACCCATTATGTCTATGCAAGAAACAACACCGTCATAATCAAATATTACATGTTTATCAATAGGTATTCCCAATATATTTTGAACTATTTCTGTTAAACCTTCTATTCCTTCTGATGCATATGCAGCATTTATTTTTTTCGAGTCTGATCTTTCATTATCTCTTGGATAATATGTATCTCTTGGAACAGAAATTAAATCTGCAACTTTACTTTCTGTATCATAACTTGCAACCATAATTGTATCTGTTCTTTGACTTTCAAGTCCAACAATCAAAACATTAATCCTCTTACTATTTTTTGCCACTTTTCCAAAGGCAGTATCATAATTAAATGTAGTTGAAACAGAATTAATTCCATTTGAATTCCCATTTAATTCAACACCTTTTACTGTACCTAAAACGATATCTTTATCAACAAATAAAATATACCCTAATGCTGTAACACTCATCAAAATTGTAAATAATATAATTGATGCAATAAATATCTTCAAAAAATGTTTTATCATATACAAGTCATCCTTAACAAACAGTATTTGCAATAATTAAAAATAAAATCGTTTTATTATATCATTTTTCTTAATATTTTTCAATTTTAAATTCTATAAATGCAAAATTCATATTTATACATTTTAATTCATCTTTAAATAGATAGAAAAACATTTTCTTTTAAATTGATATTTTTTTTATTTGCTCATACCACTATCTTTCATCAATTTTTATTTTTTTTTTTTGCTATTTCATAAATATGTATTGCATTTTTCAAAAAAAACTGTTACAATCAAGGTATCTTTTTAATATTGGAGGATTTTTTTAATGAAAACAGGAACAGTTAAATGGTTTGATTCTAAGAAGGGTTTTGGATTTATCTCTTGCGATGATGGAAAAGATGTATTTGTACATTTTTCTGCAATAATGATAGATGGCTTCAAAACACTAGAAGAAGGTCAAAAAGTTAATTTTGAGATCGTTGACGGCCAAAAAGGACCTCAAGCAAGCAACGTTACATTAGCGTAATTGTAGCTTTTTGTTTAGGAGAAATAATAATTTTTAATATAGATTGTTATCATACATATATTAATATTGGTATTTCAAGGAAACATGTAAAGAACTACTAAGATGTAGTTCTTTTTCATTAAGTAACACAAAAATATTTTATAAAAACTTTGGAGGAATTTTAATGAAAACAGGTACAGTTAAGTGGTTTGATTCAGCAAAAGGATTTGGTTTTATTTCAAGTGATGAGGGAAAAGACGTTTTTGTTCATTTTTCAGCAATCGTTTCTAATGGTTTTAAAACTTTAGAAGAAGGCCAAAAAGTAACATTTGAAGTAGTTGAAGGTGCTCGTGGACCTCAAGCGTCTAACGTATCTATAGCTTAATTCAAATTTTATAATGTTGAATACAACAAAAGCACATATTTTAAAAATATGTGCTTTTGTTTTGTATTAACAATAATTCTGCAATTGTTCCAGCGTCGGCATTCCGCTTTGAGCCCCTAATTTTGTAATAGATAATGCTGCTGCTTTGTTAGCAAATTTTATTGCTTCTTCAAGCTTTTCTCCTCTTACTAATGCTGCTGCAAGCCCTCCATTAAAAGTATCACCAGCTCCTGTAGTGTCTACAATCTCTACATTATAAGCAGGAATATTTTTAATTTCTTCTCCATCATAATATTTTACACCTTTAGATCCCATAGTTACTATTAATTTATTTGGATAATTCTTAATTATGCTATCTGCATCTTCCGTATTATCTTTTCCAAATATTATTTTTAATTCATGTTCATTAGGCGTCATATATGTTGAATTTTCAATTAAATTTTTACTCAATTCAACTGCTGGTGCTGGATTTAGCATAACTTTTACATTATTTCCTTTGCAAATTTCTGCTGTATATTCTGCTACTTCCATAGGAATTTCCAATTGAAGCATTACAATATCAGCTTCTAAAATAACATTTTTATTTTGATCAATAGTTTCTTTTGTTATTTCATAGTTCGAACCTGGAATAACTATTATGCTGTTGTCCCCTTCTGCTACAATTATATTTGCAACACCAGTCGGAACATCATTCACAATTTGTATACATTTTGTATTCACATTCATCTTGTTAAGATTTAAAAGAGAAAATTCTCCGTTGCTGTCATTTCCAACACATCCTAACATTAAGCTCTCTGCACCTAATTTGCTTGCTGCAACAGCTTGATTAGCCCCTTTTCCCCCTGGGATAATATAAAACTCTTCTCCAAGGACTGTTTCTCCAGCTTTGGGCCTTGCTTTTGAAGTGAATACCATATCAACATTTATGCTTCCTACAACTACTACTTTTCCCATAACATATCCTCCGCAGTCAATACTTACATTATTTATTTTACAATAGTGTCAAGTTTATACAATCCATTTAGCAAAATTTCTGTAAATTTATCTTGATCAATACTTGTAAGTATTTTAGGATATGATTCATCGTAATCTATCCATTCTCTTACATCACAAGCTGTATTTCCTCTGTTTAACTCTGCTGAACAATCTACCTTTACATCCATATGTTTATATTGATACAATTCAGGATGAACTAAATACATTATGCTGCAAGCATCGTGTATCGGTGTAAATTTTCCACTTTTTACATGGTCCCCACGGAAATAAAAATCCAAAATTTCTCCACACATATGAGAAACTTTTCCGTCGCTTTTTAACAATTTGTCAACATCATCTCTATATAGCCCTGTACAATGTGTAACATTAAGACCACTCATTACTATTGGCAACTTAGAATCAAATACAATTCTTGCTGCTTCCGGGTCAGCCCATACATTAAACTCTGCAGTAGGTGTACAGTTTCCTCCATTAGTAGAACCTCCCATAATTGATAATAGTTCTATCTTTTCAATTACTTCTGGAAAAGTTTTTAACAAGAGTGCAATATTTGTAAGAGGACCAACAGGAACTAATGTAACTTTATCATCAGCACTCATTATAGTATCTCTTAAAAATGTAATTGCATTATTAGAATAAAGTTCTGCAGCTTCTGGCAATTCGTAATCACCTACACCATTTTCTCCATGAACATTGCTTGCTGGACGCTTTTCTCTGACCAAAGGACCTTTTGCTCCTTTGGCTACTTTTATATCCTTATGTAAAAATGACATTAATCCAAGAGCATTTTTAGTTACTTTTTCAATACTTTGATTACCTGCGACTGTTGTAATACCTAAAATATTAAGTTTATCTTCATTAGCTATTGCAAAACAAAGTGCTACAATATCATCAATTCCTGGATCACAATCTATAATTATATTTCTTTTTTTCATTTTTTCCTCCATTCTCGCAGTCTCATTCACAAAAATATTTGCTCCCTTTGGTCGCATATTTTTGGAATTCGTTGCGAATGACCTAACCTTATTTTCCACTCAATCTTTGTCTTTTTTTCATTAAACTGTAACTGTATATTCCAAGTCCCACTAAAGTTGTAATGTATGGTAACATTTGAACTATTTCATATGGTATTGAAGCACCCATCTGCATAATATTTGCAAATGCTTGAGCTGCTCCAAACAATAAAGAAACTAAGAAACCACCTAAAGGAGTATTACCTCCCATAGTGCTTGCTGCTAAGGCGATAAATCCTCTTCCAGCGCTCATATCTTTTGTAAAGTTAGACATATAGCCGCCAGAAAGGAAAAACCCTCCTATGGATGCTAAAACGCCGCTTATTATCAAAGCTGTATATTGTACTTTACGAGAACTGATACCTACCGATTCAGCAGCATCTTTATTTTCACCTACGGCTCTAATTCTTAAGCCTAAAGGAGTTTTATACAAAAGTATGTGAACTATAACGACCATAATTAGCGATAAATATGTCAACACATTTTGATTTGAAATAATTTCACCTACAAACGGTATGTTCTCTATAATAGGTAATGTAACTCTAGGTAATTGTAAACTTTTTATTGAAGACGAAACACCTCTGTCTCCTGATACAGTTAAAAGCATAAAAACTGTACCTCCAGTAGCTATTAAGTTAATTGCTATAGCTGCTAGAATTTCATCTGTTTTAAGTTTTAATACGAAAAATGCAAGTATAAAACCAATAAATCCGCCTAAAATCATTGTAACTAAAAGGCCTAGAAATGCGCTTTGAAAAGCTGCACTAAATATTACTCCAAATAAAGCTGAAAACAACATTATACCTTCAAGAGCCATATTTGTTATACCAGATTTTGATGCAACTGCTGATGCTAATGTAGCAAATAATATAGGTGTTGTGGCTCTTAATGCTGCGTTGAAAAATTCCGGTGATAAAAGAGCATTTAATATCATGTTATTCAGCCTCCTTTATGTTGTTTAAAGTCGCTTTTGCTTCTTTTGCTATCATTTTATGTTTATATTTGCTTAAGAATTGTTCTGCAACAACCAAAAGTATTATTATACCTTGTGTTATTATTACAATTTCTGTAACTACATCTGTTGAACGAGACATAATTGACGCTCCAGTTCTTAAATATGCTAAGAAAAATGCTGCAAAAGGAACGTATAAAGGATTCTTTTTTGCTAATGTAGTAATTATTATTGCATCCCATCCGTATCCAAGAAGTGAAGTCCATGAAAATCTATTGTACATTCCAAGTATTTCAACTCCTCCACCAATTCCTATGATAAATCCGCCTAACAAACTTGATATCAAAGTAATTTTCATTACATTAATACCTGAATATCTTGCGAAATCATGATTTTCACCTGTTATTCTAAGTTCATATCCGACTTTTGTTTTAAACAAGAATACATAACCAAGTAATGCTACTAAAATAGCTATAAATAATCCAATATGAATCCTTGTACCATCAAAAATTGTACTTAATGTTGAAACATCTGGCACTGCATAAGATACTACTGAACCTGCAGTAGGGTCTTTAACAAAGTAACTTAAGATATAGTTGCAAAAATATAATACTAAATAATTCATCATTAAAGATGAAACTAAAATATCTGATTCTGTTTTTATTTTCAAAACAGCAGGAATTGCTGTAACAATAGCTCCTGCCACACCGGCTAACAATATACACACTATTGGGCTTATTCCAGATGGAAGTGTAGTATTTAAAGCTATTACTGTGGCAACTAATCCGCCTATATGAAATGAACCTTCACCTGCTAAATTGATTTGATTAGCAGCAAACATAATGCTAACACCAACACCTGTGAAAATTAATGGAATCATAGCCTCAATAACATTTCCAAATCGCCTTGTGCTTTGCAAAGGTCCAGTCAACAATTGAACTATTGCCGTAACTGGTTCTTTGCTAGTTAAAAATATTATAATAAATGATATCAATAATGCAATTCCAACAGATAATATTGTTCTGAATATATTAAATTTCGTATTACTGTTCATATATTATTCCCTCCAATCTGTCATCATGCTTTATGCCTAGCATATATTTACCTAATTCTTCTTCAGTAAGATGTTTAACATCATTAAATACACCTGAAAATTTACCTTTATACATTACTGCTAATCTATCGCTAAGTTCAAAAACTTCATTTAAGTCAGCAGAAATTAATATAATTGCACATCCTTCATCTCTAAACTGTATAATCCTTTGTCTTATAAAAGATGCTGCACCAACATCTATACCTCTTGTAGGCTGATTTGCTATAATTATTTTTGGACTTGTTGAAAATTCTCTGGCTACAACAACCTTTTGAATATTTCCACCTGAAAGCATTCCAACACTTTGTTTATAAGATTTGCATTTTACTAAATATTCTTTAATGAGTTCATTAACTCTTTGTTGTATTTTCTTAGATTTTAACAAAACCTTTCCAGAATACTCTTTGTTGTCATATTGATTTGAAAGAATATTATCCAAAATATTCATATTCTTTGCACAACCAAGGGTCATTCTATCTTCAGGAATATGAGCCATACCCCTATCTCTTATTTCTTTTATGCTGTGCTTTCTAATATCTTCATCAAATACTAATATTTCACCATTATATTTTTTAGTAAGACCTGTTATAGCTTCAACGAGATGGCCTTGTCCATTTCCTTCAACCCCTGCTATTCCAAAGATTTCTCCGCCCTTCAAGTCGAAGGATAAATCATCAACTCTAACAACACCTGTTGAACCTTTAACTGTAAGGTTTCTTACTTTCATTACAGTTTCTTTTAGATCAAGTGGTTTTTTATCAAATGTCAACACTACATCTCTGCCAACCATTAATCTAGACATTTCGCTAGTTGAAATATCAGAAACATTGTGTGTTCCTTTGCTTTTTCCATTTCTCATTATTGTAGCTCTATCGCATATTGCTTTTATTTCATCTAATTTATGAGATATAAAAATGATTGTATGGCCTTTTTCTTTTAACCTTGTTAATTGAACAAATAATTCATCAGTTTCCTGAGGAGTTAAAACTGCTGTTGGTTCATCTAAAATTAATATATCAGCTCCTCTATACAATGCTTTCAATATTTCTACTTTTTGTTTTATCCCAACAGGAAGGTCTTCTACTTTAGCTGTTACATCAATTTCGAAGTTGTATTTATCTGCAATTTCATTTGAAATTTCTACAGCCTTATTCATATCAATAAATAATTTACTTTTAGCTGGCTCTACACCAAGTATTATATTTTCTGCAACAGTTAATGACGGAACAAGCATAAAATGTTGATGGACCATCCCAATGCCCTTACTTATGGCATCTTGAGGTGATTTTATAGTTGTTTCAATATCATTTAAAATAATTTGACCTTGTTCAGGCGTTTCAAGACCAAACAAAACCTTCATAAGGGTACTTTTACCTGCACCGTTTTCTCCCAATAAAGCGTGTATTTCACCTTTAATAAGCTCCAAGGTAACATCTTCAACCGCAACTACTCCATTAGGGTATATTTTCATTATGTTATTCATCTGCAACACTTTATTGCTCAATTTATATCCCTCCATATTTTAAATTAATAACTAACAATTGACAGCTATAAATAGTTAGCAATTCTTAATTATTAATTTTTCATGATTAATTTTTAATAGTCAGGTGAGTTAACTCACCTGACTCTAAATTACTTATATAAGATAAATATTTTGTCTGTTATTTAACTGCATCTGTAATAGCTTTTATTTCTTCAGTAGTTTTTCCTGCTGAAGTATCAACAACTATTTCACCAGAAATAATTTTTTGTTCTAATTCGTCTATTTTTGTTCTTATTTCTTCAGGTAACATTTCTTCATAGTGAGCATCTTTAACTAATTCTACTCCACCTTCAGCAAATCCTAATTTTTCGCTAGTACCATATGCAAGTTTTCCTTCTAAGTCTAATTTAATAGCTCTTATTAAAGAATTACCAACATTTTTTAAAGCTGATGAAGGTATGTATTCTGCTTTTTCAGGTAATAAAGCTGCTTGGTCAGAGTCAACGCCAAATGCATATCTTTTAGCATCTACAGCTGCGTCAATTTGTCCTAATCCTGCTGAACCAGCAACATTGTATCCTACGTCAACACCATTTTGATATTGAACTAATGCAAGGTCTTTTCCAGCTGCTGAATCATAGAAGTTTCCAACATATGCTAAAGCTACTTTTATTTCTGGCTCAACATATTTAGCTCCTTGGATATATCCTACTAAGAAGTCTTGAATAATTGAATTTTCCATTCCGCCTAAGAAACCTATCATTTTATTTGAAGGATCGATCATTGGAAGGTTTTCATCTGTAGTCATCATAGCTGCAGCAGCTCCAACTAAGAACGATACTTCATTTTGTTTGTACAATACATTGTATATATTGCTATAGTCTCCTGCTTGTGTGAAATCAAAAGTTTCATCGAAGAATATAAATTTTTGATCTGGAAATTCTTGAGAAGCTTCACCTAATGCTTCAATCATTTGCCATGTTCCAATGATTATAACATCATATTCTCCACTATCACAATAATCTAACAATGTTGGTGCCCATTTTGGCTCATCAGCAGCAGTAGCTCCCATTTGTTCTACTTTAAAATCAAATTTATCAGCGCCTAATTCGTCTTTAAGTTTTTGAAGACCTTCATTAGCTGAATCAAAGAATGATTTATCTCCTAATGTTCCATTTAACAAAAGAGCAGCCTTATATGGTTTTGCATCCTCTGCAGGTGTTTCTGTAGCTGGTGTTTCTGTAGTAGGTGTTTGAGCTGGTTCTTTAGCACAAGCTGCTAAAGAAAATATCATAACAACTACAAGTAATAACGAAATTACTTTTTTCATTTTAATTCCTCCTAATTTCTTTTGCATTTTTTATATAATACAAAGTATCATTGACTAAATCCTCCAGCAATATCTCATCATAACTTCTCATATACGTTATTAATTTGTTAAAAGCCGGATGATTCAATCTATTTGGAATGATACGCATTCCCTTTTGAATTCCCAAAACAGGCATTATCATACCCGCATTACAATCAGCATCTAAGCCGCACATAGTAACAATGTTTAATGTTTTTTCATAATCACCATCACCATACATAAGTGCTATAACTTCACAACATGCATTAGGGTATGCATGTATCCAATTGTATTTTATGTATTTTTGTTCGCATTCAGCTAATGCATCATGCCAATCGCTGTGTTTTAAACAGCTGTCATATGCAAAACGAACAACTGAATAATATTCGCTATCATCAGGTATCAAGTTTATTGCATATTTAACTAACTCTTTAACATCATCCATAACAAATGCCATGGATATCATAACCGCATTAAGAATTTCACCTAAAATACCATTGTTATAATGTGAAACCTCTCCATCTTTCCATGCTAATTTTGCTGCCATATGTGCATCGCCTGGTGCGACCATACCACATATTGCTCCTCTCATTTGAGCTCCAATCCACTCGTTGAAAGGATTATTGAATTTTCCACTTTCAGGCGGCATTAAACCAGCTCTGATGTTTCTTAAAGCAATTTCTTCTGCAGACCAACCACAAGGTATTAAAGCAATCCAAGATAAAGCTATGTCCTTAGATGTTACATCATATCCTTTTTCTTTGAATGCATCAAGAAATGCAATTTCAAATGTTATATCATCGTTATATGTATTTGGTTCTCTTATGTAATCTTTAACATCTCCAAAAGCTTTATACAAATTCTTAGATGTATAGCCTTCAACCATTGTTCCCATTGCTGCCCCAATTAATTGTGAAGTCCATGCAGCATTAATTTGATCTTTAAATTTATTTGTATTTACATCAACATCTACTGCATCATCAAAACATACTTTTGATTCATATTCTTCAAAATTATTGTATTGTTTAAATTTCCAGTAATCAGAATCTTCATTTTTCTTTGCATTCATGAATGCATTTCTCATTTCAGCAGAAATTTTTTGTAAATTTAACTTATCTCCTTCTGAATGAGCTTTCATGCCTCTTTCTAACAGTTCATATCCATTTTCTACTATATATCCTCTGTTTTCAAGGGCTTGAATAGATGCTATCATTATTTTCTCAGGAGCGCCAGATCCAGGCACGTTGCTTGCCCAATCCAACGACAATTGAGCATCATAAAATTCAGTTACTGCACTTAATGAGCTCCACCCTTGATCTTCACTTTTTAAAATTCTTGGTTCAGCATTTGAAAAAATATCATACGCCATTTCCCATGCTTTCATATTAAGTAATTCCTTCCTACTGGAATGTTTATTACATTCCTATATTTATGCTAACTCCAATGCAATTTTCATCATATCTTTAAAGCCTTTTTCTCTTTGTTCTGGAGTTGTATCTGTATTGTTTGCTATTGAATCAGATACTGTTAATATTGTAAGGGCTTTAACTCCAGCTCTTGAAGCATTGCAATACAATGCATATGTTTCCATTTCAGCTGCTAAAATACCCATTTTAGCCCATCTCTTCCAATCATCAGGATTGTCATGATAAAACACATCTGAAGTTACTATATTTCCAACTACTGTATTTATATTATTATCATCTGCAGCCTTTTTAGCTTTTGATAACAATTCCCATGAAGCTGTTGCAGAAAAAGTTCCTGGTAAATCATATTGATATCCATAATTAGTATCTGTACTAGCTCCTATAGCCAAAACAATATCAAATAATTTCAAACTTGCATCATATGCTCCACATGAACCTATACGTATTAAATTTTTAACTCCATACATATGAATTAATTCATATGAGTAAATTCCAATAGAAGCGCATCCCATTCCAGTACCCATTACAGATACTTTTTTACCATTATATGTTCCTGTATATCCAAACATATTTCTTACAGCATTAAACTGTTCAACATCCTGTAAAAAATTTTCTGCTATAAATTTTGCTCTTAGTGGATCTCCTGGCAATAATACAGTTTCTGCTATATTTCCATTAATAGCACTATTATGTGGTGTTGTCATATAATTTCTCCTTATTTTTACAATTTTTTTATGTACTCACTAAAAAAATCTATACATTAATATATTTTCCTTTTTAATACATAATATGATTACAATTTTCAATAGCAATATTAAGCAGGAAAAAAATTCATTAAGTGTATAGATATAAATAATCATATTTCTATTACCTTCTCTACATATTTTAGATATAGTAATATTCTTAGTGGTTTGTTAATAGAGCATACAATTAAATTGTACTTCTATTATATATTTTTGTCAATAGTTCGCCTTCAAGCTTTTTTTATCTTTTTTTATACTCTGAACTATTAGACCCTTTATAATCTTTATTGCCTTTATAGCTACTGTTTTTGTTGTCTGTATTTCTGTTGTCATTGCTTTTGTAATTACTATTTCTACTGTCACTGTTTCTGTTGTCATTGCTTTTGTAATTACTATTTCTACTGTCACTGTTTCTGTTGTCATTGCCTTTGTAATTACTATTCCTACTGTCACTGTTTCTGTTGTCATTGCCTTTGTAATTACTATTCCTGCTGTCACTGTTTCTGTTGTCATTGCCTTTGTAATTACTATTTCTGTTGTCATTACCTTTGTAATCACTATTTCTACTGTCACTGTTTCTGTTGTCACTATTCCTGCTGTCGTTACTTCTATTATTATTGTAACCTTTTTTGTCATTGCTTCTGTTATTGCTGTTTCTACTATTACTACCGCTTTTTTGATCGCTTTTTCTATAGTCGTCGTAGTCAAATTTACTTGCTGGTCTTTCCTTTTTTTCTGCAAGCTTAATTCCTTCTCTAGTGATTTCAATCATTCCTTTTTTCATTAGCCTGCCTACGCCTTTTTTAAAGGAACTTTTGCTCATACCTAACATATCATTTATAATCTTTGGATCACTGTTATCATTTATTGGAAGATGACCTTTGTTTTTTGCTAGAGCACTAAATATTCTGTCGCCATCTCTGTCTATTTGTAACTTTGGAGCATCCTTCAAACTTAAGTCAAGTTTTCCATCTTCTTTAATATTGCTTACTCTTACTTCAACTTCATCACCTGATTTAAGTGGTTTAAGTATTTCTCCTTCATGAATCAATCCAAGATATTTTCCTTCAACAGCAACCATTGCTCCTAGTCCTCTTTTTAAACTAAAAACAGTACCCTTAACTATGTCATTTATCTTGAATGGAGAATCCGTTCTAAGCACTTTAAACAAATTCATAGTAGCACATAAACGGTCTGATTTATCAACGTATAAACCAACCATATATTCGCCGTTGTTTCTAAGTTCACCTATTTGTTCCTTAAATGGCAGAAACAAATCTTTTTCCAGTCCCCAATTTAAGAATGCACCTATTTTTGACATTTCTACAACTTTTAAAAATCCTATTTCACCTATTACTATTTTCGGTCTATTTACTGTAGCAATAATTCTGTCATTAGAATCTCTATACACAAAAACTGATATTTTATCGCCAATTTCAGTATTTGCAGGTACTTGTTTAATAGGAAGCAAAATCCTATTATCACCTTTTTCATCATCAGAACTTTTTAAATAAAAACCAAAGTCCATTTTCTTCACTACTTCTAACTCTTGTATTTCTCCTAGTTTTATCATTTCCTCACCTTCATTCCTCGTTATTTACATTCATTTCATGAATGTATTATATTCAAAAATTGATAATTTATATTTTGGCTATCATTCCAATGTCATATTAGCTTTAAGTTAACAATTATAATTTACCTAATAATTTAAACATGTTTTTTTTGTAACCTTCAACCCCTGGCTGAGTAAATGGATCAATACCATTAGTATACCCACTTATTGCACATGTCATCATAAAAAAGTAAAAAAGTTTACCTAAGTAAAATTCATTCATTTCTGGAAGCTTTATTATAATTCCAGGAACAAACCCCTCATTATGAGCCATAAACGTTCCTTCAAAAGCCTTATTATTTATATAATTAAATGTTTTACCTGATAGATAGTTTAATTTATCAAAATCATTTTTGTCAGCAGGTACTACTATATCATCTTTAGAGAGTTCTGTCACTATAGTTGTTTCAAAAATTATTTTTTTGCCTTCTTGAACAAATTGGCCCATAGAGTGTAAATCTGTTGTGAAATTCAAAGATGCTGGGAATATTCCTTGTCCTTCTTTACCCTCGCTTTCACCAAACAGCTGTTTCCACCATTCTCCAATAGAAATATTAGCTGGTTCATAACCTACAAGTATTTCTATTTCTTTGCCCTTCTTATTTAAAATGTTTCTTGCAGCTACATACTGGCAACATATGTTATTTTCAAAATCGCTTATTTGATATTCTTTTGCAGCTTCTTTAAGCCCTTCTAAAAACTTGTCAGTATCAAGCCCTGCTGCCGCCATAGGCAATAACCCAACAGGGGTTATTACAGAATACCTTCCACCTATATTATCAGGTATCGTGAATGATTTATAATTACAAATTTCAGAAAGACTCTTTAATGCACCTTTTTTTTCATCAGTTACAACCAGTATTCTCTCCTTTGACACTTCCTTATATTTTTCTTCCATAATATCTCTTATTATTCTAAATGCTAAGGCAGTCTCAAGAGTTGTTCCTGATTTTGATACAACAATTACACATACTTCTTTATTTTTTATAACATCAATTAACTTTTTAAGATAAGCACCACTTAAATTTTGACCAGCATAATATATTTGAGGGCTGCATAATTCATTATGAAAGTCCCCTCTTACAGCTTCTATTGCAGCTCTTGCTCCAAGGTATGAACCACCTATACCTAGGAGAATAAATGCATCGCTGTTATTCATTATATATTTAGCTGAAGATTTTATTTTTTCATATTCTACCTCATCATAATTATTCATGTAATTAATCCAGCCTGTCATGTCACTACTTAATCCATTACCAATTAAAAGAGTTTTTTGAGCTTCCATAATTTGAGGTTTAATATTTTCCATTTCTTCTTCAGTAATAAAGCTACCTTTTAAATCAAGTTCAATATTTTTCATTATAGTTCTCCCGCTAAATTAAATTATCTCTGCCATAAGTATAGCATAATCATCTTTTTGTACTTGGCTATATTCATCTAATGATGCTTTTAATTCTTCTAATACATTATCTTGATTATTAATTACTTCAATTAATCTTTCAACACCATATTCTTGACCTAAGTCATTTCTAGCTTCTGTTATACCATCTGTATAAAAAAACAATTTGTCATGTTCACTTAATTTTACTGTGTTAATATCATATTTAACATTATCAAATATATTGCATATTGGATATCCTTTTGCTTCTAGCATCACTAATTCTTTATTATCATGTTTTAAAAGCATAGGTACTGAGTTATGACCAGCATTGATATATTGAAATTCATGTGTTGTTTTATTATATATTCCAAAAAAAACAGAAAAATATTTATCAGAGTCCAAATTTAAAGCAAGGAATGTTCTATGTAACTCTTCAATTATTTTGTCTGCATTATTCTTTCCTTTTGCTATAGTTCTTAAAGATTGCCTAACAAATATCGTTAAAAGTGCTGCTGTAACTCCATGACCTACAACATCGCATATATAAATGCCTACATTATCAGCATCCATTTTAAATACATCAAAAAAGTCACCGCTTAAAAGTTCCGATGATTCATATAAATAATCTATACTCACAGCGTTGTACATACCTTTAGGAGGAAGCATTCTCTTTTGCATATTTCTTGCAAAAGCAATGTCATCACTCATTTTTCTATTTTTTTCATTAACTTTTTTAGCTAGCTCTTTTTCAATAGTTATATCTCTAAACACTTCAACAGAACCAATTATATTATCATTTTCATCCTTCATTGGAGATGATACAACCATATATGTTTTATTATTTAAAATTGTTTCTTTTTTATGTATTGAACCATTACTTAATGTTTGATTGGAAATACAATTGTCACATTTTTTATCGCTGCAGAAAACCTCATAACATTTTTTGCCTATAATGCCTTCACCTAAATCTTCTTTCATCGTTTTGTTAGCAAAAAAAACTGTGTTATTTTTATCTATTACTCTGACCCAGTCAATCATACCATCAATAATACTCAGTTGGCGATTACTAACTATTTTCTTGAATTGTTCCATAAATAACGGTCCTTTCTATATTATTTTTTTCATTAATATAATTAAATAATACTCTACCGATTTTTTCCGCATTATGTCTTATGTAATTTTTTCTTATGTCTATAAAATTGCTGCTAATTACTTTAATATTCATTTCTTCAAGCTTTTGTATTTGTTCATCATCTATTAAAACTTGACTTGCACCTTTATATTTATAATTTTGTATTAGATCGTCAGATATTATTTCATCATTTGCTATTACATAGTCAATTAAATATCTTGAACTATGTTTTATTATAGCTGTCACATGGTCGAGAACATTATAATTATCTGTTTCCCCTGGCTGCGTCATAACATTGCACACATAAAACACAGTAGCTTTAGACTTCACTATTAATTCAGGTATGTTATCTACTAAAACATTAGGAATTACACTTGTATATAAACTGCCAGGACCTAAAATAATTATGTCAGCATCATTTATATCCTTTATTGTTTCATCTAAAGGTTTACAGATTTCTGGTACAAGAGTAATAGTATCTATTTTACTGTTAGAACTTTTTACAAACTCTGGGATATCTTTTTCTCCTAAGATACAATCACCATTTTCTAAAAATGCCTTAAGCTGAGTATCTTGTAAAGTCATTGGGAGAACTTTTCCTGCAAGTCTAAAAATGCTTCCAATTTCCTTTAATGCATGTTCATAATCTCCAAATATTTCATACATTGCAGCTATAAGTAAATTTCCAAAACTTTGACCAGTTAAATATCCATCTTTAAATCTATGTTGTAATAATTTAATCATCGTAGGTTCTATATCTGCTAGCGCTGTAATACAATTTCGCATATCGCCAGGAGGTAACATTCCTAAATCTTCTCTCAAGACGCCAGAGCCGCCTCCATTATCAGCAACAGTGACTACTGCAGAAATATCTTTTGTATATTTTTTCAACCCTCTCAAAAGTATAGAAAGACCTGTACCTCCACCAAATACTACTATTTTCATAAATGCCCCCACTAAAAATTATTTCATTACATCCCTATGGGTTAATAAAACTCTGTAATTTTTCTCTGTTAATATATCAGCTATTTTATTTGAAATTGTAACTGAGCGGTGTTTGCCACCAGTACAACCTATTGATATAACCAAATTTGATTTTCCTTCTTTAACGTAAAGAGGCATTAAAAAATCCAAGATATCAACAAGCTTTTCAATAAAAGTAACACTTGTATCAAATCCCATAACATATTCTTGAACTTTAACATCATTTCCTGTGTGATATTTCAATTCATCAATATAATAAGGATTTGGCAAAAATCTAACATCAAAAACTAAATCGGAATCTTGTGGTATGCCATATTTGTATCCAAAAGACATTACAGTGACACTTAGGTTGTGTGAAATTTTACCACTTAAAAATATGCTTAATATTTCTTCTTTTAGCCTACCAAGTTTCATGTTTGATGTATCAATTATAAAATCTGATTTTTGTTTTACCTCCTTTAAAAGTATTCTTTCCTCTTGAATTCCATCTATTATTGTTCCAGTTGTACTTAATGGATGTGGACGCCTTAACTCTTTGTACCTTTTTACCAATTCATCATCAGAAGCATCAAGAAATAAGACCCTATATTTTATGCCTTTATTTTTTAAAATGTCCAAGCTGTTAAAAAGGTCTTTGAAAAAGATTCCACCTCTAATATCAGCAACTACTGCAACCTTAATTACTTCTTTGGATGATCCCTTGCACAATTCAGCAAAATTAGGTAAAAGTGCTGGGGGCATATTATCCATACAGTAATAATTAATATCTTCTAAAACTTTAATTGCCTGGCTCTTTCCAGCTCCCGACATGCCTGTTAAAATTACGAACTCCATAGTCACACTCCTTATGCCAGATTTATTATTCTACTTAAATCAAGTTCTGCATCATTTGCTGCTATTAATGCTTTTTCGCAGCCCCCTATACTATCTTTTATATGAGAGTCACTGTTAATTGCAAAACGTACATTATATTTAGCTGAAATTTTAATTTCTTCTGAGTTTAAATGTTTGTGATGATTGCTAATTTCTAAAATTGTGTTGTTCTTTTCTGCAGCATATGCTATTTTATCAATGTTTACCGGTATTTTGTCACCAGGATGAGTTAATATATATATATTATATTTATTAAGTGCACCAACAATAGCATTAGTATTTTTTTCTATTTGTTTTTCTTTTATATTCTTATTGAATTTCCCAATGAAATTCATAAAATAAAAATTCCACAAATCATTAAAACTTGAAAATAATACTCCAGAATGATATCCACACAATATTATATCACAAGTTTTTAACAAATCAGCATTTAAATCTATATCTCCATTTAAGTTCAATATATTTGCTTCTACACCAAATAAAATTTTAATTTGAGGGAACTTTTCTCTCATTTCAATTACTTTATTTTTAGCTTCAATTATTTTATTTTTCTTTATTCCATATAAAAAATGTCTTGGACCGTGGTCAGTTATTGCTATTTCCTTAAGCCCAAGCTCAACAGAAGTCTTTACAATGTCTTCTATAGTTGATTTGCCGTGATTATTTTTTGAATATGTTGAATGTATGTGATAATCAGCTTTTAATTTCATAAAATACCTACCTTCTACAATTATGATATATCATATTTTAGTTATTATATATCATTATAGTGACGTTCCTATTATTTTTATTTCTGGTTCTAAAGTTATATTAAATTTATCATAAACAGTGCTTATAACAATTCTCATAAGTCCTAAAACATCCTCACAACTTGCATTGTCAATATTTACTACAAATCCGCTGTGTTTATCAGAAACCATAGCACCTTTATATATTAACCCTTTAAGCCCTGCATCTTCAATTAATTTTGAAGCATATCCATTTGAAGGCCTTTTAAATGTACTTCCTGCACTTGGCAAATTAAGAGGTTGTTTTGAAATTCTTCTGTTATTTAAATCTTTCATTTTTTCATCTATTTCGCTCTTTATTCCGTATTCCAATGAAATTTCAACTTCTAAAACAATTAAATCTGTATCTGAAACTCTGCTGTGCCTGTAGCCAAAATCCATCTCTTCATTACTAAACTCAAATATATTTCCATTTGAATCTATGCACCTAACCTTTTTTACTACATCTTTCATTTCACCGCCATAAGCTCCAGCATTCATACAAACAGCACCACCTATATATCCAGGTATTCCGCTTGCAAATTCAAATCCAGTAAAACATTCATTAGCTAAAAACTTTGCTAATACAGACAATAATGTACCAGCGCCAACAGTTATCAGCTTATCATCTTTTTTTATATAATTAAATTTTTCACCAATTTTCACTATAACGCCCTTAAATCCATCATCAGAAAACAATAAATTAGTACCATTACCAATTATATAGTAATTTGTTTTATATTTTCTTATTAATTCAAAAACTTTCTTCAATTCAACAATATTTTCAGGTTCTACAAATATTTCAGCAGGTCCCCCAATTTTAAAATATGTATGTTCTTTTAAAGGTTCGCCTTTCAGCGTTTTTCCATTTATATTTAAAATCAACTCATCGTATAGTTCATTAATCATTTTTGTATATTCCATAAAATTCACCCTTTCTTAAATATAATATCCTTATTATTATATGTTTTATATTAACATTTCTTTGCAACTTTTTAAAGACATATTTTTTGAATTAATATTAATTATTGCTGCTATTTACTAAATAGTTGACTTCATTTTTTCTTGGTGCTAATATTAATTAATCAATATATTAATTTTTAGAATTTTAAATCACATTAATATAATAAATCGGAGGGAAATATGAAGGCAAAAGTATTAGAGTTAACTAATAAATTAACCCCTGAATTAAATGAATTAAGTTTACAAATTTTTGAACATCCTGAATTAGGATATGAAGAATATAATTCATGTAAATTACATAAAGAAATTCTTAAAAAATATGGTTTTACTGTATATGATAATTTTTCAGGTGTTGAAACAGGATTTAAAGCTGAATATAAAAGTGCAAAAGATGGAATTACTGTAGCATATATGGCTGAATATGACGCTTTGCCAGAAATAGGGCATGGCTGTGGTCATAATCTTTTAGGCACTGTAAGCACAGGAGCCGGAATTGTATTAAAAGAAATAATAGACGAAATTGGTGGTACAGTAATTGTTTTAGGTACTCCAGCGGAAGAAACCAGCGGAGCTAAAATTACATATGTGAAAAATCATGAATTTGATAATGTTGATATAGCATTAATTGCTCATCCTGGAAGTAAATATACTAAAAGCGGTACTTCTCTTGCATTAGAACCTGTTCAATTTGAGTTTTATGGGAAGACTGCACATGCAGCAGCTGCTCCAGAAAAAGGCATCAATGCATTAGATGCAGCAATATCAACATTTAACAATATAAACGCATTGAGAGAACATATGAATAGCGACTCCAGAGTTCATGGTGTTATAATTGATGGAGGGAAAGCTGCTAATATAGTTCCTGATTACAGTAAATCTCAATTTTATGTTCGTTCTACTTCTAAATCCTACAATGAAGAATTGTTGGAAAGAGTTAAAAATTGTGCTAGAGGTGCAGCACTTGCAACAGGAACTGAGTTAAAAATCACTAAATTTGAATTTAGTTATGACAACATGATCACTAATGAAACATTGTCAAATGTATTCAATGAAAAAATATTTGAAATAGCTAATATAAGAATGTGTGAACCTTCAAAAAATACAGGTTCAATTGATGCAGGCCAAGTAAGTCAAGTATGCCCTACTATTCATCCTTACTTTGATATAACAAATGATAAAAATATCATTGGCCACACAAGAGAAATGGCTAACAGCACATTGACTAAATATGCAAAAGAACAAATGCAAAATACAATAGGCGCATTGGTAATGACAGCGGTTGAAGTTATTACTAACCCAAAATTATATCAAGAAATTAAACATGAATTTGAAAATTCAGTAAAATAAAAATTCAATGCAAAAATGCAGAATGCAGAATCTAAGTTTTTTCATTTCTGCATTCTGAATTCCTAATTCTGCATTATTTTTAATTCTGCATTAATTTTTAATTGCTTTCTTTCCAAGCATCTGCTACAGCTTTTGATACAGCTTCTACTACCCTGTTGTCAAAAGGTCCCGGAATTATGTAATTTTCAGATAATTCATCTTCATTAATAAGTCCTGCTATTGCATATGCTGCAGCTTTTTTCATCTCTTCATTTATTTTTTTTGCTCTCGCATCTAATGCTCCTCTAAATATTCCAGGGAAAGCAAGAACATTATTAATTTGATTTGGAAAATCTGATCTGCCTGTACCAACAACTCTAGCTCCTGCATTTTTAGCTAGATCAGGCATAATCTCCGGTGTTGGATTAGCCATTGCAAAAACAATTGCATCTTTATTCATGCTGTGGATCATTTCTTCTGAAACTGCATTTGGTGCTGAAGTTCCTATGAATACATCTGCTCCAACCATAGCATCTTTTAATGTTCCTTGTATTTTTTCTTTATTAGTAATTAAAGATAATTCAGTTTTATATGGGTTTAATCCGCCTTCACGACCTTCAACTACTATTCCTTTGCTGTCACAAGCTATTATATTATTAACCCCTAATGTTAAGAGCATTTTTATAATTGCTGTACCTGCAGCTCCAGGTCCATTTAATACAACTTTGATATTTTCCATAGTCTTTTTTGTTAATTTAAGAGAATTAATTAATGCTGCACTGACTACAACTGCTGTTCCATGTTGATCATCATGAAAAACAGGAATGTCCAACATTTCCTGCAATCTTTTTTCTATTTCAAAACATTTTGGTGCTTGTATATCTTCTAAATTAATTCCTCCAAATACAGGAGCAATGTTTTTTGCTGTGTTTATTATTTCTTCTATATCTTGAGAAGCAACACATATTGGAAATGCATCAACATTTGCAAAGCTTTTAAACAAAACAGCTTTTCCTTCCATTACAGGTATAGCTGCTTCCGGACCTATGTTGCCAAGTCCTAATACAGCAGAACCATCAGATAAAACAGCTACAAGATTTCCTTTTGAAGTATATTTGTAAACATCACTCGTATTTTCATGAATTTTTCTGCATGGCTCAGCAACTCCAGGTGTGTAAGCAGTACTTAAATCATCTCTGTTTTGTAATTTAACTTTGCTCATTACCTCGATTTTTCCCTTATGTTCTTCATGCATTTTCAATGCTTCTTCATTATAATTCATATTTCCTCCTATGTATTTAAACTAAATTATTTATAAGTTTTCTTATTATGTCAGGTACTGTTTTTTCAACATCCGGCATGTATACTCTCTCTGTTATAGTGTGATAATCTTTGCCCCAAGGTCCAACAACTAAAAATGGTGCAGATATTTCTTCG
>Ga0209639_1000961_pt1 | contig 33642 bp, 33 predicted proteins | sample EPASupsiteHSE605_FD_187268 | JGI IMG/M metagenome (GOLD analysis project Ga0209639, IMG submission 187268) | Bioremediated contaminated groundwater from EPA Superfund site, New Mexico - Sample HSE6-05 (SPAdes) (version 2) | ecosystem: Environmental > Aquatic > Deep subsurface > Groundwater >... | reverse complement strand
GCCTTTCGGAGTGGATGTAAACCTGAAAAGGTTGTTTTCGAGTAGGATAGAGGGGCTATATATCGCTTCACGTTGGCGCGTGTGGCGATATTTTTTATTGGTGGGGTTAGTTTCTTCGAGTTTATTATAGTTTTGGCGTACAGGCGAAGTTGTAATGGATATTAAACTTTCAAGGGTTCAGATGAGACTTATACATATTCTTAATCTGAGATAGCATTTTTATGGTATAATATTCAAAAGTATTGGAAAATGGAGGTTTTTTTGGTGGGAATTGATCTAACCGAAGAAGGTATTAAACAGCAATTGGGAATTACTAATTGGCGGGAGTTGTCAAAAGGTAAATTAATTGAGCTATTAAGTCTTATCGAAATGAATCCCAAAATTGACAAGGAAGTATATCTTGAGATTTTAAAAAATATTCCTCAATTTATTGATGCATTTAAAGAATCAATGTCAGTATTAAAGGAAACACTTGCTCAATCTAATAGAGCAAGTGAAGAATCAAAAAAGCATTATTCTCGATTGGCAGACAATCTTGTCCAATTACTTAATGAACCTAATTCTACAAAGGAAGATAAAGAAAATATCTTCAATATGCTTAGAGAAATTAACGAGTATATTAAGGAACTTGATAGAAGGGACAGAGAATTCTTTAATAATGCATTAAAAATAGGCGGGGTTATAGCAGCAGCTATTTTAATCATAACCGGAACTATAACAGGGGTGAAGGTACTTCGGGAATTACCTAAAACTGTTTTGGCAATGTCAAAATAATATTTTAAGGGAGCCATTAAAAAGGCTCTTTTTTCTTTGAGGGAGGTAAAGATGACTATGGGTACACGTGCTAAAAATAATACGAAGTGGTTGACCAATGTTTTTCCCCGTTTGTCGGAGATTCGAGATTGGTGCATGGATGGAAAAACCAATGAAGAGATGTGTGTGCTTTTAGACATTTGTCCTGACAGTTGGTACAGATATCTAAAGGAACATAGTGAGCTAAATGACATTGTTACGGCGGGAAAGTCTGTTATAGATAACCGTGTAGAAAATGCTGTTTTGAAAACTGCTTTGGGTTTTGAGTATGAGGAAATCAAAACGATTATCGAGGAAGATCGCAATGGCAAGAAGAGAACAAGGATTGAGAAAACCAAAAAGTATATGCCACCTAACCCGACTGCTCAAGCATTCTGGCTTAAGAATCGAAAGAAGGATGAATGGGGCGATAGGAAGGAGATCGTCTTTGATACCAAGGCTCAGGAGGAAGAAAGGAAGATGCAATTCCTTCAAATGATAAAGGAAGAAATTGTTGATGCAGATTATTCTATTGTTGAAGAAGCGGCAACACTTCCCGACCCTGAAGTCATAGAAGAAACTGAGGAAGGATTTATTGATGACTTTGAAGAGGATGGCTTTGGGAATGAAACGTCTGAGGCATAATCTTATGTCGTCAGTAATCTGGGAGATAAATACCCTATATGAGCCTAAAACTACCCGAAATAAGCCTGTGATCAACCTGGTTTCAATCCATAATTAGTCTTATGTATCCAGTTGACTTATGGGCAATAGAGAGCGAACATGGACACACCAGTAAGAAAGGGTGTGTTTATATGCTTGAATTGAGCGGGTTTGAGGCATATCTTAAAGGTAAAGAACTCAGCGGGAATACTATTAGTTGCTATATTCGGGATAGCAAAGCTTTTTTGGATTGGTATAGTAGCAGGACTGATAGCGGGCTGGATAAACTAATTCAACTTGATGCCATTGAATATAAGAAGCATCTGTTCAGTATCAATAAGTCGATGGTGACAGCCAATAGAAAGGTTGCCAGTGTCAACGCTTTATGCAAATGGCTTTTTGAAAGTGGATCAACTTCTGATGAGATCAATATAAAAGCAGTAAAGAATCGAGATGCTCGGCAGTATAAAGGCTTGGAGGAAAAAGATCTAAGGAAGCTCCGAGCAGAGATGCACCGAAACCGCAATCCACTTCATATATGTATCATTGAATTATTGCTTGGGACAGGACTTAGGGTGAGTGAGCTTTGCAACATAAAGCTAGGTGATATAGAAATATCCGAACGTAAAGGTACAATCAAGGTAATTGGTAAAGGAAATATATACAGAACACTGCCACTCAATAAGGATGTTCGCAAAGCAATTCAGGATTACCTTGAAGTAAGGCCAGCCAGTGAAAGCGAATTCCTTCTAATTGGGCAGCGCGGAGCTTTTAAAAGGAATGCAATCAACTTAATCCTAGAAAAGTATGGGCAAAGAGTAGCGGTTGAAGTGACACCCCACCAGCTAAGGCATTCACTCGGGTATAGATTGGTCAACGAAGGCAGAGCAATCACAACCATTCAGCAGATACTTGGTCACGACAATATCCAGACCACGAATTTATACACGGTTACAACTGAACAGGATAAAGTGGAGGCTCTGGAAGCCTTGGAGTGGTAAGATAGCCGCTCTATTTTTATGCACCTTTCCCATTGGGAGGGGTGCTTCTATTTGTGGAAATTGCCCCGGCAGTAGATGGCTCAGAAATTTTTGTAGTAAATTTTATGCCGGATTATTGCTATACTCATCAAAAGGAACTTTGTATATTTGAACATCAGGATATTTAGTTTTCAAATTCTCGACATATTTTGGAATATCCATATGTGAATAATAAAATACGTATTTTTGAATGGCACTTGAATTAGAACTTACTTTATTTATATCTTTTTCAAGTTTTGAGTTGCTTTTAGGAGATGTGGCTGAAAAGACTTCAGCAATGATCGTTGAGTCACTAGACTCTATATCACTCCCAGAAGCTGTGCCAAGATTTAAGATAAACGTCTTATCTGGGTAGATTTTGATCAGATGGATAACGGCTTCTATTGAAACCAAGTATGTAAATAACTGGTTTAATTGCTCAATAATATTAATTGGTTTACTTTCCAGAGGTTCAAATCCAGTTTCTTTAAATTTTAGTTCATACAATAGGTTGATCGCACTAGAATTCGAAGTCAGTGATAGGATATTTGATTTAGCAATTTCAGCGGATTTTAAGATAAGTGCTTTAAGAGTCAATGCATCTGCGATATTTGAGATAGTCTGAACTTTATTGGAGTTTGTCATAGTAATACCAATCCTTTCCTTTTTATCAATTCTACAATGAAATATCTATACATCCAATATGAAAGGAGGTTCCATGCAAGCAATCCCAGAACAAAACCAAGACCATCACCGCCAAAACCTCTTGCTAAAGCAATACTTGAACAAATACTTCTCCCCGAACAAGATTGAAGAACTTGTCGGGGAGTTTTCATTTTCAGAGCTACGCAAGTTACTTGGCGAGATGGATATAGAATTCTTTGCCTTATGCTATTTCCCGAAATATTTTGACCGTAAATTTGGGCAGTTTCACAAAGAGCTATTCGAAGAACTAAAATATATGTTGGACAATAAAGGGTTGATTGAGGCTTTTGGATTGCCAAGGGAGCATGGCAAAAGCACGATCAACTCTTTTTTATTTCCGCTTTATTCAACGCTCTATAATAAATCTCAGTTTACATTGATAATATCGGCAACAGAGCAGATCGCTTTACCGTTTCTAGATATGATCAAGGATGAGCTTGATAACAACGAGTTGCTAATGGAAGACTTCGGTATTCAAAAAGGAAATCGCTGGAACAATAATGAAATATGGATAAGGGGTAGAGGTGGCATCGATGCTTGCATAATGATTCGTGGAATTGATGGTTCACTTCGCGGCATTCACTTTAAGCAGCATAGACCACAACTTGTTCTACTGGATGATCTGCTCAAAGATGACACCGCAAAGTCAGAAACCAAACGTGAGCAAGTCAAGAATACTTTTACAGATGTAGTTATTCCGATTGGCACAAGAGATACCAATATTTTAGTTGTCGGCACTGTACTCCATGAGGAAGATCTCATGGCTGATCTCCTAAAGGGAAAAATTCCTGGAGTAAGAAGCATTAAGAAATCAGCAGTCATAACCTTTGCCGAACGAGATGACCTCTGGAGTGATTGGGAAGCAAAATATAACAATCTTCAGGACTTGGATAGGATTGATACTGCCAAGTCCTTTTTTTATGATCATCAGGATGAAATGCTGGAAGGGACAGAAATACTGTGGTCAGAGTATTTGGATTACTATTATCTCATGTGCAAGAAACAAGCAATGGGTGATAAATCATTCTATAAAGAAATGCAGAACGATCCACGCAGTACAGATGATTACATATTTCGGGATATTCAATATTGGGACAGGCTTCCTGGATTTGAAGAAATGGAGGTAGTGATGTACATCGATCCTGCTATCAAGGCAGGAAAAAGAAATGACTTTTCAGCGATAACAATTCTCGGCCTTAATAGAAAAACTAAGCAGAAGTACGTTGTTGATGGCAGTATATATAAATTACTTCCCGATGATCTTTTTCAAGTTGCTATAGAAAAATTACAGCAATATCCGGTTGAGAAGATTGGCTTCGAGACTACTGCGGCACAGAGTTATATCAAGCAGAAGTTTGAAGAGGAACTCTGGAAGAATAAAATATTTACTCCTGTCGATGAAGTCATAAGTAAGGGGCAGAAACATGAGAGGATTATATCTCTTGAGCCGGAGGTTAAAAAAGGGCATATCCTATTCAACCTTGGTAATATCAGGTATAATAACCAAGTGAAGGATTATAACAAAGGTGCAAAACATGATGATGCTCCTGACAGTCTTTATGGTGCAGTTCAGTTGGTTGAAGGGGTAAAGAGTATTAGGTTTTATGATAGGAGCTTGTTGTTTTAGGAATTCTTAGTTGGGGAAGGTTTTAGATGGAATTTGTATTTGACCCAAAAATATTAATTAAGAAGCCTTTTTGGGATTGTCCAAAATGCAAAGTTACGGGTTCCTTTGGGGTTCTAAGCGTAGGAAGCCATTCCTACGTAAGGAGATGTAAAGAATGTTGGTATACGGTTGACTTTGCACTGCCCGAATTGAGGAAAAAAATCATATATCTTGACCAGTTTGTAATAAGCAATATGTTTAAAGCTCTAAATATGAAGATCAAAGCACATAACAAGGTTAAAGAAGATGGGTTCTGGTTAACGCTATTTGAGCAACTGGATACATTATGTAAACTACAGTTAATTGTTTGTCCTGATTCATTAACACATTTTGATGAGTCTATAGTGACTGATTATTTCAGGGGATTACGTAGAATGTATGAACTATTATCTCATGGAGCTACTTTCAAAAATTTTGAAACCATTGAACGCTTTCATCTGGTGGAATGTGCTAGGAGATGGATTAAGAATTTAGACAACGATGATGTATTGTTAGACATAAAATCAATAGCACGTAACGATGTTCATAGGTGGCAGGAAAGATTTATTATTTCTGTAAACTGGGATGAAATGACAGATGTTATTAGTGAAATCAGAAGTTTAAATGACATGGAAGATTCTAGCATTAAAGTATTGTTCAGTAGTTGGCAAAGTATGTCTGAGTTCAATTTTGAGAAACAATATCAATTCGAATTAAAGTCATACGGGGAGACAATAATAAAGTGTTACTATGATTATTTAGAAAAGCTTCGTAAAGCGATGTTGGGGGAACTTCCTGATAAACATGAAGATTTATCTCCCAATCAATCGACAATACTTGTAAAAGCTATTGAGAATACGTTCAAACATGAAGGAATTAGTTCAGATGAGGCTTTATCGAAAACCATACAGTTTTTATTATCAGATTTTGCTGACAAAATACCTTCACATAAAATATCGTCGTTAATGTATGCTGCACTAGCAAGAAGAGCTGTTAATGGACAGAAAAGCCTAAAGGGCAGTATCTTCAATGATGTGAAGACAATTTCTAACTTGTTACCATATTGTGATGCATTGTTTATTGATAAAGAATGTGCCAGCTTGTTAAACGAGGGACCATTAAAAAGTAGGATTAAGTATGATACTAATATTTATTCATTAAACAATAAAGCTGAATTCCTTGCATATTTACAAAAACTAAAGGATGAGATGAGTGAAGATCATTTGCAATATGTTTATCAAGTTTATGGCGAAGAAGGAGTAAAACCATTTACCCAGTTATATTTGAAAAATGAGGAATAAACAAAGAGCAGGATTTTATCCTGCTTTAATTTTTTAAGGACGTGATGTATTGAACATAAACGAAAACTTAATAATAGAATGCCTAAATGAACTTAACAAAAACGCTCTGGCAAAACAGAAATATAAGGACTACTACGAAGGCAACCATTCAATCCTGAAAAGCTACCAAATGCAGGACAGTAGGAGCAATATGAGATTGGTATTCAATTTTCCCCGAAAGTTCGTGGATAATGAAACAGGATATATTCTGGGCAAACCTGTCAATTATATTTCCAAGTCAGATGACTCAGAAATCATAGCAGCCATTGATAAAAACACGAGCCACTGGGATAAAGAGCATAATATCAATCTGCGGAAACAATCGGAAATCTATGGGGAAGCCTATGAACTCAACTATGTGAATACTGAAGGGGAGTTTTCAGCCACAATCCTAACACCCTTGAATGCCTATGTTCTGGAGGATGGTACTGCTGAAAGAAATGTAGTACTGGCCTTACATACTTTTACCAAGAAATTTGATGATAAGAAGTATCTTGATGTCTATACCCCTAATCAAATCCTACATTATGAATTGGGGAGTATAGTTGCCCCAATAGGATTAAAATTCATCGGCAGCCATGAACATATTTTTGGAAGAGTACCTGCGACTGTATGCCCTGCCAATAATGAAAAAATAAGTGGCTTTCAAGATGTCATTTCTCTCTTTGATGCTTACAACGCTCTGAATTCAGATTTGGTCAATGAAATCGCTGATCACCGCAATGCCTACCTAGTGATTGAAAATGCCAAAATTGAGGAAGAAGATTTACTTAAAATGAAGTCAATGGGCATTATTCAAGTACCGTCAGGGGGTAAGGTGTCCTGGCTCACCAAGGAAATCAACGATTCGTTTGTGAAGAACGAGTTGGACAACATTGAACGGAAAATTTATGACATGATGGATGAAGTCAATTTCAATGAGAACTGGGCTAGTAACACGTCATCACTGGCTCTTCGAAATAAACTTCTTAATCTTGAGAATCGAGTGGCTATGAGAGAAGCCTTTATGGAAAAGGTGATCAAACAAAGGCTTAAGAATCTATTTGTCTATTTGCAGAAAAAAGAAGGAAAATTCTATGATTACAAGGATGTAGCAGTAAAGTTTACAAGGAATTTGCCGACCGATTTAGTGGGACTTGCGGATGTAATTGTGAAATTGAAAGATGTCTGTTCACAGGAAACATTGCTAACCCTCTTGCCATTTGTTGAAAATCCAAAAGTGGAACTGCAAAAATATGATGCAGAGAAAATAAAGAAGGAGTCCCAATCTAGTAAGACTGATTCAATAATCCAAAATCAAGTTATTGTCTAAATAGGCCTTTTAAGGCTTTAGATTTATGCGGTAGGGTGATTGTACCCCTACTTATTTTTCATGCCCAGAAACGAGCCTTTTAAAGTAATTTTGTTTTTCAGCAAATTGCCACGAACCTGTTGCTATAAGCGGGTTTGTGGCATTGATGCTTTAAATTTAATTTGCCCGTTTTGAGAGGGGGTTGGAGGTGAAAGTTCGGTGGCAAGATTAAGCAAATTGGAGAAGGAGGATTTGATATTTTGGATCAATTCCAAAGGAGAAGTTGAGTATCACAAAAAATGTGCAAGGTGCAGCCAAGAGTGCAAACAATCCTTTCGATGCTTAGAAGTTCTTTGTCCCAAGTATCAAAGGAGATAATATTTCGTCCTGGGTATGACGTTAAACTGCTTAAAGAATATAGCGTTTCTGGTTCGAGAGAGTTGGAAGGGCAAATTGAAAGGAGATATATTTAATGACATTTGAAGAAGTAAAAAAGTACATGGAGGAAAACAAAGGTAGTGATGAGGTCAAGGCATATCTTCAGGGGCTAATAAGCGTTGAAGGGGCGCAGAAATTCTTCACACAAAATGAGGATGGTCAAAGATGGTTTGATAGTGAACGAGACAAACATTTAAACAAGGGTCTGGAAACATGGAAAGCCAACAACTTACAAAAAGAAATTGATAAGAGGATCAGTGAACTATATCCAGAGGAAACAGAGGAGAAGAAACAATTAAGGGAACTGAACGCCAAGATCGAAAAAATGGAAGCCGAAAAGCAGAGGGAAGTCTTGAAAAACAAGGCATTGACCATTGCTGCCGATAAAAAGCTTCCTATTAATAAGGTCATTGATTTGATCTTAGGGAGCGATAAAGAATCCACTGTTTCGAACATAAGCCGATTTGAAGAAATCTTTTCTTCCTCAGTCCAGACTGCTGTAGAGGAAAGGTTAAAGTCAACTGGCTATACTCCACCAAATAATGGCGGTCAAAATACCCAGCCGAAGAATTTAAATGATGCATTAAAGAACTATTATGCCGATAAAAACAAAGTGTAAATTTGAAAGGAGAATGATTTAATTATGGCAATTACATTAGAACAAGCAAAACTTAATACACAGGATGATATTCAAGCAGGGGTGATAGATGAATTCAGAAAGAGTTCATTTATCTTGGACAATATTACGTTTGATGATGCCGTGACCCCTGGAACGAACGGAGCGACTCTTACATATGGCTATACTCGACTGATAACTCAACCTACAGCTGCATTTAGAGCAGTGAATAGTGAATATACTCCTCAAGAAGTCACAAAGGACAGATACACTGTTGAACTAAAGCCATTTGGTGGTTCATTCCAAATCGATAGAATTGTTGCCAACACAGGTGGTTTGGTAGATGAAGTAAATCTTCAGGTTCAGCAAAAGGTAAAAGCAGCCAAGGCATTATTCCATGACACAATTATTAATGGCGATTCAGCTGTTGATGTTAATTCATTTGATGGGTTAAACAAAGCGATTGCAGGTTCTAGTACAGAATTTAATGCCGGAGCATATATTGATCTTTCTACATCTGCAACTGTGGATACCAATTACAAAGAGTTCCTGGATTTGCTGGATGAATTCTTGTCCAATTTAGATGGTGTGCCAACGTTCTTAGGGGGAAATTCTAAGCTTATAACCAAAATCAAAGCAGTGGCTCGAAGAGCGGGATATCTTACGCAAAGTGAAGATGCTTTCGGTAAGAAAGTTGATGCTTATGATGGAATTGTTCTGGTTGATCTTGGAGCGAAGGCTGGAAGCAATGATCCTGTCATTTCCATACTGGATACAAGAAAACCGAACGGTACAGATACAGTCACGGGTTTGACGGATCTTTATGCAGCCAGATTAGCTCTGGATGGATTCCATGCAGTATCGCTTGCTAATCAGGACTTAGTGAAGATTTGGCTTCCAGACTTCTCTACAGCGGGTGCTGTCAAAAATGGTGAAGTCGAGATGGTTTCTGCAGTAGCTCTCAAGGCTACAAAGAGCGCAGGGGTATTCCGAAATATTAAAGTATCTTAATCGGAGGGAAAATCAATGGCGAAGATATACAGCAATAATAAACAATATAACGGTATATCCGCTGGCGTAAACTTTGTAAATGGGGTGGGGAAGAGTAATCTTCCTCATCTTCTTGCTTGGTTTCAGGAAAACGGATACACCATAGTAGAAGATAAAAGAGAGCCTAGCATTTATGATTCTATCAGTTATAAAGAAATGACAGATTTGGCTAGAGATCGAGGCTTTAATGGTATTGGTCTGAAAAAAGAAGACTTGATCAAAGCTCTAATTCTTTGGGATAAAGAACACGAAGTTGAAATTGGAACAGAAACGGAGGAATAGCCAATGCTGGAAATAGTAAAGATGCTACTTGGCATTGAAACATCTGATATTTCTAAGGATGGAATTCTAAATCATTTTATCAATCAAGCATTAAAGATCGCTCTTCATACTGCAATGTGACGGAATTACCGTCAGAGTATGATGACACCATCGCAGACTTGGCAGTTTACTTCTATAAAAATAGAGACAGCTTGGGTTATAAGCAACAGGTTCAGGGAGAACGAAGCGTTACTTTTGAAGGTACGGGGATTCCGGAATTAATTAAATCAGCTTTACCTCTTCCAAAGATCAAGGTTGGGTGTTGAAGATGTTTAAGGATACCGTAATTAAAATATATTCAACGCCTGATCCCGATTCTTACATAAAATCCATAGATGCAGATATTCAGCCATTTTCTAAAAGTATCGTCTTTGAAGACGGTTATCAAATCGATATTACCCGCAGACTGTTTTGTGATACTGATGATTCAATAACGGAAGATAGTTACGTAGAATTTGCTAATAATAAGTATAAGGTGATGGAAATCAAAAAATGGGATGATTACATGGACGTATGCCTGTACAAATTGCGAAGGCAGGTGTAGCCATGCAGGACATCGATAATATGATTAATTTTTTCCTCTATGAAAAAGGGGAAAGCATAACGATAAATGGAGTCGCGGAAGTTGCTCTGATTAATAATGCTGTAGATAAACTTACATATTACAATGACAAAATGATTTGTTGTAAGCGTCAAATTAAAACGGGTGATATAGTTGAATATGGTGCTGAGAATTATTTAATCATAAGCCAGATCGAAAGAAGTGAGAAAACTTACAAAGCTAGAATCAGAAAATGCAGCTACAGGATAGCATTTAACTGGTCTGGAAACATCAAGTGGGTTGATTGCATTGAAGAGAGTAAAGTGTTTGACATTACCTCGGGTACTTATATTTCATACGCTTCAGGAAATATTTATGTAACATTGCAGAATAATCCCGATACAAGAAATATTGCTATAAGCCAAAAGTTCTATGTAACTAATCAGCCATTTAAAGTCACAGGCATTGATAAATCTCAAGAAGGTTTAATAAAGTTTAATTGTGCCTTAGATTCAATAAGTACGACATATGACGATGTTGAGAACAATATTGTGGACAGATGGAGATATGAAACAGGGCATACCTATACATTGACATTGAGTAACGGGGATACAGCCAATGTCCTTTTGAATAATATTATTTCCTTGAATGTGGAAGCAACTGATAATGGCATTGCTGTAGACAATCCAGTGGTAACATTTGTAAGCAGTGACTCAAATACTGTAAGCGTTGATAATACAGGTAAGGTCATGGGAATTGCTTTAGGTCAAGCGATAATAACTGCTAAGCTCACATATCATGAAATGATTTTGGATTCGATAACTATAACCACAGTGGAGACTTTTACACATAGTTACACAATAAATATGACTGGCAGTACCACTATAAAGCTTGGGCAGAGCCAATCCTATATTGCCCATATATATGATAATGGTTCAGAGGTATTTGATGAATCTGTGGTTTGGAGCGTAAGAAATCAAGACGGGACGGCTTCTCCCGTCTATGCCAGCATAACCACAAGTACAGGAAATAGCGTTACAATAAAAGCCAATACCAGCAGTACATATGCCAATCGATATATTGTTCTAAAAGCAACGCTGTCGGATGATGAGACGGTGTTTAAAGAATTCACGGTACAATTGAAGAATTTATTTTGATGAATCTAAGGGGCTTGCCAAAATGGTAAGCCCTTATTTATTTGAGGGAGGAATTAAATGATCAACGAGAATAAAATTAATTATCAGTTGAGTTTACATATATTGAAAATGCTTATGCGGGAAAACCTAATCACAGAGCAGGAATTTACGGCCATAGATAATGAGAACAGAAAGTCCTTTTTGACTTGATTAGTGTCCCAAGCAATTATATCATGTCACCACAAAAGGAATATAAAGGAAAAAGAGAGGGGAATTTATGGCTTTAAATAAAGCGGTCAAGAAGGTCGTTACAGTCATTCCGGTGAAACCAGTCGAGGTACTAAAAGGTCTTCCTGAAAATTCTAAGAGAAGGGTAGCTGCTTATTGCAGAGTCAGCACTGATAATATCGCCCAAGAATCGAGTTTCGAATCGCAGGTTAATTATTATACCAACTATATTAATAGTAGAAATGACTGGACGATGGTAGATATTTTTGCCGATGAAGGCATATCAGGGACGAGCACGGAGAAGAGAACTGATTTTAAGAGAATGATTGAAGACTGTAAAGCTGGGAAGATAGACCTGGTTGTAACAAAGTCCATCTCCAGATTCGCAAGAAATACTATGGACTGTTTGAATTATGTGAGGCTGTTGAAGGAAAAAGATATAGCCGTATTTTTTGAAACTGAAAACATTAATACTCTTGATACCACGGGTGAAGTGTTGCTTACCATTCTCAGTAGCTTAGCGCAGGACGATAGCAGAAAATTATCTGAGAACACAAAGTGGGGGATAGCAAGACAATTTGAAAGTGGTAGAGTGCTCGTCAATACCACAAGGTTTTTAGGATATGATAAAAATAAAGATGGGGAACTAGTGATAAATGAAGAACAAGCAGAACTGGTTCGCAGGGTATTTAGTGAATATCTCGATGGCAAAAGCTATGCTGCAATTGCCAAAGGATTAATGAAGGATGGAATAAAAACCGTTACTGGAAATATAAAATGGTGGGATTCAACCATCTCTGGAATGCTGGAAAATGAGAAGTATTATGGAGATGCTCTTCTACAAAAAACGATAACAGTAGATTTCCTTAATCATAAGCGCAAGGATAATAAAGGACAAGCACAGAAATATATGGTCAATGAAAACCACCTGCCGATCATAGACAAGGAGATATTCGACAAGGTTCAGGATGAGAAGGAAAGAAGAGCATTGCTTAGGGGTAATTTAGTTGGAGACAGGCATAAATATAGCAGTAAATATCCATTTAGCGCTATAGTGTTTTGTGGCAACTGCGGGAACATTTTTAAACGAAGGCAGTGGAACAGCACCAATACTTCAAAGAAAGTTGTATGGCAATGTAAAACCTATATAATGGAAGGGAAGGATGCTTGCCGAGCCAAGGCAGTGGGTGAAGATGTTCTGATGGATGCCTTTGTACGGATGTTCAATAGAATTTATGAAAACAGGGAAAGTTTTATCAAGACGATGACTGAGAATATTGAAGCGATAATTTTGCAGAGGCCGGATAGCAGAGAGGCTGAAGCCTTGGATAAACGGATTGACGAATTGAAAAATGAGTTAAAGAGGCTTATCCGGTTTCAGGTGAATAATAACGTCGATCCTGAGGTCTATAACGAGGAATACAAAAGCATATCTGAAGAACTGGAGGAAGTAAGAAAGAAAAGGTTGGAGCATGATAGGATAAACGACTTGAAGGATGGGTTGCAAAAGAGGTTTGATGAAATTGTTCAGACGATAAATGGCAGAGAAACATTGCTTGAAGAATTTGATGAACAAATATTTAATGCGTTGGTTGAGAAGATAGAAATTCTCACACCAACGCATTTTGTTTTTGAGTTGAAGAGTAGGATGAGAGTTGAGGAAATAGAGGAGTAATAATTTAAATAATATTAGGGTTTTTGGCATCATTGCTTAACAAAGTAGATATTGCTTGTCCACGCTCGAATGGGTTCTTTGAAAAGGGACTACGAAAGAATGGAAATGGGTTTGTGCTGACGTGGCAATGGCCTTAACGTTTTATACAAGTGGTGTTTTAGGATTAGGGAGTATTTGACAATTAAGAAACCGACAGAATTCTACAAAATTATAGTATAATCTTGAGTGAGGCGTGGATTAATAATCGCTAAAAATATAGGGGCATATCCACAGATCGTCATTAGATAAAAGTTGCCTAGGAGAGGGGAGAGTAATTTTTAAAAGTTCGTTTCTTTTAGTGAATGTGCTTCGTTGAAAATCAGAGTTCACTAACATTTTTAATTGCAGTAGCTCTTAGTTACTACATCTATGCCGATGCTCAAAAACGAGGCGTAAATAAAGAGTATCCATGGGTATTATTCAATACATTTATTCCATTTATAGGATTCCTCATTTATCTTTGGAAACGTCCTAAGATACTTGTTGAAGCACAGGATACTTTAACGACTGAATCGGTGGAACCAACACTCCAAGCTGCAGAAGCCGTAACTCCACCCGTAGCGAAGGATACAGTTCAAACAACGTCGGTCAAGGCTGGAGACAAAGGTATCTTATATTGATGTTGGACAGGCGGATAGTATTCTCATACAGATCCGGAATGGAAAAAATATGCTTATTGATGCTGATAATAATGGCGATGCAACTACCATCGTCACATACCTTAAAAACCTTTACTATGCCAAGCTTTGCTAGTACATTGCCGCAGTAAATTTCTAATTGGAGGGTTAAAATGAAAAAACTAATATCTCAATTTTTATTAATTATTATTATAATTAGTTCTTTAATAATACCATCTCATATAGCACAAGCTTATCCTGATACATTTGGAGATTACAGTTACACTCAAGTCGGTGAAGGTATTAGAATCACTGATTATACGGGTTTAGGAGGAGATATTACTATTCCAACTACTCTTGGAGGATTAACGGTTACCGAGATTGGCTCCTTTGCTTTTAAAGAGTGCACCAGCTTAACAAGCGTGGTCATTCCAAACAGTGTGACCAATATTGATGGCGATGCATTTCGAGATTGCACCAATCTTAATAACATAAGTATAGGAAGTGGTGTGACCAGTTTTTACGGTAGATTTTATGGATGCAATAAACTTACTACGATAAACGTGAGTAGTAATAATAGAAAGTATTCGAGTTTAGATGGAATTGTCTATAATAAGGACCTGACCAGTATTATATGTTATCCTCCTGGGAAATCTGGCCCATTTGTCATTCCTGTTGGAGTGCGCGGGATTGGAATGTATGCATTTACTGATTGTAATGGATTAACAAGTGTGAGTTTCCCATCTAATGTTTCTATTGGATATTACGCGTTTTGTGGCTGCAATAACTTGACAAGTGTAAGTATCGAAAGTGGCCAAATTAATAGTTTTGCGTTTTTTCAATGCTCTGAGCTGACAAATGTAAATTTAGGTAATGGAGTAACTAGACTTAATTACGAGCCGATGTATGGTACTGATTCGCCTTCTTTTGAAGAATGCAGCAAACTTACAGCAATTAATGTGAGTAGTGATAATTACGTGTATAGCAGTATTGATGGAGTTGTATATAATAAGTCAATGGATACGTTGATTTGTTATCCTGAAGGTAAATCTGGCGGTTCATTTATTATCCCAGATAGTGTGACCAGCATTGGTGACTATGCATTAAGATCGTGCAAAGGGCTAACGAGTGTGTCCATACCTGATAGCGTGACTACAATAGGATATGCTGCAATTTCTAATTGCACCAATCTAACAAATTTAACTATCGGAAGCGGTGTGAATCTTATTCGCGATTATGCTTTTAATAGGTGTACTGGACTGAATACCATTTATGCTTTCCCATCTGCTGCACCGGCGGCAAGTAGTTCCACATTTGAAAATGTTCCATCAACGGTGGTTGTTTGCACTCAAAATGGAGCAACAGGCTATGATCTTGGACAATGGGCAAGTTTTAATAAAATAGAAAGTATAATATCAGTCACAGGAGTAAGCCTAAATAAAAACAGTTCAGCGATCAATGTAGGAGCTAATGATATCTTAACTGCTGCACTAGCCCCTACAACTGCTACCAATAAAAATGTGACATGGAAATCAAGTAACACAGCAGTGGCAACAGTCGATTCAAACGGTAAAGTTATAGGAGTAAAAGCAGGAACAGCAGTCATCACTGTTACAACAATGGACGGAAGTAAGACTGCTACCTGTACAGTAACGGTGACGGGTATAATCCCAACTCGCTTAGCAGGTACAACTGCTGAACAAACTGCAGTATCAATCGCAGAACAAACAGGATGGACGGGAACTGCAATTCTGGCATCCTCAACATCTTACGGTATGGTTGATGCATTGACCCCAGGTCCGCTCGCATCCTACTTGAAGGCTCCGATTCTTCTGACTGGAGCTGGAAATACACTTGACGCTGCAACTAAAGCTGAACTCGTTAAATTAGCAGTAACGAAGGTTTATGTAACCAGCGGTACCGCGGTCATCAAACAAGGAGTTCTAGATGATTTAGAAGCCATGAATATTCAAATTATAAAGCTAGGTGGATATGACCGTTTTGAAACATCCGTAAATATCGCTAAGAAGATGGTTGGAGTGACTATAGTAGCTGTTGCTAACGGCTTGCAAGATGCACTTTCCATCGCATCAATTGCATCTGCTAACAATCAACCAATCCTCATAACCAGCAAAGACGTACTTCCTGCTAGCGTAGCTGCCTTCTTGGCTGAAAACTCCGGCATCACAGCAAGTGATGTAATCGGTGGAACAGGCGTTATCAGTGATGCTGTAAAAAATGCACTTCCAAATGCTACTCGTCATGCTGGTAACACAGCTTATGACACCAACAATCAAGTCATCCAAGACTTTGCAGCTGACCTCGAATTTGACAACATATATGTTGCTAACGGCGTAACTGGTATTGATGCTCTCGCAGGTGCTCCACTTGCAGCTCAAACCAAATCCGCTATTGTTCTCATTGACGGTAAATCAGTTCCTGCTGTAGCTGCTTTTGTGAATAGTAAACTTACTTCTAATAGTGTAGTTACTGCTCTCGGTGGTGCAGCTGTTGTTCCAGAATATGTACTTGCTGGGTTTGCTACACCAATGCTGATTCATAATAACTAATGGCTCAACCAACATCAGGGTGGTTCTAAAAAAGAAGGTCATGGCACAACCATTGATAGTACCAATAATTTCCTTTGTTTACTTTTACTTAAAAAACTAACAACAAACCATATGCCCAAGCTTTCTAAAGCAAGGGCATTTTTTTATTGCTATTATAGCCATGACATGGGTTCTTAAATAAACCGAATATACGTACTGCTTGACGAGTGTAATTTAAATATTCTGCCTTGGATGTACGATACTTAACCTTGCATTTTAGTGATTCAGCAAACATAACGAAATCATAGGTTTACGACGATTAATGATAATAATGTAAAATTACATACCTTATTACCTGTCGAGCATTAAAGGAGATTTAATATTTCTTTTGGCGTAACAGGACACCCTGGTCCACGACAATATGAGTATAAAAAATTATATCTCTTTTGGGGTGACGAGGCACGTGGAGTGCTTAATAGTGCTATATTTTGAGAGTGAAAGCCTTGGTATCAGCTGGTTTGAGAGAGTAATTGTCTTTTTGGAGTTTGTGGCGTACGGGGAACTATATCAGATTTGTATTGCCAGATCGTTTTTTTATGAACGGTCTGTTTTTTGTATTTTCTTGGTTATTATTTGCTATCTTGGGAGGAAATGAAGGAAAGATGTGGAAGGGTTAAAGTGCAGCTATTTTAGAGGCTTCAAAAACCCGCTCACGGTATGAACGATGATGGGGTTACAGAGCGTTAGCTCGAAACTTTGATGTAGCCAATAGTAAAATAAATCAATTCAGGTTAAATGTAGGCAATGCTGTGATATAAGTTAGTAATGTCAGATTGATGGAGTGCCGTACGCTATTGTTTTTTGCGGGAGGAGAATACATTGAATTCTTTAGACAATTCTATAGAAAATTTAAGGAATATACTTACAGAGCTTTCTAGTTTTGTAGAATCAAAAGGAACTGTTGGCGAAACCGACACCAGGGTTAAAGTAATTGATAGGATTCTAAAAGAAGTTCTAATGTGGCCGGAGCAGTTATTAAGTAGAGAAGACCATGTAACGGGTGAAAGAAATGGATTTACTGATTATCAAGTAAAATTATATGATCGGCCATATATTGCCATTGAAGCGAAACGGGAAGGTGTTGTTTTTGAACTCCCTACAAGAACATTTAGACAAATTAAAATTTCCACTCTTTTGCAAGGGACTAATAATATCTCGAGCGCAATTAAGCAAGTTCGTGGATATTGTGACGATCTTGGTATTAGATTTGGAATAGCGACTAATGGCTATTCGTGGGTCATTTTCCGTGCTTTACGAGATGATATGTCTTGGCGAGACGGATCTGCAACTATCTTTTATTCTTTAAATGACATTATTGATAACTTTACTGAGTATTGGAATCTTATGTCTTTTGATTCTATTACTCAGGGATCTTTAGAACGTCAATCTTCTCAAATATTTTTGCCAACAAAGTCACAGGTTAGAATAATAGACAAGCTTTTTAATTCTGATAATCCTTTAGAACGAAATAGATTGCATGGACAACTAGATAAATTCATTTCAGCATTCTTTCAGGATATTGCGGATAAATCAGAATTAAATATTTTAGATTCATGTTATGTTTACTCCAAAAATACAGAAAATACTTATCAAAGTTTAGATTATTTAATCAAAGACTCATTACCAAAGTTTCTAAGAAATGAAGGCACAGTTGAAGTTATTACCGGTCCAAAGTCTGCCGGGACTTTTCAAGATAAAATGAGAAATGCAGTTGGTAGCCAAAGAGGGGAACTATATCTTATTCTGGGTGGAATAGGTTGTGGTAAAACCACTTTTATAAAAAGATACTTTCGACTTATAGTTGATGATAGTCTTAGAAATGCTACAGTATGGTTATACATTAGTCTCCTTGGCCCACCTTCTGAATCCAGTAAATTAGAGACTTTTATATGGGAAGATATTTTGCGTCAACTCCGTGAGAATTATTACGATTTAATTAAGGAAAATCGGCGAACAATAAAAAGAGCATTCGCCAAAGAGATCGATTTACTGAATGAGACTACCTTCAAATCTGAGCAATTAAAAGCAGATGAATATGAAAGAAGGCTCTCTCCATACCTTGAAGAATGGCAAAGGAATACCGGTGCATACGTCCCAAGACTTCTAAATATATGTGAACAAAGAAATAAAGCTATTATTATTTGTATCGATAATGTCGACCAGTTACCCCCAATTTTCCAATCAGAGTTGTTTTTACTAGCACAAAATATAACTAGAAAAACAGGTTCTATTACAATTCTTGCTTTGAGAGAAGAAACATATTATTCAGCGAGAGTGCAGAAGACATTTACGGCATACAGTAATCAAAAATTTCACATTTCTGCTCCAGATTTCCTTTCATTAATTGGTAAACGTTTAAACTACTCACGGGAAGTATTAAGCTTACCAGATGATGAGCTTAAGTTAGAATTAAAAAGTGGCATAGAATTAGATAAAAAAGCAATTTACGATTTTCTAAGCATTATTCAAACGAGTGTTTTCAATAGCAACAAAAACATTACTAGGTTTATACAGGCAATATGTTTTAGTAACATGCGGCTGGCATTAGATATGTTTTCTATGTTCCTAATTTCAGGGGCTACAGACGTGGATAAGATGTTAAATATATATAATCGAACGGGGAAGTATTTTGTTCCCTTTCACGAATTTGTAAAGTCTGTTATGCTTGGAGACCGTAGGTATTATAAAGAATCCCAAAGCAAGATAATAAACCTTTTTACTTATGGAGCAGATAGGAATAGTAGTCATTTTACATCATTTAGAGTATTGAGGTTATTAATAAATCGACAGTCTGTGTATTCAGATGAGGGGCCAGGGTACATAGATATCGCTATTCTAGTAAATATATTTGACGAAATTTTAAATAACCGTGAAGATTTAATCAACACTTGTAATCGATTATTGAAGTGGAATCTAATAGAAGTTAATACACGCTCCACCGAGTCAATTATTGGATCTTCTCATCTAAGAATAACGTCTGCAGGAAAATATTATGTAAACTACCTAGTTAACTCTTTCTGTTATCTTGATCTTGTCTTACAAGACACACCAATTGATGACGCATACATCGTTGAAGAATTAACTAGGCTAGTTAAACAGGTCGATAATTTATCAGGTCGAGACGAGGATAAACTGGAAAGGACTGAGGTGAGATTTAGTCGAGTTGAGGTTTATTTGGACTATTTATCTAAAGAGGAAGATAAAGAACTAATTATAAATCCGGGAATACAAAAATTCTCTGAATTCAAAGAAAAGTTTATTCCGAACATTTTGGTGCTTTACCAAAGAGAACGGGATTGGATCAGGGGGCGGCTTCAAGAAAATAAAGAGAAGTATCTAAACGAAATCTTTGTGGAAATGGAGATTTTAGACAGTGATATTTTTTATTTTGAGGAGCCCTAACTATACACTTTTGTCGGGCAGATTTGCGCCACCGAATCATGGCTGATGTGGTCTGCTCGCTCTTTACGCTACTCAAAGCAAACCATATCTAAGCGAACCCGCAGGGTTGGCTTGTGCCAAGAACGTGCTCGAAGAGCACGGCTGTATCTGAGGTGGAGATAGACCCTCCGAAGTCGCTTTTTAGGAACAGGATTCAAACAATTGTTAAGTCCGACGCGGCTTTAACCATCTAGAGCGAACCCCGCCGAGGTAGCTGTCTTAGAAAATCTGAACGTTTGTATATAAGTTGGTTATTGGTATCCGGCTATGGAAGGTGAAAGGCAGCGCATCTAGTTCGGATCGTCCATGGCAAGCTTCTAGTTTCTTAGGTAAGAGAGTTCTACCGTGACCTCCGAAATTAATAAAGTATTGAGGTAGTAAATAAATGTCATTCTTTTTAGGTAAGACTTTGATAGATAAAGATACTTGTTTTATTTGTGGTAATCCGGCTACAACAATTGAGCATATTATTCCGAAATGGTTACAGAATCGTTTTAATCTATGGGATCAACAGATAACTTTACCAAATGGGACGCCTATTTTTTATAGGCAATTAACTATCCCAGCATGTTCGAAATGTAATAATGAAATATTTGGAAAGCTTGAAGAAAAGGTCAGGAATAATAATTCAACAGACTTAGATATTTGGAAATGGGCTAATAAAATTCATTACGGCCTTAGCTTTAAGGATAAGTTTTTAGGATGGGACAGAAAGCATCCAGGTTATAAAATTGGAGATGTTATAAAACCTAATGACCCTTTTGAATTGGAAAGGCATTTTCTACATAGTGTCGCAGGTGAATTTACTACCTACCCTGAACCTTTTGGATCTGTTTTTAAATTTAGGTTTAATTCCCCTCAGAATTTTACGTTTGCTCATTTTCCGTTAACTAGTTCAATCTGTGTTTCTTTAGGAGAAGTAGGGTACGTAGTTTTAATTAAAGATTTACAAGTTTTCAGAAGCCAAAGTAATTCAGTCGGAGAGTTATTTACAAAACAAGCGAGAAAAGGTAAATTGGAGGATATGTTGTTTTTCTATGCACATTGTGTTTCAAATTTAATGCAATTAAAAATCGATTTTGATTTTATTATGTCCAAAGGCTCAATTGTTACCTATAACACTAAAATTACGGAACATAACCAACCTAGTAAAGAACTATTTAAAAGGGTATGCAGTACACTTGGATTGACCTGGATCGATACTGATCTATAACATAACGTCGCTTGAAATTTAGGGATTCTTTGATGTAGAAAAAGCCATCGATTAAAATCAATAGTCAAACAGCCGTAAGCTGTTTCAGTCGAAAGGTTGTGGTGGTAAGCGGCTGGTGGTGAAATTCCTCCGGGGGACCTGGCTGTCTGCGTAACAAGAACGTTTGGTTATGTGACGGGTTTCTGGTATCCCTACCAAAGGACGATGAAAGGTAGCGCTCCAGCTGGGTGATTCCAGACCCATAACTTAACCACGATGGCTAAGTTATCTACGTTATAATATGGAGAATATATGCTTTGAACGTTGAGACCTATTCCCGAAAGTCTCCTTTTTGTACTGAGTTTGAAGCAAAATTAAATCACGCGTAAAAGAAAGATAAAGGGACTGATGATGGAAATAATAACCTTTATTACACCATAGCCAACTATACCACATGGTATAATAAAACAAACAGATCCAATATTGTAAGAGCGGGTTTCTTCCATTTAAAAAAACAGTTATAGGAATACAATATTCCTTTTATGGAAGGATTAAGGACAGAACATTAAGTGGTTTTAGAGTTCTGAAGTAGTTAATGTAACATATGGCGATTCAAGAAAGACAAGCCAAAGCAAGATTACCCAATCTAAGTGAAACGCAAAACTAAGGAAGAAGTTGATATTCTTGAAATCAAACTTCACTTTTTTAGCAGGAAAATGGCCGTCACTGGCTTCTTACGGGAATAAGGCTGAGGAATATTTAGACACGGATTCAAATACTTGCTTAATGAAATTAGGCTTATTTGCCGAGTCTATTGTTCGACTTATGTTTATGTTGGACAGGATACCAGAACCCCAAGAGGACAATACTCATGCTAATCGCATTAAAATTCTCCAGAGAAAAGGACTTCTAACGAAGGACATCGATGATATTCTTTATAAGATCAGAATATCGCGCAATGATGCCGTTCATGACGGTTACGAGTCAACCGAAGTTGCGGAGAATTTGCTTGAATTTGCATATAAACTGGGCATATGGTTTATGCAAACCTATAGTGATTGTATGCTGATAGTGATTCAATTGCCGAAGGCAAATGAAGTGAAATTAGCAAAAGGATAGAAATAGTTAATTACAATACTGAAAGCAGAACTCTTGAGAAAATCAAAAATAAACAAAATGTCTAGATAGAGTAGGATATCTATGCTCGGGTCGGAAAAGACCTCTGAAGATCATCTTCGGGGGGCACTTTTGCTCCCTAGGAGTGGGTATTTAGCGCAACCACGGATTGCTCAGAAGTGCAAAAAGCTGCCATCTGATGGATAAAGACAAGTTTTCTTCACCCTCATTAGAGTGACCAAGTACAGCGGAATGTATTGCACGACAATTTCTGTCATCAACTGTCCCGCCATTGCTGAAGCGCGCACCCCACTATTTAAAAACGAAGATCAAACACTGAACCATTCCCCAACCTGTAACGTAAAGAATCGACTGCCCGATCCATTGCACTTTTGGGGTAGGGCCAAAGGGGTCTGGTAAGAAGTATTAAATGGATATAAACGGTCGGGTCGTCTTTTGGACGGTTTGGCCTATTTGATTTTATATGTTTAATTTTTATATATTGGTGAGGGAATTTAGCTAAGATGTGGATAGTATTTTAGAAGCAAATTATCTGAGGGTCAGGGCTGAAGATTCCTTATACAGATCAGATGCATACCATATTTCTTTTCTCTTGTGGAAGTGCTTCTACTATCTTTTCAGCTGAAACGTTTCCCAGGTCTTTGGGTTCCATTTTATGAAGGCCGCCTCCATAAAGTCGTCCTTCAGAAATTAAGTCGGTTACAGTCAATTCATTTAACTTTTCCCAAACAAGTCGAATATATCGCGGCTCTTGTTCAAAAATCTTTTGAAGCCATTCTTTTGGGTATAGCATAAGGTAAACATTTGCTGCGGTAGCCTGTGAGTGGTTAAGAATAAACCGAAAAGGTCTTCCATTTTCTCCCCGCCCCATGTAGGTGCAAAGAAATGGAGTCTGTTTCCTATTTTCTTGAGAGTACCAAGGAGAGCGATGGCTACACAAATACGTTAAATGAACCCCTTGATCTATACCTTTTTTTAGGTATTCCCATACTGCTGGAAATTGTATTTGTAATACTTCTTCAGGTTCTTTAGATGAAAATAGAAATAGTTGTTCAGTCAATACAGGAACGCCTTGTTCGTCTGTGAATACCTCCGTTATAGGAAGATATCGTGGGCTGGGAAGTATAGGGCGAACAAACTGATCTGGAATTTTATACTCTTTTAGCTGTTGTCTGTTAAGGATAAAAAAGTTATTCGCTCCCGTCGCAAGACCTCGTTTCACTTGAAATAAGTCAGCAAGCCTTATTTTCGGGTTAGTACTTGAAGAAAGAGAAAGTGCTTGAGGGTTCCACTTTGATATTTGCCCTAATACTTTAGCTGTAACTACCTGTGAGTTTTTGGGGTTATTTAATGGTCCGCCAAAAGAAAATATAACCATATGGTCTTTCGGTGGCGGAATATTGCGAAACCAAACAAGCGCAGAAGAAACAAGGGCGTCTCCAAACTGAACATCATTGGAGTCAAATCGGTGAACATGAAGTAGAGTAACATTATTTAACAGGTATTTCCGTATTTGCTTTCCATAGTTTACGTCCATAAACTCCGTAGGTATTAACCATCCAGCAACTCCGTTTTCCTCCATCCATGTATGGCACAGCAAAAGAAAGTAACAGTATAACCCGCTAAGGCCACTAACTTTTATTCCAATACGCTTGAAAACAAGTTCCTGCAATCGTTTTTTTTCACCAGGATCAACATGATGGTGGCGAACGTAAGGGGGGTTAGCAATAAGTAGATTATTCTTGCAGTCTTCATCAGGTTCATGTTTTGTAAAATCACCTATAAGAATGTCGATGTTATGGTTAGCCCAAAGTTTCTGAGCCTGTTCTCCATAATCAGGGTCTATTTCATACCCTTTTGCGGAAATAATATCTTCCTTCAAGAAAGCATATTGGAGAGCTGAATAGAATGAACCTGTTCCAATAGCGGGGTCAAGAAATTTTATACTTGTCCCACTTGGTAACAGTTGACGGGCATATTGGAGCATCTCCCGAGCAAGTTCGGTAGGGGTAGCGAATTGACCAAGCTTATTGCGTTCCGCTTGAGTTTTTCCACCATCTAATGTGTTTTGAATGGTTACTCTTTTCTGTTCTTCAACCAAAATATCACACTCCAAATTCAGTTAGGTCATTGATACGGTGCTCCCATACCCAATCAAGACCTTCCGCCGCCTCGTAACCTAAGTATCCCGTGTCAAAATAACCACACAAGAACAGAATAAACCGAATTTGCTCACCATAAGTGGAGCGGAGTTGAGACATCTTAACGGCTTCTTCCTTACGACGCTTGTTAGTATTTGTAAAATCCCCTGCTGACTTTGCTTCAATCAATAAGGGAAAATCTCCGGCGGTAGCAGTTAACGGCATAACGACAGTATCAACCGGAATATTTACTTGACTTCCACTTTCTAAGTTAACACGAACGTTTAAGTGAAAAGTAAAGGTTCCTGGGGACATTTCGTTATACACAGTACCTTCTCCGCATGGTATATAAGTATAGCCTTTTGACTCTAACCATACTCGAATAGCCGCAAGTTGCCTTTGTTCCTGAGCGTTGCGAATAATTGGGTCGGACATCATTCCGCAAAGGCGGTCGGCAATTACTGCTGCACTTCGTGATAAGTCGAGTTCGGTTGGTGTATTGTTTGTTCCAGCCCAGTTTAATATATCTCTGTCTAACAAACGAGTCAAGATAGTAGAAATCTTTTGCATTTCCGTATCAATGACATTGGCACTCATGCGAGGGGGAAGACGATGTTCCTCCTCCATATTCATTACCAAACTTCGCGAAACTCCGGCAAGACCAATTAAGCGATCCCGGGCGATAGGCGGAACTGTTGACATTCTTAGAATGGGAAGTATATGAGGATTTGCCTTTAGCACATCCGTTGAGATATTTGTCATGTTAGAAGTAACGTTGAAGACTTCCTCCACGATACCCGCCGTTTCAGTACGTTTAGTTCGGTATGCCTGTGGGGCAAAGTTTAGAAACCATTGATTATAAAAGTCAACCGACCGGATAACATCGGGTTTCCAAAGATGGGGTTTATCAAGATTAACGGCCATAACATTACCTCCAATGACAAGATATTAACATTAGAGTATTCGACGAGTAAGTGATGAAACCTCTAAATTGGGTGACAATGTCGTTTAGCAAATTTTAAAATCATTGTGGTTAAAAATTTTTACCAAATACTATGAGCAAAAAATTCTTTCAATCTGTATGACGCTCTGACGCTTAAATAGTATCTTTAATTTTACATAATTATTGGAGGAATTTAGCAAGTCATAAAGAATATCTCAATATGTCAACGTTTAAGACTTCCAAAATTGGTCGCCCGATCATTCCCACGATAAGGGAAAGGGTGTAACTGGCTTGCTAAAGAAGCACTTTGGTAGTTAAGGGATGTGCTTGGTTGGGTTGAGTTTGAAGTTATGTCGAACCCCGATAGGTCGAAAGATCAATGGTGGGGTTGGACGTTAAAGTTATTTAGTCGGGTCGTTTTTGAACGACCCGCGGTTTTTTTTTGTCTTTTTAACGGATAAATATTCTGTCTTGGTCAGCGAACATTTTTTTGTCCCCTTTACGAGTTAAAATATGACACGTTCAAGATATTGAAAATAAGACTTGAGTTAGGTAACTAGCTTTATATTTTATTGAAGGGAGGTTAATGTATGTTTGAAAAACTCAAACTCAAAATGGAGACCATAACAGTAGTTATGGCTTTATTAGCAATTGGGTTAGTATATACGATGATAATAACCAACGATAGGTTACAACCATGGTTACTTGGCGGTATCCTTGTTGCATGGATAATTCTAAGAGAGCGCTTAGAGTAATGCTAGTTGTATGAAACATGGATTATATTGAAAGTTTAAAGGATATTGGAGTAAGATGTGGAATTTGTTATCTGAATTTCAAAATTACTAAGAAGCAATGGGGTATATTGCATTATCTGAAACCATTAGATTATTCCGTGAGATTACACTCTCACCATCAACTCCCAAGGGGATAGTAGGTTTAATAGTTGCATTGGCTTCATTCTTAGACAAATACGTAAAGGGGTGTAGTTTATATGGAGAGTAGTAGTAAGTTGTCAAAATACGAAGATCTTGGTATTAAAGAAATACATTTGTGGAAAAGTCCTAAAATGGGTTGGCTGGATAAGGCTATGGAAGTAATAAATCTTCCACTTAATAAAGCAGGAGAGTTAGCAAATAACATCCCAGGTGTAGAGTGGGTTATTGATAAGACTATAGGCGGCTTAGTTTCATTGTTAAACGACTTGGCGCATTGGTCGGTAAGGCCGGAAGTAATATTTGAAGAATACAGGAACATGGGATATAAAAATATTACGAAACCAAAGGATATTCTAGAATTAGATCTAGAGGATATTGATAAAGTAATTGGATATTTAGGAGTAAAGTATAAGTCATTATCAGCAATTGAAGGGGCTGCGGCGGGCTATATAGGTTTACCGGGGATTCCAGCAGATATAGTTGCATTGGTTACAATGAGTCAAAGAGCGATTGGAGAATACGCAACATATTGTGGATTTAATATTAATTCGCAAGAGGAGAGATTATTTGCACTAAACATTTTAGGGTTAGCTTCGAGTCCAACAGATGCAGCTAAACAGCTTGCAATGGCCCAATTAGTCAGAATTGCTCAAGATGTAGCCGCAAAAAAAGCATGGAATAATCTTGAACAACACGCATTTGTAAAAATTGTACAGATAATTGCTCAGTCTTTAGGAATTAGACTTACAAAAGCAAAGCTAGCTCAAGTAATACCTTATACAGGTGTTCTCATAGGCGGCGGTTTTAATGCCTATTACATGACCAAAGTTTGTGACGCTGCATTCTTCCTTTATAGAGAGCGGTTCTTGGCAGAAAAGTATGGACCAAATATTATTGAAGCCACTGTTAAACCAGCCGAAGACCTTATACCAAAATATTGCGATGAAGAGTAATAGTCTTGGTGTCCCGGCTTGGTAAAGAGAGACTGAAGCGGTTAGGTGATTTGCTGGGTGGGTTGAATTTGTAAAGAGGGCTGCTAAGTGGAACTGTAACCGCAACATAAAGGTGAATTAATCTATTGGGAGGTTATCGATGAAAATTGGAGATATTTTTTTAGTTAAAGTATATGAAAAAGTCGTACCTGCAATTTTGCTCGAAGTAATAGATGGTTTACTCTTTGTTGCTCAGATCAAACCTCATACATTAGAGCCTCAGAAATCGACTCTATTAATTGGACAACCCGAAGGATTACGCTCAAAATCAGTAATAATGCTTTATAGGACATATACTATTAGCGCCCTAGATATTGTTAAAAATATCGCAACAATCGATAATCCTAAAAGTGTTTAAAGTTTATAAAAAATATTCTAGAGAACAAGATTTACACCAACGAATTCAAACCATTAAGAAAAAAATTAGTTTAGCATCAAATAAACAAGATCGTTTAAAATACCATAAGGAATTAAATAATGTATTGGTAGCATTAGGATACAAAAAACCAGAACCTAAGGCTACAACAAAAGAATTAAAGAAATTTGGAGGCTTTAGAGTTGCCCCTACTGCCGGATTTATAAGAGTATATGGAGGCGGTGGATGCAGTCCACGATAGTTCTAATGCCGAATAGACCACATTACTCCAGTCGCCAGGATCATCCCAAGATTGGGGAAGGGTGTACCGGCTTGGTAAAGAAGAACTGATGCGGTTAGGTGATTTGCTAGGGTGGGTTGAATCTGAAAGTAAGCAGGAGAACAATATGATTTAAGAATGCATCTGCAGACCAAGAGACGGGATGTATTTTATCTATAAGGGGGATATTGCTACATGGGCGAAAGTCAAGAAACGTTAAACTGCGGAATTGTTATGCCTATATCACCTATTGATAATTGTGGAGCTGATCACTGGGTAGAAGTAAAATCAATAATTGTTCAATCTATTGAATCAATTAGTAGTATTAAATTTAATGTGAGTCTAGTAAGCGATGCAGACGACACTGGTGTAATACAAAAAAGGATAGTACAAAATCTTTATAAATCAGATATCATTGTGTGTGACGTAAGCGGAAAAAATCCTAACGTAATGTTTGAACTCGGCATGAGGCTAGCATTTGATAAACCTACTGTGATAATAAAAGATGACAGAACAGATTATTCTTTTGACACTGGAATCATTGAACATTTATCTTATCCGAGGGATTTGCGTTTTACAAAAATAGTTGATTTTAAAGATAAGCTAGCAGCAAAGATACTTGCTACATATAATGCCTCTATTTCAGATCCTGAACACTCAACATTTCTTGGGAATTTTGGGAAATTCAACGTTGCCACACTTAATGAAACTGAAGTTTTCCAGCAAACTGATCTCTCAGCACTGTCAGATGAAGACCTACGACAAATTGAGCAGATTCTAGCAAAAGCTCAGCTATAACCTGAGTTTAGAATTTGACGGTTCACGTACTCGTTCCTCTTAAAGAAAATTATTTGATAGAACCGTGAGGTGATCATAATGTACATAGCTTTCCCAGCAGATGAAAAAGTCAAAGCCCGACTTGACGCCGTATGCAAATCGCTCAATATATCCCTTGAAGAGTGGTTCGAGACTGCTTTGAAGGCATCGGAGTTCGATGTTCTGGTAAAGTTTCTGGATAAACCGGAAGATCAAACGTCTTGGATGTGGGACGAGAAGTTATGTCAATTTGTTAGACGATCTGAGGTTGAGTAAAAATCAGTAAAAGGAGCTGTCAGATAATTATTATGGACTTATACGTCCTCGGCATCCTCTGGTCAACTGGCAGCCCTATTGAGGACAAATATCCCTTTTTCATGCTCCGGCGCTATGACCGCTATTTCTTGGATGTTATTCGAGAACACTTGAAGGTTTATCTAACGTTTTTGAGGGAGAGTCCAGAACTGGCCCACAATACAAACTCAAGTTATTTAATTTTTGACCTAAGTCAGTTAACACAATATGGCTGGCAACCACGCTTGAGCGAGCAGCGCGGCTACCCTGATATTAAGGAACATGTCGATTTCATCCGCGCTTACTTTGAGTTGCATAGTTCAGTAGATACTGTCACTATCCGGAAACGAGGCAAAGAACGAACATCGCCTCGTCTTCGTATTTACGGCAACCGATATTTTCTTAGTGAGTTAACCGAGGTGTTGAGTTCACAAGTTGAAATATCTTCTAAGCGAGTCCAAAAGGCTACTAAGCAATCAGAGTCGAGCGGTATCCTCTATTATCAAAGTCGTCGGGAGTTAGAGAGATTGCTTACCTATCTTTATCCGCCGGGTATCCGGTATTTCCATCGGGAATACTATGAACACGTTCGAAGTTTGCTTTGTGATATCGGAGGGCAAGAAGATGAAAAAGAAATCAAAGCTAGTTCGTAAGCCATGAACAAGGTCTCTCTTCAATACTGGCACACGTCCCCATAAATCAGATAAAGACTACACTCGAAAAATCAAACATAAGGAAAGTTCATCTGAAGATGGAGAGTAATAATTATTACCCCTGGGTATGGACAAGGGAAAAAGTAGTCATCGTGGGTTCTATAGCATTCTTAATCCTTAGTCTACTCGATGGTGTATTGACACTTTGGGGACTAGGACAAGGCGCAATTGAAGAAGTGAATCCTGTAATGCAATGGCTAATTGAAAAAAGCCCTATTGCATTTATGGCCGTTAAGTTGTCGCTGCCAGTTATTCTAAGTTTTGTGATTTGGAGAATAAGAAATAGATCGCGTAAGTTTGTTGCTTGCTCATTGGGGCTTGTTTTGATTGTGTATTCCGTGGTGATGGTACTTCATGTTTATTGGATTGTGTTTTATGAATAAGTTAAGGCCACCTGTTAACCGGGCGGCCTTAGTATCCGTCGCTCTGTCTAATTCTTTGCAAAATCCGCTTAAAATTAAGCAATAGCAGAGATGTACTGAGAATAATTGTAAAATTGCAATAGATGTAGTAAAATTCTGTCAGAAGAATGGTGGGTATATTTTGTTCGTGGGGGGTAAGTTGACAGAATGGAATCCTGGTATAGAGAGGTAAGGCATAAAGGATTAAATAAATATCGAATGATAAAAGGGATTGACAAGCATGCAGTAGAACAAAAGGCAGCTGCTCAAAAAGCTGTCTGGGATGAAATGTGGGGGAAGAAACAAGAACAAGAGAAAAGGAATAAAAAAATTACCGACAAAAAGCAAAAGGCCATTAACCTTACAAGAGATGCGGAAGAAGCAATTAAGAATCTCGATTTAATTCTGCTACGATGTTTAGATGTTAAAAATATAATTAATTGGGAGACGTTAAAGGATTCAAGTCAATTTTCTGAGTCTAAACCAATTAAACGGAATGTCGAAAAACGTCCTGTCAAGATAATGCCCGAAGAAATTAATAAGGAAGATTTAAAATATAGACCTAAACCATCTATTTTAGATATTATTCTTCCAAGTATAAAGATGAAGAAAGTGAAAAGGTCAGAGGAATTATTCAAGAATGATTATGATGATTGGGAAAGAAATGTTAATATAATCAAAAAAATAAATGAAGAAAATGATAGTATATACATGGAAGAACTTGCAAACTCAGAAAGAGATTATATTAAACAATTTACTGATTGGGAATCAAGACGAATAAATTTTTTAGCAAACCAAGAAGAAAAAAATAATGCTTTAGAAAGAAGAAAACTGGCATATTTTGAAAAGACTAGAGAAGGAATAGTAGATTATTTGGAGATGGTTCTAGCTAATTCAGTATATCCTGATAGTTTCCCACAAGAATTCAAAGTCGATTTTTTACAAACTGGAATTGCCGTGGTTGATTATTGGTTACCATCTTTGTCGAATGTTTCAACATTAAAAGAAGTTAAATATATCCAGTCTAAAAATGAACTTCGAGAAGTACATATGGCCGAATCTGTTAGAGTAAAATTATTTGATGATTTAGTATATAAGATTGCATTACGTACAATTTACGAATTATTTAGTTCTGATTTATCAGAGGCCATTCTCTCCGTAGTGTTTAATGGGTGGGTATGTTCTGTCAACAAAGCCACTGGACAAGAAGGCAATTCATGTATTATATCTATTCAGACGAATAAAAAAGAGTTTATGTCTATTAACTTGCGCTTGGTTGACCCTAAAGAATGTTTCAAAAAGCTAAAGGGAATTGGGAGTAGTAAGCTTCATAGTATGACAGCTATTGCACCTATCCTGACTCTCAATAAAGAAGATCCCAGGTTTATAGACCCTTACGATGTTGCTAATACATTAGAGGATACATATAACCTTGCTGCAATGGATTGGCAAGATTTTGAGCAGTTAATCCGAGAAATATTTGAAAAGGAATTTAATCAAAATGGTGGAGAAGTTAAAATCACTCGTGCAAGCAGAGATGGTGGAGTTGATGCTGTAGCATTTGATCCTGATCCCCTTCGCGGAGGGAAGATTATTATTCAGGCGAAGAGATATACAAATGTAGTCGGAGTTTCAGCAGTAAGGGACTTATATGGGACCGTAGTAAATGAAGGTGCCATAAAAGGAATACTTGTCTCGACTGCCGATTATGGCCCTGATGCATATTCCTTTGCAAAGGATAAACCCCTGACATTGTTGAATGGTAGTAATCTTTTGCATTTACTTGAAAAGCATGGACATAAAGCAAAGATAGATTTAAAAGAAGCAAAGCTACTCCTCGCTAGCCTATAGTGTCAAGTAGATACCTTCAAAATACTATCAAATGTTGCTGATTTAATGCCAGGCAATGCTGACTGATCCAACCCCACAGTCTGGTGTTAATGGCTCGATTCGCTCAAAGATGTTGCTATCACGGCGAGGAATTCTGCTGGTCCCGATGAGATTCCCTATTGTCGTTCCCACATAATTCAACAAGACACTAAAAGGCCTCGGTGTTCAGAATGCTCGCCGGACCTTTTTGCGTCTCGATCATCTTTTTTTCCGATGCTCAATTCGAACCAATGAACTAATGTACCGCTCTCTTTCTACTTGCCACGTGGACAAAATGCCATTTAATAACGTAGGCTGTCCGCATAGCTCACAGAAGCGTGCATTCCAATCATTCTCATGGCCATAATCATGGCATGTATTAACGCTATTAACAAATTGCGAAGACCCTGAATTAACCCCTGAAAAAATAGCAGAGCTCATTGATGACTATTCAGATATTCAAACGGCCATCAAGGCCATGGGGGAAGCCATGCAGGAGGCATTTGGAGGAAAAAACGTTCAGGGGACGGAGGCGCAGAGCACGGGGAATGGAACTTTGACACCGCTCTCGGAAATGCCGTCCGTTCCGGACTCCTGCCAGAACAGTTCTGGGAACTAACCCCGGCAGAACTCAACTTAATCATTGAGATCCACGTTGAAAAGATGAAGGAACAACGGAAAAGCGGTATTGTTACCGCTTTTTATTCTGCCTATTTTTCAAGACTTGAAAAACTCTCCGGATCAGATTTAGAAAAGGTCTTGGAAAACATCGACAAAGAACAAGGAGCAGAAATGTCCGACGAAGCGATGCTGGCATTTGTGAAGCGAATCGCTCAAGTTGGGGGTGAAAGTCATCAGTATAATCCGTAATATCTTGGTTCGTGTGGGAGCCGACATAGCCCCTTTGCAGCAGAATATGGCCCAAGCACAAAGAACAATGGGTGGATTTCAGACGGTTGCAAGAACAGCAGCCAATCATACTCAACTTAGCATGCATTCCGTCGTAGATTCATTGACCATGGGACGACTTGGACTCGTTGCCCTAGGATCGGCAGCGGTAGCTTCCTTTGTACTTGTCAGCAAGCACGCGATCAGTTCAGCTATGGATGTGGTGGAATCAGAGAGCTTATTCTCCGTATCCATGGGCAATATGGCGGATTCCGCAAGGACTTGGAGTAATGATTTACAGGATTCACTCGGGTTAAACGCTTACCAAGTGCGTGAAAACGTTGGATTGTTTTACAACATGACGACCTCCATGCAGGAATCTTGTACAATTTTTTAAACATTGTATTCTCCAATTCATCTAATCCACGTTCCATGATTTCGCAATATGCATGTACTAGAAGACTTTAACGGGAGTGGAGGTTGTGCATTTCTTTGAAACGGTGGACAGGCCGTTTAAATG
>Ga0209639_1000957_pt1 | contig 33767 bp, 26 predicted proteins | sample EPASupsiteHSE605_FD_187268 | JGI IMG/M metagenome (GOLD analysis project Ga0209639, IMG submission 187268) | Bioremediated contaminated groundwater from EPA Superfund site, New Mexico - Sample HSE6-05 (SPAdes) (version 2) | ecosystem: Environmental > Aquatic > Deep subsurface > Groundwater >... | reverse complement strand
TTATCCAAGTGTTGAAAAAGCAGGTGATGTTTATGATATTTGCAATTGTCTTCATTGTGATTCTCTTTGTCAACTTCTTAATGATGATTCATCTGAGAGAGTTCTCTCCCTCCTAATACAAAACCAAGACCAAAACCATAATGATAACATAGATTTCTCCAAATATGAAAGATCAATTACTCAGAAGATAGATACATATTTGAAGAATCCAAGCTTCTGTTTGGTTTCTCTTCCATCATTATGTCGCATTTTTGCTCATTCTAATCAGACTTTCTCTTTATCTTCTTTAGAACAATTCTTGATTGGATGTATGAAACATCATGGAACTGGTGCTAAAATCCTTCTTAATAACATCAAATACCAAAAACCTTCAGATCTCTCTGAACTCAACAGATTTCTCCATATCATGTCTATTGAAGACACAAATGATATCTATAATAACACCAATCATGCTCTATCATCATTCCAAAGAGAATTCTCTTCGATGAGAGATGAAATCCAGAGAATTTCTCAAAGATATGAACAAACAGTTAATGAGATGAATTCTAGGCTTAATAAGCTAAACCTAGTTATAGAGGATAAGAACAAAAAGCTTCAAGAAAAAGATATAATGATCAACGAAAAAACTAGTTTAATACAAGCTAAAGATTCGAAGTTAGAGGAGAATGCAAGGTTAATACAAGCTAATGAGGTAGCTATTAACGAGAAAAATAAGCAAATTCAAGCCCAAAATGAAATCATTAATGAAAAAACCAATCAGAACCTAGAACTTAAAGGCGAGTTTCCATTTAAGTCAGATCTGTTTTCAGGTATCTTTGATGGTTTATCTAAGAAACTTGGTAGGAATTTGGCTGATTCTAGTGATGTTGATGTAACAGCATCTAGCATCGATGGTAGTTCATATGGTCCTAAAAATGTTTTGAAGAATGATATTAGTTACTGGCAAAACAAAAATCTCCCCAATTCATGGATTCAGTTTGATTTCAAAGAAAGAAAGGTATCTATTACATCCTACTCTATGAATGATAGATATAGAGTCAAGTCATGGAAAGTTGAGGGATCAACAAATGGATCAACATTCGAAATCATTGATAACAAAGTAGATACCACTGATTTCAAGAACTGCAATCGGAGTATTCATAGTGACCCTGGTATTGAATTGAACTTTCCAGTTCAACCTAATAACAGGTATTACAGGTACATAAGAATCACATCTACTAGTAAGAATTGGAACAACCTTGATTGGTTCGAATTATACCGTGTTGAATTCTTTGGATTTGTTCAATATTAGCAAGTTTTCCGAACCAAACATTTCGAGGTTTCATTTTCCATTGATTACACAATATATCAACATTATATTGTAATCAACCTTGATGTGATAAGAAACGATAATGAAGGACACTTGTTAAACGATTTAGCAAGTTTTCAAGCGCAATAACCAAGGCCAACTTTATACAGAAGCAAATCCATTGTTTTATTTGTAATCAATATTTAGATCAATCTAGTTCATTAATCAATATGACATTATTGTTATCACAATGTGTAGAAAGATGATGAATATGATGACGAAGAAGAAACTCGAAAAGATATCAAATCCAAGGAGAAAAACCCAAAATACTACAACATTTTTACCAAAAAATTTGAAATTAGTTTTACACAGTAAAAAAGGTGTTTCGAGTAAAAAGAGTCCAAAACCCTTTTTTACTTTGTATAAATGCAGATCGGTCTTGATTTCAAAAAATCGATTGTTAAAGGCATACAAGAGGGTGTCCCTCAAGAATTCCTTTCTAGCACTACCTGTTTGCTGGAAAAAAAGCTGAACAGCTTTGTTAGTACAGGATTTTCAACATCGATATTTTTGTCTGGAACTCCTGGCAGCGGTAAAAGTTTCTGCGTTAAAAAGGCTATTGAAAACTGTTGTAAGAATGATATTTGGTGTGTTACAATTGATTGTAGGCTATTTGATACCGATAAATCAGCATGCAAAGAATTCCTTAGGCAAACTAATCATTCACAAAGTGCTCCTGTTCTTGATGTTTTGAAGGAAATGGGAACTGGGATCATTGTGTTTGATCACTTTGATTCAATGAAGATTATCAAGAGACAATTCTTTTTATACACCCTTTTTGATTCAATTCATACAAACACGATATCTCTATGTGTCGTTCTTATAACATCTTCAGTCGAGCCATTATCAAATCTTGAAAAAAGGGTCAAATCTCGCCTAACACCACAGTATATTAGTATTCCCACACCAAAGCTCTCAGATGCTCATGTGATGCTGCTTTCTCTCCTTACATCATCTAAATTAGATGATACACAAAGAATAGAATGGAATCAATATGTTTATAGTGTTAATCTTGAAAAAATGATTGCTAATGTTTTTTCTATTTCTAATAGTCTTCATACCATCGTAACGTTTGCTAAAAAATTTGTTCTCCTCGACCAAAGATTAGCGATAAATGAACAATACATGTCTTCATTGTCAATACAAAGATTTATCAGAGCATTAAGTCAGCTTGAGTTGCTTATTCTATTTATGAGTGCTTACATGATGACAATGAGGGGCTTACAAGAATTCAGTTTTGATCAAATGTTTAAAGAACTACAGGAACAATCAAAATCTCACAGTTTTCTCCATAATGTTCGTCCCGATACAGCCCAGCTGGCTTGGGATAAACTAGTATCATTTAAGTTTATTATACCCATTGGTAAAGAAAAGACAAAATATGCTTTCGCCCTCTTTACTGAGGATTTAGCAGAGTCTATTAATGGCCTTCAAACAGATCACCAAAAATGGGTAAAGACCTGGATGTAGATTTATAATAAACGTATCATGACATCCGACAACTCTGTTTTCAGCTTTTTGTGTTCGTGCTATTTGCTTGATGATTTAAATCCAGATGGATTTAAATGTAGAATATGTCTAAATATCACAGAAACGTCTTTTTCTCTCATAATTATGCCAATGAAGAAAAATTCTTATCCGAAAACTATTGATCTAAAAGTTTATGATAAAATGTCAATAATTCCGGATATTTGTAGGTTTTATAACGAAAAAAAGTTTTTGTCTCTTACTTTTCTTGATGATAACCTTAATCAAAAGAGATTCATGCTATCTTTAGCAAATTCAGGTCTAATTGTTCCAATCAATAGAATAGATTTCTATATTATTCCGAATCCTTCGTTTATTCCTGATGGAAGTTTCAATTGTGCAAAAGTTGCAACATATTCAATGTGGTGCGAGATTATTAGGAACAGATTTTATTCCATTCAGAAGGATGATTATGAATATGTACACCCAATGTTTATTTCTCATTGTTCTTGGTATATTTTGAAAGAGCGTATAGCGAAAATACTCCTATCTGATGAGTACATTGTTGAATCACCAACAACAGGGAAGAATATACTGAGATGGGCTATTAAACAGATTCGTATTCAAAGTGGAAAATTGAGTTCTGTTTTGCAACAGTTTGATGATGACAATGTTGCAAAGACTCATGGAAAGAGTATCAAAATTATCTATAATGATTCAGCTCGCCATCATTGCAAATCCCCATTATGGACAGATGAATTTGAAAAGCTCGCAACTGATATTTGCAAAGCAAGCATTCTTTGCTCACATTCTTTTACCCAAGGAGAACTTGACATAGCCGAGAAGGTGATTTTGTTGTTGCTTGGAGAGTCAGGAATTGGAAAGAGCCACTCAAAACCATTGATTGATCCCAAGAGTCCGCGTTTCAACGATGCTGCTTTAGAGTTATTTAACTATATAGTTCATCTAGGGGCATACGTCGATATGCCAATTTCTCAAGCAGTTGATGATCTCACACAGTTCTCATTATCTGTTTATCAAGCATTATTCCCTGAAGCATTCACCTTTTTCGATTCCAAAAAATGGAATTCATTTATGTGGTTTGCGAACAATACATCAACTATATTCAAAACAGTGTTTCCTGACGTTTGGAAATTATGGTACTTTATTGGGACAGCAGCAGACAAACATAAGGCTTTCAAATCATTTTTTGCCGCCATAAATTTATTTATGATTCAAAAATTTGCCGAAAACCAAACAGAAAAATTTGATTTCGTCATGGGATACTGGGATGATGAAATAAGAAAGATATCTCTCGATGATCTACTCATTATTACCAGTTACATCAATAATGAGTTTAATTTGTAAATAAACGTAAAGTTTAAATGGAAATCAACCAATTTCTTGAGACTATTAGGAGTGGTAATAGATTAACAGAAGAACAAACTGTTTATGTTTTTGATAAGATATCCGAGATACTTTATCAAGAGGGTACTATTCATCCACTTTCTCTTCCTATTACGATATGTGGAGATATTCATGGCCAGCTCTACGACTTATTCGAATTATTTAATGTATCAGGTGGTCCACAGAATAACAAATACTTATTTTTGGGAGATTATGTTGATCGCGGGTATTTTTCTCTTGAGACATTTCTGTATTTAGCATGCATGAAGCTTAAGTATCCTGAAAACGTATATCTTTTAAGAGGAAACCATGAATGCAGGCAAGTTAATCAACTTTATGGGTTTTATGATGAATGTGTTAATTTGTATGGACATGCTGGTGTTTGGAGACTTTGCAATGAGGTTTTTGATTTGCTTCCAATTGGAGCTACTGTTGATAACAGAATATTTTGTGTTCATGGAGGCCTTAGTCCTGATATCAAACTCATTGATCAGGTGGCTCTCATTGAAAGACAAGATGAGCTTCCGAGCAATGGACCAATGGCTGATTTAACATGGAGCGATCCTGATGATATTGAAGGATGGGCAGTGAATCAAAGAGGCGCGGGGTGGTTGTTTGGTATCCATCCTACTCATGATTTTTGCCATAATAATGATATAAATCTTATTGTGAGAGCTCATCAGCTTGCTACAAAAGGATATCAATGGCACTTTAATGAAGAGCAGCTTGTAACAGTGTGGTCTGCTCCTAACTATATGTATAGATCCGGAAATGATGCATCTGTACTCAAAATTGATGAGAATATGCAAAAGGAATTTGTTATATTTAAGGCGGTACCAAATGACCAAAGAACTATGCCAGATGAGGCCAGCTCTCAGTATTTTGCATAAAAAATTGATTAATCCAGATATTATAAATAATCAAACAATTTTTACATAGATCAAATATACTTGCCAAATTTATCCCATATCTTCAACAATCCGCGTTTCTAATGTATACCTTAAACCAAGTTCAGTATACATCTTCCCTTTCTTTGATAGGGAGAGATAACAAAAGATGCCAAAAATGGAGAATAGAATGATTAGACCACCAATAACCATAAATAACCAAAACAGGCTATTATCTTCTCGCTTAGGAGTTGGAATAGAAATATCGCACCTACTATATAGATCCTGTCTAATTCTATCAAATATATCAGCTCTTGGAATAGGATCTTGGGGTGTATATATTCGAATATATCGTGTATCCAAAGTGATATCATTCTCAAAGGAGCAGGACCTAAACAAAAGAGAAACAGGGTAATCAATTGATATTCCAAAAGGTTTAAAAAACATTCCATTAATACCATAGAAATACGAGTCAATAAATGCTTGATATGTATCAAGTTTAGAAAATATCAAAGCTTCTCCTTTTGGAATCGATGCGTTAGCCACGACAACACAATTAAAATCAAAATTGGAGTGATTCATGCTTGAAGAAAACAATGAGATAACAGACCCCCCTTTGGTATTATAGAAAAGAGTATATTGAGTCATTGAGTCTGTATGGATGCTTAATATAGTTGTTGGACTCAAGGAAAACCTATATGTGCTCTCATGAATATTGAAGCTGAAATTAACTGAAGAACAAAAAGAAAAGGTACCAATTGTACGAACAATGGAATCCCCAACAATAGTAAGGGTTTTTGGGCACATTAGTATGGATGTATCATTCATCTGAAGGCGATGATTACCTTCTAGTGATACAAATCTGCCAGCAGGAGAGTCACAATCAAATCCACAGCATCTTTTGAGATTAACATTGGTGTGGGTTGAAGAAATCGCCCCTCCTCGACTGTTTGGCCTAACTGAACAGCAAGATATGAATGAACATCTGGTAAACTCAAAAACACCATCTTTTATAAACCCACACATTAGACTAACTGCCCCACAATGCTGCCCAGATATATTAATAAAAAGTGCATCCTCAATTTTTGAATAATTAACAAAATGTTGCTCAGTTGTATAAACTTCACCTTGGGAAATAACTAAAGATGTAGAAAGAAAATTGCAAAACATAGCGTTAGAAACCGCCACCAATCCGCTATTCCATAAAGCTGGATGGCTAAAAAACTTAAATTGAGATTTAATTAAACAAATATCGTACTTCCCTATAATAAATGGAGAGTTCAGGCTATATGTACTGATCAAATAGGCGATACTGATGTTTATCATAAAATTTGGATAATGTACCACAGTTTGTCAATTTCAACGGTTAATTAACCGAGATCGAAAAAATTGAATGACTGTTTTATATGAAATCAACTTTTTTACAAATGATAATTCATTGAATTTGAATTTCTCTTTCAAAATATTCTTTCATTTTCTGGTATCTTGTCATTCCGACCGTCTGAAGACAGTAGTAATTAAAACGGTTCACCTGATCGCAAGCTATTGATAGTATGCAAAACTTGCTATACATACAATTTCTTTCAAAAACTGGGCTTACAGTTGGCAAAATATAGTTCGTTCCGAGGGAGTCATCTGTGGCTGTTAGGAAGTCACGCTCTGATATTATGTTGGTAACTAGTTGTTGCTGAACGGGGTCAATGCCAAAGCCTTGTATTGTTGTACTCATTGAATGCGAGCCGCCAACAGAGAATGATTCATGACCAAACTTCATTGATAACATCTTCGCAAAAACTCCTCCATTGTTGTGACCAACAAAGAAGACTTTGTCTGTTTTCTGGAAATGTTGAGATTCAACATATGAGATAAGAGGATCGGTGTAATATGTAACTAATGGACGATAATCAAACATATATCGTGTGAATTCGAAAATCTCAACCATAAGTTGTTCAACATATGGAAGAATTAACTCAAATCCAGGTATATGAGAGTATAGGAGCTCAGGGATTTTGTATCCTCCGATCAAGTCAGCTAAAAGAGCCCACTCGGGGGCTTCGTTCAAACCTCTTATGGTTATAATATGTGTTTGAGTTTCTGGATGAATAAAGTGAGCAAATTTAGCTGGAGGAGTATTATATAAGAATTTTACATTAAGTATAGTATCCCAATCATCTCCGTAAAAATATCTTAGTGTTGTGTTGTATATCGATTCATTCCTAGAAATCTCATATGCAATTGTTGAGAATCCGATCATTTGAAAGATATCAAATGGCCCAAATTTTGAGCTACACACTGCTGATAGCTTATGTTTATGAACCTGTGATGTATTAACTGGATCATCAGGTGGGTAATACTCCATTTGTTCTGGTAATCGCAGGTTAGGAATATTAACAAGAATAATAAATATTATAACAAGTAAAAGAATTGCAGATATTACGGTAAATGTAATAATAAAAACTTGTTTCATTTCTTGATGGCGTTCAAATTTGCCTTTCTTCACGAAGAGTTTGAAAAAGTTAAACTGAAGTAAAAATGGAGCAGAGTATACAAAGAATATTATCCCAATTAAGAATGAAAAGGAGAATCTCTCAAATAGGAGTTTAATATTCACAATCAAACAGAACATGAACATTATAAAAACAAGGGTAATTGATAATGACCACATAAAGGTTGATTCTACTTTGTTACTTACGAAAGGCAAAGCATAAAATGGATTGCATTCAGAGTCATCAATATAATTTCTCCAAATCTTGAGTTTAACTAATGAGTTCTGAAACTCTTTCTTGATATTCTCAGGATCAATTAGATTGGCAGCTATCACTGAGTTTTCAGGATTTGATATGTCTCCGAGCTCAGAATCTTCATTTGTTCGAACAAAAAGACCTTTCCAGCATTGAAATTGAACCAAAAACACTTTATAAAGACAAAAACCAACAGAAAACAACAAAATCACTAATAGAGGATACCCAGCAAATGATTTCTCTAAGATTCCAAAATAAACAATGCAAAGAACAGTGATAATGAATATCAAATACTGTCCAAGTAATGCTGCCATAGCTTTCTTCCTTTTATCTTTATAATGGTGAATACAATAATCCCTTAATATAGAGATGAAAATCATGATCTCATGATTCTTCATTTCAGTAAAATCTTCAAGAATTGACATCAGTATTTTCCATGTAACGTAAACCATCAGTTCAATCACAGGCAAGAACACCCAAATCTGGCAGAAACATGCAATGGACACAAATACTTCTTTCAGCGCTGAATGGCCAAGAAACGCAAAAACAGGAGAAATAATGATCATCATTGAAAACACAAAAAACACAGCAACACCATAAAAGGCTATAAGACCGAATATAAACTTATTGGCGACCGTAATAACTTTTAAAGGATATTTAACTTTGTCTGGGAGACTTTGTTCCATAACAGATTTGACCACAGTCTGTTTACAGTATAATCCTGTGAAACGATTCAATTATTAACAATGAAATATTCAAATAAATATTGAAAATTTTATTGTCAACGGCATGTATAATTGTCCAGTCAATCTACACCCTCAAAATATTTGTTCATTCTCCCATATCTTTCCGGTCCCAAAATTTGATAACAGTAGTTTTCAAATCGATTTGTTTGGTTGCATCCCACTGATAGCATGCAAAAAATGGTGTACATGCAGTTTCTTTCAAACACAGCATTCACTGTTGGGATAATGTAGTTTGTTCCTAATTGGTTATCTGATGTTGTAAGGAAATCTTTTTCTGATATTAAATTTGTTATAAGCTGCTGCTTCATTGGGTCAATTCCAAGGCTTTGTATTGATGTGCTCAATGCGGATGAGCCGCCGACAGAGAATGATTCATGACCAAACTTCATTGATAACATCTTCGCAAAAACTCCTCCATTGTTGTGACCAACAAAGAAGACTTTGTCTGTTTTCTGGAAATGTTGAGATTCAACATATGAGATAAGAGGATCGGTGTAATATGTAACTAATGGACGATAATCAAACATATATCGTGTGAATTCGAAAATCTCAACCATAAGTTGTTCAACATATGGAAGAATTATTTGAAATCCGGGGATATGAGAATAAAGGAGCTCAGGAATCCTATAGCCACCAATCAAATCAGCAACGAGAACCCATTCAGCAGCTGAATGAAGGCCTCTAATATTGATAATACTAGTATTGGATGAGATATGGATCATATGTGAAAATTTACCTGGGTATGTATTATTAATGTGTTGAATACTAAACAGGTTTTGAACCGTATCTCCATATAAGTATTTTATGGTATTTTCAAATATAGTATCATTCCGCTCGATTTCATATATAAGAGTTGAGAATCCAATCATCTGAAAAACATCAAACTCTCCGAATCTATCATTACAAATCGAAGACATTCGGTTTTTCGAGGAATTCACATTAGGATTAACTGGTGGTATATACTCTAATTGTTGAGGGAAGTATTGATTTGGAATATTTATCAAAATTATGAAAATAATTATCATGAATAAAATTGTTGATACTATGGCAAATGTCTTTATAAACATTTGTTTCATCTCTTGATGTCGTTCAAATTTGCTCCTTTTAACAAATAGCTTGAAAAAGTTGAATTGAAGCATAAATGGAGCCGAATAAACAAAAAAGATGGTTCCTATGAGGAAAGCAAAGGAGAATCTCTCAGTTAAAAGTTTGATATTAACGAAAAGACAAAACAAAAACATAATAAAAACGATTGTAATTGAGAAAGACCACATAAAGGTGGTTTCAACAGAAATCTTAACGAATGGTAAAGCATAAAAAGGATTGCATTCAGGATCATCTATATATTTGTGCCATAGATTCAATTTCACCATCGAAGATTCAATATTCTCAGCATTATTCATCAAATCATCATCAAAAGAATTATCACAACTCGTATCAAGCTCCGATATTTCTGCATTATTTGTCAACAATCCCCTCCAGCATTGGAATTGGATCAAAAAAACTTTAAAAAGACAAAAACAAACGGAATATAACATGATAGCAAATAGGGGATATCCAGCGATCCTGACCTCCAGTATAGTAAATAATATGACACAAGTGCTTACAAAAAAGAAAACTAGGTATTGAATTATAATACTGGAATACATTAAAAATACTCGATTCTCTTTAAAACACCTTAAACTAAACTCTTTCATTATGGTAACGAATCTAAGAATCTCATGGTTTTTCATTTCTGATATGTTTTCTAAAATTGCAATAACTATCTTCCATGTGACATAAATCATTAATTCTGTCACAGGAAGAAAAACCCAAATTTGACAAAACCCAGATATCGAAACCAATGTTTCGCCCAAAGATATATGTCCTAAAAATGAAAAAATGGGCGAAACAATAATCATCACCGAACAAACAAAGAAAACAGCTACTCCATAAAAGGCAATAAGTCCAAATACGAACTTATTCGCCGTTGTTACATAATTAAGAAATGGGAGCGAAATTTCTTGAGCTTTATCATCCATTTAAATGATTCTATAAAAATTCAATAGAATAAATTATCAACTAAACATCCTTTCAAATTTCTCTAACGTTTGTGTGTATTTTGTTATTTCATGATTTGATCCTGTATGTGAGGCGCAGGACAGAAAATTCCATATTTCTTACAAAAGTTAATCGTGTATTGTATCGGATCTACACAATATGGATCAACCTCTTGATCATCAAATGGGGTCAAATCAACTAATTTCTGAGACCATAGATCAGACCAATTTGCACCTTTCAGTATTTTCGGAGATTTCATCTCGTTTTCGGTTGCTTTTAAGATTGATAACCACATACCTCTATACATGATTGGACCCATTGTACCTTCAATATTGTATATTATTGACCAATCATTCTTTGGAGGCTTAGGAAGCGCCAAAAAATTCGTGTTCTCATTAATTTTCGCGTAGAAGTATAAGTGATGATGGGCTGCGAACCAGTACTTCGGCTTCAATGTATTTATCAAGTGCATTCCCATTTTATGACCAAATGAGTCTTTTAAATCCCCTTGAATTATATCATTTCTTCTTTGTTTTAGATAATTTCCGCCATATCTGCTTGGTATCGAGGAGGGCCATTCATGTGATACAAACAAATCTGTTGAAAACAAACCAGACAATTGAAAATCGGAAAAAGCTCTAGGATAGTAACATGTTCTTATATCTTTTGGTCCTTTCAAAGGGTATTTCTCTTTACACGGTCTAAAATATGAATCATTATCTGGAATTCCACTTAGGCATGATATTGACACAGATCCAACATTTATTGAATTTGCTTTCCCAGTGTAAAAAACATTTGGCGCAATCCATCCTCCAAAAGGAAGGTTTAAAAACAAATCTGAAGCCTCATGATTCCCGCCTACCACAATAATTGGGCATGGAGAAACCCTTTCTCCAGTGAATATCTTATAAAAAGATCCCATTAAATGATACTTTTGTGGTGCCGCAAAAGATTCCATGTCAGACTCAGTTCGGAAAGTTTGGGCATCACCAGCTACTATAGCAAAGTCAATATGAGTTCCACTTTGATTATAACCATCAATTGAATCTAGTAACTCATCCCAATGACCATGAAGGCATCCAGTAACAACTATGTTTAGTTTGCTCATCTTAAAAAAAATAAAAGATGCATCAACATTTTTCGAACTCGGCATCAAACTTTTTTGAATGAAATCTAAAACCTTATATTCTACACATTTGGATATTGATTCTAATCGTGCAGAGATAATAGATTGTATTTTCTCTAATTGCTACCATTCAAGTCATGGTGGAGCTATTTTCATCAATAGTATTTCGACTCTTTTTATATGTTTATCTTCGACTTTTAACCAATGTCGATCAGAGCAGTATGGGGGTGCTATTTGTGCTTATACATCGAACCATTCTGTTTATAAAACAACATGCTATCATAAATGCTCAGGTATTCTTGCTTCAGTTTTAGTTTGGGGACACTTACAGAAGAATTTTTATTTAGAGTTCAATCTATCAACAGAGTATTATGAAACAGATTGTTTCTGTTCAGGACTATTAGGAACTACAAGCTCGATTGTAACAAACAACAATTTTTCTAAGTCATATAGCTATTTGGTAGCTGGAGTTCAGATTGGTACTGGAACCCAAAGTACTTTAATGAGCTATTGCCAAGTATCTAAAGCAGTTGGTGGTTTTATAATAAGCGTTCAGAACTCGAAGAATGGGATTAATCCCATAGTTTCTCATGTGAATTTCATTGAAGTTCAAGCATCAAGGGCTTTTTTGCACTTAGCACACTTTAGTTCCAATCCTCATTTTGATTCATGTGCTTTTATCACAAATACCAAATCAAAACTGGTCGAAGAAAATCCTTATTATGGAAGTCCTTCTTTTAATGGGTGTTCTTTCTCATTCTCTTACGACTCTGCTCTCTATTCATCGATTCAAACAAATTCCAATTCTTTTAATCACAATACACAAAACATGTTTCCCGCAGTTGATTCTTACTTGTGCTGGAACGTCCTAGCAGTTACCAAGGGCTCAAATTTCATGGGATCTAATAGGTTTGCTGAGTTATTAGTACTGACTTTATCAGCAATTTTAGTTTAATTAAACGCTTTAATGCTTTTTGGTAGAATACTAGGGATAATTTCCGGAATTCTTTTTTTCTATGTGGGTATTCCAAGAATCATTAAGAATTACAAAAAGAAATCAGTGTTATCCGAATCACTTACTGATGTCATAATCAACATATTGTATTATTTGGTTTTTTTAAGATTTGGCATCTGTTTTAATTTCGAATTTCCTTTTATAATAGGAATATTTTTGCAATTTTGTATTTATTATGTATTGATTTTCCAGTTTTGTATATATTCTAGTTATAAATACTTTTTTTTCAATTTATTGCTCCTAATCCTTTTTGTTCCATTGAAAAGCAGCGTTTTTTATTTTATAATTGTTTTGGAGTTAGTTTCATTGGTGCATTTCATGTATTTCTTTATCAAATCAAAATCAACTCTTGAAATTTCGTTATTTGGAGAGCATATATCTTTTATTGGAGGTATTTATGGCTTCTATTCATGTGCAGTATCAACAGATGGGATCAACAATGGATGGGTTTTCTATTCATATTTCATTTTCAGGTCAGCATTTGTGATTTTTGCCTCTATCTATTATAATGAATACAGAATATACGAAGACATATCATCAACAAAAATACAAACAATTTACTAGCGAATTAATGCAAAAAGAATTGAACCTGAAACAAACCCTAAAAACAATGATGATGTTGCGGATAGAGTTGTAAAGAATATATCTTTAAGTTCAAACAAGTAGTTGATGAATGCAAGGATCATAGATTCAGAAAATGGTTCTTCAATACATTTTGTCAATTGTTCACAGTAAGATATCATTTCAGGTGCATCTGTCGAATTGCAAAGATTATCCATATAATCTTGAAAACATGATTCCCTGTTTTTTCCAAATGAAACCAAAGATTTTTCTAATCGATTTCTAATATCGAAAGGAAGGCTTGAAAATAATGATACAATGGAATATATAAATATTGAAATCAAAATGTTCCGAAATAGTTTTCTTATCAAAGCTTCAACGTTAATTATCCTATTATATCGATCAGGAGAATAATTCATCACAACACTATTCTCATCATTAAGAAACTTGGAAAGATCTTTAATTCCATTGCATACAAATTTCGGAAATCTCTCTATTTCCCTGCAATCTAGAGATTTTATTGTCATTGAAGGCCAGAATGACACTTTTCATTTACCAGGTTTATCTGTTCCCAATAACAGTATGTATTTGATTTTCGAAGATGTAGTTCTATTAAGGATAATCATAATGAATAATAATAGTATTTATACACATCATCCCAGCACCAACACCATTAATGACTTAGTCAAATTCTGAGAAAAATCTAGAAAGAATGTTTTGTATTTAAATGAAGATGATTAGTATCTAATTGAATCGAGGACTGAATCCCAATCAATATCATTTGATACAGAATAAAGATATTTCATTGCTTTCTTGCTGATCAGCTTCCACTGGGTATCATACTTCCTATTCGTGTAGTTTCGAAGTAGATGTAAAGCAAGAAGTGTTGAAAGAACTAATTCTTTTTCTGATATGGGAATTCTTCTGATGTATTTGTCCTGGATTGTGAAATTTTGTTTTCTTGGAATCAATATTTGTAGGCTTTTAAGACCACTAAAGCAACCTTTGAACTGTTGGTGCATAAGAATTGAAGAAATCAGTTCCTGTGGATTATCTTCTTCATCTGAACCTCCTCTTAATCTTAACACAAGATCGACAGTAGTATCTTTTTTAACCGAGTAATCTTTAAGCGTATATTCATTTTCGAAACTTCTACCTGCAAAAAGCAATCTTTGGTCGTCTATAGGAATCCCCTCAATAGCTTGTATTTGTTGTTTTAAACTCTCAACAGTATCCAATTCATCAACATCAAGTGTTTTATGCACGCCATTCAATGTTTTAACAAAAATTCGCATTGATTGGTTAGGCGAAAGGGTTGTACCAACATATGATGTATAAGGAGTCAGTATTCCACTATCTTGACTCAAAGCAATGATTTGATTTTTAAAATCGGAACTGTTGGGGTTTCCAATCATTTGACGTTTAATGTGTAATATTTTTTGATAATTAACCAAGCGTTTTATGAATTCACCATTATCTATGAGCGTGGATTCAAATACTAAACTGTTTTCATGATAAGCATCGAACATCCTAGCCATGATTGAAGGATTTTGAGTAATTATACCTTGAATTTTGAAGAAAGAGTGAGATAGTTGACCTGGAGTATAAATTTGATTTGGGAAGGGGAATTTCTCAAACGAACTAGCCCCATCAATATCAAAATCAAGACTTAACCTAGGTGAAAGAGATTTTTCTAATTGATTGATCACTTGATTAGGAATCTCATCAATATTTATTACACATTGACTGTCTCCCCCAGTGATGGTCCCGAGTCCATGAATTAGCTCCATGTCAGCTTCATCTGAAATTCCAAGAGCAAAAATCCTATTCTTTTCCTTATGTTGCATTACAAGGTTTAGAATATCTTTCTTATTTGATACTTCTCCATCAGACATAATAAAAATTGCATTTGGTCTCTCATTATGAGTCTTAAATATATGATTTAGTGGTTGATAAATTTCTGTTCCACCATAATTTGCTTGAACATCATCGATCATTTTCAAAGCCCATCGACAATTTCTTTCATTATACTCACAAATACCTTCAGTAATCGATTTGAATTCAGATCCAAACAGTATTATTTCAAAGTTGCATCCATTAGGAAGGGATCTCAAAAAACAATCAGCACATGTTTTAGCACTCTCAATCCTTTCTCCAATCATGCTTCCACTGCAATCAATGATCAAAACATAAGTTTGATTCTTTGATATGTCGATTTCGGATCTTTCAGGATTATGGAAAAAGTTGGCCATAATATATGTTGAATTATCTGAAAATGAATAAAAGCACTTGGTTACTAATGGTGATTTCAATTCAATCACCAATATCATTGACTTAGAATCAAGAATTGATTCAATTGTCAAACTTGATTGATAATTGTTTATTTTTGTAATAAGAGATTTTTGTTGCTTGTTTCCTTTCTATTAAAGATGGCTTAATTATATCTCTATTATGAATAAATGTAACATCATGTATACAAAAGTCACTCTCATATGGAATACAGTACGAAAAACCCATATTTATGGATTCTTGATTTGTAAAATTCTGGGTTAGGGTTATCTCGATTGAGCTTTCAACAATAGAACAAGATACTTTGACTTCATTAGGATCCAATACTTTTGAAGTCACGCCATCAGAAATCATATAATGTCCAAAGTTTCTACTTTAGGATTCCAATTCTGGTTTTAACACAAAGACTTCGGGTAATCCATCTTTTATGATATTCTTTATATCTGATGATTCATTTGCCTCTTTTCCATTCAACAATAATCCAATATTTTGTGGTAACCCAGTATCAATATGCAAAATCTGATCTACAAGTGTTTTGTAATTCATATTTTCCCCAATTGGAACACTATATTTCTTCCCTTGATAAGTGTTAACATGAATACTTGATCCACCTCCCATTAATTGAAAAAAAAATTGCAGTCTTGATTTGATAAGTATATTGTCTTGAAATTGTTATCAAAAAGTGATGTCGTTTGGATACTCTACGATAGAAACACTTGGAGTCCCAGCTTGAATTTCAACAAAATAAGCTTATTGTAAAGTTATCAAATGGGAATATCCATGCGTTTATAATTTCTTGTCCATACGTTTAATCATTTATAATTATGAGCAGAAGAGCAGCCCGTCCTATGGTTGCCACAAAAGAGCCACCGGGTATTGAAAACATAGCACCAAAAGATGAAGAAACAAAAGAGGAGAAGCAAGGATTCTTCAGCAGGTTATTCGGATCCAAATCCAAAACAGAGAAGGAATCAAAGCAAACAGCAGCCAAGACCAGAAGAGTTAGGAGGAAGTCCAAGTTAGCAGAAGATGATATATTTGAAGATGCAGAAGCCCTGAAGAATGAGATTATTGAAGCCGAAACAAGTGTAAAGCAGCTTGAACAAACTCCAACTACATTGCCACCACCGCCTCCACCACCACCTCCACCACCTCCACCAAAACCACAAGTGAAGTTTGCCACCATCAAAATCCAAAAAGTTATTGGATCCCACAACTTCCCAGCAGATGAAAAGGTTGCAAATATCCACCAGGAATTGCTAAACGCTATCAAAAACGGAGGGAAGAAAAAACTCAGGAGAACTTCACTCAGAAGGTCCATCGGTGGAACCCCAATTAAAGAACCCAAGAAATATGCACCAGTTACAAGTGCTGAGATCTTTGCTGCGTCTGTGGTGATCAGAGACGAGTCAAGTTCCGATGATTCTAGTGATAATGAGGCACTGTAAAACCAGTTTTAATTTACGTCGATTATTTATTGTTAAGATTATGTGGAAGTTTTCAATAGAAAAGTGCAGTTAGTTGTCTTGAAAACAAGCTATGAGTTGGTTTAATATGTATTTTTTCTTTATAACAACAGAGGTAATAAGCAAACTTTCCGCCCTGTCAAGAGACAAGCAAATAATCCAAAGAGAGCAGCACTTCAGAATCATCAGATGGAAACGCTAGGTTTTGGTGATCTGAGAGCAGCTGTTCGACTTCCAGAGGGAGAAGATATCAACGAATGGCTTGCAGTGAATGTTGTTGATTTCTATAATCAATTGTCTATGCTCTATGCAACAATAACAGAGTTTTGTACAATAGAAAACTGCCCCAAGATGAGTGCAGGTCTTGGTTACAAATATTTATGGTCAGATAATAAGGACTATCAAAAACCCGTTGATGTTTCCGCCCCAGAGTATATCGGACTTCTGTTCGACTGGGTGGAAACCCAATTAGATGACGAATCAATCTTTCCATCAACTATTGGAGTTCCATTTCCAAAAAATTTTGACTTGATAGTGAAAAATGTGATGAAGAGACTGTTCAGGATATATGCACATTGCTACTACCACCACTGGGAGAATTTCTCCGCTTTGGGGACTGTAGCCCATCTCAACACATCTTTCAAGCATTTCATATTTTTCACTAAGGAGTTCGGTCTCATTCCACAGGATCAGCTAGAGCCCCTGAAGGATCTAATCGAGTCAATTACAAAAAACTAAGAATTATAAGGGTAAAAATTACCAATAAACGATTATATTCACATATTAGTTTACAGAATGAAGAAAGTTGTTGGTGTATCAATCAAAAATGAGAAAGAACCGGAATGTTCTACAATACACTATGTAGAAATGTATATAAACGACACATTAGCTGATTTAGCGACATATTTATCCGAAGCATACAAATTTGATTCAACACAAATTAGTTTTATACATTATGATACAAACGCCAAAATAGATATCAATAGTAAAATTGGAGAACTTGAACTTCCCAAAGGATCATTTATTAGAGCAATTGGAGTGAATAGCCTTTCAACAACAAAGAGTGCCCCAGAGGTGGTTTTTGATGAACCAGAGAAGGAAATTGAAGACGATCAGGTATTTAATGAGAGATTAAAAAAACTGACCAAGTACCAAAAAGGTGTTTTGAACTCTATTGTAGAAGAATTTCATGAAGATATTAAGTATGTGTTATCAATCTATATGAGGGAGAATCTAAACAAGCGTAGCACTCTTGCAGCATTAAAACGAAATAAATGAGTAAAGTCACTTTTCATGTTTCCTGGATCCCATGAAAGGACACTTAAAAAAGAGCAAGAAAAGCTAAGAATTAGGGCCTTAGATGAAGAAAGGCAGATTATGTACCAAAAAGCCGCAAGATTTATCGAAGAAGATGATTTGGATTCCTTGAAGGAGATTGTTCCTTCCAAAGTGCCTATTGATGTTAATCTGAAAGAGTTTCTTTTATTTTTTTGCATAGAATTTCATCATGGAAAAGTTTGAACACAACTCTTTTGCACGTAGCTGCCGGATTTGGTAGTGAAATGTGTGTAATGTATCTCCTTGAGAATGGAGCAAATGTAGGGACGAAGGATGCTGTTTTTTTATGTATTATGATGTTTATTGATTAGTTTTGGAGTTTGATTTTTTTTCATAGGATCCCCATTCATGACTCTGCACACAATGGTACATTATCCGTTTTTGTTTTACTTCTTAAAGCCGGATCAGATCACCTTGCATTGGATGACTACAATGTTTGTTTTCATTGTGCCAAATACTCCTCTACATCTAGCATCATTCGCTGGTAATTTTATCATTGTTGAACATTTATTAAGCATAGGAGTTGATCTTAGAGCTCAAACAATAGATCATAAGACAGCAATCGAGTTAGCTCTAGAAATGCAGAGGAGCGCTGTTATTGATGTATTCGAAAGATCGATCAATTCGAACTCTAGGTATATGGATTATGGAGAAGAGTTCGAATTGATTAAAAAAAGATATTATAAAGTTTGAAATATTTCATTTTTTTGGTTGCATCATGGATGATGATTCTTGGTTTGATGATTTGATAATGATCCTATATGGATCAAAATCTATCGATAGGATTAATAAATCCATATCTGATTCTCTACCTAAGCTTTTAGGTTTAGTAGTGAATCCAAAAATTAATCCCAATGGTGTGATTAACAAGATTAATGATATCGTTAAATATATCAAATCTAATCCAAATGTGGTTTATCCTCTTGAAGGACTAGTTCAGATATTGCTATCATCTAAGAACAAGTTGCAAAAGAACTTTGCCGCAATATTTGTCAGGATTGGACTGGAAAGAATAGATTCTTCAATGATTTTGAGCATAATAGCACCACTTTTATCCGTTTATAAGTCTCATTCGGAGTCTCTTCAGACAACATTATTAGCCTCTTTGATGAAGATTCACAGTTTTGTTGAACCATATGAATACATTGGATTGCTTCATAAATACCAACCTATTATACAGGATCATATTATTAGTAACGAAAGTATGTTCGATTTCATACCTGAGTTTGTATACCACAATTCTGTCCTGTTTCATGGAAGAGAGTCTCTTTTGGCTTTGTTCTTAGTTAGTTTCGATGTTGATTTAATTAATCTCAAGGGATTGGATCAGTCTGAGATAATCAGGTTTATGTTAGAATATGTTGGAAATGATAGGACCAATATTGGTAGAGCAATTGACCATTTTTGTTATTTTAATGCCAAAGTCCCATTAGAATTCCTCAAAATGAATTTTAATCATACTCCTGGACTTACACTTCTGAATCACCAAATCAGTATACATGATTCATTCGAACCCTACACAGTTTTTTTTGCTCAGGAGCTATCAAAAAGAGTATCGGAACTTGAATTATATATTGAGTGCTTGAGATCGCTTATCAAACAATTCCCTTCATTTTTTGAAAATGATTTATCAATGTTTATTAGGATATTCCAATCGAAGGCATATGGTGAGTCATATTCATCATTGTTATATCTTATATCATCACTTATTAGCCCCTCTCTGGGATTGCTGAGATATCTTGAGAAAGAGATTTGGGATGGTAAACAATTGAAAGCTATACCATTACTTAGGCTCATTTTTCCATATAATGAACCAAGACCAAGAATTATTGCTTGTTGTTTTGTTAACGATCCAAACATTAGCGATGAATGCCGTCTCCTTAATCATCCATATGAGCATGTTATTATAAATGGATTTCGGAGTTGTATTTATGACAAAGATGCTACACTCCCAGATACATCTTCACTTTTTTCTGATTTAATGCAAAGTATTGATCTGAGAATGTTTTTTTCGAGCTCTAATTCTTCTAAAAGCATTGGTGCTCTATATACATTTGCATGCTCATGTCCAATCACATTTCCTATTCCTTTTCAGTACATTTTGGATGGGTTTTCCATTTGTCCATCATCTTCCCCAGAAATATCTAGATTTCTTGTTAGCATTACCAAGAAGGAAAATATTAATATTACAATCCCAGATAATATTATTAACTCCTGTGTCAATGTCATTATTGATGATTCTGATCCCGAAGTTATTGAATCATTGGCCTTGTTTTTGAAATGGACCAATGCAAGTATAGATATTGATTATATATCGTCTGCTCTCAAGGGTGTTAAGAGAATTGCTTTCTTGGCACATTTTGGCAATCCATTTGATGAGTGTTTTGCTTTAGTTGATAGTATTAATTATAGAGATTTATCAAGAAGGTGTCTAATGGCAATGGCAAAAAGAAAGGTATTGGATGAAACTGCATTTGATAAGCTTTTCTCCAAACTTTCTTCAGACTCTGGAGGGATTGAAGTATTGGCCAAAATATCTGAATTGAATACTCAACAAAGTGAGAGAATACTGAATTGTCTATTTGATCCCCCACTTGTTACAACTGACAAAATTGAAATTGTGATTGCTGGTGCAAGACAAATTGTTCAAATAGTAGATGAAGATGTGATCACAAAAAAGATTAGCACAGGACTGAGTGTTGATAAATCATGCAGGAATTCGTCAATCTTTCTATTGTATCTATGTAATCAAAAAGTTCCAAAAAGATTATGGTTCACTGTAAGGTCATTGATGTTTTGTGCAGGAGCAAACAACAGTATTGTTAGGATATGCGGTCTTCTAGGGCTGCCTCTTTTATACAAAAAATGTAATGAATCCCAAAAGACAATATTTGAATCAGCAGTTTCAGGGAAAGAAAAACCAATAGACAACGATGTCGATGTACAGAATCCTTCTGGACAACAAAAAGCAAAAGTGATTTCTAATTTGTTGAGAATATCAAAGGGATCAATACATATGTTTTGCCAATTATTAATTCCACTTATCGAACCAGAGTTCTTAGTATTCCCTGATATTCCTGTTATGAAGCCATCTATAAAAGAACAGGATCTTAATTACTTGTCTAGCCAGTTTTATTATTCTAGTTTTAATCCAGATGAAACATTGTCAACTGATTACAGAAGACTTTGGAGATGGGCTACTGATGGGGGTAAGAAGTTATCTATTGTTGATGTAATCAATTCTATCAACCCCAGCCCAGAATCGTGGGATATGGAGCAAACCAATTTATCCTGTATTACTGATGTTATTTCCAGAATATCTTCAGAACAAATGATGGAACATATTGGGTATTTATCTGAAGTTACATTTAAAATTGCTTTCAGTCCAGTCCAAGAGCTGAGCGTTGCAGCAGGGGCTCTTCTTGATCGAATGGTAGCAAAATGTGGAAAAGAAGCGAATAAGAAGTCACAAAAAATGATTTTTGAAATATCTTCTAAAGCTTTTAGTTCTCGGAGGAAGCCATTAGTTATTTTTGCAACCAAATGGTGCACAGAACTTGTTTCATTAACTCAAGATAAAGAAGAGCTTATTAGTTTATTGAAAGAGATTTATGGTGCTATTTCGACATTATCTATTTCGGATATTTCAACAATTGTATCAGAGCCAGTATGGGATTCTTTCTCTAAAGCTGTGTTTAAATGTTCAGAGTTTTGCCCTCTTGAGTTATTCCATGTTTCAATTATGTTTTTGTTCCAACCATCAGTTCTAGAATCAGCAAGATATGGAGCATATTATGCTCTAGATCATGCAGTTAGATGTCCAAACAGAATGAGTTTTGCTCAAGATATTGAAGATAATTTCCAAAAGATTTGTGATATTGCTTCACATGAAACATCATCGTCAATGAATCAGATTATTGTTTCTATTTTATCACATACAATCGTTTTATTATGCCAGTATTATGATGATAATTATGATTATGATGGTATAATTTATAAGATATTTTTTGAAGATGAGAAACCAGAATTATCATCATTAATAATAAAAGCCATTGTTACATCATCACCCCAATATCTAAGGACTTCTCTTTCTCCATTTATTTTATTCGCATCTCATTTTGAGAGTGGAAATCATGAGTATTCGAGGATTTTAAGAGAGGACATATCCATTAGTATCCAAATAAATTCTAATCCAAAATTATTTATAGACTTTGTAATTAAAAATGGAATAATGAATTCAAAATTAGCGATGAGGCCTCCTGGAGCAAGAGCATTACATACTGTAATTTCTTTAATGAAACCTGAACTGAGAAAAATTCAAACAGATTTATTAAATGATTTAATTTCTGATATTGATGGAAGGCTTTTCCCATCCAAAGAAGTACTTATTGATTGCATATCAATGATTTTAATTGAACAAGAGATGATTTCCGAATCCCTCATTGATTTGCTCCTCAAACAATGTCATCGCCAAAAGAGTGTATTTAGGGCTGCTGCATTTAGGGCTCTTAGGCTTCTGTTTCCAAAGATTCAAACAATCAATACACAATCGCTTCATGACTCAATGATTGATTCAATAACTAACGGAGCTGAAATTGCAATAGAAAATTCTCTGAAATGCCTCTGTTTTTTAAATGACGAATCAAAATGTTCAATTCTTGATTCATTGTACAACAGACTTAGCAAATCAAATAATGAAACAGCATCTCAGATAAGCAAAATAATCCAATCAATACCAGAAGCAGATATTCCCTCAACATATGTGATACCAAGTAAATAACACATTGTTAGAATTTTTAACAAGAATTAATTGTCTCAGCAACAGTATTTGCTTCATCGGAAAGGGCTTCATTTTCAGATTTCTTGGCGATATCTATAAGGTTCTTTACAGTTGGCTTATTTGTATAAACATTCATTTTTCTTCCAAAAGCAAATGTTATTAACTTAATAAGAACCATTGACTCCATTAAGATTTCTTCATCAGATTTTCCATATTTTAATATCTTATCGAAAATATGGAAGAAGTTACGGACTTTCTTATCACCTCTTTCAACTTGAGAATAAATCGGAACCATAGTTTGATAACAGTTTAAAATCGCTAATGTAAAGTTCTTCTGATAGGTTTGATCAAACTTAAACCCACCTTCAGCAGATAAAACACTTCGAGATTCTTTCTCAAATAATTCCAAAAATCTTTCAATCCATAGCAACGAACCTTCACCCAAATGTTTTGCAATCTCAGTAAGAGCAGAAAAAGTATTTATGCGCGCTTCATTTGAAAGCATTTCATTATTTAAATAACTGAATAAAATATTAACAAAATAATCTGTAGTTTCTTCAGCAAATGAAGGAAGAGCAGAATATAAGTCACTAACAAAAACAGCAGCAAATTGGAAGTTACCAATATCTTCGAGCATTGACTTTAAATATGGAATAAAATCGGGCAAATATGGTTCAAATAGAGGGCCAATGGCTCTGGTAATAGCACCAAGGGCAGGAAAGACTTCGCACATCAAGATTCCCTCCCCAATCGATAATGCGGCCATCAGCATGCTAATAAGTTTATCTGCAATCGGTTTTATTACTTCCCCAATATTCATAGTGATTGCTTGAATGAACGAACAAAGACCAATCATTTTATGAACAGAATCATCCTTTGGAAATTCTTTTTGAGATTTTTCAACTAATTGACCAAGTCTATCAATTGTTTTCTCAAGAAAACTAGAATATGCTTCCACTAATGTTGAAGGCGTTTTTTCAATTAATTTATTAAGGGCACCATAAGCAGCATCTATAGATTCAACAGCATTGAATGCATCAGCAGCTGTGAGTAACAAATCTGACAAAGACTCAAAATTTTGTGCTAATATCGATGTTTCATCGCTCGGGGCAAAAACATTGAACACTCTATTAAAAAGCCAGCATCCTCTGAGAGTTAATTCACTAGATAGATGAAGCTTGGATGATACCGCAAGAGAAAGCCTTTCAAATCTTACATCGTCGGTGACCAATTCGGGAATCCTCTCAATCATTCTTCCGAGAGACCACATTGCAACTTCTATTATCCTCGGAACTTGATCATCAACGCACCCTACAAATAAATCAAAAGCAATTAGTATGTTCTCGATTTCAGTCTCAAATGAGGCAAGTTGAGTTGATGCATTTAAAAGAAGGGCAGATGTATATCTGAGTCTCCAATCCTCATGATTAATATTGATTTTAACGAAATCAAATATTGGATTCAAAGCTATAGTATCAGCAGCAATCGATACTGCAGACAAACAAGTAAAAGCAGCATGAGGAGGTGTTCTATCTAATGCAGTATTGGCTTCTGTTTCTGTTATTGGAGTTGAACCAATTAATTCTACTAAAGGACTAAAAAGCTCTCCAAAGACACGTTCTGCAAAACCAAGACACTGATCAAATTCTTGGATCCTTTTCTTATTCGCCCTTCTTTCAGGAAACTTAATATCTCCTTCAACATCACCAATAGTTTGCCAAAAATAACATGCTTCAATTTGTCTTTCAGTATCATTAGAGTAAAGGTCGGCCCAAGTTCTATCAAAAAATATATCAATGAAATCTGCAATATAAGGATAGAAATTGTCAATGAATTCCCTTATTATCGAATATCCTTTAATACATATGTTAATTTCCTCCGATCCCATGAATTGGAGAATTACTTCAACAAAGCATTCACGAGGCCCATTGAATGAAAAATGGCGCCTAAATAGTAGCATTGAATTCAACATAACATCTGCTGCTTTTATCTGTGTTAAATTGTTAGAATAATCACTCATTGTCTGAATCAAACAGTCAAAGAGATAGGGTACTAGGCGCAAAAATTGTTGTTCTTTTGCGCAATTTGGTGAAAGCTCAAGAGAAAACTGTGCAAAACTGAGGATTGCTTCAAAAGCAGAGATTCTAAGCTCAGTTTGATTATTTGAAATCGCAATTTGAATAATATCAGATAGAACATCGCTAAAGTGGGTTTGAATATTGGCTTGGTCCCGAAGCCCTTGAGAAATGAATTCAATAGCAACCAAGGAGCCTAAAACTTGAGAGCAAAGCAATGTTAAATTGTTGCTGTCATCAAAAGAATCCATTCCTTGAAATGTCACTAATCTAAGCTTCTCCCTGAAATCAAAACTTTGTTGGTACCAAAGTTTGTTAAAAGCCTTCTGATCCTCAAGAGTCCTTTTCTTCAAGCATCTGTATAAGAAAATAGCAGCTAAAGATCTATCTTTCGATATGTTACCGCTGTTTCCCAAAAAATTACAAAGCAATTCAATCAGTAAAAATTCGTTCTCATCTTTTAAGGTTTGAATAAAATGATAAGCTGAGTTTCGAACTTCATTTCTATCATCAAGGAAGTTAGAAAGAGCTATTGATAGGTCCTGTTCAGGATTCCCAAAAAAAACCATTGTTTAGATAAACTGCGGTTAACGGTTTTTTTACGATAACAGAACGATTAACATTTATTGAATCATTTTGTAAAGGTGGAGGTGACCTGACTGGAGTACCTTCATCCATATCGAGCCTGATTCGATTTCGGGAAACTGTGTATCCTTTTCCCTGTCATTTCTCAGCGCGTATGTGATTCTATGTGGCTCAAATGCGGTCTTATTTTCTCTGTTTTCTATCAATTTTTTGATGTAATCCAGTCTCCCGAAGTAGTCTAATCCATGTGACCATACCCATCCTCCGTAGCCCATAACGAGAGTTCTTCCAGCAATTGTCATAGCTGTGTTTGAATGCCATTGTGGGGTAAGAAACACAGCGTTTTTAGGAGTAAAAGCCCTTATCCAGTACCCAAACTCTAGTTCCTGGTTATTAAAAATTGTGGTGGTCATTACAATTGCTTTTCCAATGCAGAAGAAAGATGATGCGACTGTTCCAAGAACTATAATGAGAACCAATGGCAGTGTTATAACTGCTTTTGCTCTTGGGGTTGCCAATATACTTAAAAGAACGTTTGCAAATGCGCAGCATGCGAGAGGATACCAAGCACACAAAAATACCTTAGTATTATCCATGGCACCTGGTTGGTATAATATACAGTTCGAAACTATCCAGACCATAGCAGATGGCAAATATAAGCTTTTTTGGGCTTTGTTGAAAAAGAACCAGGAAACTGTCATTGAAACGAATACTAAAGATCCAAGTGAATTCCACCACATTCGGAAAAATGAACCTATCGAGTAAGAATGTTCTGTTTCTTTCCATATGAATTCAAATGACATCATTTGTCTGTGGTTTCCGCCTATTAGTGAGTATACTTGAGGTGCTGCAATAATGATTGATGTCACTCCAAATATTCCCCAAAAAACAATCTGATGGTTCCACTTACTTCTATTAGCAAATGGAAAATTCAGCAAACATAAAAATATTGCATACTCACCTGCTGCAATAAATGCGTGAGCTGAAATCATTGGAATCAGGCCCATCATTACCCCAGATAAAAATGGAAAGCGAAAATCTCTCATTTTGCTATTAATCATATGATTAAGGAGTAAAATTATATATATTACCAAAGAAAAAGAAAACAATCCACTTCTTTGAGGAAGCATGAAATGAACCAAAGGATGAATCCAGAAAGTTGTCTCCTCAACACAAAAGCTATGTATTGCATTGGCATTATAATTCCTCAAGCATTTTGGAATAAGCATCCACTTCCAACCTACTCCCCCTGCAAAAAAAAAGAAAAATAAAGATAATTCGACTCCATATTCACGAGATGCAAACAATTTGAACAATGATATTAGAGATATTAAAACAGATACAAAGATTGTTAAAGATGGCAATACTATTGAAAGTCGTATTGATGCCCCTCCGCAGCTAACAAGTACTGAACTAAAAAAATCAGGCACGATTGGATATCGTAATTCAGTTCCTGCATAAAAGGGGGTGATTAATTTATCTGTTCCACTATTGGCGCCGTATGAAAATGATGTAATCAGAGACATATGAACAGCCAAATCTGAATATGTTGTTCCTGATGAAATAATTCCTTTTTTCAAAAAAGAAACATCCAAAAGGATCATGATCATTGCCATTATCATTGCAAAAATACAAATAAGAGTAATTCTGAGTTTCCTAATTCTCCTTTTAATTCCAAGCTTTTGATGGATAATAAAAGCAGATATATACATAAAAATAGAAAATAAAATCCCTGTAGTTTGATCTAATTCATGAATCCTGCGATAGAAATAAAAAAACCAATTTGATAAAGCGATTCCAGTGGGACATCCAGCTGCGAACAAATCAAACACGTCCCATACATCAGGAGCTAGCGCTCCTACAATTTCATAGCCCAACCAGATCGAAGAATGAAGAATTGCTGCCCATATCATCCCCAATTGTCTGGACAAAAATTATATATTTTGGACAGTTTTTTCTTCTTTCTTGGTGGTGTTTAATATGATATTTGTATTGAAATATCATGTTATAAGAATGTATCTCATCCTTTTACACGTATCAATCTTAAATGATGAATAATTGAAAATAGTTTTTAATCCCAATTTTTATTTGGATTCGCCAATTCCAGAGAAGAATGAGTAAGAATTATTGGAGTTTTTATATAAATATGATCGCTGATGATCTAAAAATTCACTTTCTCATTCCAAAAAGGGGCATTATAATTTAAGTCACTACAATACATTTTGGCAATATGAAATGAAAATGAATTATTAATCTCTCTCAAATAATGTATTTTGTTTGAATATTCTTTCTTCATAAGACCTTTATTGTGTTTCTTCTATTAATCTCATTGGGGATTCCTAAAATGTTTGAATTGGAAGTAGTCTTGAGATTAAAAGTAATGGAGCAAAAAGGTAATGCTTTAAATCCCTTTAGTTAATATATTTTTCTAAACAAGGTTGATTGTGAGGATGCTCTTTGAACCCACATCTCACATGATACATGTAGGTTTCATCTGTTATGATATTTGAAATATCAAGAGGTATAATGTAAACAAATTCCAAATTCAAAGAGGAACAGGATATATTCAAGGGTAACATATGATCGATGAAGGTCTCATTAGCTTGGTATTGAACTGTCACAAAAAATGACATAAAACATTTTTATTGTTATTGTCAATATATTAAGTATTCTTAGAATAACTATGAATTTCTATATGATACTACAAAAAAATTCTCAAATCATTTAGAGTAGTTTTTCAATGAAGAGTTTATTAAAACTTCTAGATAATCACTGTGTTATGAGTGGGTGTTTAACATGTTCACAACAAATTATTCATTTTGATTTTAAAATATATCTAGATAATTACAATGCAAAAAAAAGTTTTTCAATGTTTCATTTCATTACTTGCGCCATATTTCTCATTGATATTAGTTTTATAAATGCATTTTTCTATATTTCCTATCGAAAATCAAACCAAATTGATTTACGAAGATACCACAACTATCCTAATTTAGCATCATTGAATAAACTATGGAAGTATTTCATATTGATAATGCTATATGGCTTTCATGTTCATGATATACATAAAAACTCATGTTTCTTGAGAGAATCGGTTTTAACAATATCACCCTCACCTAATCAATTCATATTTGGATATTGGTCATGTGGGAAAAAAACAATTAATTTGATCAATATGATATGTGTAAATGAAACAACACCCCAAGGAAGATCATATTATCAGATGAACATTGATATTTCATATTGCTCATTCTCCAGATCTTCAGCATATTCTGGCGATGGAGGTGTGATTTACGTTTATGGAGGATCGTATTCACTAAATTCTTCTCATTTAATGTTCTATAACTGTTCTTGTCAAGACAATGGAGGAGCAATACACTTCTATTCCCAAAAGTCAACAATAAAAATGATTTGTGCTAATAGATGCACTGCTGATTATGGACACTTTGCTTTTATTAAAGCTTCACAGATAAATATAGTAGAATACTTATCAATTTCATATTGTTCAAAGAGTTTAATTGGATATCGTCCCTTATCATTAGGATCAGGAAATCAGACATGTGATCACACAAACAGTTCAATGAATTGTGCAAAGATTGTATCTGGCTTCCGCACATGGGCTCCATCATCATTCACAAGTTCATTTTGTACATTCTCTCATAATAATGTATCTAATGGTATCTGTTTAGAATATGATTCTAATAATGGGGTCATGCTATTTGCAAATATTGTTCATAATAATAGTCCACTCGGAGAAGGGGTCATTCGGGTATACGGAAATGGATCTTTTATCAAAAAATACTGCATATTTAATAATAATAAGAACACCTTGTTTTATATAGATTCAGGGTTTCTTGAAGTGTTGCATTCGTATATTGATCACTCTGGACAGTTCTCTTATTTGACTTCTGTATCAACAGCAAATAATAATTCTTTTTCATTTAGAGAGACATACCTCAATCTCTTTTTTTATTCACACTATTGCAATTCAGAGTATCCTTTAAGAACAAAAGACAAAACTCCAATGATAACTCACAAAGAAACATTATCAAATACAATCAAAGAAACCCCAATGATGACTCATAAGAAAACACTATCAAATACAATCAAAGAAACTCCAATGATGACTCATAAGAAAACACTATCAAATACAATCAAAGAAACTCCAATGATGACTCATAAGAAAACACTATCAAATACAATCAAAGAAACTCCAATGATGACTCATAAGAAAACATTATCAAATACAATCAAAGAAACACTATCAAATACTATCAAAGAAACTCCAATGATGACTCAAAAAGAAACATTATCAAATACAATCATAGAAACCCCAATGATAACTCACAAAGAAACATTATCAAATACAATCATAGAAACACCAATGATAACTCACAAAGAAACACTATCAAATACAATCATAGAAACTCCAATGATGACTCAAAAAGAAACATTATCAAATACAATCATAGAAACCCCAATGATGACTCAAAAAGAAACATTATCAAATACAATCAAAGAAACTCCAATGATGACTCAAAAAGAAACATTATCAAATACAATCATAGAAACTCCAATGATGACTCAAAAAGAAACATTATCAAATACAATCATAGAAACTCCAATGATGACTCAAAAAGAAACATTATCAAATACAATCAAAGATACTGCAATGATATCATTATTTGATCAAAACTCTTTCATGATAACTCAAAAAGAAAAAACAATGAAGGAAACACCTTATAGATCATATATTGAATGTGAATTCTCTTTTCAAAAAGCTCATAGGAAAGAGATGAATATCATATTCGCATTTTCATTCTTTATTACCTTTCTTGATATTCAATGATATTAATTTTGAAAATATTTTAAAAAGTGACTAAATAAGGTCGTACGAATAGGATTATTAAACAATAATTAAACAATTTCTTTAAAATCCAACATTCAACAATGTTTGCAATTAATTGTAATGCGAAATTATTTTAAATCATTCAAAATATTTCAATTTTGCTTTCTAAATTTTGAGCTGCTTTCTGCATTTTTTCAAGCATAATAAGGTTCGGTGATTTAATTGGCATTATTTTGGGCTTTGAAAATAGCATGACACTAGGTTGTTTGTCCAGGTATATTTGTGTTGGTATTGGCGCGAATCCTTTAAGAACACTCTCTGGACTTGATTCCATTTATACTACGATAATGTAAAGTTAAAGAGTTTACTAATCACACCCCAAATAATTCGCTTAATCCAAATCTAACGAGAGATTTATCAACTGATCCTCCAACATAACCTTATGGAATGATTATAAACGATCCTCTACTTAAATATCGAGATATTTCAAAAAACATATGGTTTTGACGTTGGATTGGTATTATTCCAATTGTGTTTTCTTTGTTTTGAAGTTTGGTGCTCTATTTTTTCATTTTCAAATATAATAGCTTCGGATCTAGAAGATATTGAAGATGAAGATGAATACTGATCATTATTGGATGACTTTTTGGATCCAATATTGTGAGCAAAGACAAAAACAAGAATAAATGCTAGAGCTAGTGTTGAATACATAAATAATGAACCTGTGTAGCCCTGGTCAGAACTATTTTTTGATTCTTCAGTTGAAGTTGAAGTTATTCTTTCATTATTATCAGAAAGGAAAGACCTTTCATTTGTTCTCTCTGGATAATGAGTGTCATATGGTGTATGCATTGGGAATAGAGATTGATGGGGTGTTTGTACCGGGAACAGAGTTGGATGAAGAGTTTGAACTGGATAACGAGTATCCCATGGGGTTTTAATAATTATTGTTTTCTCATTTGTCATCATTAGCGTTTCAAAATTAGTGCTTATTGGTGTTATTTCCAAAGAAATAAAAGGTGTCTCAACAGGACTACTCAGTGGAGTTTCTTCGTTTGTTCGAAAAGGAAATCTACATAAATAAAAAGTAAATTCAAAAGTATTAGTCTGAGTAAAAAGAACACTATTCAGTTTTGTATATTGATCAAGATAGGAGCTGTTGTGATCAATATAGGATTTTTCAACAGAAATGCTACCATATTGACTACTAAATAATGTGTTTGAATTCATATAGAAAATAAAATTTGATAAATACTGAATTCCATGATGTGTAAATACTACTCCACTTGAAGGACTGTTGTTATTCACAATATTTGTGTATTCTATTCTTGCAGAATGATCTTTATTCTGACCTTGACTTACACAAATACTTTGAGAAGCATTATTGTTAGCAAATGTACAATATTTTACAGTCCTTGTTATTACATTCCAGAAGGATGCACCAGAATGACTTATTACTCTATTATTTGAAGAATTGATTGAATTAATCATTTGATTTCCATTCATGAAACATACAGAATAATAACCATTACCATCATTATTTGAACATTGAATTACAGAACATAAATCGGCTGTGTTAATACTTTGACCTCCAATAATTCCAAAATTATAATAAGAAGTATTACCACAAGAGCATCTATATGAACAAACATTCTTCAGAACAGTATTAGGGGAATTACAAAAGTAAATGGCTCCTCCATCATTTGAAGAACAACAGTAACAAAACTCGGAGCTATATAAACCCACCATTTACATAAATTACGCCTCCTTTTCGATAATAAAGCAAATTTCTGAAGAAGAAACATTCTGATACACTTATGTTTTTTTGATGAAACAATAGCGTTTCAATTTCATTGAAGCATCCAAAACTTACTCCTCCAATACCGATATTATGTTTTAAAAACAATAAAGCATCTGAAGAAATCACATAATCAGGTTTTGTGTTTTGATTAGAGAGACATTGACCCAAACAAAATATGGTAAATATTAATGAAAGAGAAATTAATTTCCAATAATTTCTGTTCACAAAAAGCCTAATTTTCATGATCTGATTAGCATTTATATAGATAATACTCGATAAAAACAAATTTGTTAGCGACAACACAAAGATCAATCCATTATGGCTATTTGATCTATTCATGGAGTATTTGGAATTTACTATTAATAAACATAAAAGAACACAAGATAAAATGACAATTCAATGATATCTAAAAACAGCTGAATCAATTTTGATCATGTTAAAACAAATTGAAGTCTGATTTGTATATGAATCTTAACCAATTTATTAAATTTGTTGCAAAATATGATTTGAGCCAAAAGTCAGGTATTTTAGGTAGTCATTGTTTGAAGATCTGTTTGTCCCAAAGTGTGATTAGGTATAGTGTTTTCAAGGCATGACAGACTTCTTGTGGATCAACGTTGTAAATGTCAAAGAAATGGTATTTATACCCGAATTCAGCGAATATTCAAGACTCAACTTCTTTTATGTGATAAATGTGGCATTTTTTTGCTGATGCCAGAAGTTGTTTTTCAGTCTAATGATAAGACAAAACATGTTGAAAAGGATGTTTTGCTGTGTTTAAAGAGATTTAGAGATGATTATTTTTCAAAAGATCGAATTATTTTGAGTGATTCGTGTGATTTTGATGTTTTTTGTCATTTCATTGATTTTCTTGTCTCAGGACATATTCCTAGTGATAGAAATGATCAGATTGGAGTGATAAATCTGTTGAGAGAATGGGAATCACATTTTGGAATTGTTGATGGTTTTCGTTTTCGACTTTGTTGTCAAGAGAAAAATGGAATTGTTGTTTATAATGGAGACAAGTATGAAGTGAATATTGGATGTTTGTTGTTTCATAGTGGAGTTTTTCGAGAATTCTACAAGAATAGTTGTGGAATGGTTTTTAACTTTGATTCATCATATTCTCGAGAATCATTTGAAGTGTTTCTAGATCTGATTCATAATCGAATCAGTTATCCAAGTGTTGAAAAAGCAGGTGATGTTTATGATATTTGCAATTGTCTTCATTGTGATTCTCTTTGTC